>Ga0265797_10001931_pt1 | contig 35871 bp, 41 predicted proteins | sample P2T30metagenome_FD_192433 | JGI IMG/M metagenome (GOLD analysis project Ga0265797, IMG submission 192433) | Plant litter microbial communities from East Loma Ridge, Irvine, California - P2 T30 | ecosystem: Environmental > Terrestrial > Plant litter > Unclassified | place: USA: California...
GCAGCTCGGCGAAACGAATGAATACTATTATTTTTACCACTATCCAATTTTACAACCCTCTCAAAAGGCGATTGGACCAAGTGTATGATGGCTGGTAGATGGTTTGGTTTCCATCGAACATTGATTTGGGTCTGGATTGGATGCGCATGGAGTTGCAGATCTAGCAAATGGGAAATTGCAAGCTGGGCTCATTCTTCCGTTGGGCTTGTGGTAATGGGTCAGTTGTTGTAGTGAACTAGAAAAAGAAGAAGGTCTTTTTAAATTGTTCATGACAGGACACCCACCCACTTTATAATAAGGTCTCAGCTGGTGTGGCGCTCAAATGAAATGCTTATCGGCCGGTTGCTTCTATCGTCTAGACAGTGGCTCGCATTGTCAGACAAAGACCAGAATCAAGCAATTTTCACTGATCTCTTCACTTAACTAATATGCCTCACCTCGAAACAGCGTTAAGCTTCAAAGATTCGTCGTCGGTAGCGCGAGTCTATCCCCACGTGCAAAGCTTGACTCGCGGCTCTTAGAGAGTCCGGCTCACGGGGGAACACGAGCGTGTGGCTGTGGCTGACTTGATTTCCCCAAGGGCATGGCATGTCTTCCGACTTTCTCCTCTAGATTGTTACTGCTACTGCTTTCACTTTTGGACTACTGCACTGGCTTTCACCGGCGACGCGACAATGCGAATGGCCTTTTTGTCACGACGCTATATTGTTCTGGCCCGCCTCTGGACCTCGCGCGATTTTTGACGACTGGCAAACCCTTTTTCCCCTTGCTTTGCATACTTGTGGGTAATCGCGGCTGGACGGCATTACTTTTTTGGACGATCGACATCTGGTATTTGAGAACGCTGCGAAAAATTGCTAGAGGCATGCAGCAGTAAGACAAACAGCACCTGGACTCGTAAGCCTCGGAGAGCATCTCTTCGACAGACTTTAAGGCGACTAGACTACCTCACATCATAAAGTCACCGCTCGTGGCAAATACGCCGCTACATCATGACCACCGTCCGCGACTTCTCCCCTGAGGTCCCACGGCACTCGCACCAGGGATCAGGCCGCGAGCGTGCAAATACATGGCACACACGATCCGGGCGCAGCTCCCCTGAACATGTGCGCAGAGCTTCCACCCAGAGACGCGACAGCACAGCCAGAGACCATGCCGGAAGGACATCTCCTCCGGCCCGCGACAGCATGGCCAGAGACCGACGCGGCAGCGTCATCTCGAGGGTCGACTCATTTGGTAGTAACAATGAAGGCCACCTGAGACACCGCCGGCTCGAGCGCACTAACACGGTCAAGACCTACCACTCCTCGGAGCCTGAGATTGATGTCTTCCAGCAGCCTGGCGCGGAGCCTGGTATTGATGTCACTGTCGAAGATGAGAAGGTCCCGCCGCATCTCATCAATTTGATTGCGCCTTGCGATATTCAGATTGTTGATTTCAGCGAGACGAGAATCTCGGTGCAGAAGGCTGACAACGGCACGCTGTTTGATATGCTAGAGGCGCCGAAGCCGGAGGACACAAAATGTCGCTGGATCAACGTGAATGGTCTCTCTTGGGATGTGATTAAGACGATTGGCAACCGGTTCCGCTTGCACAGACTGGCTATCGAGGATTTGATTCACACTCACTCGCGTACGAAAGTGGATTGGTACAGTGATCAAGCGATGATCGTGTTGACCTTGCAAAAGCTTGTGCGGCTGCACCAACACGACGACGACAACGAAGACTGTCCGGCACATGAAGACGTCGAGTCTGTGGGTGGCGGTGCGAAGGGTGGATGGTGGCCTGGGCCCAGGGACGCTTACAAGGAGAAAGACGTTCTGCCGCGCTACCTCGACCGTGATCATGATGGCAAGATCGACGAGTTCGTCAAAGCTCACAGCAACACTTCGGAGAACAGCCCTATCAAAGATATTAGAACTCTACACCGCTATGAGAGTTCTCAGATCGCTAAACACACAGCGTTCATGGAGAAGCACAGTGTGTTGGCCAACGAGGACCTAGTGGTCAGTGTGGAACAAGTGTCTATCTTCCTACTGGCTGACAACACAATCGTCAGCTTCTTCGAACATTCAGCTGAGGATATCGAAACACCGATCCTCCAGCGTCTTATGAGCGAAGAGACAGTGCTTCGAAGCAGCTGCGACGCTTCACTCGTCTTGCAGGCCATAATCGATGCAATCGTCGATCTGGCTATGCCGGTTCGTAACGCCTATAACAAGGCAAGGAAAGAGCTCCAAGTCGACGCGATGACAAGCCCCAACGTCTCAACCTCACGAGCTCTGCATATCTTCGGCGAGGAAATCGACATGCTCCAAAACCTCATCAAGCCCATCGTACACCTAGTCAACGCTCTCCGAGACCACAACACAGAACCCCACATGGCAATGACGCCTCTCTCAGAACTCATCCTCAACCATAACCAGCTCAACACCTCCTCCTACCCCGTCGAAAACAGACAACACAAAGAAACCTCCCGACAGCCCTTACAGTCGAAACCCACCAACAAACACCTCGCACAAGCAGCACAACTCCGCGGCCGCTCGCAAAGCCCCACGCCTCGCCTCAGCCGGCAAGTCTCCGAGACCTTCGGCCCTCTCAAACGCAACCCGGACGCAGCAACCATCCAAATCACACCTCTGGCACACACCTACTTCGGCGACGTGCTCGACCACTGCATCACCCTAATCCAATCTCTAGAACAAATGGACGCGTCCGCCAGCAACATCTCCACCTTAGTCTTCAACACAGTCCAAGCCAAAACCAACAATTTCATGGCCGTGCTCGCCATCGTCACAGTTTTCTACGCACCGTTGACGGTTGTGAGTGGATACTTTGGTATGAACTTTGCTGAGGGTGCGGGGCTCAAGCATGATTTTGCATATTATTTTGCGGTTGCGATTCCGATTACGGCGGCCAGCATGCTTCTTGTGGTTGTGTTTGTGAAGTTTGGGGAGATTTCGGAGTGGGCGGAGAAGAAGTGGAAGCGGAGGCAGAGGAGGGAGAGGAAGAGGCGCGTGAAGAGGTGATGAGGGGAGGAGGGAGCATCGTGAGATTCATTTGGAGGTTTGCAGAGGTCGGAAGAGGTGTGTGCAATCTTGAAAGTCATACATGTTCAAAAAAAAAAAACCCCGATTGGGCAGTAGTAGTAATCTACTACGCTAGCCCTGTTGCGACCCTTCGACCCTTCCTCCAGCAGCGTGATTTCGAATACGTAACGGGCTGGTTCTGTTCCATACGTGCATGTTCTTGGTGATGATCGCGCCAGCGTGGTGGTCCAGGTGGGCTACTTGAGCAAGTAGCTGCTCTCCGTGTTTCGCCACGTTGCAGAGAGACCGGTCGTGGTTTTGGTGACGGTCCATCGTGGCACGTACCGGCGCACAATCAAAAGTCGCAGAGACGATAAAGTGCTCTGTGCTACTACCAGGCGTCGTCGTAATCTCAGGCCGCAATTCGTAACGCGACTCTAGGCCGGTCTCAGAGGGGTTGTGGTAACCAGCTTCACACCATAGATGGAGGCCGTACTTCTCGTCGCCTGGCGTGACGTCCAGAACGATATTCCTTCGTGAATGGGTCGCGCGCCACAGTCTTCCGAAGAACAGCTTGATCGCACTCCAGTCGGTGATGAGCTGCGCGTTGACCAAAGGGCCAGGAGAGCCATACCTGAACATGGCCTTGGCCTTGAGATCCAGCTCTAGGGTCAAGACTGTTGATGCAGACATCAGACCCGACGGAATGCTCGCGATGTCCTGCGCGACGTCGTCGGCTAGACTGTGCAGCTCGGCAATCGAGAAGAAGCGCTCTTGCCACAGTGCGCGTGAGCGTTCTTGCCATGGTGCCGTTCCGACGATGAGCTTGTTCAAGGTGAATGGTAGAAGCTGGCACTCTGCTCGGATCTGCTTGCATACGCGGGTCAAGGCCAGTTGGTTGTTCAGCGAGCGCTCTGGCCGGAAGCGGCTTGATGCTCGAGGTTTGCAGCTCACTCGGTCGAACGTGAGGGCGTGTTCGTAGATTGTGATTCTCAGTTCCGCGGGTAGGCTTTTGAAGCTGGAGTTGTCCATGGCTGTTCAGTGTGATGTTTTTGGTAGGTTTGGGCGTGGTGGTTGGAAGTTGTGGCCTTGCATCTTTGAACGAGTAAGTAGTGCGGGGTCTGAAGGGTGGAGGTGCCTTGGTGTGCACAGTGAACGCCAGGTTTAGGCGGCATTCTGAGCGCGCCGGCAATTAAGTGAAGGAAGATCGAAGTACTCCGTCAAGGGTGTTCGTCTTCTCTTCTCGGGTGAGCGGAATCACGCCTCAGCTCATGCTGTCCTGATGGTAGGCATTCTTTGATTTCGCTCATGTCAATCAACGTGTCTCCCGAAGTGCTCGCGTGTATCGCAAGGCTCATAAACCTCCGGCACACCTGCTCAACCTCCATCAACTGCCTTGATAGTACGTTGTTACAACTGTTGATGGGACAATGACCGTCATCTTGGTGCTTCTCGTGATGTTTGATTTCCTCGCGTTTATTGTTCATCATCGCTACCAGAAGCGACATTCCTTCTTTTGCCACAGTGGAACGGCCCGCGTGTATCTCAAACACAGCTTCATCGTGTGAAATCAGTGGATCCATGTAGTCGCATCGTAGATCGCTGAAGTGTAAGATGAAATGGAGGTGGACGACGAGCTTCGCAGGTCCAAGTACACTCATAACTGCTTCGAAGGTATTACTGAGTTCGATCCATTCGGCACTGCTCATTTTTCGTACCTCAGACATGGATGGGTAAGCCCAAAGGTGTAGTTCGAGCGTCGTGTGGTGCGACAGGATATGCGTCAACCTTTTGAGCGCATTGTAAACCACCGTACATGGTGTCTTGAGTGGAAGACCATCCCACCACTCGGACCTCGGGTCGAAGTCTCCCAGCTCGTTGCCGCATACTAATTTGTTAAGCGAGAACGGTAGATGTTGTGTCTCCTTGCGGATTTGCTTGCAAACCAGAGTCACGTCCAGCTCTTTCGAGAGTGCACGGTACTTGTGCTCGCCTTCTCGCAACGCCCACCAATATCTGTCTTTGCAGGCCAGACTTTCGTACGTGAAGACATATTCGAAGATCTCCAGGCGTAGCTCCGATGGTAGACGATTGAGTGGCGATTTCTCCATCGCCGTTGTCCTGGATCTCGTTCTCGCGTACTGCTCAACGGTGTGGATGGGGTAGACGAAGGAAACGCTGAAACAACGACACAGAAGTACAAGGAAACGGAGGGGAAAAAAGAAAGACTTGGAGCGTGGCCAGATATGACTTACATCGCAGAGCACATTGGTCATGCCGGTATATCAACAGGCTTGATGCCCAGGGCCAAGTGAGGTAAACGCAGGGAGCAAAGAACCTTATCAACATTTTTATGCAGGCTGTAAGGTACGTAGATAAGCAGACTCGCAAGTCATCCAATAAAACTGAAGACTTATCTGTATAGAGCTTATCCGAACCAAATATCGGGAGTGCCGGATATGGCCGCTTCTGCAATACGAAAGAGGTAAAGCGACCCCAACCAAGTCCGACTGATTGATTGGCAGTGCAAGATTCTATGGTGCTAGAGTACCTAGTACAATCATACGAAAGATGCACCCGGTGTTGGAAACAAGACTGGCTGGGCGGCGCAAGCGACTGAGAAGAGAGGTGACATGGTGTCGTCTTGGTCGAAGGACAAGGAGATTCGTCTGGAAAGGAGAATTGCAACACGAGCAGAAGCATTCACATATCTGCATACGGTTTAGGATACATCGACCCTACTTGCCCCAAACCCTCACAACCACTGCCTTGGCCCCATCTCTTCTCACGAGATCAAGAGCTTCCTTGTGGGCTGCCTGTCGATTTTTCATGTATCAATGATTTGTTGTATTCCATCTGTCTTGAAAGAGTAGCTAATCATTGTATGGGATGGCTGTATGGTGGAGCATTGCTTTTGTGAATCAATGAGTGCACTTAGCCAGATAAGCCTTCACTTGCTCGTCCACTTCTCACTCAAAGATTGCCAACATCAACCTTGACACCAAAATTAAGATTGCCAGCGTCTCAGACTACTACCACTGCATATACGCGAAGATGGAATTGTCCAACGCCAATATCCCGGTCATCGACGTGTCGCCCTCCAACCCAGATGCGCCGAACCAGCTCTTATCAGCCGCATCAAAATATGGATTCGTCTTCATCGAGAACAGCCCCGAAGCCGGTATACCGCCACAGCAGATCGCAGAAATGTTTGAACTGTCCAAGAAATTCTTCGCTGCTCCCACAGAAGTGAAGCAAGAAGTATCCATAGGCTCCAATAAAGCTGGCAAAAACCATGGCTGGCTCAGCCAAGGCATTGAGAAGCTCGATCCAAAGACACAGAAGAGGGCTGACGTGAAAGAGTATGATTGAGATGTACTCTGACTGCCTCATATCCGGACCACGGACTGATCAAAACTCACTAGAGCTTTCAATATGGGTCCACCTCTACCTAACAACACGCTCGACCAACCCCTTCCATCCTCTCTAGCGCCTCACCTGCACACCCTAGTCTCATTCCAACACCAGTGCCACACTCTCTGCCGACTACTCTTCACTCACCTAGCCACAGCCCTCCAAACCCCTCCAGACTGGCTCACATCCCGCCACGATCAGTCCCAGGGCCCGTCAGGAACAGTCTTCCGCATGCTCTACTATCCCGCCACCAAAACCGTAGACGGAACAGACCTACGCGCAGGAGCGCACAGCGACTTCGGCAGCCTGACTCTCCTATTCCAACTCCCCGGTCAGCCTGGACTTGAGATCAAAACGCCCGAAGGCCACTGGGCGAGCGTACCCGTTGACCCAAGTAATCACACTGGTCAGGACGGGGAAGCGACCAAGGCATTGCCGATCCTGGTCAATATTGGCGACCTTCTTGAAGATGTAAGTGACCCTTCTTAGATTTGAATGAATCAGAACTCCTGCGTACGAACTGCTAACATCTTGAGAAGTGGACCGCCGGACTTCTAAAGTCCACCCTCCACCGTGTCATCTTCCCAGCCACGCAAACAGAGTCACAAGACCGCTACTCGCTCGCGTACTTCTGCCATCCACTCGACGACGCCCTGCTCGAACCAGTGCCCAGCGCCCTCGTGCGAGATCACGCAGCTAGTGGCAAAGCGAGCGGGCGCAGGACGGCAGATGGCAAGGCAGTGATGACTGCGAGGGATCACCTGATGGAGCGCCTGGGCGCGACGTACTCAGTCGGAAACTGATAGTGCTAAGATGCGAGAGTGAGGCAATTCTATATGCAAGTTTCTTTCAGTGCTACGGAAGAACTACTCAAGAAAGCAACAAGCCGAAATCAAGCGCAAGTTGAATTGACACGCAGCCCGCCGTGTGGGTATTGTGGTCTCTCGTTTTTGCTTCACCTTCTCACGATCGCACTCAGACCCTGCAACGACATCTCGCAAATCGACCTCGAAAGTAATAAATGAACCGTCCACACCCGCCCCAAGTACTGTTCACTGGACTATCCCTGTAGTCCTGCATGCTACGCAATCAACTCCAACCTCTAAGATATGTACATTTTTGTTTTTCTTCCCTGACCCAAAGACGACCCCACTTCGCCTGTCGGTTAATTCAAAGTCATGTTTCTCGTAACTTCGTAGACTCACCAACCACTATAGTATAAAGCAATGGTGAGATCACTGGAACCCATTGGATTGGTGGTGGCCGTTATTGCCATTGAGCAGCAACTCAAGCATGTCCTGCCCGCCCAGCTCAGGACCGTACATGGTCTGATTCACGTCGGCACCCGAGATGTTGAGCAGCGGATCGAGCGGCAGGGCCAGCCAGTCTTGCATGTCGTCACCAAAGCCAGTGAAATGGCCACCAGTGCCATTGTAGCCGTTCGTATCGCCGCCGTTGGCGGAACCGATGCTACCACCAGACATGTGGTTGGTGCCGTCTGGGTTCTGATTCGGGGACTGCAAGCCGAAGGATGGCGGTGGCATGACCGAGAACGTGTTGTCATGAGGGCTCAGGAGGTGGTCATAGCTACTGTCGGTCTGCAGATTGAAGTTGTTCTGCGTTTGTTGGGCGTCGGAGCCGTATGAAGACCAATTGTGTTGAAGAGCGCCGGCGCCTGTACCTGTGCCGGGTTGTTGTTGGTGCTCCCCGTAAGTCTGGCCATCTTGGCCATTTTGACCGTTCTGGCCGTTCTGACCATTGGGGAATGGGAAGAGAGGAGTACCGAGCTGGCTTTCGCGCCTGCTACGAGCCAAAACCGTACGGCCATCCGCAGTGAAACGGACGAGACGCGGCTTCAGATTCTGAGTGAGAGTATCAAGAAGATCAGCAAAACGACTTGCAACGTGGACGTCGTCGACAATGCACGTGCGTAGAGCTTCGACTGTCTTGTCCATGAGCTTCAGGGCGTCTGCGATATCTGCCTCGCTGGCACCAAGTGAGAAAGATTTGAGCAGCATGATGCACACGCTGATGATGCGGAAGTATGAACGGACAGGCGCGTGTTTCAGGTAATTGCTGGGAACCAGTCCGTCCACAACGACGTTCAAAAGATGGCAGGCCGCGTCGCGGACCTCGATCATGTACTTCCTGTCGCCACCAAGCCACTTCGAGAGTGTCTGAGGCGTGATGGCCACGTCACTTCTGACGCCGTTAGTTGTTACAGCTCGTACGTGGTCGGCAGGTTGTCCGACAATCTGCACCGGGTACTCGTTCGCGCAACGCTCTGCAACAGCCTGCAGCGCGAGTGCATTGAGGTACACGCGGCAGTAATCGTATTCGATCTCGAGGATGTAGCGCATGTATTTCGGAATCGACACACACTGCTCGAGGTCTTTGCGCCATTCCCTGAAAGGTGACAAGATTTGTTCGAGGGAGGCCTTGTAGTCGCCATTCTTGATCAAGTCGCGGGTGAAAGCCTTGTTGGCGAAGATCTTCGCATTACCTTCACGCAAGGTGGCAGCGATGCGAAGCCAGAAATGGATGACGGTATCTTGGATGCTGTCATGCTGGCCGAGTTGCCTCTTCCAAAGGTCGCTGTCCTCAGGCTTGCTGTAATTGTTGGGCAACATGGATGTGAGACCAAGACGACCGCTGGTCAAGGTCACGTTGACCAATAAAAGATCGCGGACGCCGGCACGTCTCTTGTCGTAAGCGTAAAGCTCATCTGCAGACAAAGGAAGACCATTGGCCGATCTCGCATGTCTCTGCCAGTCGCTCTTGTCAAAGACACCGATCTCGAAAGCTAGCGACATGGCGATTCCCAAGAGCATCCAGCACAAGCGATCGCTGCGCCAGCAAGGCTCCAGCCAAGAGTCCATTCTCTGACCTCCGATACCTTTGGGAACTTCATCATAAGTCTCAGGATCAGGTGTACTGATGGCATGTTCTGGAGTCATAAGATCGTCGTCGTCTTCATCCGGAGGGAAATGCATCGCACGTGGGTGCCACTCAGTGAGCAGAATAAGCGACTCAGCGGTACCCAGAGTTCTGAGGCCTTTGCGTGATAGCGGGTTGACATCGCTACTAGGTTCTGCACCGGCTCCGCAAAAGCCTCCGCCGAACTGCTCCTGACCCCAAACTAGACGATCGACCATGCCCTGCAGGTAGGTCCAGAGTTTATTGTGAATCACGTACGGGCGGCTCTGGTGGCCAGGCCCTTCAAGCTCCATATGACGGGATGCTGTGAGCAAGATTGTGACAGAGAGCATGGGCTCCTGCGAAAGAAGTTTGGGGTGATGCTCCGGTGATCTGAAGTCTGGCAGGCAGACGGGAGTAAGTGGCGAGCAGTACCTGTAGAAGTACTCGACATATGCCATGCCTTCTTTGGCCGTGAACCAGCCTTGGCGCACGAAACGGTAGCGAGACCAAGCTTTGAGGGCCCCAGCAACATGTGCTGGGTCTGGTTCAGGCATTGCGTCTCCATCGATGGAGTTCACAGGCTCTGCCTTGGGTTTCCAGGCTGAATCGGTGGGATATGAAGATCTTGGGTTGGATGCTGGCACGCGATCCGCCGGGCTCATTGTGGCTGGAAAAGACGTGGCAGCGGCAGGTGATGGTCCACTGATATTTGGCCGTTGTGTACTCGCAGAACTGTTGGTCCTGCCGTGGACTGCTGCCTCATAGAGGACTTTCAATGCATCGTGTCCACTGTGTACCTCGCTTGCTTGCAAGATGGCAGTCATATGGTCGCTGGCCTTGAAGTCCTCTTCGCCGTACTGCAACGGTTTCGGGCCCTCAGGCCGCCTCAATGGCTGTGTACGTCCAATGGATCCGCCCGGAGTGCGAGGAATATCCTCGTCGTCATCTTCTTCCTCGGCTTCCAATGTGTTTCCCCTCTGGCGCTTTCGTCCGGTCTTGATCTCGTATCCGTCATCCTGACCGGGTTCTTCGGATATGCTCTCTCTGCTGCCGTCCTTCTTCTTCCTGCGCGTCGCCGAGAAGAAGCATTCCTTGGCTTCTCTCCTGCAGCGCAGGCATGGTGGATCGTGGGGGTTGTCGACGGAGCCCAAGTCGCAGCGTACCTTGCGACGACGGCATGGAATGCAGGCCTGGTATGTGCGCTGGTGACCAGCCTGGTTGGCACCTGCAGTGGATTGTTGTGTCTGGGATGCGCCGACGGGAGCCGGTGGGGTTGCGAACTGCAGGTCGCGACCGCTACCGGCGCTGGCCATGTAGACGTCGTTTCCACCAGCCATGGTGTATGAACCGCTTCAAAGCGCGCTTCGCTGGCGGGAGGACAGTCGGGACTATAGGCCGAGCTGCTAGACTGCGGAGGGCGAGAGATAAGGGTATCGAAAGGATTGCGCGCTAAAAGTGTGCGGGGTGGTTCGGTCGGTAAGGCGAGATGATTGTAGGTAATGAATATCGACCGGTTAGACGAGCCGCCGCCGAGCCGCGTCGGGTATGTGTAATATGCCTCGACGGACACGCGCTTCAGGTGTTGTTGTTGGGGACGATCGGGATGCAGGTGATGCGGCAGTGTGCGAGGGTGGATTTCGTGATCATCGTGGCTTTGGGTGGTGGTTTGATGGTAAGTGGGAAAGTAGGGCAGGCAAACCTTATGAGGGAGTCGCAAGTTAACTTTAACGTGTGGTCAACGTGAGCGGCCAGGCAGGAGTCACGCGCTCTCTCCGAGGCTGTGGCATGATGCGGCTGTGCGACCGTGATGACACCATTGGAGTCACGTCCACGTGCGATTATGTCAGCGTGGAATGTTTTTGTGCAACATACACTCGTGTAATGTGCCTTCACTTACCATCCGGCGTCAAGCGTGTGGCACGTGGCAATTGAACCAGAGAGTTGCCGAGGCACATCCAACCGCGAATTAGTCTGACTGCAGGTGATTACACGTGTCTTGAAAAAGTTAAGGTATTGGCAAATGGAACCGATGGTGAACTCCCTCAAGGCATGGCTGATGTGCATTACCTTCACAGCGTAGCGGCAAGGTGAAGTCGAGACGAGACGGCTGTCCGTCTGGCAATCACAGAATAATCTCACAAGTCGGATCGAGCACTCACACTTCAACACCACCCCTCGACCAAAACATCAGGAAGTCTCAACACATCTTTCATTTTCTTTTCTTTGCTTTTCTTTTCAATCATACTTCTTTCCCCATCCCTATCATCTGTCTGTCCGGCGCAACCAAGGAGAATTAATGCAATCGCTCGAACGTACCAATCCAGGAATTACAATCAAAAGGGCATTAGCCCAAAATCGGCTAAGCTAAGAGAATGGAAGTCAAAGAAAACAAACAACACCCACACGCAGACGCGCGGTGTGGGAGAGAAACCGCGCCAAAAACAAAGACCCAAGAATCGATAAGGGAGACCAGCCATCATCGCTGCTGCTTCATCCTCCCTCAAGAAAAACGCCCAACGCTCGTGATCAGTCTCCAGAGTGCCTGGAGATCGCGTCTAGCCCACTTCCGATTGACCTCAAATGCACACTCCACCCATTTCGCATGCTGTAATAAGTCGCTTTTGCGTGCTCTGTCACCTGACTCTCACAGAATCCTCTAAGCTCTGTGGCCAGACGTCGATCCAGAGTCGCTTTCGTCCGCGGCTTCTCCGCTAGCGAGCTCGAGGCAACGTCTTGCAAGAGCAACGACTTCGCCCTCGCCACCGTCTTCGCTGCCCTCACCTTCGTCCTCGGACTCAACTGTTTTTTCGCTGATTTCCCGGACCATTTCCATGACGTCGCCGGCCTTGTTGATGGTCTCCAGCAGACTTTGGTCGCCGCTCTCGAGGAGTTGAAGGAGGGTCCAGATAGCAATGTGCTGGAAGGTGGCGTCGCGCGAGGCAAGGAATCGAGCGAGGTAGCCGTGGATACCACCAGAAGGTTGGTTCCATGAGTCGAGGAAGAGGGAGTAGTCGCCAACTGTGATAACGTTAGTCGTGTCGTCTGATTGAGGGGGAATAACGATTGATAGTACCTTTGCTGCTGAGGTTTCCCAATGCTGCCGCGCTGTTGCCCTGCACCTCGATACTTTCACTTTCTGTTAGAGGGATGAGCACGTCGAATACACCCAACTTCAAAAGATGAGGCTTGAGCTCGTCAGAAAGTGCAAGCACAGCGATTGCTGCAGTCATCTCGCTCTGTACGCTCAGCGGCACTTTGAGAACTAGGCGCTTGCACTCCTCCACAGCGCCTGCATCTAGAACCAATTGTTTGTTCTTGTCGGATGACGCCGCAAGGTTGCGAAGAGTTGAGATGGCGTGACATTGAATCTCCTCGTTTTCAGTAGATCCAAGCAGATCGACCAGCGGTCGCAAAAAGCCAGCATCAATGATAGGTGATTCGTTCATCGGGTGTATGCTGATGTTTCTTATGCATGCAACAGCCGACAGAATCAACGGCAGGTAGCTCGACTGCAGCAATTGCAATAAAGGCGGAAGTCCTCCAGCTCTGACGATGTCCAATTGGTACTTTTCATCGCTTGCCAGGTTCCTCAGCGCGAGTGCAGCCTGACATTGTACTTTAGGTGCCTGGCCCTTCATCAATTGAACGAGGCTTTGCACGAGCTTGGTCTCTGTTTGCGCCAATCGCTTCCTGTTCGCTGAGTCGACTGCTATGTTGCTCAAAGCGGTGGTGCAGTAGTATTGAACGTCGGTGTCAGGACTGCTGAGTAGGCCGACCAGTACAGGAATCGCGCCTGCCGAAACGAGTTGTTGACGGTTGTCGTCCGAGTGTGTCATGTTGAGCAAAGCGCCTGTAGCATTCCTCTGCACACGCATATCCTTGCTCTTGGCCAAACGTGTGAGGGGCGCCAAAGCGCCAGATCTTGCTATCCGCGCCTTGTTCTCTTCGTGTGTGGCCAGGTTTGTGATGCATCCGACAGCATTACATTGCACTTCAACATTTGGTGAGTTCATCTGGCGGATGAGGGGTGTCAGTCCGTGGAGGGAGACGATTAGTACTTTGTTCTGGGCTGTATATCGTTAGCAAAACCGCATTAGGGTGATTAACTTAGCAGTATCCATACCATCTACAGCAAGATTGCCCAGTGCGGCCGAGGCAGCCCGCTGAACCTCGATATCAGGGCTTTCGAGTAGGAAGAGGATTGGTTCGAGGGTAGCCTTATCAACAGGGCGGACATCTAGCAGAGAGTGTGAGCAAATATTCCATGTCCATATTGTGTACCAAAACAACTCACCTCTTTCTGTAATCTCAGCAAACGTCAAGCTTGCGCTGCGCTGTAGGTCGATGTTCTGGCTGTAGACTAAGGTGCTGAGCGCATTCAACGGTTCGCCAGTGAAGAAGTCGGTCTCGGCTCTCTGTACATCATCCTCGACATCAGCAAACAGATCTGTATAGGAGTGAGCAGCGCCTCCGCGAGCACGGCGCAATTGCCGAGCCTGCAGAAGGGAGGCGCTGCGGTGGGTATGAATTACATTCTCGAGGTAGTTCAGCAGGTCGGCGACGGCCTCGCGCTCGGAGTCGGCGAGGACATTATCGTAGTCGACCTTCGATCTGCTAGACCCGCAGCAGAAGAACAGCTTGCGGCAGAGATCGCTCATGGTGTAGGCCGTGGCCTTGCGAGCAGAGGGAGCCGCAGCAGGCCAACAGCTATGGGTGGATTCCTCTCGCGCGCGCGGCTGCGGTGAAGGGCAGCTTGGCTGGCGGGCTTATCGGTCGGGCGGCGGCGACGGCGGTGACGGTGGCGGACGTGGTCGTTGTTGGGGTGGAGTATGGTGCGCGGAACAAAACACTAAGCTGCTGTCAATGTACTGCTGTTTGCTGGCATGTGAATTGAGAGGTCGAGCAAGCACGCGCAAAGGTCAGATGACGGACGGGCCCTGGGGAGGAGGCACAGTAGCGTCAAGTCGTCTCGGAGCTGTCGTCTCAAGCAAGTGGAACGGCCGTGCATCAGCGGCAGTCGGGCTGTTGCTCCATCAACGTTTCTAAGCGACACTTCAACTTCAACATTTCTCGTTTCTTCATGTCTACACTTATCAATTTCATGCCAGTGGACGCCACTTATGTCGCCATTTCAATACACAGACTGTGATGGTATCAGGGAATTATTGCGCATTCACTGCCTTGCGTATATGCAACCACTCAGCAAGGTACATGTATGACAATTGTGCCACCAGGCACTGACGTAGGTGCAGATAATCTAAGTTCAAGTAAGAGACATTGATCTGAGCGGCTACATCAGATCCTCTCAACAAGTGTACGCTACTAGGATCAAGAATTGCCCAAAGATAAGATGTGCTGATTGTCATCTTTTGATTATCGCGCGATGCTTACTCAAATACACTACTTGATCGATGTCTTTGGCCTGTACTGCTCACGCGCAACTACATGTACTAAATACCGGCACTGCGAGCCCTGGCGCAATGCTTAGCCCATCTCGATGGACCTAGCGTACTTTACGACTGCCTGGGACCCTTAACAAAGATCTTGAGGTGCAATTGTCTGAAAGAGTGTGCTTGGACATAGAGCAACCGCTCTCGCACGCAAGAGATTTGCACACTCAACTTTGGGTCACGCTGCGCATCCCAATGGCCATTACGCAGTGATTCAGTGGCCATATACGATACTACCGCTACGCGTGGAGAGTCGAATTGCGTCCCAGGTATTTCGTATCAGGTATCTATGAGCTCTCTGTAATACAAAAATGATATGTGTTAGAGAAAATATACTGTTTCCCGTGGCAAGTACACGCTCGTCGCGCTTTCGATCCCCATCACATCTGCTCTTCGAAAGCGCTTATCGTATGTTGGGAGTGCTTGTTGATGCTGTGTCAGCAATACCTTGAGCTGCGTCCATACAATTTTCGAACTGATTACACAGCACTCTAGCACCCCCAAAGTTCCAAGGTGTGCTTGCTCTGCTGTGCCTACTCTGCTGTACATACAAATTGAGACGATGAGCCATTTCACGCACGAGTTTTGCCGTTACTGGCTGTCTAAATGGCATATGTTCAACCAACCCATGGCCAGTCGCAGTTTCAGTTGTACGGCATATTCTCACGGCTAGTCTTGTTGAGCTGCAACGTTGTCTTCAAGGAGAGATGGCTCGTTCAGGCATGCATCTCTAGCCAATACATACGCACTGGGCGTTAGGTTCCCGTGACCCGGATTGTGCTTTTCTGGTACTATAAACTCTCTGGAGGACTACCCATCATACCTCCTATCTCCAGTTGATTTACATATAACCAAATGTATCGATGATTCGAGATGTTAGCGTGGCATCTCATAGTACAGCCTCGTCGTTGCTTCGTTGTTACGTGCGATTGTGCCGTTGATCCTCATGGTCAGGTTGACATCCCGAAACCGAGTCATGCCGTAACACACTGGCCTTCGGTCGAGATATGCAAACAAGAGACCCGGACCAAGTCCTGCCTTTGCTGTTGCCTAGTCTGCACGCCTTCTTGTGTTGACAGGCTCACTACACTCCGAGCAGACGTGACGACCTTCGCGTACTCGCGATGGCTGGAGTCTGCTCATCCTCTCGTGTGGCTTCTTGTCCCTATCGAACGCGCCCAGCAGGAGCTAGTGAACCTCCATATTGTGTTGTGTGCAGAACAAGCAAGCAGAAGCCCACGATGAGCTCCATGATCATTGTTGCGGAGACTGTCCTTGGTGGGAGAAAATTGTGCGACTGCGCGTCCAGTGCTGTGTCCGCTTTCTGCCTCGGACTATTTTCATTTTTTCACCTTGCAGCTGACTGTATGAGCAAGATTGGCGTGGAGATGCACTTGTGGGTCTTGACAGCGCCTTAATGACGGACCTGACTTTCTGGATGGCTTTGAGAGAGCACGCCTGTGTTGTCTGCCTATTCTGTCATTTTCGAGATATAGTAGACAAACTAGTCCCTCGCGACCACAGTATTGGACTTCCCTAACACTCAAGATCAGCATTTCGCGACGGCCCACGATAAAACTTTGTCGAAAAAAGTTCGCACGACGTGAGGTCAAAGTCACCCAGTGACAGCGGTGTGAGATGTCACAATCTTCACGACAAGCTACGACAAGCAATTCAGCCTTACGCGCAGCGCAACGGTGAAGACTGGAGATGTGTTCGTGCTGCGCTTGGCTCGCTGTGACGAGAGGGTGGTTTCCTTGGCTCCCAGATGTCATGCTTTTGACAGGATGAAATTACGAGCTCGCGGTCAGCCGGAATCTTATCCGGCGGGTCTTTGAGTTCGATGGTGCTCAAGCTGTTTTACACGTGGTTATAGCTGTCGAGGCGTCGGAGTTTCGTCAAAAATGGCTCAGTGATTTGATCTCGCTAAGGAGAGACATGGATGACATGGTCGTCTTGGCTGTGTCATCTCAAAGTCTTGGCCGCAGCTTCGGTGTAGCTGAGGTGTCTGCAGCATGACATCGATGCGGGCGCTTCAGAGTCAGCGAACATGCACGCAAAGATTGGGCGCTCCACTTGGGATATGGAAGGAGTGAGCCGGCTTGGGAGTTTGAGGGTGAAGCGTGGTAGACAACCGCAGCATCCGCCTTTGTTATGTCTAGCCGGGTGGGTCTGGATGCTTGGCTCGCGACTTCGTACCCAGCTTCTATCCGTGCATGATGGGACCCCTCAAGGTGGCTTCGCAGGCTGGCAGCGTACGGAGAGTCAAAATCTGTGATTATTGCATGTAATGTAGGCAAGGTTCGCTGCAATGTCCGATCAGCGAAACGGCGCTCTCGCGTGGCTGCCTTTTCGCATGCCGCGGACGGATCGCAAGCAGCGATGTACATGCTCGAGATGTATCAGATGTTTGTATCGTAGACGCAGGCCGTGCAGAGAGCAGCATAGTGACGTTGGGCCTGGACCGTTCATTGATTGGATCCGCTGTAGTTTGTGGGGAGGCCGTGTGTGATGAGCCAAAGAAGCAGAGGAATGCTCCCAAGGATCCGGAGGTCTGCCACATCCGTGCCTGTCACCAGCACCACGGCGACGAGAGATGCGATGCGAGATGGGGCCTCGGGCGATGCTGGTGGCCTCGGTGGGCTGGAGAGCGGGCTCGTTCGCTCGTCCAGTGTGCTTCATCCACGATCTTGGGAGCATCATGTGAGAGCGGCAATTATCAGCTAACGTTTCTGCACCGCCTCGCGCTATTCGAATGGGTACGCTTTGCCAAGGAGCGTCAGACGATATGAGGGAACCCTTGATGCAGCCTCGCAGGCAAGATCGACATGAGCTCTAGTCAAGGTCTCTCCCTTCCACCGCTGCACTTCCAGGTTCTCCCATCAGCCCGCGACCACACACCAATCGCGCCGACAAACCGCCTGCCGCCCGTGCTGAAACTACTACTGCAAACTGTTATTCATCACCGCTCTGCCATCCATCCACCCATCCATTGATATATACCAGCATCGCTACCAGCACTGCCGCTACTGCTGCTCGCCACCTCCTCGCCTCCCACTCGCGCACGCACGCTTGCCTGTCCCTGAGCTCAGCCGGTGCATAGACGCTAAGCCCCGCTACGCTAGGAAGCCCCCGAAAGAGCCCTCCCACCACGCAGCGCGCGAGTAGGCAACTGCGCGAGAGAGCTCGTCTGCATGGCAGCGTACGACATCCAGAAGCACTTCAAGGCCTTGCGCGTCGACACCGGTCGGCGTAGGCGCAATCCCTTCGATACCGGCTTCGAGGACGAGATTGGCGACCACGCACGCGCCCGCAGCGCCAACAAACCTACGGCCAAGTCACCAGACAAAAAGCCCGCTACTGCCGCCAAGCCAGTCTCACGTTCCAACAACGCCCGCGACAGCGACGATGAATTTCTAGACACGCCAAACTCCAAGACCAAAGCCGACCGTCGCCTGAGCCCTGCGCCCGACCAGTTGGCCGCCACGTTCGTTTCCGACGGTGCTGCTCGCCGCCCTTCTGTGAAAAAGACTCCCTCTGCCGCAAACCGCACCCTAGCCGCCAAAGCCCAAGCCGGAGGCATCCTCGCATACCTCGACGAAAGCGACGACGACGAAGACAGTGCCCTCTCTCCGCCACGCCGATCGCCCCGCGACAGGAGACCTAGTCCTTCTCCACGAAAAGGCTCGGACGGAATCAGCCCTGGACGGAGATCGTCCACTCCACGTGGAGAAAAAGAGAACCACGCCCAGCAAAAGCTAGCCCCACCCCGGCATACCGTTGCCTCGCCCTTTGCAGGCACCAAGTACTTGCAGGATAGCGACGACGAGAACGACGTGGCTGTTACATCTCGCACAAACAGTCAAGACGACACCTACGACTCAGACCTCGAAGGACTTGGACCCTTGTTCCACACCATCAGAACAAACAACGAGATCAAACGAGTCGACAAACCTAAGCCGCAACAGGGCGGTGGTGTATCGTGGCGCGCCTTCTCCGAAGGAAGAGCTGACCAAAGGTCGGCCGAGATTGCGCAGCTGCAATCATCACTCCGCAAACGTGGAAACAGCATCTCCTTCTGCACCCATGCAGTCACCGATGATGGAGAACGCATCCCACTCCTCCTCTCCACAGACACTCCCTCCGGGCCCAACTCTAGAGGGATCAAGGGAGGAAAGAGAGGCAGATCTCCTCCAAGGCGGGCCAGTGATGTCGAGCCGACCGCAGATGAGGTTGCAGACGGATTCGAGCGATACGATCCGGCCCATTTCAAGACAAATCCGTTCACAGGTGAGTGATGCTATGAAGCGTTGTGCTATGTCGTTCGTCAACAGTGACTGCAAGTGGCTAACTCGACAAACAGGCGACCCAGTTCGTCGAAGCAACTCCGAGCCAGACGCCGGGCCACCCATACCGGTCCTCCATGTCCAGTCTGATGATGTCAAGCAGCCGAGCAGTGCCCATAGCGTCAGCCTCCCCGACATACGGATTGAAGACATTTCCTCCTAGCGTGACGCCCGACCAAGTGCTGTCGCCTGGCCCGTCTTCACCATCGTCTTCTGAGTCATACATGACAACTTCGCTTGATAGTCTTGCCGCCAAGCTTACCGTGTCGCCGCAAACAATCCCCGAAGGTCGCAAAGTAGACTACTCACTCGATGGCGCTATTGATCATACCGTGTCGCCACTGATGTCACCCAACTACGAAAGCAACAATCCCCTGAGCAGAAACTCCAGTACCAGATCCTTACGCGCCACTGGACGTGCCTCCAGGATACCTGGCCTTGGCTCCAGCTCCCGACGATCCTCCCGCCGTTCTGGTGATCCGAATCAAATGTCCGCTAGCCCTGCACATGCATTCTTGTCGTCATGGAACAATCGCGAAGCCACCTCAGAACCCGTGCAGGTAGAGCCTAAGCCGGACGACGAAGGTCAGGCGATTGGCATGAACAATGAGTACATAATCGGCCGAACTATCGCTCGCGGTGGATTTGGGGTGGTGAAGGAAGTCCATTCTTTTGACCCAAGGACTGGAGACAACATTATCAGAGCTGTCAAGATAGTCCACAAGCAAACACCTGGCCAAGATGATGATGCTGGTGAGAAGATCCAGCAAGAGCTTGAGCACGAAGTCTCTGTATGGCGGCACTTGAAACACAATCACATTCTAAGCTTGCACGCTGTCTACGAGATGGACTATGCCACATTCTGCGTGATGGACCTGAACGTGGGCGGCTCACTGTTCGACCTTGTCGCAAAGCAGCGTACACTAGCTGCGAACACTGGTTGCTCAAAGGGTCTCGACAGTGCACTTGCGAGGCGCTATGCTTACCAACTCGCGTGCGCATTGCGGTATCTTCACGAGGATATCAGGGTGTGCCACCGCGACGTCAAGCTCGAAAACTGTCTGGTAGACACTTCGGGACCAAATGCTGCCACTGAAGGCGGCAACCTGCGGCTTTGCGACTTCGGTCTTGCTGACTTTCTTTCGAGCGGCAGCATGGATGATCAAACAAGCGATCAGATTGATGATGACTCCATGGAGCGCGCTCACTTACGCACGACATCTTCTGTTATCGGCACACTCGAGTACGCCTCCCCAAAAGGTCTCACAGTCAACCGAAAACTATTCGAGACCGCTGGCGATGTGTGGGCTTTTGGTGTTGTCGTGTACGCTCTTTGCACCGGCGACCTACCCTTCCGGCACGCAATGCCAAGCAAGACCATCGAGCTCATCATGCATGCAGAATGGGATGGCGACGCTCTTCGACAAGCTTCCGCTGGCTCTGAGGCGGCCATGGAGCTGGTCAGAGGATGCCTGGAACTCGACATCGATCTCAGATGGACGATTGCAGACGTGCTGAGAAATCCTTGGTTCGAGGGCTGTGTTGAAGAGACTGACGATCGGAGAAGCATCTGGTCTTGATGCATGAAATTCAAAATGACGAATACACGGAATACGGAAAAAAAAAGGAGGGAACCTGGAAGTGCATTGCCGTCGCGCGGTCTCTGAGCCTCGAAAGATTATGATCGCGGTCATGATTGGAACGGATTACGGCCCCGGGGAGAAAAAGTCTCAACTCATGTTTATTTGTTTCTTTGCGCGCAGGGAGTTACTTGTTTTGTTTCTGTGTTTATTTTGCTGGCAAACTGGAGCATGTTTTTTTTTGGTCACGAAGGAGAGATACCCCCTCATCGGATACCCTCACTTGGTTTTTGTTTTTGCGGTTTGCTACTTCTCTGCTTAGCCTTTTTACTGATAGCACGGACGATTAGCGTCTGATTCTTAACGAACGAATGAATGAGAAAAAAAGTCGATAATGATTAGTATGATGATGATGTCTCTGTCTTCGTGGAAACGGACTAGGCTGAGAATTACATCAGTCACGGAGACTGCCAAGTCAAAATGCGATGCTTTTGATGGTTGCAGTAGGCATTTTTGTCACTGTTTATGGTAGTATTATAATTACAGGGATCGTCGAAACTGAGCCTTGCGCTCTCGCTCTCTGTGGTGAGCACGATTAATTTTTTTGTCAGCATCTCAGATTGCAGCTCACTGCGCGCGGAGGGCAGGAGGGCATAGACAGATAGAAAGCGTGCAAGTGCAAGATGCAAGATTGTGCTTGTGCTTGAGCTCATATGTATACATACCGGCTCGCATCTTAAATTTATGGAAGGAAAGAGCACGCAAACTTATGCCAGCCGTGCCTTCCGTCCATGAAGTCTCAAGCTTCTCGACGTTCGAGCGTGTTTTATCATCGTCGCACGACTCTCCATCAACTCAACTCCATTACCTCAAAACGACTGATCCCTCTAACCAGCCGTGCCTCTTCATTCCCTCAGTACCTCCTCGGCGGCGCGTAGCCCATTTGCGGCGGAGGCCCATACCCAGGCGGCGGCGCACCACCACCATACCTCGCCGGTGCAGGCGCAACATCATACCCATCGTGGTACACGGGACGATCGTAGCTCCTCCTCGCTGGCCGAGCGTGGTGTCGCCCCGTGTGGCTGTGGTGGTGTCCGCCGCCGCCACTGCCGCTGTGATGGTGGTGATGGTGGTGACGGCCAGCGTGCGAGGAGCTGTGGTGGTTGGAGTGGCTGTGGCTCGGTCGTCGCGAGTGGTGCTTTGCAGGTGCCAGTATGACGATCCACGCGTGAATGACTCCAGGGATGAAACCGAGGATGGTGAGAATTATGTTAAGTAGAAAGGACCCGCCGCAGCCTCGGCGGAGGAGGACTGCTAATGGCGGAAGAAATATGGCCTGGTTGGAAGAATTTGTTAGATGGTTGGAGGATACTTAAATAGTAGTAGCAGAAGGACAAACTATGATAGCCTCGCAACACCCGGCCTAGATGAGGATTATGTTAGCTGTTGTGCAAGTGGTTTGGAGGAATTGAGAAACCTACGAGGACCATGATTGCGGTTTCGCTGTCTTCAGTCGCTGGTTTGCGCAGATTATAGATTTCAGTCGCAGTCGATATCGTGTCGCGCAAGTAGCTCAGTTGTTGTTGTCGCAAATAATGGAGCTCCGAGAAAAAGCACGCGCGACGCGATCGCGGAAGGCGAAGGAGGCATCACGCCTCACTTTAAGAAAGCTCGTGATGGGGAAGGACGGTTTCAGTTGGATCATGAGGCTTGGGTTCCATCACTTCCGAAGGCCCACCTGACGTAACAATTGAAGGTCTCCGAACTCTCGGGTGCATCGCCTCATCCTTGATCCCACTTTTCGTAGGCTGTACAACCGTGCGTCAGCCTTAGGAACGTTTTTTCATTCGGCATTCCGTAGCCAAAATCCAAGCGCTTTTCCGTTTTGAGGTTGATCGCGCTGCGAGAACGTCGGTACTATTGCAAGTTGCGTCTGCTATAAGACATTTTGAGCGAGCTTGGCCCGCGGAGAGTGCTGAGTGTTCGCATGAGATGCGCGTCTCGTTCGTCTGCTGCGGCGGGTATGCATGCATGCATGCATGCAACTGTGCTGAGCCTCGTTGCACTCGAGGAGCTCAAGGTAATGCAGCCTGCTCAGCTCAGGCATCTTCAAGCTATCACGTGTGTATCCAAGTTATGCAGCTGACATTCAGGCAACGCAATTGCATCCGCCATGATGGCTTTCATCAAAGGCTATGGGCGCCAGCCACCGTCGCCCAGAAACCCTCGTGCTGAGAGCAAAAGAAAGCGGCGCTGACCGGCACCCGCCCAAGAGTCAACGGCCTCCAACCTCCACGGCAGTGAGATCGAGGACCGAAGGTATGCCGGAATGTCTCAGGACGAGCTTTCAACCGATTTCACTCTTCTGTTGATCGTGGTGAATAACGACGAAGAACTGACTATAATTGCGTCCATTCTGGCTCTATTGGCTCCCGAACAGTAAGAAAGGCTATGCGCGCGACACCTTGGCACGCTCAGACACGTGCACCTGAGATCCATCGTCTTCACCTGTCCCGGCAGTAACATGTCAGCTATCGTGAATACGACTACTCCATATCAAGCCAAATTCGAAAGAACTATTTAACAAGCTGAAGATAGGCGAACAATTCTCGAAGGATCGCACAATATATACACCCCAGCACTTCTTATCAGTCCGTGCTCAAAGCTGAAGATTGCTCTGGCTAGACACGCCTCAACTAACGCCACACCTCCCCAAACGTGGCATACTGCACCCAAAACGGAAGCCCTGCGATCATACCAACCAATCACGAACGCATGCAAGCTGGACTAGTAACTACTTCGAGGTATGGGCTTGTCCATATCACGACCTCGCCAATATTTCGTCAAAGATAGTTGAGCTTTAGCTTTGTTTTTCCTTCGCGAGGCAATACATAACTTACTTAGTGGACCACGTGTATTGAAAGCTACGCTTTGCCTTTTGTTTGTGGTGAGCATATCTCGACCAGACTTTCCCACTTCTCAATTGATTTAACATGCAGACAGCGTGGTTGACATTGTTTGCTGGCACGGCACTCGCTCGCAATGTACCACAGCTCTTTAGTCGGGACACCACATCGTACACTTATCTAGGATGCCACCAAGACGATGTTGGCAAGCGCACATTGAGATATCCTTCAAATCGAGACTACGACACTCAGACCGTAGAGACATGTACGAGTTGGTGCGGTGCGAACAAGTATAATTATTGCGTAAGCATTGAAACGTGAAAGAGTGTATGTTACATTGAAAGTAGTCTGATAATCTTTCCAGGGCCTTGAATATGGTTCCGAATGCTATGGCGACTACAGCTTGCCAGATGGGCTTACAGAGACAGAGTCAGACTGCTCCATGTCTTGCGCCGGCAACTCGTCCCAGGTCTGCGGCAATGGAAATCGGCTCAGCGTCTATACCAGCAGTCTCGTAGATTCTGCGCCTTCTACCAATCCTGGCCCTGATGGCTGGAGCTTCCTCGCATGTTATACAGATGCCGGCGATTCGAGGACACTGAGTACCTCAGTGGATGCGGCCCCATCTGGGATGACTGTCGCTCAGTGTGCAGCTGCGTGCAAGTCTGGAGGCTACCGTTATGCAGGTGTAGAGTATGCGAATGAGTAAGTACATCTTTCTCACTCCCGTAGGCTCACCTAGATCACTGACATAAATCAACAGATGTTATTGTGACAATACAATTCGCAGCCCCGGTTCGAAAGCCAGTAGCGGATGTGACATGACCTGTTCAGGAAACTCGACAGAATTTTGTGGAGGACCGAATCGCCTCGCCGTGTATGAGTCCTTGACAGCTTCGTCGCCAGGTGTCCCAGGAATTCCAACTGGTTGGACAGTTCTCGGATGCTTCACGGACAACGGTGGCGCTCGCACCTTGGGCACCCAACAAGAAGTTCCTGGTGGTTATACAAACATGACCATCGAGGGATGTCTTGGTGTGTGCACGAACCAGGGATATGCTTATGGCGGTGTCGAATATTCGCAGGAGTGCTACTGTGGCAATGCAATTCTGAACGGAGGGGCCTGCGCAGACCACAGCTCATGCTACATGCCTTGCAAGGGAAATACTGCTGAGACCTGTGGTGGGCCGAACCGACTGAACGTGTACTTTGCTGGGTCGAGTCAGTCGTCTTGCGCTGTACGGCCGACATCATCTTCGTCGTCGACATCCATCACAAGCAGCTCCGCTCCTGTGCCAGTAACGTCCGCAACAAGTCCGAGCACGGTTTCGTCTTCGTCGAGCAGCGTCGTATCTTCGAGTACTACCTTGTCGTCGAGTACCATCATATCTTCTAGTACCAGTACTTCGACTGGTGAGATTATGCACGCTCCCTGGACGGATTAGTAATTCTGCTGACCATAGACTTAGATCCGAGCACATCTCCAACTGTAACCTCGACCTCGACTACGGTATCCAGCTCCAGCACGAGTTCAGCTTCAACTTTGAGCTGCCCAACCAGCAGTTCGACGGTGTGTCCATCATTCTGGTCGTCGATCGTCGCTGATCTTGCGCCGGCCATGAGAGACAGCAAAGGCGAATGTACCGATCTTGCTCGTGCAGCCATTCGATTTGCCTTCCATGACGCTGCAACGTTCTCTACCAAGCTGCCATTTTACGCTCCTGCCGCAGGAGGTGCCGATGGATCGCTGCTGCTTTCACCCAATGAGATAGGCCGCGCGGACAATGCAGGTTTGGGAGACTACCACGCCACACTCACGCAAAAGTTCGCCGCATACAGAGCATCTGGCTTCTGCGTTGGAGCGGCAGATTTAATCCAGGTCGCTGGCTCGGTCGGTGTCCTCGCATGTCCAGGTGGACGTATAGGTCGAGTAACGGTCGGTCGCACTGATACGGCCGTCGATGCACCCGATGGCCTCCTTCCTCAGGCGTTCGGCTCAGCCTCCAGCCATGACACGATCCTCCAGCTCTTCCAAGACAAGGGCTTCTCTGCACGCGACCTTGCCGCGCTACTTGGCGCACACAGTACATCCAAAGCAAATTTCCAGACAGCCAATGGGGTGCCGGCGGGGTCGCCGCAAGACGATACCCCAGGATTGTGGGATGTGAAATACTATAACCAGACGTACTTCCCAGCGGACGGGATGGCGAGGTTCGACAGCGACATCCACCTGAGCAACGAGAGCACGACGGTGGGCAAGCAGTTCAAGTCGTTTGTGGGGAACCAGGCGACCTGGGGCGCGAGTTTTAGCAGTGCGTGGCAGGCGATGGGTATACTAGGGATCCCGCGAGCGTCGCGCGCCGGGTTTGCAGATTGCACATCGGCGGTGGTCGCGGCATTCTAGGCTTCTAGCCCAAGGCGAGCTAGCTCGGGTAGTGTGTTGGTTGTATCTGTCAAGAGAATACGAAGCTCGCGTGGACCACGAGGAAGCAGGAAGCTTATCGCGGCTAGACTCGCGGAGGCCTTGAGCCTGGGGAAGTGGAGATGGCCGTCGACCTAAAGATGTAGTGCCCAGATTGCCTAAAACGCTTGGAGCACTCTATGGTACTTGGCTATCTTGATATCGTGGTGTAAGCAAATGCGCGGGGACTTGGCCGCAACGTCGCGACTGGGCGGCCGTACTCCTACTGTAGCAGTGTCAGAGCGTGTATAACAAACCTCATGCATGCAAGACATACTCTGCCGGAGATTGCTACGTTTCTAGCAGTGTTCCACGGGCGGCAAGGCGCATATTCACGGGCCTGCTGCCCTGCACGCAGCCATACAGCCCCCGGCCGCGCATCCTGTTGCTGCTGATCGCGTGTCACCTTCGGCTAGGCCCTTCGCAAGCAGCCTGGCGCCGATAGTGAATGTGCAGCTGCCGCAGATACGGCGCTCGGGGGGCGCATGCAAGAACGCCACCCTGCGACGGCTCAAGCAAAGTGAAGCAACCATGTTATCGCCTTCCTCTTCAAGCCAACCACGTGCCGTCTGCAACGACCCGGCGAGTCCGGGCTTGCAATTGACTATCAGGCCAGCCAATCGCGTGCGCGCGGCGAGCGCATCCAAGCACCCTTTCACTTTCCCGAAGGATCCTCTAAGGTAGCATTCCTTGGGACCAACCAGCAACGAGCTTATCGCTGGTGCATGGCTTGCTTTGTCTGGCCAAGTCACGCTTCATAAGGCTTGGACGACCCTCGACGCCCCTCACTGTTTTGCTTTGTCCCCTTGCATTCAAAAACTTTCCTTCCTCGACAACCCTCGACGTTGCAAAGCAACACATCACTCTGCGATGGAATCCAAGACCGGCCCCGCGCTCGGTGAGAAGCAGTTCCACGATGGCTCGCCCGACCCCGCCGACCGCGAGAGCCTCGCCCAGGGCACAAACACCCTGCACAAGAGTCTGAAGGGCAGGCACATGCAGATGATTGCCATGTGAGTTTGCTTGGTCGCTCAATGCCAGGAAACACTCGAGTATACTGACTGACGCTCGATAGGGGCGGTGCCATTGGCGCTGGTCTGTTCATTGGTTCTGGTGGCGCTTTCACGAGCGGTGGACCCGCCTCTGTCCTTCTCGGTTTCATGATCATTGGTGAGTTGCACTGGAAGAACAAAGAGGATCGCTATTGAACCAACAACTAACATCTTACTAGGTTTCTCGACGTATGGATATCATCACCCAATGGTTCCTTCACTCATCAACTGACACGCCACTTTAGATACCTCATGATGCAGGCGCTCGCCGAGCTGACTGTCCTCTACCCGATCAACGGCGCCTTCTGCATGTACATCTGCCGTTTCGTCGATCCTTCTTTAGGTTTCGCCTGCGCCTGGGAGTACGCCATCAGTTGGCTGACCGTGCTGCCTTTCGAAATCTCGGCTGCTTGCAACATCGTAAGCGACAAATAAGATGCTTGGAGAAGGATTTAAGGTTAACACAACTTGCAGATTCACTACTGGTCGGGCTCCGAGGGTATCAACAACGCTGCCTGGATCGTCCCCCTCCTCGTCTTGCTGGTTGTCATTCAATTTTTCGGTGTCAAGGGATACGGCGAGGTATGATCATCGGTTCCAGTCATCGGTCTGAGCAACACGCTGACTCCAACAGGTTGAATTCGTCATCAGTGTCATCAAGATCATTGCCTGTCTCGGTTTCATGGTTCTCGGAATCATCATCAACTGCGGTGGCGTTCCGACGGACGACAGAGGCTACATTGGCGCAGAATACTGGCACGCGCCTTACTCTGCCTTCCTCAACGGCTTCCACGGTTTCTGTGGTGTCTTCGTCACTGCCGCCTTCGCCTACACCGGTACTGAGCTCGTCGGTCTTGCTGCCGCTGAGACCCAGAACCCCACCAAGGAGATCCCCAGAGCCTCCAAGCAGGTCATCTGGCGTATCTTCATCTTTTACGTTGTCAACTTGTTCCTCGTCGGCTTGATCGTCCCTGCGAACAGCCCTCTGTACGATTCCGATGGCCCTTCATCGCGCCGCTCGCCTTTCGTCATTGCCATCCAGCTCGCCGGCATCAAAGTTCTGCCTTCGATCTTCAACGCTGTTATCCTGATCGCCGTCATGAGTGTCGCCAACTCCTGCACATACGGTTCTACTCGCACAATTCAGGCTCTTGCTGCCAATGGTACGTTGCTATTATGAAGACACACACGGCTATGATGCTAACAGCAATACAGGCATGGCACCCAAGTTCCTGGCTAAGATCGACAAGAAGGGCCGCCCCATTAACGTCGTCATCTTGCAACTTCTGTTCGGCTGCCTCGCGTTCATCAACTTGGCAGAAAACGGCGATGTGATTTTCAACTGGCTTCTCTCTCTGTCTGGTCTTGCCATTCTCTTCATCTACGGTGGTGTCGGCATTGCCCACGTCCGCTTCCGTATGGCTTGGTAAGTCCCGAGTCGATACTCCTACCCTCAGAGTCTCTCGGCCGCTAACAACTCGTAGGAAGGCAAACGGTCACAGCTTGGACGAGCTGCCTTACCAGGCCGCTCTTGGCATCTGGGGCTCATACCTCTGCATTCTCATCAACGCCCTCGCTCTCATTGCGTCGTTCTACACCGCTCTGTTCCCCGTTGGCGGCGACGCGCCTTCAGCATCCGCCTTCTTCCAGGCTTACCTTGCTGGCCCACTGCTGATCTTCCTCTACCTCGTGTGGAAGGTCTACAGCTGGTTCACTCGCCCTGCGGACCGCCCGATCTGGGTCAAGATTAAGGACATCGACATCTACAGCGGCATGAGGGAGAGCCAGACTTTCGTCTCTGGCCAGGGCATGTCCCCTGAAGAGAGACGCCACAGCATCGAGGGCATGGAGAGGAGCGAGAAGAAGCCCGAGGGCTTCAAGGGCCGTGCCATGGCCATTGTTCGTTCCGTCATCTAGTGCGCCGAGGATTGCTGCCTCGCGTTGGGCAGATATCGTCCTCGGTGGAGTATGGCACTGCATTGCATGTAATTAAGATGCTTGTTTTAGCACTTTTAATTTTTGCCGGCATTATAGCTGCTGCAACGGCCGATGTATATCGAGCTGGAAAAATACTTGTTCTCTTTCAAGCCTTTTCATTGCGTGATTTGGTGTCATTTCCGTTATCAAAGCCCCCTACAAGACCATATTGTGATTGACACGCACAAGTTGTTTGGCAGAACATCGGCTGGTATTGCCCCGCGTCATGGGTACATCGTTCCACGTTCAGTGCCCTAACATCATCTTCTTACCATCACATCCCTACGTGTCGCGCGCTCATTGTCCTCGACTCTCTGCGGCGAATTCCAACGAATGTTGGTATAGCGCAGTGTAGAGGGCCACTTGAGGTCTGCTCGGCCACGTGAGCGCATGTGGAGACCGACACGTGCGCTGACAGTTGTGACAGGCGGTTAAGGTTAGTCTACGGTAAGGCAAAACGATTTTTGGAAAGTCTGTGCTGGTGTATGTGTGTTCAAACGGCGTAGCGAGATGCGCGTGGTCTTGGAGATCAAACACAGTTTGTGTGCTTGCTTTGGTGTCATGACTATGTTGTAGACTTTAGGATTGCGAAGATGTTGTGGAGTGGGTACCTAGGTATTTAATACCATTGTCGATGATCTGTACTCGTCGCATATGTAAACTTGTGATGAGGACGAAGAACTCGGGATGTAGCCTCTGTACACAAGTCTGCGTATAGATCTAGACACTTCCGAGGTTCGTTACCGGTGCTCTAGGTAAGCATGGACATTTTAATAAGCTGGATGAATGATACCCTTACAGATAATGAGATTGCTAAAGAATGTGGGCTCACGCACAGCGACTATGTTGAGAACTCACGATCGATTGCAATTGCTCGGAATAATCACTAGGTGATGATATAGTCATAGGCAGTTGGCTTGCTTGATACTCTTCGACCAAGAAGACTCGTGTATTTCAGGATGCTGAACAAGTTGTCGTTAAGCATGCATGTGCTCGATGCACCTCAGCCCAGCCCCCCAAGGCGCTCCAGACTTTTGAAAAGTCCTTATACTGTCGGACCCGAGTCCGAGATAGCGTACTGGAATCTGGAATCAGCGTTTGGCACCATCGAGAGCTAAGGCGTTGGCACGGTTGGCAATGGAATTTAGAGTAGATGGAATTTAGCTGAACTACCATGATGACCTGACGTCGATGTACCTGGACAAGCTGCTAAATGACATACCTCCTACTACACGGCCGGCCAGATGGCTACGCGGCCGACAGGAAAATCCCAGTGGCGTACGTACTGTGGAGTGGCTCGTGGTCCGTGTGAGCGGCCGTGGCGTGGCAAACAGGCCTAGATTCCTGTAGCTCGCACGACGTTGACTCGAAAGTACTGTACTTTGCAACAACGGCTTTTGCGCCTGCCGACCAAACGTACTACACTGTGCTCTGATTTCCACCCACGACGCCTTCCATGGCTGTACCAGACCTGGGGGCTGGCGACCCCTCCGTATCGGAGCGCAAAGACGCCAGGAAGCGCAAGCTATTCGAGAGTCTTCGTGAGCGCGAGTTTTACTCCTACTATGAATCCGTCCTTGCGCACGCCCACACCGAACCCAAATACTGTGACCTCAATAGCCCTGAGGCTGTAGCAGAGCATCGGGCCATCGCATCCGAGGACGCCACTCTTACGGCACTTGTGCAGCTCGCTGCTCTACGAATTGGCACGCGCCGGGCATTGATCTCCTTTCTCGATGCCGAATACTCATACATCATTGCCGAATCGACCCGGACGCTCTCTCTCCAGGACGGCTCCCATGGTCCTGACGATGCTTTGTGGCTGGGCTTCACCAAAATTCCACGAGGATCCGGTGTGTGGGAGAGTGCCACTGATCTACTAGTGAACGAAGGCTCGAATGCGCACGATCCCCGTTCGGCTTCCATCGCGCATATCATCAACGACCTGACAGAGGATGCCCGATTCTGTGGCCGATCGTACGTGAAAGATGGCCCAAAGACTCGATTCTATGCTGGAGTGCCAATCACAACTCCTCGAGGTATCAACATCGGTGTGCTCTGCGTTCTCGATGACAAACCTCGAGATGGTCTCGAGCCGAGCCAAGTTGCATTTTTGCAAAGCATGGCATCGACAGTCATGTCACACCTCGAACTGGTACTGTGGACCGCCCACTAAAAACTCTACAATACAGTCCAAACTAACGTTGAAGGACAGGTCCGCGCGAAAGAAGAAAACCAGAGGAGCAGGGACATGAACTCTGCACTCGCGGCGTTCGTGGAAGGGAAGTCAAAGTCAGGGGAGTGGTGGCATCGCGAACTACGTGATGAGAAGACGAAAATTGCCACAAACATGCCGCCGAGAGAGCTTCGCACTCAAGAAGTCAACGAGAGACTCCCATCTCTCTGTGAAATCCCTAATGCAAGAATGGAGAACTCGAATCCATCTGGTTATTTTGATACTGGTCTACGACAAGCACTCAGCAAAGGCAGTGGTGCGCCACCAGCTGAACCTCCCCTAAGTCCACCTACGGCCAACGACAACCGCTCCCTCTCAGAATCGGAAGAAATGTCGAGACCGAAACTCGAATCTAGAGAAGCGTCCACCGACTATTCTACGGGCCCAATGAGTCCCGTTCCGTTGCAACACAAGGAGGATTCTCATGGAAACGATCTTACGAATAGGATCAGAGATACGGCAACCCGGGCCGCTGGATTAATTCAAAGAGGTGTTGGCGCCGATGGTGTACTCTTTTTGGATGCGACTGTTGGCACTGCTGGATCTCTCATCGATGGCGCACAGGGGCTGTCCACGACTGAGACCGAAACCGATGGATCGAAAAATTCCGAGTTGAGCATCCAACAAGCCCAGCATCATCAATCCCCGGAGCGAGACCCAACAACAACGAAGGTGTCATTTGGTTCCGTTAAGACAAGTGTTATCCTAGGCTCGGCATATTCCGTGGGTATTGAGGACCGCGTAAGGTCGGCGATTGAGCAAGCAAAATTCTCGGAGAAGGTGTTGAAGAGTCTGCTCAGACGTTATCCAAACGGTACGTGATTGAAGGGTGCAACGGAACATGATGTCTGAGACACTATGCTGACTCGAAGTCTTTGTTGTGCAGGTCAGGTATGGCACTTTAACGCCGAAGGAGATGCTTCAGACGAAGACGACAGCCCGCAAGATGAGCAGGCCGGTTTCACGACCGATGGAGGCGAATCGGCAGGCTCAGAAATCGAAAACGAGTCGAACACCTCAACAGTAACGCCAACACCAACGACGAGGCGTGCAAGCAAAAGGGCACGCACGAGAAAACGAGACGGACGTGCCATTCAAAGCATCTTTCCCGGCATTCGTAGCCTTGTCTTCCTCGGCATGTGGGATCCTCATCAGGAGCGCTGGTTTGGTGCTTCCATTGCTGTGAGCTATTCCTCGATGCGCATTTTCTCTGTCCAGAGCGAGCTCAGTTATATTGCTGCATTTTGCGATGTCGTGTTGGCAGAAATCTGGCGGCTGGAAGCGCAGGAGCTTGGCCGGTCAAAGAACGATTTCGTGTCGAGTATATCTCACGAATTGAGGAGTCCTTTGGGTATGCTTTCACGAACGATACGAACGGTTGGAAAACCTGCTGACAAATGTTGTAGTAAGTTTCTGACTTTCTTTTCCCGAGCTCGATTGATGGCTTGTCCCTCAATCCTACGGTATTGGTGCAGCACCTACCCACGAACTTGCGTACGACCTCAGTGGAAGCACATCCATTATAGTCGCTCGTGGTTGATAGCGCTAGTGTGCTGCTCTTTGGGTTACTATAATGCCCAAGAAGCATCTCAACGGCAAGTATGCTTTAGTCACCATCAGTGCTTGTTAGCGCGATGTCGTGAACAAGGACTGCACCAAGAGAGTCGTATTCAGGCCCATTGCGGCGCTAACGATCGTACCATCACGTACCTCTGATATTGTGGTATACTAACATCGGAAATTTAGCATGGTATCCTAGGTAGCGCCGAGTGCCTCGAAGAGCAAGATAACAGTGCACTGAGCGCCGAGCTGATCCGGTCCATCACCTCTTGCGGTAACACGCTTCTCGATGTCGTATGTTCTCTATTTCTTTTTAGCCTCCCTTAGATCCGCTTCAAGCACATCCTTTCCATCGAAGATCTCTCGGGAAGCGATACATTGCTAATTTGTTCTTCAGGTCAATGATCTGCTCGAGTATTCTCGGCTGAATCACGGGACACAAAGCAGGAGGAAGAGACAAAAGACCGGACCCCCAAGCACGAACTCAGATACCAGTGCGACAGCCTCCGATGCAAGTCGTGTCAGCGAGCCGGATCCGGAGAGTGGTTTCATGATCAACATGCTCACTGAAGACGCCGTCAATACAGCTTGCCTCGGATTCGACCACCAAAGCCTCCAATCAAATACTGGCCGCGGTGAAAAGAACAATCATTTCGCGACGCTGATACTCAACATTGAGGATGCCAAAAGTTCGGACTGGATGTTTTCGATCGCAAGTGGCTCGTGGAAACGGATCTGCATCAACCTTGTTTCGAACGCGTTGAAATATACCCCTGCGGGCTACATCAATGTCACCTTGCGTAAGAAGCCTCTTCAACGGAAACCTGGCAAAGAACGAGGCGCGGTGGTAGAGTTCATAGTAGAAGATTCTGGGATCGGCATGTCCGATGAGTTCCAGGTCAAGAGCCTCTTCCGTCCCTTCAGACAGGAAAACAACTTGACGCCGGGTACAGGTCTTGTGAGTTTTGCCTCATATAGTGCCACTAAACGAGAGCTAACGCGCTGTTCCAGGGGCTGAACCTCGTTGCTCAGATTGTGAAGTCGCAAGGTGGAACTGTCCACGTGCGAAGCAATAAAGGACGAGGCACCACAGTCAAGGTTTCTCTACCACTACGATCTCTGCCATCGACGCCCTCGACGAAATCTCGAAATAGTTCTCTGGATCTCACAAACCCGCCAGCATCTGTCGGGTGCTTCGGGTTCGGGGTCATCGAAACTGACCCTGAAGCAGAACCAATCAAGACCAAAGCTAACAAGCGACTTCTCGGCAGTATAAAGAGATATTGCATGGAGCTTGGGCTGCCTGTATATGCAGCCGACGACAACCTCGATAGCAATGCGACTGTCCACATTATCTCCGAGCAAGCTCTGAGACGACTATCTCAGCCCAACGAAAAAGACTTGCGCCGCTCGATGCTTTCGGCGGATAGCTTGCGGAAACCTATGATCGTTGTCTGCGCCACGCGCGATTCGGCGTTGAAGCTTCAGTCTGGAGCTCTGGGATGCAGTCTTCCTGACAGTACGCAGTATCTGTGGCTTCCGATCGGACCGGTAAAACTAGCTGCTGCTTTATCAGCTTGTCGTACGTATTGCTTAGACCTTACCATGGAGACTAAAGTTAGGGAATGTAAAGCTGACATGATGTCAGCGGGTGTGCTAAAGACCAGCGACTCCGATGCAGTTGCCGTAGATGGCGCTACGCAGGAACTCATCGACGTCGCAGGAAAGCAAGACAGCCGCACTGAACCACCATCATTCAGAGAAATCAACCTCAGCTTGAAAGACGAAGTCAAGGATGAAGGCGTTGCAAGTCCCGTCCTTTCACCAGATGTTGCTGTCAGCGAAAACATGCTAAAGGTGCCTCGATCATCTCCGCCTCGCAGAAGCGGCAGCGAAGTATCATCAGAAAAACCACCCGTTTCCACCCTTCCAATAAGGGCACAGGTTACTCGAGCAGCGACTGCAGCAAGCGCAAGCACGGAAGCATTCTCTCTTCTGCTGGTGGACGATAATGTAAGCAAGTCGTTAATTTAATCAGCTCATGACCCTACTGACAGCCAGACAGGCCATCAATCTGCGCCTCCTCGAAGTCTTTGCCAAGAAAGGCGGACACACCTATCGCACAGCACAGAACGGCCAAGAGGCTGTGGAAGTCTACGAGCTAGCCGCGAAACAAGAGCGCTCCGAAGACAACGACGTTCAATCAAAGCTGGCTATCAAGCCAGAAGTTGTATTCATGGACATCAACATGCCCGTCATGAATGGCTTCGAAGCTGCGCGATCGATCCGTCGGTTCGAGATGGCAAGCGGATGCCCTCGAGCCATGATTGTGGCTGTCACGGGCTTGGGCGACGCGTCAGCTCAAGAAGAAGCGTTCGCAAGCGGCATGGATATGTTCTTGACAAAGCCTGTCAAGATGAAGGAGATGACTGCTATGTTGACAAAGATCCGGGAGACTGGTGCGTAGTCGCTGGCTCTTCGTCAGTGCCCACTTACGCTCAGTTGGCGTATCTCTTGGGAGCTCTCACAGAGAGCGAATACGCCGGCCTTGTTCACGACTGGAACAACAATACGCCGAAGTGAAAAGATATGTAGTAATGCTGGCGTTGCCAGATATCTTCAGACAGATTACTGGTTCAGTTCTCGGAGATTGAAACATGCATTCCTCGTTCTTGAGACTGCGCTTTTGCATTTTTGAGCACAGAAACGACAACGACATCTATGGCACGACACACGGGATCTTCCTCGAACCTTTCGGGCGGTCAAGTGCATTTACAACCATGATGTATCTTAGCAGATTGATCGGTCGATTCAGAGACATGACGTATGAGTATCTGACGGAGTGGCTGCCGAAATGGCGCCAAAAGTGGGACCGTTATTGCAGACTTTCTGCATAATTCCGGTGCCGGGGAACATGGCGATTGATGTGACGTGCGCATGC
>Ga0265797_10001932_pt1 | contig 35861 bp, 33 predicted proteins | sample P2T30metagenome_FD_192433 | JGI IMG/M metagenome (GOLD analysis project Ga0265797, IMG submission 192433) | Plant litter microbial communities from East Loma Ridge, Irvine, California - P2 T30 | ecosystem: Environmental > Terrestrial > Plant litter > Unclassified | place: USA: California...
CTGCTGGTTGGTGGTGCTCTGGATAGTTACTGTGAGGACGCAGAAGAAAGGCTGGAGAGTCTAGTAATGGTAGCAAATGAAGCCTCAGGATTGCGCTTTCAGCTTGCAAACGGGACACTGAAGTCCGATCTTTCAATGATCTTGGTATCTTGTGTCGTACTGCATCGGTCTGCTCAACGGGCCGTAGCGAGAGGATGTTGTGGCTTGCTTCCTGACTACTGTGTTCTAACCACGTGCTACACGTGTGTTGTGGTGTCGTACCGATGGCGGCCCGCAATCGGTCCTATATCCTGGCCCGGGTTAACGACAAAATGAACGTCAACGATACGAGAACTTATTATTTGCCGGCGGTAGTAGACGCCCTTGAACAAGCTGGACGTTATACTTTTTCCCATCTGCAAGACCCACAGCGGAGATTTTAGATCGGCGGCTGAAGACGCAGCGAGCTCGTCGGCTTGAATCTCCACACGGAAATGGGATAACCTTGATACACAACGAATCTGCGACACAACACCGTAATACAGCTCTGGATGAAGGAGTAGGTTCTAGTCATACGCTCGCTCAACGTGTGATCCGCCTGAAAATCAAGGTGTGCTTGGGGTTTGGCTAGAAAAATTGGATCACCTTGACATACCCAACAGATCCTTCTGCACTGGAGGCCTTACAAAAGCAAAGAGTGTACGAGAATGGGAGGTTGAGATTGGAGGTGTTCAGCTGGCAATTGCAAATTCCTGCAAAAGTCACTCGATCACGGCTCCACCCACCGTCTAGCCGCTTTAGAATACTGCACCCTGTGGTGCGCTTCACTTGCTTGATTCACTCTACCGGTGAGATCTTCGTAGCAAATCTTCCACATCTTGCCATCGCTGACACTAGACAGCGTCGCTTAGCGTTGTATACAAAACGTGTGGATCCTGGGACGCCGTGAAACGTGCGAACGTGCGATCCTGCACCAAACCCTTGCTACTTAGTAATCATAATGTCATACCGTATAGCATTGGTGGGGATCGGGTCGCCGACCATGATCTAACGTTGCGCCTCGCGCTAATGGAAGGGCTGAGAATAAGAGATCTCGAAACGAACATGTCGATTTGAGCTAGTGAGTATCCTTGTCTCGCGTGGGGTTGTTGACGTCGCAGCATCGTTCCAATGGCTATAGCACCAGCAAATTACCACGTATATCACAAGAAAATGACGTGAATGTGTAACACTTCGACATCATACACCGTCTTCCTACGCGATGCGATCAGCATTGCGCCAACTGGCGTATTGTCGCAAGTGTCGAAATCATGAACAGGGTGTAAGTCTTCTACTGGGATCATTATGGAGGATACGTGAAAACACGTGTGTCATGCTTGCTGATTCGCTATCTAATCTTCTAACAACTCCACACCGCGATTTATACTTTGGGGGTCGGAGAAGTCTGTCCCATCGCTGCTGTTGACGATGACGATCTAGTCCTCAGCCTGCTTGGTGACAGATCCGATTAGGCCACCCGAAGACCCGGAGACCTGGTCACCAGGCCCACCTGCATGGCAGCGTGGTATCACATGAAAGCCAGCCCATCGATACGCGAAACCGCCATGGGCGCTTACGCCAAGGAAGGACTACATGTATCATTCGGCCTGTATACGGTCCTATAGTCGGATAGAGCCGCATGCAAAGCGTGTTGATATAACCACTAAAGAGCTTGGCATAGTATGCTTGCTTATCTGCGGTTGCAGTCTGTATGACCATAGTCCAGGTTCAAAGTTGATAGACTTGTCAAATGGGGAAATATGCACGAGAATCTGAAACCAAATAGTTCAGCGCTTCTGCAGCCGAACATCGTGCGGATAAAAGCCGTCTTGGTGTATAGAACGCGAAGCAATATTACCAAGATGAGATAATGCTCCGTTACCATGCTCGCTTTAGTTTCTTAGTACATGGAACGAAACTGAACGGCGGATTGCATGCTCCCCAATAACGCACTCGCATACAACAGATGTGTGAACTTGTCATATTACTACGTATTATATTTCTTTTGTGCTGCCGAACACATCTCCAGATGTCAAGCGATTTCCTAACGACATGATCATTCGCCAAAGCGACTCCGAATCCAATTCTGTAAAGGGTATCAGGGCTGTCATGTGTTAGAATTTGCTCTGTCATATGGACTCCATCAAGCTTACTCTGTACGACCCATTGACCACCATGGGTTCGGCTCGCCCCACCACGGTAGTATCCGTATCCATGCGTACATGCAAGATCATGCCCATGTGCTCTCGTCCGTTGAGTGTGTTTGCCGCGTGTTGCGCCAGGTCCTTCGACGCAAACTTGGCTGTTGCCACACCCTTGAAGACACCAGTCCTGCTGTCCTTCATAAGTTGTATATCAATGGCGTAACCGACCGTCTGCAACAATAGTGCATTGACATCATCTGATGTGCACTTGTAGCTCAAGTTACGAATGAAAATGCCGCGGGCTTCTGTCAAAACTGCTCCACCCTGGACATTCACTGGCATTCCATTCGTACTAGTCGAGTAGACTGGTGATGTCGGCAACGCATAAGCTGGGTAAACTGGGGCAGGGGCGTATGCTAGTTGCTGTGGGGAATAGGCATGCATTTGCGGGTGCATCGCATACGGGTACCTGGACTGTCCGGCCCCATACGGCGTTGACACCGTAGTGGTACTCGCTCGGCCGCCACCCAGCTGATGCACTCTTCCGATGTCGATGCCGCAACGCCCAGTCGAGTGGCCTCCTTCCGGTACTTCCGGAAATAATGTGGAGCAGTTGCAGCGCATCAACCGGTAACCGTCACCCTTACGGCTGGTTTCCCAAACATGCACCAGCATGCCTTTAGATCGGTAGTAGACTTCTACAAAGAAGGTTAGCGTATGTTCCCTGAGTTTCATCCCTCCAGCTACCTACTGTAGACTGCATCGGCATCTTCCCTGTCCTTGAGTCGACACCAGCCCTGTATTTCGCCTCGTCGTTGACCCTGACTAGAGTATACATCAGCCCACCCAGGCTGCTCTTTGACCACTTTGCGAAGATGATCCTTGAATTCTTGCCACCCAGTCAAGTAGGGAGCATAACGTGTAGTGCCAGATACGACAAGCAAGAAGTCTTCGTCACCTTCTTTCCGAGATACTGTGTATGACATTATCGTATATGGAGACGGAAATTTGCAGATGAGGTATCTTTGACACCAGCAAGTAGCCACAGTGTGAAGTTATGAAGCTATGGCTGATCGCAACTGATTGTGCAACGAATTGAAGCCAAAAGCTAGAGCAATGTCTGAAAGTAGTTGTGTATGTTGGAAGATAGAAGGAGAACGATTTGGAGGATCGCGATAGACATCATGTAGGACGAGATCTCTATTTCTACTTTTAAACCATGAGTCCTCCATACTCTATAGTGTCCGATATCGTAAGTGTAAGGATCCAGGTATCCTAGTCGGCAAACAACCAGATCGCGCATTTTGGCATGGAGCCATGTAGGAAGATTCCCGCTTCCCCGCGCCACGATCTGGAGCTGACAATGGATCCATGGTGTGGGCGCCCGAACTCCTGTGTGGCGGCTGTAATGCGGGATCTGACGCCGCTAACGGGACTGCCCTGCGCCATCGGCCCTTGGTCACAGCGTCATCAACTTTTTTTGGAATTCGTAACCGTGCCTATCATATGCCCTGACTGTCTATTTACGCTCGTTGATCGTCGAGGCTGTTGCAAAGTAATTTCATCTGGCGTGGGGTAGCACGTGTTCACTGACTTCGAAGATCAAAAACGAATTAGTATCTCTGCATCCGGTATACGAGACATATGCTTGACGTATTACTCTTAGTAGAGTGTCTGCCCTTGGAGATGATAGGCTTTGACGTGCATATGTTGATGGAAGCGCTGCAGTGTGCCTCGGGTGCTGCCGTGGTTACAGGTCCTGTCACTATACCCAGCCCTTGCTGCATTGTCTGTGATTCATCATCTGCACGTGAAGATGCAGGTGATATTATCCGGAACGGCCCATTCAATTGCATGCTAGTTCTGTCCCGTGGGATAGAACACGGTGTTGACCGCAGAATCATATCTGGTTAAGTCAGCAACATGCATTCGATGAGGCGCTAGCGTAAACGCAGAACTAGATACTGTTATCTCTACTGCAAGTGTTGATAAGATGTTTCCATGTTCTTGAATAGGCTATGTACCCTTGATCAAGATGATGTTGTGTACAGCAAAATCAATATGAGGTCCAGATGATAAGCTTCTGATCGAAACCGCCGGAGATCAAATACTCGACCTTCTTGTTGACGTCTGATTGATCAGAGCTGGGTCCTACCATTTGGCCTGACCAGAGGCATCGTAGCTTTGATCCAGGTTCATGTGCCTTCAATGATGAGATCAACTTTCCGCTCTTGGTCTCAATACCACGAACTACTCCATCGTCAGAGCTCACATATACTCCAGAGCCGTCAGGACGCCATACTAGGCGCGGCGTAGAGTAAGAAGTTTGTGGTGCTAGAGTGGAAACGTTGACTAGTATAGCTGATTCTTCTTTGTCTGCAACGAGCAGTTCAGCCCTGGCTTGCGACGCTTGTGTCAAGGATCCATCCGGTCCCGAAGTAGTTTCTGTATCCGATACCGAAGATCGGGTAGGAGGAAGCAAAAGCTTTACTATCAATAGCTTCATATGCGGTGTACTAGAAGTTGCGATCGCGACAAGGTATGGATTCGTGGGGCAGACCTGTACATCGGATGGCGTAAATGCGACCCACGCATTGGAATGTGGAGCGAGATTTTGCTTGCCGATCAAGGTGAACGTTGGTGACTCTGGGCTCGGCACAGCGTAATAATGTAGGAATGTGGAGTCTCTACGGGCGACAACCAGGACTGGCGTACTATCTCCCGGCAAGCTGACGAATACGGTCGATTCAGGGATGCTCGGTAATGTCAACGTGGCTATCGGATCTCCCAGGCGTGAGTGTTCAATGCTGCTATCGATTTGGTATAGGACTACTTTAGCGTCCCATCCTGCACTAGCAACAAGCATGGATCTGCCTTCCGAAGCCCAAGTGGACAATTTGACTAAGTACTTTGAGTGGTCTTTACGTTGCTCCAATACTTCGTTGGCCGCTGTATCAAACAGTGTCAACTTTCCAGACATTGAAGCAACGAGTAGACGTCTGGAGTCCACTGGAACGACGTCTAGAGTTGGTGAGTCCTGGAAGCTGGAAATAGTATGAACACAGTCAAGCGCATGTGAGCTCGGATCCAACAGGTGCAGTTGACGATCGGCCGTAGTGACGGCCACATACTGTTGGATCTCTGCCGTTGATGGTAGCATGAGATCGAGAACCGACACACTGAGTATGTTGGAACGATTCGGTAACGACTCCACCACTCTCGGCTCAACAGGCGCCTGGACGGTCCATCCTCGCTCACTATCGTCGACCCCAAGCTTCTCGAAGTTTAGGCTGAGATCGAATGTCTTCTTTTCTTGCAATATGGACTCTATTGTGATCGTACTACCAGAAGCTGAGCCCGTGTCAGAAGGTAGGTCAGCTTCTTGCATGAAGCTGTTCAAAGTCTGGCTTAACGTTAGTACCTTCCTATAGTCGAGGAAGGGATGACGTAACCTGAGTGTACCCATTTGCTCTCAGGTACCGCGCAACGAGTTCGGCTGCAGATGGAAGCATATTTCTAACCGTCTCTCCTCTCGGTCGCTTTGTTACAACTGATGGCGGCTGATGGCAAGGCTGATTTGTCGCACATAGATGTTGAGGGGTGTTGGTGGAGGAAGTGGCGATGGCCGAGCTAGCCCCGTCTTATCGATAGCGCGACCGCTAACCATCCAGCCCCCCACACGATCTTGCAGAAGTTTCAGTAAATCACAAAGCATAGTAATCATACATCAATAAATCTACTTCTGCAATGGAGGCAAGTGCTATTGTGTGTGTTTTGATGATCAATCTAACATTAGTAGGAGAGGAACTCGGTTCGCGAAAAACTAACGGAAGACTTGGTGGCGCTCCAGGACACTACAGTCGAAGAACCGTACAGCATAGTATGCCGTCTCAGGCTTGCAAAAGCATACCGGACACTTGGATACCCAGACCTAGCCGTAGGAGATGCTTATAAGGCCTTGATTTTGGTAGATGAAGTAGTCGAAGAAGGCGAATACCATGAAGAGGCTTTGCAGGCAGCTTGGACGGATGTCGTCTCTGAGCGCATGGCAGACCTGGACCTAGACGATGAGACGAAAACTGCCCCGTTCAAGAAGGATGATGTGTTGGCATGGGCGCAAGCACGATGGTCTAAGAGCGCGTATGTAAGAAGTTGTGGGGTGAGAGCACCTTTTGATTGGGATGCTAACTGATCCAGTCACGATATACTGATTGGATGCTTGTTGGATTGTGGGTGTCTCCGCAGTGCATCTGAGTATATCTTTCGCGCGAGAAAGGCTTTTCCGAAAGAACTGATATTCGAAGATCACGAGAAGACTTTGTGGAAACACTTACGGTCTCACTTTGAACGTGAAGGAGAGTCTGCTGAGGATGTGGATGTAGAAGAGTATCCGGACAAAGGTTTCGTTCGTCGCGAACGATACCCTTGGAACCACCATGAGCCAGACCGCTTCTCGAAGGAGTGCCTCGACTTTCTCAACGAGGAGCTCGCGGATATTGCACCGAGGCTAGAGGTTAGGGCGTCTGAACTGCCTATACTCAACACCACCCTGATCTCCAATGGAACAACACCGGAGAACCGATATACCAAGCAGCTGGGCTTATTTGCAAAGGACGACATAACCCCTGGCTCGACTGTTCTAGAGGAGAAGTCGTTACTTACCGCCATATCAAGACTTCATGAGTCGTATTGCGATGCTTGTGTTATACCACTTTCGAACGGAGATGATACAGTAATGTCCTGTGAAGAGTGTGACGAGGTATTTTTCTGTAGCGAGGAGTGTCACGACCTAGCACAGGACCACTATCATCCTGCACTTTGTGGTGTTAGTGTAGATCAGGGAAAGGTACCTGCACGTGAAGCAGCAGACTACCTCTATTTCCTTCTACTTGTTCGCGCACTAGCATTATCAGAAACCCAAGACGTTCATCCTCTGGAGCTGAAGGAAGTGCGATATATCTGGGGCGACTACCATGGTCAAGACCTAGATGTTGCATGGCAAGCGGCTTCTTCAGGTGGCTCAAGCGACGCATTCACGGGACTACCGCAAACACTACCTTTTTCATTTAAGAGTAACGTACTCATGCCATTGCATGTTCTAGAGAAGATGGACATCAACATCTTCACGCAAAGTCAGCGCTACGATACCTGGATCTTCAACACGCTGTATGCGAAATTCCGCGGAACAGCATCAGCACGACAGGGTCTTGATGGAAGGCCTGAGATTAGCGCGGTCCATCCGATGTGGTGCCTCGCGAATCACAGCTGCGATCCAAACGTGGCTTGGGAGTGGCGTGGCTCAATGCGGTTCTGGACCCGTGAGGAGTTGGTTGACTGGAAGGGCAGAGACCCAAGCATAGGGCCTGGTCTCAAGAAGGATGAAGAGGTGTTTGGCCACTACTGCGACGTACGTCTGTCAGTCAAGGACAGGCGAGAGTGGGCCTCAGGAGCACTTGGTGGAGATTGTATGTGTGCTAGATGCGTCTGGGAAGAGGCGGAGGAACGGAAGCAAGGTGCTTTGCAGTAAGGCTCTTGCCGTCGCCCGCAGTATCGGGTCTATTTTGAGGGAGAAGCGGTCAAGGTGTAGAGTTGGCTGCGTCATATTACCGAATACTAGTAGACGAACACGGGGTCGATGCACAAGCGAGGTGCAGGACGTGGGGATCTGGTGCGACACGAGTATACAGAAGTGGCTTCGACTGGAGATATCGGCAATCGCGCCATATCAAAACCATCTCCCGACCAATCCTGATAGCCGTGGGGGCGGCATATCACAACGGCAAAGATCAGACCATAATCCAACGGAGCGGGAACATCCGATCTTCGTCACGATGCAGATCGAGGGTCCTGCACCTCGTGGGAAGCTGCATATGCCGTTTTCAAGTAACCTCAATTGGCATGTATTTGTCTCACCTTCAATCCCAGTCATCTCCACTAACGGCAAGACAGCCCACGCCGACAGGCGTCACAAGCAGGCGAACTTTTCGTGTAGCGTCATTCCATCATCCTTTTGGTCCCCACTCGGCTGCGTGTATATGGACAGTATCCGATCGGTGTGCTGCCTGCACTTGCCTCACTTTTCCAGTGTCCTTCCAACCTCTAGCTTGTAGTCTTGCGCCCAAGACACCACCATCTTACGCGGTAATCAAGCCAAATCCCCCAAACTCCGACTCCAGACGTTCTACCAGGAATCGTTGCTTGGCAAGTGCCACGATGTGCGTGTGTCTGTCCAACGACCCGTGGCATCGAAATCTGGAAGGATAGCGCTACTGTGCCTTTCACACTGAGTCAAGCACATCTACTCGGAACTTGCTTTTGTGAAAAGATTCTCCGCAATCTACTAGCGTCATCGTCTTGCACTGACCCCTGACAAGCGAGTTTCATTGACTAAGTAGGCGGACAGAGCCGCATCACGTGCTTCCCGCTTTAGCCAAGGGGTTGTGGCTCTACATCTACAGCGCCAGAATTCCAAATACTTTGGGTCACCGGCTGAATGTATTGTTCGATCTCGCTTGGGCGACTGGGATCACGGATCCCTTTCGTCGGCACGCGATGGCTAGATTGCGGTTGTCTGCAGCCGTACCAATGTCCTCAGCTATCAGTGTCAGCGATAATAATAGAACTGGCTGTGACGACGAGCGTTGATGTCTGGCATTTCACCGCCTCGAACCTGATTTCAATATTGCTCTATTGGAGATCGCGACAGGTATTGCTCGAGTGGTTCTTTTAGTGTATTTATGTCGTCAAGTAGAATCCCCGAATAAAGACCATGCCAGCTCAGTCATAACACTTCCAAGATCACGTATAAATGGTCCGCTTGTGTTCATTCCGCTACAACCGATACAATTGCAGAGATCGCAAGAAGAGATCTGTAACATCTGCTCTAGATTGTGTAAGGGTCACTTTCGCCGCTGTGAAGAGACAGCCCAGCCTGCGTTCTGTGAAAATTTACTCGGAATCTCTACGCTTCAACAGGCAACATTCAATGCCGTCGTTTCCATCACTAAGACTGTGAACCACAAATATAATCCCTCTCCACAAGAGTGCTTGAATTTGTAAGACATAGCTGTGGATGACAATAAGCAACGACTCGTGTGAAAGCCAATACATGCTACCAGAACTAAAGTCAGCCTATAGTCGCGAGTCTAAGTAGTCACAACATTACGCTTGAATATCTCTGCTATCAAAAAAAAAGTCTATGTAAACACTGGCTAGCTTATGGCGAACTCTTGGAGGAGCTTCAGATCAACGTTCACGATTTTTTCTCAATAGCGATGACTATCCACCCAAGTCATGACCGCGTCACCAGGCGATAAAGCGTTAGCATGTTACAGGGTTCCATGCACATTCCCCAGAACCAGGATGCAATGAGAGCCACCAATGCCTATCTCCGCTTTCAATTACACCACAATTACCACACTACTCTCAACAAAAGCATGCAACTGATCATGCAGCTCAGAAGTTCCCTCCTTCTCCTTTTGGGAAAGTGTACTGGATTCTTTGTCTATGCCAGTGCTTTGTGCCGCACTTCACTCAAACAACGGCAGTCTGCGGATGACTCGCATCACGAAGTCCAGCTGGAATGAAATACGAGCGGGACCTACCAGGCAAAGTTTCATCATTAACGAGACGGCAATCGCTATCTCCACTGGATTTGGAGCAAGGAACTGGTGCTCACATCCGATGGTACGAGCCGTCTGCCTATACCCTAGCTGCATACTTCTAGTAGGCAATCACTGCCCCTGCAACCGCCCTTCATGCCTTCTTCCAAAACTAGCATCACACTCCACTTCTATTGCACCTTAGCTCGCTGATTACTGAACACTCAATCCTGCAGGAATTCAGCAAAATGAACTGTCGATCTCATGACCACCAAGAATCGCAAAATCAGGAGAGAATCGTCTCCAATGAGATTTGCACACCTACACCCACACCCACACATGCTTAGTGTCTGGTTTACTGTCGACCAGGGAATATACCTGAGAATGAGCCCTTGTATAACGGGTAACTTTTACCATTGCTACGTATAGATATGCCGAACTACCGATAGGTTTATATGTGGAAGTGCACGCTCTAATATTAGTTGCACAGCCAATCAATCGAAATATCAAACTCTATGGCATAAACAGGAATTCACCTGGAAAAAGCTAAGTACTCAACTAATGTTATGTCAACTTCTATTTCCAAACTATGCATGTCACCAGCCATTACAGCGGGAAAAACACACCCTTGCTCGTCATCACGAACACGACACTACGAGACGTTGATATCATTTCCTGTTCGAATAAATTTATGTTCGTGTGAGTAGAGACGCCTCGTCCCAATACACTACCAAAGGCTATCTATAAGGTATCATCACATACATAGTCTAAGTCCTCCTCGGGAATGATAACGTATACCACATCACCGTCCCCACATTTGTCCTTCGAGGATCAAATATTTACTCCAAGTCAACTGATGACCTACTCAGCCCCAGTGATCCACTCCCACCACCCACCATGCGGCAACCCCGTCTCAATTCCACATGCCCTACAAACCGCCACAGCAACAGCGCCCAGCACACTGATACCTCCTAGAACCTTAACGAGCACGAAACTCTGTCTCCTGAGCTCATCACCAAAGTTACACAGGCCAAGCGGATCCCGCGAGTCCAGTCCAACAGCTTTTGCATACCGATGACTGACTTTACTACTTTTCTTTTCATCGCCGTGGCGGACGACTGCCCACTCAGCTCTGGGTGGACCGCCCGGTGATGCGACGATTGTACCCTTGGATACCTCTTCGCCGACACGTTCAAGTAGCCATCTCGCCCTATCATTGTTTTGTAGTTCCTCGAACCGTTCCCTTTCGTTGCGGCGACTGCGCTGGAGGTCTGTTGCCCATCTTGCTATCCTTATCTCACTAAGGCCTTGTTCCCCTTGTCTGGCATTGTTGTATCTCGCGAGAGAGAAGTTGCCTGGGGGCTCGAGGGTGTCGGAGTTTGCGAGCGAGGGTGAGGATGCGAGGAGTGGGGATTGGAGGTTCGAAGGGTAGAACGGAGACCCAGAGCCTGGTACCAAGACACCAGATGGTGACGTGGCAGAGAAGACTGAAGATGCTACGGATGCTGACGGACATGTTAGCTTGCGTGACGCCAAGAGAGATGATGCTTTACAATTCATGTTGCCCCCATTTAGTCCCACTGAAGCTGTTGTTGGACTGCGTGGTTGAGCCAGACCTTGCATCATCATGGAATCTCCTGGTAGCTTCGTCCTACGTCGCCATGCTAGGAACTTCTTCGCTGCTGAATGCCGAAGCCAGGCAATAGATTCCGGGTCGAAGACTTGGGTTACTAACGCAGCCAGTTCGGAAGGCAGAAGGGGCTGCACGTAGTCAGGCGACATTAGCAACGATGCGTCCATGTTGTCATTGTCTGGGCCAGATGTCGAAGAGACTGCGTAAGGATATGTCGGTGTAGTGAAGGGATATTCGGCTGCTTCGCTTGGTTCTCCGGATGACGAGGTCCTGGCAACCGGAAGGCCTTGCACGGCAAGTAATGCGTCGTCCATGGCCTTTCCGAAGAAAAATGGTCTGACAGCAGTGGTCTGCAGGCGGGCGAGGATAGAAGTCTTCAAAGCCACTACTTCCTGTGCCGAAAGAGTGTCTGATTTTGCGATGACAGGCACAACGTTGGTAAAGTACGATAATCGTTGCATGTACTCAATGTCTTTCGCTATGTCTGTATCTATATGGAAGTCAGTAATAAGCACGGTACTAGCGAAAATTGAGCTTACGCGGTGGTAACAAATATATCACGAGGTCAACTAAGACACCCCCACTACCACTGACGACTCCAAGCACATCATTGTCTTCTAAGGTTGTTACGGATGATGTTTGATATAGCATTGACTCAACATAGTCTACCACCATGCCAATGTCTTTGTCCGCTGAACCCTGCGAATAGCCGGGTGTGTCTACGAAACAGATGTTTCTTTCGAGTACGGTGTCAATACTGCTCTTTCTTCTTCGCAGTACGCCACTATCTTCGGCATCAGTCCACCAGTGGGGATAAGGCTTCGTGCTTGCATGGATTTCAGTCACTCGTGTTGTGACTGCGTGCTCTGCTTTCTTTGTACGAGACTTAGATTTCTGGGGGCGTGGCTGCGCATACGATTGGGAGGGTGATAGCGGATCTACGTGCACGATGTCTTCGCAGACCTGGACAATGGATCGAACGAGAGAGGACTTGCCGACACCTATATCGTGCTGTCAGTTTAGCCTCTGTGCGAAGTAATTGGCGCGCATCGCGTCGACCACGCACCTGTTTCACCCGCCACCATAACTCTGAGCTTCCCCATAGCTTTTCCCTTTGTTGTGAAAGGTCTTCTGGTAGGCATCTGCATCTCAGGCATGACGAGCTGTGGAAAGCTCATAGTATCCTGTTGCGTCTCCATCTGCTCTTCCTCCTCTCCACTTGAGACAACGGCCTGGCTCACGGCATCATCCATAGTAGATTCCTCGTCGGACAGCTTGAGGGAAACAATAGAAGCCGACCTGGGCGTGCTCCCCATGGCGGATGTGGGGAGTGGAGAAGGGATGTCGGCGCTCGTGACGGGCAGTTTAAAGTGAGTAGTCGAGTCATGGTTGGTGAAGTTCCTCCTCAGTTTCCGTACCGAAGTGGTTCTGGATTTATCTTGTGGTGGAACTGAGTCTGTCGAAGAGCTGTGGGATTCGGATCTTGAACTCTTCGCACCCTGATGCCGTGTCTTGCTAGCTGTTTCTGTCTCTGCGCCAGCTGCTGTACCTTCTGGGCCAAAGGCAGCGTCTAGAGTATCTGCAAGACTTTGTACTCCAAAGTTGTTATCTTGCTGTTTCGCTGTAGAAGTCGCACTGTGAGGAGCCATGGTATGCTCCAAATCCCCGACGCGTTTCATGACAAAGGTAGTGGGGACATTGCTCGAAGGGGCGGCAGGATGATCCACGCTTGACTTGCGAGACCGCGGCTTGACAGTAGGAGGCAGGGCGTCACCGCCCAGTTGAGGTCGCATGTTTGCGGTATTCTTGGGGCATATGTTGTCGAGTGTACGAATACAGAAGTCGGATGGCGACACACCTGATCAGCCTCAATAGGGATGCCGAGTGGTGATGTGATGCACGCGACGGCCCCGCTTAGCCCCGCGCGATCTACTGCACCCTTAGTCCTGCGATAGCGCGCCGATGCCTTTTAAGTGGAGTTGGAGGAAGAGCAAACGGGTGTAGGTATCATGGTACAAGTCATCCCCTATACATAAAACGCAGGTTGCCGCGCCCTGAAGCTTATGGGCTGTTGCTGATGCAGGTGGGCTTGCGCGTCCTCGAATCAGCTATCACCGTAGCGCTAGGCTAAGCCATTGTCGCACTATCAGGTGACGTTATCAGCAATCACAAGACGACCGCACATCAGTTCCGTACACAGCATTCGAGCATATATCATTTATTGTATTCGTACTAGATCATCTCACAGTTTGGCTGTCATTGTCCGTCTGATCCTCTTATCGTCGAAGCCATGCTGTACACCCATTACACCAGATGCCATGACATCCCTAGCCCGTACCTAGGACCCACCAGATAGCCTTCCCTAAACATTAGGTGACCAAGAATGCGACTGCGAAGAAGAGAATACGTTCGAAAACGACGAAACAGATACACACGGATACAGGAAGGGAATATGCAGAAACGAAACCACTCGCTATGCAAGGGCTCAGAACCCTAAGACGAACGCGTACGCCCAGACTTTTCCTCGAAATGAAATGACTTTTATACAAGCGCTGAAAGGGGTCGAGTACAGTACATGGCTAAAGCCGTCAGTCGTTAGGCCGTCGAGTCAAACGGACTCAACAATGGATGGATGGATGAAGAATAGGAAGGAAATGAGGTGTGAAGTAGCGTGATTCCTCTACGCCTCCTGGGGGGCAGCACCACCACGACCGCCGCGCATAGAACCACCGCGACCGCGGGGCTGGAAGTTACCGCGGGGACCTTGGCCACCCATGCCGCCACGGCCACGAGGAGCACCGCCGCGAGAGAATCCACCTCCCCTGTTGAATTGGCCAGGGTTCTGACGGCGTTCCTCGACCTTGATCTCGATACCGTTGATCGTGTGGGGGTTAGCAGCGACAGCAGCCTGGAATCCAGCGGGAGTCTTGAAATCGACGAAAGCGCAGTTCTGAGATATGTTAGCTGGAACGTGGTATGGTTGGATGCTTTTGCTTACTTTGCCGCGGCTGATGTCAAGGTACTCGATCTCACCGTACTTGGTAAGGGCAGTCTTCAGAGCAGCGTCGTCAACCTGGCTGTAGACGTTCTTGATGTAGGCGCGCTTCTGGTCGGGGTCGGCAGCGGGTCCTGCATTCTGTGCACGAGACTGCTCCTTCTTGTGTCCAGTAGCTGTCTGCCAGCCAGCGGCCTCACCCTGGCTAGTCGCTGGGGACTGGTCACGGGCGGGTGCTGCAGTCTGGCTAGAGGCGGCGGCAGCAGCAGCGGGTTGAGAGGGAGCGGCGGTAGCGGCCTTGGAATCCTTAGGGGCCTGCTGGGCGGCGGGGGCGTTAACGACGGGAGTAGCGACCTTGTGTGCGGAGGCTGCGAGGCTGGCCCAGGTTCGGGGAGCGGCAGGCTTAGGAGGACCAGAGGGCATGGCGACAGGAGCGGCCTTTTGTGCAGATTGTGCGGGCGCTGAGGCGGCTTCGGCGGGCTTCTCAGATTCGGTGGTCTTCTCAGCAGCGGCTGGCTCTTCAGCGGTCTTCTCCTCAACGGCGGCAGGTGCCTCTTCCGCTGCAGGTTGCTCAATCTCCTCTGGAACCTGTTGGGCAGGAGCGGCGGGCGCAACCTCCTCTACAGACGGCTCCTCTTGCGCGGCCTGGTGCAGCTTGTCGTCAACCTTGTTCAGATCCTCCTCGCTGGTCGCGATCTCGTCGCTCTTGTTCAGGTCGGCGTTCTCTGGGACGGCAGCAGTAGGAGCTGGCTCAGTGACACCATTGGCGGGTGCGGCCTGCTCCTGCTGGTCCTCATCCTCCTCCACGGGTTCGTCGGCAAGGTAGCGGAAGATGTCGTTGAGGACGAAGTAGCCGTTGGTCTGCTCGGCGAGAACAAAAGTCTGAACGAAGCGCTTGTGGGGCTGGCCTTGGTTGGAGATCTCACCAATGACCTGGATGACGATGTTGGCATCGGAGCCCTGGGAGTCGACGTTGGTGACGCGGACCTTGGTGTCCTTGAAGTCGAGCTCCTTGATGCGCTCGTTGATGGCCTATGCATGTGTCAGCTTGTCTATGTTGCAATTGGGTATGTCTCATATACCTTCTGGCCTAGGCAGACGTTCACCTTGTCCTCCTCAACACCGGAAACATACTGGGAGCGCTTGTTGTAGAAAAGCTGTGATTTGAGTCAGTCGCGTGTCCTGCAGAAGAAGACTACTGGGCAGCATGCGACTTACGTAGAGTCGGTCAGGGCTCTTGCTGAGGGTGGTGTAGTACTGCTCGACAAAGTACCAGCCGACCTCATCCTTGGGGATCTCTGAGGCAGCGGCTTGTTGTGCGGGCTGCGAGGCAGTGGGCTGCTGCGAGGGTGTGAAGTTGGAGGCGCCGGTGGAGTAGCTGTTCTCGTACTGCTGCGGCGCGTAGTTGCCGTTGACAGGGCCGGATGACTCGGTGGATGCCATATTGAATGTGAAGGTGGTGGGAAGGATATGCGGCGGGACGAAGGGCAAATTGCGTTTTGTTTTGCGCGAAGTCTAGTGGGGTGCGAGGTACGCGAGGCAGAAGATAGGCGCCTAGATGCTAAGAGAGCACGTCAATGTCAGTAGTGTAAAAAGCTGCCATCGGGCTATTTGCGCATACCGGGCCGTTGTCACAGAGATGGAAGGGAATCCGTCGAGACTGGAGACTACGTGGGCGGGGTGATGGCGGTCGGCGGATTAGATGGCAGAAAATACAAAGCTCCCTAAGGATACGAGAGAGATGGAATCAGAGCGTCAGGGTAGTAAGAGACTGGGAGTAGGTTGGCCGGTTGTGCGCGTGCAAGCAGTGCTAGTGAGGACCACACTGATGAGGAGGGCAAAATCGATTGGAAGGCTGGCGAACAACCAAGTCTGTGCGTCTTCGCGTCTTCCCGATCAAGCGAACCTGCCCTGCACCTCCACATGTCGCCTCTCCACCATTACCATCATCTTGCTCTCAGACGCCTAGACAATTCTTGGATCAAGTCAACTCTTGCAAACGGTTGCTTTGGTAGCTTTCTTCGTGCTTCCGCCTATCAAACAGCAACTGCAGCCACTAGTAGACTATGCACGACCCGTGTCAGTACCAATTTTGCCCAGGTAGAATATGGCCGTCTCCCTGTTACACGTGCTGAACCGAACGCAGAGATATGCTTTGTAGTCGAACCCAGTAGAAAGCTGCTTCACATCGCTGCTTACATATATGCGTTGCATGTTCAGTACAACGGCACCAGTACCCTGTCGGACGCCATCTCGGACATGTCACCATCTCCGACATCTCCTTATTCATGTCCGCTAGGCACGTTAGTCCTCAAACCTTGCAGATTTATCACCGAGCTCACCAGCAAGACGTTTCAAAAATCCGAGCTGGTCTCTTTGGAATATGAGTCACTAAGTCCGTACTTGTTGCCCTTTTTCTTGTTGTGGAAGGGGCGCACGTTGTAGGTGTACCACGTTACTGGCTCGGTGTGTCGGCCTCATACCAAGGCGAGGCCGAGACCGAGCAGCCCTACGTGCAAGCTTACCCAGATTGGGACCATCTCTGCGTTCCACGGAGTCCAAAGTAAGTAGCAAGAGTTGCTACCTATCTTACAGCCAATCTCTTGAATCCACTACTTAATCATGTCCAAGCCCAATTTTCCAAGACTTGTGTCACCAACTCCCCTTACTTTCTAGCCTCCGATCCACCGCCATCTTGTCTCACCATGTCACAAACGACAAGCTCAGTGGCCTCGATTCACGAGGAGAAAGCACGACTGCCTCATACCGACGTCGAACAGCCCCCAGTATCACTTGACGAAAAGCAACCAGACACGACCGAGCCTCCAGCGGTCGTGAGTCCATTCCATCCAAGTCAGTTTCCTGATGGCGGAAGGGATGCATACCTGTGTCTCCTCGGAGGCTTCTGCTGTCTGTTCTGCTCATTCGGATGGCTGAACGCCGTCGGAGTGTTCCAGAGCTACTACCAGCGGAACCAACTCAGTGACTACTCGCCTTCTACCATCGCCTGGATAGCCTCTCTCGAGATCTTCGTCATGTTCGCGCCTGGACCTATCGTCGGATTCATCTATGACAACTACGGCCCTAGATACATACTGCTATTTGGCACCTTCTTCCATGTCTTTGGTCTCATGATGACGAGCCTCTGCACCGAGTACTGGCAGTTTGTTCTCGCACAAGGAATCTGTAGCCCCCTGGGCTTGAACTGCATCTTCCAGGCGGGAACTAGCACCATCCCTACTTGGTTTCTCAAGAAGAGAGGGCTGGCGTACGGAGTCATGGCTGCTGGCAGTGGACTAGGCGGCATCATCTTCCCCATTATGGCAACGCATCTCATCCCCCAAATTGGCTATGGCTGGACGATGAGAACATTAGCGTTCCTGATTCTCGGTATGATGGGTATCGCATTCGTCACTGTCAAGTCTCGTCTACCGCCGAGGCCTAGAAAATTGGAACTCTGGGTCTTTCTGGAGCCCTTCAAGGACACTCGCTTCATCTTATTGACCATTGCGTCATTCATGTTCTTCATGGGGATGTGTAAGTTCCTGTCTTCCTTCGAACTTCACGTAAGCCAAATACTGACCCATGTCTAGTTATCCCCATCAACTTTATTGAGGTTGAAGCCATGTCGGATGGAATGTCAACTCGCTTAGCTGGATATCTCCTGGCTGTTCTCAACGCCGCAAGCATCTTCGGCCGTATCATCCCCGGTGCTCTCGCAGACAAGGTCGGCAAATTCAACATGCAATCATTGTGGTGTCTGGTAGCTGGCATCCTCGTCCTCGCATTGGCTCTCCCCGCATCTAGCAATGCGGCATACATCACGTTCGCTGCTCTCTACGGTTTCGCTTCGGGTGCTTTCGTCTCACTGTTGCCGGCCCAGATAGCACACATCTCCAAGGTCGATCAGATTGGAATACGCGTTGGTGTTGTATTTGCATGCATATCGTTTGCGGGCTTGGCCGGTAATCCGATTGCGGGAGCTATTGTCGATCAAAATAACGGAAAGTACTGGGGGCTGAACGTCTTTTCAGGTGTCATGCTCATGGCAGGGTCGGGTATGTATGTAGTAACGAGGATGTACATTGCGGATTGGAAAGTCTTTGCGCTAGTTTAGTAGTCTGTCGAGCTAGGAACATACCATGTAAATCTACGTGTACAGTATGCGTTACATCATCATATCACCTCAGTCGTTGACTAAATGCTTACAAAGGCACATTGCTTACAACTGAGTGCGGAACTTTGAGGTTTTACTTCGGTGCTGAACGAGGTCTGTGAGTGCCTGGCGTTCTTAAATCCGCAGAGCGCACGGACCATGGAATTCGTGATTGACAACTGCTCAACAGCATCGTCCCGTTCCGCATTCCACCACCTCACACTCCACATCACGAACTATGTCCGTCCCGCTGGATGAGTCCTGTCCAAACGCAATCTGTCAGCTTACGTACGCTGAGTTAAGCATTGGGCGCCCGGACTGATGAAGCAGGGGTTCCAAGGTTTGTCCGTTGTACGACGGTTGTACGATTTGCACATCACTTCGTACATGAACTTTCATGACCTTCCACCGTTGTACGCATCGCGCGCCACACACTTTTGCTTGACTTCGCTTAAGCATCATTTGCCGTTCTTTTACCGTTCCATCTCGATCTATCGTACCCAAAGTGTTGTACAAACGGGTAAAAACAAGCACAACGGAAAGACTTACCGAAGCGTGTTGTGCGACCACCCTTTGTACGCAGGGCATTAGGAAAAAAGTCATGCCCAAACAACGTCAGACCTGTACGCGATGCTCCCAACGACGGCAGAAGTGCGATCGAAAAGCGCCCTGCACGAGGTGTGTACAGAATAACGAAGGCCATCTATGCACTACCAAGTGGGTCAATGGATACAACCCAAATATTCATCGCAAATACCCCAGAAAGCCCTCGGGAGCTAGTGGAAGCGATACATCTTCGTCTGTTCCTTCTCCCGATGTAGATTCTCAGGCGCTGTTACCCTTGGTTCCTCATGCCCCACCCACGACCGAGGCTCGATCGAGTCAAGGCCAGCCCCTTGCAGATTCAGCATGGCGAAACAGCTTGCCTGAGATTAGCATCGGTGCAATACTGAAGGAAAAGGATGCAGACGCGAACCAAACCCTCTTCGACAAGAGTTTCTCTTACGCCAGATCGAAAGGACCAGTGCGAGATGCAGCGAACGGATCAAGCCCCCTTGCGGGTTGCTACTCCAACGCAGCGAGAATAGTGGAGACACAGTATCTACAGTCCATCTTACCGTCGAAAGATAAGCTAATGCTGATTGTGGATTACTACACGGAGTACATGGTATACTGGATTGGCGGCATCTTCCATGCGCCAAGCTTCAGAAGAAAGCTGCTCGCGGCCTACGGTCAGTCGTCTGAGCTCGATCTGCAAAGTCTCGATTGGAAATGGACTGCACTCTTATGTAAGTCATCTCAGTCACGAACGATGCAAGAGTCTTCAATGTGGCATGCTACTACTGGAAAGAGTTCCAATGATGGACTCTACATTGTCGTTCACTTAGAAGCTACTGACGTCGAATACCGTAGTTGCTATCCTCTCATCCAGTATAATCGGCTCTGCAGAAGGTGTTTCAGCCTCCTGGGGTTACTCACTTGATGACAAAGTCCAGCTAGCACGTGTATGGGGTGCCGCATCGATCTCATGTCTGAATCTTGGCAACTACACGTCGCAATATAGCATTCACTCGGTGCAGACGATATATATCATGCACGCATACGAACATCTCGTCGGCTCAACGAATCAATGGATTGCTTTGCGAAGCGTCGGCGTTGTCATTGCGAAGGGTTTGGGTTTGCACAGGTAAGTGTCACATGCTACTAAAAGAAGTATCGGTAACTAACGTTTTAGACTTGGTCCGCATCCAGACGATGAACGGATAACGGAACTAACCCCAGATCAGAAGGAAGCCTTTGTCGAGCGTGAGATTGGTCGCAGAGTGTGGTACGGGGTTGTGTCCCAAGAGTGGTATGTTTACAGCTCAATCAAGATGATTTGATAAGAACCAACTAATAGATACTATAGGTTGTGTTGCACTTCGCAGGCTGCCTATACGCTGACCCTCCAATGGCGACATTTCACGAGCGCAAGGCCACGCATGTTGGACGAGGAGACTATGACGCCGCTCTCCAATCCAGCAACCCCGACAGTCACCGCCGTCGGGCATTACTTCTTCGACTACGCTGCGGTACTCCTTGACGTTCATAACACTATGGTGGGGCTTCTAGATAAAGACGACGCTACCAAGTACGCTGCGATACTCAAACATGATGGTGAGATGCGCGCTACATGTACGGAGAAGGTCCCAGCATGCCTCTCACCCCGGACGCCGTACGATCCCAACTGGCCTCAGTGGGTGACTTGGGCGAGGAGACTGCATCAAGCGTCCGTCAACCATAAAATTATCATGAGTAAGTGGTAGCTCCATATTGCACCCATGTGAGACCTACGCTGACACTACTTACCATGCTCAGTTCACCAAAACTTCTTGAGCAAGAGCTTCAAGGATTTACGCTATACATACAGCAGATGGGCCTGTATGACCGCCGCACAGAACATTATCAACATATACAACGCCCGGGATGCCAACGAGCCGCAATGGTGGGTCGAGCAAGCTTTTGTCGTCACGGCTGGTATTTGCATGATATTGGAGCTCTTCCACCGCGCTGAGGCGGATGGGGAAGCTCAAGAGTACCAACTGTACGTGAAGAAGGCCGTCAGGTTCTTACAGCTGTTCTACACGTCGAGTGTTGCAGTACACGGTGTCCGTCTTCTCATGTCGCTCTTGCAAGAGTATGAGAAGCTGAAAGAAGTATCAAGCACGAAGACGGCACCACCGATGGAGACTTCAGCCTCACGACCCTGTGCTTGTGTTTCCGACAACATTGAGGACATCTCGATCACGGACGCGGCCCGCGGAAGTCATGCGTTCCCTGTGGTACCCGATATACAATTGTCATTCGACGATGCTTTCAATTTTGATATCGATGCACTAGGCTTCGATGATTTGATGGACTACCTCCCGAGTGTAGAAGGCTCGTTGGATAACAATGTCTTCCATACCAGCATGTTGTCAGCTAACGGATGGCCGACGTGGTAGTCTTTCTTTATGGAGAACCGCACTTGCCAATTCCCATGCTCGTTCTTTCCCGACGGCACGCAAGTGGTCTGACATCAGAGTAGCTCTTCCCGCATCAAACATGGCTTTTGGTTCAAGGTGTAAACCAAGGTTATTCTACTGGTTTACAATTCCGACTTCCAGACTCACTAGTCCTAATCGCAGAGCCTTTGTTTCTTCCTGACTACACTGCGCAAAATCACCCAACAATGTAAAGCAGAACATATCCCACTATAAGCAGGAGCTAACAAAGATAGTCTGTCAACAACGCCACCATGTCTCAAGATTCCGATCTCCATACGACGCTCGTGCTCGACGCATTGAGTAATGGCCTAAACATATCCATGGCAGAGCTCCTCGGAATCCTAGGTCGACAAGCCCCGATCTCGAACCTTCTCCTAGAGCCCATTCTCGGATTACAGCAGCTTGCCGCGACCACGACGCTGCTTGCTGTACCGAGCATCCATTCACAAAAGAAGGCGGCACTAGGGCCCGTGGCAGGAGAAACGGAAGAGGAACGGAAAGACCTGAAGAGGTTTCTAATCACGTACTGGATCGCTTTGGGTCTTGCTTGCCTGATCGCTGTATCTGCAGTCTGGACCAAAGTGCACATGGCGGCACACAAGGGCCGGAAAAAGTTCGAGACGAAGAAGAAGCCCCAGTCGGACGTTGAGAAATGGCATTTGCGGCGTCAGAGGGAGCGCGAGGCATCATTGCAGATGGGACAAGTCGATGATCAGGCTCCAGGCACATAACACCGTGGTTGAGCAAACGAGGGCGGATATGGTGTTACGGTGCATGGGGTCTTTCAGACGCGCTTCTGTGCATATCGCGCTTCAGCATGGTGCATGAATTCTATACAAATGACCTATATTAGTATACCATGCCCCACACGAAACCGGATGTCTTCTATAGCTCAAGAACATCTCGTATATGTTTCAATCGATGTGTAGCTTTTCCCACAAAGTCACAGCCTTTCCCTTGTCGTTCTAGGCATGCAAGTCTCGGATCTAATGAATTGTGCCTTTGACTAACAGTAGACGCCGAAGACATTTGAGAGACCTTTTTGTCTATGGGGAACAAAAACTGACGACTGAACGTTCTTTAGGACGTACAATTATTTTGCGTGAAACTCATAAGAAACGAGTGCCTTCATTCACGGATAGGGAAACCGAATAGCCATTCAAACCTCGGCAACTCATCATACCCCACACACGTCGATCTCCCGTCGTGCATGTTGTCTACTACGGCCGCCGCATACTATACCATAATACCTTATTAATTTCAAATGACTATAGAGGTTTGAATAGAGCGAAAAGATGAAGGCGATCCACATCGAGAAGTTCGTTTCTGTAAGGCCATCCACAGACTCGATCGCACCACCGCTCTCTCTAATTAACACCACCTACTCAGAATGTCGCAGACCTACAACCATCTACCGTCCTACCCTCAACACCCAAATCACCCCGGGATGTCCATATAAAAATCAGCCACGCCGCGGTAACACACGTCGACCTCCTCTATGCACAGGGTCTGCATCAAAACAACCGCAGACATGTCCAACCACCCTTCACCCTAGGCACAGAGTTCTCGGGCGTCGTGACCCATAGCCCAGAAGATTGTTCATTCAAACCCGGCGATCGTGTCTTTGGCGGAGGTCTAGGCGCCTATGCGGAACAGATATGTGTCCCTGAAGATGCCGTCCGTCGTGTCCCATCTCAGTGGACGAATGCCGAAGCATGTGCAGTAGGCGCAAGTGGTGCGGTCAGCTATGGTGCTTTACTCTCCGTTGCGCAACTTCAAGCTGGAGAGACGGTACTTGTACTTGGTGCCAGTGGTGGACTAGGTGTCATGGCTGTGCAGATTGCAAAGGCTATTGGTTGCAAGGTCATTGCTGTCGTTGGCGGATCTGAAAAAGCTGGGGTGGTTAAGGGGATCGGTGCGGATGTTATTGTGGACTATGGAGACGAGGGGTGGGAAAACAGGGTTAGGGAGGCGACTAACGGTGGAGAGGGGGTGGATGTTGTGTATGATGGGATTGGGGCTGTGGAGAGTGGGATCAAGTGCCTGAAGTATCGGGGACGATTGGTTGTGGTAGGATTCGCAGCCAGGAATGGGAGCATTGAAAATGTAAGGACCAATCGAATTCTGCTCAAGGGAGTTGCAGTACTTGGTTATGTAAGTCCCACGTTCCCATGGCTTTGCTCTGGCCATTCTGTTGCGAGAGTGGCTTGCTGACCCATGGTAGCGGTTTGGAGAAGACGGCAGGAGAGACCCGCAAAGAACGAAGGATGTTTGGGACGGCTTTATTAAGCTAGTAGATGATGGGAAGATACGGCCTACCATATACAAGGAGGAGTATGCTGGGTTAGAGACGGTCAGTAAGGCGCTGGAAGATGTAAAGGCGCGGAAGGCATGGGGCAGGTCTGTGGTAAGGATATGCGATGAGGAACAGATGCGCGAGAATGGTGGACAGAAGGCGAGGCTATGACATCAGATATGGTTACATTTCTGCACACGGTGTGCGCTCGACGCGCCGCTTTGTGTCTGCATTCACCTTGGGCACACCGAATCCCCACTTTGCAAAACATGTGAAGCCAACGCGTTAGTGATGCTTCACCTCATAGGCCTTGTGGCGTCGATTCCCCCGACGGGCGCACGGCCCATTGCGGCGCGCCGGCTTAGCGCGGTTTCTTTGGATGGACCTGGTTCGACGTTCCCAAGGTTAAAACAAACCCGTCTCCATCGACGCTTGACGTCTGCTCTCACTTCTCCTTCTTATTTCTCTCCAACCGCGCGCTGACCTCGAGAACTGGTCAACGGTCAGCCTCACCCTCACACTAGTCTGATCGCCGCAGTCGCACCCCCGAGCTTCGCGACAGCTTTCACAGGGAGACGCCTATTTATCACGACGCCAACTCGCAATCATGGCGTCTTACGGCAGCGATCCCGAGGAAGAGGAAGAGGACTTCAACCCGGCACCTGAAATCGACGAAGATGACATCGCGCCAACCAACAAGGCCTCGCGCAGGCCGGCAGACGAAGACGAAGAGGACGAAGTCGATGCGCCGAACAGGATGGGTAATGACGACGAAGATGAAGAGGGCGGCGGCATAGATGTCGACGATGACGATGACGATGAGGAGGATGACGAAGAAGATGAAGACGACGAAGATGTTGTCGTACGTCTCAATAGGAGCATCTCATTCTTTGCCTAATTACTGACCATCCTAGGCCCGACCCGCCAAGCGGAGAAAGAAGGCGAAGCGAAACATGTTCATTGATGTTGAAGCCGAAGTCGATGAAGACGAAGAGGAAGAGGAAGAAGGCGACGATGAAGGTGTTGATGAAGTCCACCCCGACGACCTCCTCGAGCCCACGGGCGCTGACCTCGACGACCGACACCACCGCGAACTAGACATGCGCCGCGAAGTAAACGCACAAAAGGATGTCGAGGAGCTTGCCAAGGAGTTCGACGAGAAGTACAGGCGACGTGAAATGCAGAGCGCTCGTCGCGGTGGTGCTGGTGCCGTTCCCCTGGCTTTGCCCACCGTTGACGATCCATCTATCTGGGGTTGCAAGTGCCGTCCTGGAAAAGAGCGCGAGATTGTCATGGCTATTCAGAAGCGCATCGACGAGAAGATGCGCGCGGGCCAGCCAATCCAGGTCTACTCTGCTTTTGAACGAGGCCCTACAGGACCTCAGTCCGGTTTCCTCTACGTGGAAGCCGACTCGAAGCAGGCTGTTGTTGAGCTGATTGAGGGCATCCAGAATGTCTTCATGGGCTCCGGCCAATTCTCCATTCCCCCCAAAGAGCGTCCAGATCTGCTCCGCAAGAAGAAGCGCGCGCCATTAGAAGTCGGCAAGTTTGTGCGCATGTTACGACCTCCCACATACAAGGGCGATCTCGCAAAGGTCGTTGAAGTCTCGACCAACGGTCTTGACTGTGTCGTACAACTCGTACCACGTCTAGACTACGGTCTGAACGACGATGCCAACGCCGCACAAGACAACAAGCGTAAGCGCGGTTTCTTTGGTCGACAGACCGAGCGTCCACCCGCCAAACTCTTCAACGAAGCCGAAGCGAAGAAGCGACACATGAAGCATCTCAGCATGACCGGATCTGGCAACCAAAGGGCATACACCTACAAGGGCGAAGACTACCAGAACGGTTTCCTTATCAAGGAAGTCAAGGTCAACTGGGTCAGCACTGAAAAGGTCAACCCCAGGATGGAGGAGTTACAGTTCTTCGCAATTCAGAACGCAGATGGTACAGAGACCATGGATCTTCTGGCAGTCCAGGCTGCGCAAAAGGCTGCAGACTCTGGCTCTGCCTTTGCTGCAGGAGACAATGTCGAGATCTACACTGGTGAACAGAAGGGTATCCGCGGTACCACTGTTACCGTAATTGGTGACATCCTCACACTCCGCGTCAGCGAAGGCGATCTTAGGGGCAGGCGGATTGATGCTCCCGTCAAGACTCTACGAAAGCTTTTCCGAGACGGTGACCACGTAAAGGTCATTGGTGGCAGCAAGTACGTCGACGAAGTTGGTCTAGTCACCAGGATCAAGGACGATAAGATTACCTTGCTTTGTGACTCTACCCAGCAGGAAATCACTGTCTTTAGCAAAGACCTGAAGCGCGCTGCTGATTCGGCAAACGTCGGTGCTGACTCCAACTTTGATCTCTACGACTTCGTACAGATTGAGTAAGTTCTCTCGCTGCCAATACAAGATGACCTACTAACAGACTATAGTGCCTCGACCATCGGTTGCGTTGTCCGTGTTGACCGAGAAGTCCTACGAATTGTCGATCAACAGGGCGATGTTCGCACACTCCTCCATACACAAGTCTCACAAATCGTCGGAAGGAACAAGCATGCTGTAGCAACCGACCGGGACGGTTCCGAGATCCGACACGAGGACGATGTCAAGGAGTACGGAGGCGAGGGCCGTCAAGGCAAGGTTCTATACATCCACCGAGGTACACTCTTCGTCCGCAACCGCGAACTAGTCGAGAATCAGGGTATCTTCGTGGTCCGAAGCAACAACGTTGTTACAATGGCAGCAAAGAGTGGTCGCGCCCAAGCCCAGGGCCCAGATCTCAGTGGCATCAACCCTGCCCTAAACGCAGGAGCGAACGGCAATGCGACCGCTATGCCTCCACCCCGCGCATCTTTCGGCCGCGATAAGCTCATTGGCAAAACAGTCGTCATTCGGAAGGGTGCCTACAAGGGTCTTTTGGGCATTGTCAAAGATACCATGAACGACGAAGCTCGCATCGAACTGCACACCAAGAACAAGCAGGTCTCAGTAAAGAAGGAGCTTCTCACTGTCAAGGATCCCATTACTGGCCAAAGCGTGGAGATCGGAGGCAAATTCCCTAACCGCTCGCGTGGAGGTTACTCAGGCGGCCAGACAAGCTACGGCGGTGCTGGCTCTGGTGGACGAACACCTGGCTGGGGCAACGCTGGTGGTGGCGGCGGCCGTACGCCTGGCTGGGGAGGTGGCGGTGGTGGTCGCACACCCGGCTGGGGAGGTGGTGCCGCAGCTGGAGGCCGCACGCCTGGTTGGGGAGGTGACGGCGGACGCACAGCTTATGGTGGAGGTGATGGATCGCGAACTGCTTATGGTGGTGGTGATGGCTCTCGAACAGCTTACGGCGGCGCAACTGCCTACGGAGGCGCCACATCTTACGGCGGAGCGACAGCTTACGGCGGCAACGACGGAAGCCGTACCGCCTATGGTGGTTTCAGCTCAGGTGGTCGCACACCTGGTTGGGGTGGATCGGGAGGAAACACCACTTCGAAATCTGGTGGTCTCTCTGCCCCCACGCCTGGCGCCTACAACGCCCCAACACCAGGTGCTTACGCAGCGCCTACACCCGGTGGTTATGGCGCGTACTCCGCCCCTACGCCGGGAGGACCACCCATGGATGCTCCCACGCCTGGCAACTACGCTGCGCCTACACCTGGTGATACATCGGGTGGTCGATATGGTCTTGCGGCGCCTACACCAGGCGCGTGGGATGCTGCAACGCCAGCACCTAGTGGCGATCCTGGGTACGATTAGTTGCCTAGTCTAGGAAGACCTTCCATCGAGACACCCACATCTGAAAATTATGTTGCGCCTCCTTCTGGTAGTAGACTGAATGGTCCACAGGATGCTGCGACTCGAACGTCTAATCCCAATCCTGAGTACGATTGGTTACCTAGTCTCTTGTAAGATAGATGGGCAGTCGCGGCGAGAGTCAGTTTGCGCCAGGTTGCAAAATGGTCTGGGTCTGCGTAACGCAGATGAGATCGGGGTTTTTTGTGTTCGTTCATTGCATTGCTGGAGTTTGCAAAACAGGATATCTTAAAGTCAGACTTCAATTTCAAATATCTCTTCCATGAGCATATGACTACTCTATTTGGTTGACGCTTATGATAACACGCAGCTGATGTAGTACGGATGTGACTGCCGACATGCGTGTACTCCGAGGAGAATCACAGATTGTGATTGCGACCGTTGTTCAAAGACTACTATTACTCTTTGGACAATTGTGAGGCAACGAATAATTCACATTCAGCTACTTGCAGGCTGAGCTATGATGCCACCATTCTTAGGCATCCCATTGGTTTTTCACATGTTGTTTGATCGACAGTTCATAGCGTCAGAACCGTCCAGATACAAGGATGCATAGAAGGTCACAATATGTATTCGTATAAAAAGAAGACTGGCGTGAGCCAGCGGGAAGTTTGAAGCATCAAGCCTAGATTGGTATTGAACATGTTTCTCTAAACAATCTTCTAGATAATAACTAGTAAAAAAAGTTGGTATCACCCCACCACTTCTCTGTGTAAATGCAAAGCAGTCGAGTATGGAAAATGAAAAAAGAAAACTCTTCTACTACTCGGCTCATCTACAACTCCACCTACTCCTCAACGATGCGACGAAATGTCTTGACAACAAGCAAAGGAACGCAAATCTAGTACTTGCGTACGCGCCTCTGAACAGGAGCGGGAGACTCAATAGCAGCGTTGACGCCAACCTTTGCATTAACAAGGGGCAAGTCAGCGGAGATCTCAAGGCTTGACCTCGACATGGGAGCCGCGGCAGGAATAGCGGCAGGGACAGCCGAGGTGTTACCACCAGCAAGGGCACCGATCTCGATCATGTTGTTCTGGCCAAGAGCGTTCTGGATGAAACGGGAGTTGAACTTGACAATCTTCTTGATGGCGTTGAAGTCCTCGACGTTGACGGGAAGAGGGTCCTTGACGATGAGGAAGGTTACACCCTCGGCGCAAGGAGGAGTGGTGAGGGAACCGCTGTATGTCTGGATGTCGGACGTCTTGAGGACAGAGACGACGTCGGTGAAGTCGATACCGTCGGAGATGTCGGTCTTGGTACCGGGTGTGGTGATAGCGGAAAGGGAGGACGACAGTGACTGGATCATGGAAGCAGAGTCGTTGGCGGAGACCTCGAACATGAGCGCGATGACCGCGAGCTGGCTCTCATCATCAACACCCTGGTGGACCATGTGAATCTCAAGAGGGAAGAATTCATCGTTGACGTGGTGCTCAGAGGGCGCGTGCATATGAAACTGGACAAGGCGGTAGTTGACACCAGCATAGCTGGTGGTGCCGTTGACGACAACTTCAATGGTCGTTCCGAGATTCTCGAAGACCACTGGGCCAGCGGGGATGTCGAGGGTAGGCCTGGAAGGTGCCGCGGTGATGGAGGCATCTGGTGGAAATTGTCAGTAGGGATATCATTGGCCGAGCTCGGAGGATGAACATACCGACGTTGATAGGAGACTGGTTCTTGCCAGCCTTGCAGGCTTCATTCTCAGGAGCAAGCGAGGCCCAGTTGAATGGACCGTTCATAGGCCCATAACCAAAGGTGTTTACCTCAACGGTCTCTGCGCCCTCTGCGCGCTTGAACTTGGACAGGCCGTGAAGGCATGTTGCGGATGCGGTCGAAGCAAGGAGGAGTGCGGAGAAGAGCATGATGAATGATAGACTGAGCTGAACTGTAAAGAGTGGAAAGATGCTGTAAAAGACACTGAAAGAATGTGAAGTGCTGCTGATGATGTTTCCAAACTTTTCCGAGGGCGAAGTCGCTCTTAAGCAAAAGACAAGATTGTATATGCCTCAGTACACAAGACTAACAAGAGCGAGTACGCGTGCGAAGTCTTGGTGTCGATGCTAACGATCAACGTGCAACACGAACGAAGGTGGAGTATAAAAGTAAGACAGGATCAACCCGGCCGATTACAAGATAGGTAAGGATAGGACAAGAGAAAAATAAGCCCGAAGACCCTGAGACTGGGCCAAAGAACGGTAGATACGAAAGGAAGGTGAACGGGTGAGAACGGACCGTTTAGAATAGAAGACAATGGAAGATTGGAAGTGCCGGCTTGAACGAGGGGAAAATGCTTGAGGTGGATCACCAAGCTCAAGTTATAGCTAACAATCACACGAGCATTGCATCTCAACGATTTCTTCCCGATGCCGTTCCGGTCCCTTGCCTGCCGAACAGCCATACCCCTCCGTGGAAATAGACACAGGCCAAGAGGACCAAGTCATACGTCAAGATGCCTCAGGAACGCCAGCGCTTGGCCATTGTATACAGAATACAAGATGAAGGAGCGGGGATATTCCCATACAGGTAGGTGCCAAGTTGAATTCGTGGTTAAGAAGGCGCCCAGATGCATACAGAGGGGCCACACAGGGGTCAAGAACTTGTGACATTTGCTTGGTATGCTGAGACGTGGAGCAATCCCTCGTGTCGGAAGCGAGACAGAGTCATGGTGTTCCCTTACGCTGACAGCGGACGGATGTGACGTGCTCTACCAACATCGGCGCCGTCACAAGTGTCCGCAGAGATTGGCGATCGTCATTGCGTGCTGATGGTGTTGTACAGATTTACAGAAGTCGCAGGATGTCTGAGTCGTTAGCAGACCGTTAGGAGGATGGGTATCCCTCCCAAGACTTACCATCATCTCGCAGCGCCAAGTCTGGGGAATCATTCGATTTTTACGAAATAACCAGGCGACGTTGTGGCCCAGCTTCGCCACAGCAGAATAATACCCTGGTCCTGAAACTCCACACAGGACCTCGATCCTATGAGAACTGTCTTGGCAGATCCAGGCCATGTGAACGAGGCTGCTTTGCGACGCGCGACAGGGATGCGCGTCCTATTGTATTTACCCCTAGCCTATACCTCCGAACCAAGAGCCGGATTCTCGCTGCTGCTATAGGCCTGAGTCTCGGACAGGACTCTGCCGTTCCCGTCGTATCTTCAAACCGATGGAGCGTTCGCCCACATGCTCTTTCCTTTCGTAGAATCAGTCCACTTGTGAAACTGGGGGATCGGTGTGAGAACGAAGGGTGAGCGGCTAGCTCATAATCAGGCAATTAGCAGAGGGCGCGAGTCTCCAGTGCGTTTCTGCGGTACGCCCGTACCTCAAGATAGACATCCGGATATCGTCGTGAGCGATATCTTGAGGGGCTTGGCAGGTGAAGTATAGCATACGCGGACGCCAAGCTGAGACGATGGCGTGTGTGGTGGTTAAAGCGATTACTGAAGGCTTGCGAAAGCAGGGACACAGGATACGCGGGATACGACAAGTAACCGCGGTAAGCACTTGTGGCGCAAGCTTGTAACAAGCCACATTGCGCACAATTATCCACCACCACGCTACCTCCCATCGCAATACACAGCTACCCGTCAGACTTTCCCGACTACCAAGATCATCGATATGTAGTGAGCATCAAAAGGCAAAGATCGCCGCAGTTCACCCTACTCCACCGTTAAGACGTTAAACACAATGCGGCCCGACTTGCAATCTCCGCATCCAAGCTCCTTCCCTGTAATTAGCTAGCTGTAACGATGGAGCCACAGGAGTCCCAGGACACAGTTGAGACTCAGCTTTCAACACCATGCCTAGCATCACGAAGCCAAGCTTGGCACTATACACGCCTCGTCGAGGTACAACATGACCTGACCATCGGTCTTATCGTCGGGAGTAGGCTGTTCGACTTGTTTCTTCGCAACACCTTGCCAAGTATATCCGCGTGTTTCTCTCCACCTCAAACCTTTGGCATTCGGTCTTATGCTTGCGAGGCGTTTTTCTCTTATGCGCGGTCTTGTTCGGCCTTGTATACATAGGCAGCGTGGTGTAGTTTCTTGTATACTTGGGTGCCCAGAGGTGTTGTGCGGAGGCGGAGTGTACTGTGACTTGGTCGCCAATGTTCCTGGGCTCATTCCCCATGTCCCGGAATAACTCTCCGCTCTTGGCGATCGGCCTTACGTGTGGCATGACGGGCTGATTGCACTCACGTCGAGATCTCGAGCTGACGAAGCCTTTGGCTGAAGAGCATTCTCTTTGGTGCACCAATTACACGTGAAGCATTACTGCTACCGGTGGTGGTATTACCGGTTGCGGAACTTAAATTCGCCTGGTCCTTCGTCGGACTTACCGTCCACGTGGGCACAACGGCGACAAGTGAGTGGTGACATACTACCGGATCCAGAATCAGCGCTTAGCATACGGTGAGTAGATCGGATTTCTGCTGTATCGTTGCTACAGACAGGGAGCAGCTCGTAGAACTTGCTTAGTTCAGCAGAGTTTGACATCACGCGACACTGTGGAGCCTGTAGATATTGGAATATTATGCAGGCATTATGATTAAATCTTCCTTTCGTCTACTGTGCATGGTATCATCTAGCATGTCTAAAACGCTCATAACTCGTGTCCTCATCCTGTGACCGACTGGTACGGCCGAAGTATTCTTCGCCACCATCCCTTTCGTCCGCACTGACAAGTGGCTGGCGGCTACTCGTACCGTGCAGTACTGTGTCAGCATTGAACGGCGTGGCCGGGATATCAACATCGATGCCAACGTCTTCGAACCCTTCATCAGGACGCGGCGCCTTCTGGTAGCCTTTAGCGTATGAAGTCCCCTGTTCTAGCTCTTCCTTATCTCCTAGTCGTGTTCGACTCGACGCCCTAGTCGACGCCATTGATCCAGACGGTGAACCCCGTCGTGCATACGGACCCATCTCGGTGAGCGTAGTGAAAGTAGAGGGAGTGCCAGGCCTTGACATGTCTTCGGGTCGGCCGTACAGCTCCCCGTCGCCACCAAATTGTTCCCGGAACTCTGCACGCTTCTTGAAGTTCTCGAAGTCGAGCTCTGACTCGGTGACGACTTCCATGTGAGGGATTTCTGTCCCACCACTTACATGCTTGCCTGGCTGATGAGAATCCATTTCTGTCATAAAATAATCACCGAAGCGGTCATAGCCTGGCGTTGATGGCATAGCGCGATCGGTCGAACGCCGGTGAGGTGCATCGAAGATATCTCGATCAGCGTTTGACCGGTGGCCATATATCTCTTTCAGGAGATGCTGAGACTTTGCGTGTACCATTGGCGTAAGCAGCTTCTTGTATAGCGCGGGGTGGCCATAGCGAGACGAGACCTTGGTGCTCTTCTTCGATTTCGGGTGATCCACGGAATGGGAACCCTCTACATCGGAGTAGGGGAGCGTGGAGTAGTACAGCAGTTTATCGTCGAAAGCTCGCCTGCAGTACCACTTGAAGCCGAATAGCAGGAAGGGTAGCGGAACCATGGCATACAGCATGTTGCCGGTTCCTACTTGTATATTATCAAAATCGATCGATCCAACACCGTTTGCACCAACGACCAGCGCGATGACCGCATCTGCGAAGGCGACCGCGAATAGCATGCGATTTACTAGGAGCTTCCAGAATCTGCCGCCAGACTCGGTCTTCGTGATGAAAACATACTGAAGCAGGTACTTCTTGAAAACGCTATCCATGGCGATGTAGAAGGCTGTCACTGGGAAGATGATCGGTTGTAGTGTTCCCATGCAGAGACCTACAGTCGACACGAAGAGGTAGTTGTTGTAGTAGTCGGCATATGGGAATGGTTGAGGCGCGCTGAGCTCAATAAGCTCTCTTGGAGTTGGCGAGAAGAAGGTACGTTGGAACCAGGACCACAAGAAAATCCAGGCTTGCGAGAGATCGATGGCAGCACCAAGGTTTCGCTGCATTTGCCAGGTAAGCCAGAAGGTAGACACATTACACAACCCGGTCATAACCTTGGTGAACAGATGGCCATCCTGAATAGCTTCCCAGACGCCTTGATCCTGCGCTGCGACGACGGCAGCGACGAATCGCCACGCCGAACCGAATACAGAGAAGACGAGGAGGTTGTTGAACACGAAGAAGGAGTACAGACGAGCAGTGACATGGCGTTCCCTGGAGGTCTTCGAGACATCTCCGGAGTGTGTGAACAGTCGACGGAACTGAAATTACGGATATCATGTCAGCTTATATCTCAGAGATTGCTTGTGAGGGGTTTACTGACCACCACAGGAACTCCCATGTACATTAGAGTTTGCACCAAGGGGGCCAAGATACCCTGTGCAATAGCCCAACCTGTCGGGTGGGCTTGAAGGTTCGTCATGAACGCTGGCCATACAAGCCCCAAGTGGGAGAAGTCTGACAAGAAGACGGATGTCAAGATGTTAGGAACAACGAAAGCAATGGTGAACAGCACTACCCATAGACCATCCCAGAAAGCACGTATTCTGCGAGTCCTTCGTGTCATCGGAAGGTTCTGCCAAAGGAGGTCATGGGGTTTGGGGGCGAGGTAGACGTCACAACCAGCAGGGCCCTTCTTCCTCGTCGCATACGCAACCGCATGAGCATCTTCGATGTGCGCGTAGGATGCAAATCCATAGGGCATGGGATTTCGCATGTCGACACCTTCTCGTACTTCCTTGATCGTTGTCTCCAACCTTGCGATTCGGTCCGTCAGGTAGTCGATCGCATCGAGTTTCCCTTTGCCATGCACAGCTTGATCGTCTTTCGTGGCTTTGCACGTAGGACGCTTGGCGGGCAGCTTGTTCGGGTTGCTCAGGTACTCCGCCAAGTGCTTCTCGAGTTGGCGGACAGCGTCATCATGCGCCTCAATAAGCTTTGGCAAATCCTTAACATTGCGACCGATCACTGTCCGGGGGATGGTATCGATTGACTTGGCTTGTTCGACAAGCTCGACAAGCCCGGCATCCGTTCGCGATGATTCGGGAACGTGTGTAAGCTTTTTGATGTTAGCTAAGTTTCTTGACTACAGTGACAAGACTTACCAGTAACGTTCGCGAGTGCAGGCTAGACTTGTATTCCTGAGTGTTGAAATACGCACGCCTAAGTTTTAGAATCGCTCTGTAATTCAACCAAAGGAAGAAACACACAACACCCTGGATCAGATACGCCACCACGACGTAAGCCCAGAATTTCCTTCCAAATATGTACTGCGGCGTAAACTTCATCAGGGTCGGTATCTCTTTCCACTGCTTATAAAGCGGCGAGCCTCCTACGACGTTGACAGGTATCAGAATGCCTACACCCACCACTGTCAACACCATGAAGATGTCCCGAATCATTCGAAGGAACCGTAGGAAGACGACCGCATCCAGACCGATAGTGTCCACTAATTCCTGCTCTTTCACATTTTTGACTGCATCCAACCAACTGAACGGCTTCTTGTCCAGTTGTTTCGGTCGGTGTTTCTCATCAGCATGTTTCGCTCGTGGTGCATAGACTCTCGAGTTGCGTGGTCGGAGAAAGCAGAATACAACGACTAGTAGCCCGGATATAACGAAGGAATATACAATAGCGGCGTAAATCGAGTTCTCTTGGATCTGAAATATGGGTAAGTATGATGTTCGCAAGGGTTCGACGCAACATGTGTTTGTACTTACTTCACCCTGGAACGGATCTGCAATCAGGTCGAGAAATTTATCAGTACCACTTTCGCCATTCTGTCGCCTCCAAACATCCATACTGGAAACCCCCCTCTTCAAGCGAATGTACTCAGTAGTTGATGTCCGAAAACGTTCCGGAAATGGCAGCGAATAGTAAAAATGACGTTGTGTGGTTGGATAACAGAGTAAAAAAGAATAACTAAGAAAACAAAGTGATTATGAGAGAAGCTTAGATTTACGCCGATTAACGAGGTACGCGTAACGATCCCCCGGACTTCTTTGTTGGGACGATGTCACAGTACTAGAATGCTCTTTCCGCGCATCGCCGCCGAGCGACGTCATTCCCGCCGCTTAGTGTGGGTCAAACGCTCGCTGAAAGAACATTTCGCGTCGAAGCTTTGAACAAATCGGCATCATGGTGTGAAGCGGAATACGATCTGGACCATCATTCCAGGCCTAAAAATAGTGTATCGTGGGGTCAGGTTGCACGCGTCCAGACCTTGGGACCGAAAATTTTGGTGCACTATCTCGTGGAC
>Ga0265797_10001933_pt1 | contig 35835 bp, 29 predicted proteins | sample P2T30metagenome_FD_192433 | JGI IMG/M metagenome (GOLD analysis project Ga0265797, IMG submission 192433) | Plant litter microbial communities from East Loma Ridge, Irvine, California - P2 T30 | ecosystem: Environmental > Terrestrial > Plant litter > Unclassified | place: USA: California...
ACGGCCTCCCACCACTCAATCCCACACTACTGCTGCTAAATCATACTTTACCGAGAACCTGGGACGAATGCACTGCTAAAAATCGATCGCGAGTGTCCGTCTGCTCGCCTGCTTTGCCTGCCCGCCGTAAGGTTTACCTGTCTCGTCTCGCCCTGCCCTACCCTGCCACTACCACCACCACAACCGCGTACCCTACTGCTTGCGTGCAAGAGACTCAGAGACATCGACTTTGCCAGCCTGCCATTGTGCCTGCCTGCCTTCGACGCTTGCTTGCCTGCCTGCGCGGTGATACCGGCCGCCACTACCCACGACTTTGACCTCGCCACGTCCTGGAACTGCCCTCTCGCTGCCCTTCGACATGCAAGTCCACACATCTCCGGACCAGTACTACCAACATCCTCCGTCGCAATCTGCCAACGCATATTCCAACGGCCTCACCCAGTCTTACAAGCCAGAACCGCATTTTGGCTCGGACAGCCATAACTCAAGTCCAAACATGTATCCATATGGCCAGCACCCCCAGCAGCACCAACAGCAACAACAACAACATCCTCAACATCCTCAGCAACACCAACATCCTCAGCAGCTCCATCACCATCAGCAACAGCAACAGCACCACCAACATCCCGGCTACCCAGGCATGCAGGCCTCCGTGCCACCACCGCGCATGCCTCCGCCTGGCCAATCTGGCATGCTCCCACCACTGCACACCGGCATGCCGGCACCCTCTCTACCCACATTACCAGGTGCCCAATCAATGCCATCTATGATGCCCCAGCACCAGCAAATGTACGGTGCACCTCCACCAGGCGTCGCACCTCAGGTCAAGCCAGAGCACAAAGCCATGTCTTACAGCGGCATCAAAGGCGAATATCGCTACGAATTGCGGGTCGAGCAGCAGCCACAACGGGCTCGCATGTGTGGCTTCGGCGACAAGGACCGCCGACCTATCACGCCGCCTCCCTGCGTGCGCCTAATCATCACCCACAAAGATACCGGCGCCGAAGTCGATCCCGAAAGTATAGAAGGCGCATTCTTTATTCTCCAAGTCGACCTATGGGATAAGGACGCCACACGAGAAGTCAACATTGTGCGCGCCTCATCTTCGTCGCCAGCAGTCAGTATCAGCACTGCGACTACCACCTCATATCCGCCACCCAACGAGCGAAGTATGCTCAACCAATATGGCCAGCCTATGTCTTTGATGTATTCACCCCAAGACGGTCAACCATACTACGATCCTTCGCAGGGCATGAGCGGCTACGCACAGTCAATGTACATGCCTCAATTCCAGCAACCTGTTGTGCAGCCACAGTCCAACGCAGTGTACACACGGAATCTTATCGGAAGTTTGACGGTCAACGCATCGCTTTTGAACGATACGACTGAAAAGCCGGGCTACTGGTTCGTCTTGCAGGATCTTTCTGTCCGCACTGAGGGCTGGTTCAGGTGAGTCTTTTCGATAATATCCAGTATCCACAGCGCCTGCGCGCTCAGTGATATAATTCCTACTACCGTACCAATACTAACAACCCCTCCCAGACTCAAGATGAACTTCATCGACGTCGGCGACCCAAGCGCCAGCGCCGGCCTCAACCGCACCAAGTGCCCTGTCCTCGCATGGTCCTACTCCGAGCCCTTCCAAGTCTACTCCGCCAAAAAATTCCCCGGCGTCATTGAAAGCACGCCTCTTAGCCGCTCCTTCGCCGCACAAGGCATCAAGATCCCGATCCGCAAAGAGGGCAAGGCCGACAAGAACGAGGACGACGAGGACTAGAAATCGCTATGCCAGCGAACGCCTCCTCTTCCTCCTTCCCGAAAGGTCTTTTTTGTACAGTAAAATAAAAAGAAGCTTTTTGTCTGGTTCTGGTTCTCTTTTTCGGTGAGAGAGGGAAATCGGCGGCTTGCGAGGCGCACGAGCTTTGGGAATGAATTGTGATGAATTTTTTGTGTACGAGCGGGATATAGATTCGGATGGTAGGGTATGGGGAGTTGAGTTCGGGTCACAGCACTCTTGGTAGTGGGTTTACGGTTCGCTTCTTTGGTGTGCGGGAGCGGGTTGGGTATTGAAGTGACTGAAATAGTGTGTATTTGCATTGCAAGGCCCATTCACTTGAAGGGCAAGTCATGCTACATCCATGATGTCAAGGTACCACGTATATTTATCACATCACGCAAACGAACGTCCAAAAGAAAATCCAAGACATAAACGCCCACGCCTCTTGTATCAACCACTCTTCATAGTACACATCCCCATCACTCCAAATCCATCGCCTCACCACCTTCCCTCCCATCTGCAGACATCATCTCCCTCAGCGCTCGACCCAAATGCATCCTTAACACAGCAGCATCACCTCCCTCCGTCCGCGAACTACCTCGAGGTAACTCCTCACTCGACCATACGCTCCGCCCTCTCGCATCAAACAAAACAATCAAATCCGGCGTCGCCGCAACATCCTCCAAAAACGCCCGCACCTCATCGGCAGCTTCTTCGTCCAAATCCGCAGTCGTGCAAATCGGAACAACTCGCTGGAACGAACTCCACAGATCGAAAGAAGTCTGCTCCGCGGGCATGATGCAGAGGCTTTGGAGGGTTGGAGAGAGGGGGTAGAGGGATGGGAGGATGGAGCGGGGAGGTTGTTAGAATGTCAAGCTTCGCAGTCCTCGTGAATGGTACGGAGCTGAGACTGACCATAGTGTTCGATAGAGGGTATCGCTTGAGCGTGTTATGCTGAGGAGGACGGGGGTGGTGGGTGGGTTGTAGAGGCTGAAGTTTGCGGTTACGTGAAGGCGGGTGAGGGCTAGGGAGTTGAGGATGAGGTTGGTATTGAGGTGGTGGGTTTTACGGGAGATGGGGAGGCCGTGGGAGGATTGGAGACGTTTGGAGGGGGAGTTGTTGGTGGTGTTGATATTATCATCGTCGTCGTTGTCATCCTCGTTGTCGGTGATACGCCGTTTACGAGAGGGAGGGGATGGGTCGATGTCCATTCTGAATCAAAGTGCCCGAATTATTACGAATTCATAGATGCAACATGCCCATAGATAACCAAATGCATGCACATGACTAGATGCATGTTTGAAGTGTGACTGCTGGTGAAGTGACATCGCCATCGCGTGGCTTGCTCTCAAGCCGACTTCAGGCCTCGCTTCCTCCACCATCACTAGCCAAACAACTGCCTGCCCACCTTCACTCGACACTTGCTCGCCCACCTACACCCAGCTCTTCCACCATGGTCGAGCGAATCTCACTCACCATCCGCACCGCCACACCAAACCGGTAGCGGGAACATGCCCTCCAACCCCGCCGCTCTGTCCGCTCTCCAACGCCGCGTCTGGGACGGCCGCCTACCACTAGAGATCCGCCTCGCACCAGCGGACTGCCGCTCGTACGCCGACTCCGAACCATACCTCATACAATATCCGCGCCTATCATACCTGGTATTCCTGCTCCCGCGCTTGCATGCCTTCTTCGCTCCCAAGCTGATCAACCCGGACACGCCCGCCAACGAAGCCTGGTTCGAGTTCGAGACTGTGCCGCTGAAATGGCACTACCCAGCTGGGCTGTTGTATGATATTCACTCCGGTGCTGAGCCTGTGGACTTAGGACGGAGGGCAACTCTCGAGGCCTCGCAAGCTTCAGTACTTACGCATGGCTCGGAGCAACAGCCATTACCGTGGAAACTGGTGGTGCATTATTCTGAGCTGCCGAGCGAGCAGCTCTACCCGCTGGATGCTGAGGGAAGAGCTATGCGGGATTCGTTCGTGAATGCGGTCAAGGAGGCGGATTTCATACGGAACGGAAGCGCGAGGACAGTCATGGGAATGAGTAAAGAGGACTCGGAGAATTTGTGGAAGAGCGTGGAGATTCGTATGTTGACTGGCAAAATCCTATGGCTTGGGAAGTGAAGCTAACAATCGTGCCGCGACAGACAACATCGACCTTTTCAACTCGATCAACAACAAGCTGCTTAACCCGCCAGGCGTGACTATCCGGCATGTACCCATCAAGATCTATCTACCGACATCCGCCAGCCAAGGCACATCACAAACAATCCCCGAGGGCACGTCCGAAGACGATGCAACAGCCGCTTCCGGAAAAGCAGGCCACATCAGAGTCGTCCAGTCCCTTGTCCCACTGCGTTTACCGTCGAAACAGCCACAGACGCTAGGAACAGCGTTGAACACTGTATTGCCGAGTATCTTTCCCAGTAGACGATCTCCTCTGCTTGCACAGCCAGTGCTGCATGGAGCTGTCGCGCCCATGAGTGCTAACTTGGAGGAACTCGGGAGGGCGGCTGGGTTTGGAGATGGGTTCTTGCATGTCGCCGTGGTAATGATGAGTTGATGCTTATTTTCAATCTCAATCAACAGTGATGGGTATCAATGTGTCACTGAGAACTATCACGATGGAAGTGAGCCACACGCCATGTGTTATGCTGATTTGTAGGAGTACAAAAGGACGTGTTGCGCGAAGCAGAGTTCTGTCTCGTGACCGGATGGAGTGGCTAGCTATGAGGAAGTCCTTCTGGAACCACAAAGGCTGGACAACAAGATGGTAGGCAACTCAAGGGCTGTGCGTTGTCTGTCATCCTTGTCTAGAGAGGTACAAACATAGCTCCTCTCATAATCCGACCGCTATGTCTATGGGTAGTTTGCTCGCAAGCAACCGGTTCGCAGACCCCACTGCCATCAGGACTCCCCGGAGTGCACACGGCGATGGTCTGTGCCAGCTACACGCTTTCACGCGCTCCCGTCCTAATCTTCGCAGGCATGCAACATCTCCCAGCCATCCGGGACCGGGTCAGCGCTTTCGTCAGCGCTTTGGACGCACGTGCGTCTTCTGCTCTAACAGGGATGGAAGTACTGACCGCAAGATACTCACGTGTATGTGGTGTGTTCATTGGTCGTCAGTCTATCGGCAGTCTCCCGCAGCTGAGCATGGTTCAGTTGTGATGATATTGACAGAAAATTGTTTGGTTGATGAACTGGCCAGCCACAAGGCAAAGAGACTTAAACCTGCCGATGTACAGAACACCCTATCATGACATTGGCTTCGAAATAAGCTTCGTGTACGAGAGGATCACCAAGGAGGCCACAGTCAGGGCTGCTGCAAGACTGTAGGGCTCCACTCAATGCCCGCATCAATGTTCTGGACTTTACCAGATCAAGAGGCTCCCTTTCGCAGCTAACGCAGATTTGCATGATCATCTCGCTACCAATCTCAGTTGTGTGCGGCTTATCCGGTTTCGGCTGTTTGTTGCCCAGCAGCGGAATGGGTTCGCCAATCTGCCCAGGAATGTGGCCGCATCAACAACGCCCAAGCCGCGAGCAGAGATCTGTATAAGTCCGTCCAGTCTACGGAATTCAAGTCTATCACCTCAACACTCTTTTAATTACTGCTTTCGGTGGATCTTCACTCGTTCGGTCCTCAAAGCTAGCTTTCCTCACGGATTACTTCTCACTCGCAATTCTGTTCAGCCACACGAACTCGACTTTTGAAACTACTACGAGCACCAACAGCAACCCTTCACAATGAAGTACAGATACGTCGCCATTGCGGCATCTGCTGCGACTGGCGTGTCTGCGCAAGCACCTCCGGCTTACACGCCACCAGCTGTTTCCTCGTCCGCCCCCTCGCTACCTGTTGCTCCGGTTCCCAGCAGCAGTGCACCAGTCTCGTACACAACCGTCACCTACGATGACTGCCCAAGCCAGTCCATCCAGACCTTGATCACCGTGACCAACGGTGTGACTGTCACATACTGCCCTGAGTGCCCTCTCAACACCATCACCCCTAGTGCATCACCTGCGCCTTCTCACACGACTGTCTACACTACCGTGTACCAATCGCTCTGCTCTACTGGCCTGGTTCCAGTGACCTACACCGTGACCGAGGAGTGTGCAGAGGCCACTCCTACATGGGCCACTGGCACTGCCAAGGACGACCACGTCCCACAGGGCTTCACTGTCACTGTCAAGGACTGCCACGTCTGCGACAAGACTCCCGTCCCTGTCACCATCACCGAGCCTTGCAAGGATGGCTGCGGCAAGCCGACTCCTCCTCCTGCGACTGCCACTCCTGCGCCAAGTGGCGGCAACGTCGGGCAGATTCCAGACGGCCAGATCCAAGCTCCTGGCCCGTCAGGCGGCTCTGGAGGAAACAACTCGCCAGCACCTTCTGGCGGCAACGGAGGCTCAGGCTCGCCTGCACCTTCTGGCGGAGCCTCGAACCCCGGCTCTGGCAGCCCCGACACTGGATCTCAGCGTCCTCCTGCTTCGGGCGATGACTCCAAGTGCCCCGGCCCACAATGTGCCCACCCCGCAGCACCTGGTGGCTCGCCAGCTGACAGCGGAAACGCACCTTACCCTACTGGCAACAGCACCACCGACAAATGCCCCGGTCCTCAATGCGTCAAGCCCAGTGGCGGCGCCGGCGGCAACCCCGACTCTCCCGATGTCGAAGAGTCCACTGGTGGAGCGCAAGCCCTTTCGGTCGGCTTTGTTTCATCGCTCTGCATGGCCACTGTGGTCGCTGCTCTCGCTTTCGCACTCTGATCGAACAACTATTAATATTCTTGGGCATTCGGCAAAGGTACGACACATCAGTCATCACAGCCATGATCAACACTAATAGACATCAGGAGTTGGGGCTTTCTTCTACTACAAGTTCAAAATATGCAGATTCGCATCTATCTTTTCGTTATTTCGATATCTGATCCTGGAGTCCAGTTGGGCCTGTCTCCTTGAGTCTACCGTAGCATGTCAATGTCATTGTCGTTGAACAAAGCCTGCTCCCCATTCATCTAAACAAGTACTTTGTTTCCATTGATCTGTAAGTTTCACAACCCGGTCTTTGTTTTATGGGCACAATGGAGCAGTTGAGGGCCTTTGAACTCCATATAAGGGACCCTCCCTCCCGAATTCCAACCATCACTGCCTCTCTATCACATCCACCACCACAAGCTCTTTGTCTATCACACTTACTACATCCGGTGTAGCAGGTCTCACCAAAAAGCATCATACTACACTCCACACTACACTCCACACCAACTCCAGAGAGGTAAGTCAAGCTCATCAACATGTCTAACTACGCAGACAACGCCCGTTACTCCCAAGTCGCCCAGGAGGCGCAGCTCGCCCACTATGGGCTTCCCACCGGCGGCGTCCCCAGGTCGCGCCAGGTTTCCAGATCAGGTGAGTCCAGGGGCACCACCACTCCTAGCCGCAAGCCAGTCAAGACTGGCTCTACTCGCAACCAGGATGGCCCATACCCTTCCATGACCCCGACACCGGCTCGCAAGCCTGTTGGTGGTTATCACACCGTTTCTTCTTCCAGCGTTCGCCCGCAGTCCCCTCCTTACGCTAAGTCTGGTGGTTATGCAGGCCGGGACAAGCCACTTCCACCGGTTCCAAGCGCTCCGAAGACATTTGCACCCGCTCAGCCACTTCGTCGCAACCCAAGCGTCTCCAAGACTCCTCAGCCCGCCCAGCAACGTCCTCGCAACCCAAGCGTCTCGAGGATACCTCAGCCAGCTCCTCAGCCATCCCAGTCACGTCCCGGCTCGTCCAGCGGCTGGAGTCTCAGGGGTCGCAAGCGCACCGACTCCAACGCCAGCAACGCCTCCGGCACTTCCACCGCCAACAAGTCGCGCTCTCGTGGTGGCAGCTTCAGCAGCATCACCGAGGCCGCAAAGAGCACAGGTAAGTGGTTTTCCAGGAACGCTGAGATCGTCGCCATGAACCCCAAGGAGCGCAAGGCCTTGTTCGCCACCTCTCAGAGGCAACACGAGCAGGACCTTGAGCTCCAGCGCCAGCGAGGCGAGAAGTCGCGCCCTCTCCACCAGCAGCAGGACTTCACTCGCCGATCGACGGGCCTTGAGAACGTCGGTCCTACGGTTGGCGCTGCAGGTTATCAAGCTCACAAGGAGCACGAGGCTGAACGCCAGCGTCGGGTTCTTCTCTACCGTGAGCAGCACGCGAGAGACTGTCAAGAGGCCGACCGCTTAGGCAGGCGCAGGCCCGTCACCCCCGCTGGAGCTAACCTCTCTCCGCCTCAACGGAGAGACTCGTTCACTCCTTCGATGGACGAAGCTGCAAAGGCAAACTTCGGTGACACTGACTCCGCGGCCAACCGTCCTCGTCCCTCGCACAAATGGGCCAAGATGTTGAGCGAAGCCGTGGACCCCTTCAAGAGGAAGGAAAGTGATGCATCGATGTGGCTCTCTGACACTGCTCCTCCAGGCTTCATGGACTGCTGCAGCAAGTGCGGCAAAGCCCCCGAGAAGGCCCTGCAGCATGACCTTTGCGAGAACTGCTACCTCGCACGTTTCTTCGGTAAGTGATTTCCTTTTAGTTTGTAACATTAAAGGAATTGAATTTGGGCAAGGTAAGATTGCGAAATACTCATCAAGGTAATTTATAATGGTAATGTATAATTGGGCTGTGCCCGAAAAGCAAAACATAACTCAGTCTCACTATTTTTCCCCTCTTGTGAATACATAACAAGTGCTTAGCTGATAACATAGAACCACCTATCATTCCACTGGTGACCCGGAAGAAAGGGCACAATCCCAAATCGCCCGAAGACGATTCGAAAGGTGTAGATCTGTACATGCGCCTCCCAAATCACCGACTCCGCAGAGTCCGGGATACGATGTACGAAGATCCAGGTAATCCATTTGACTTCGAAAGCTTTGAGGACCCACCCCTACTTTATACAGCACAAATAGAAGACGCCGGGTGGGAAACTGACGACAGCGAAACGTGGCCCTTGTCAGGCCCAGAGGCCGTGCAAACCTCCCCCCGAGCAGGGCGAGATGTCAACAGCATATTCAGCGATCCTTTCGATCTGGTCAACGCTCATACGGACCGCGAGACCTGGAGCTCATTTGGATCCAATCAACGATCGATGTCAGTTGATATTGGGTTTCTGCCAACGCAGGGTATGATGGAGGGACACCGCCCGCCTGACCTTGAGCCCTTTTGGCCTTTGCCGGTACCAACGCTACAGATACAGCATCCTAGTGGCACACTGTTTACGATGGATACAAAACGAGATACGAGATTCTACGACTTTTACGACGATTTACTGGCGGAGTACGAAACAGAGGAAAAACACAATGGAGCTTACCACACGCAAGTTCAGCAAGCGCTGCCAGTCAGATTGTAGCATTGTATGTCAAGTACGAATCCAAATGCATCGTTCAACTGTATCGTGCAACGATGTCGTTCAGACACATCGTCCGAATTCATCGTTCAAATACGTCGTCCAAATGCATCGTTCAAATACATCGTTCAGCTTTATCATCATCATGGAGGCTCGAGATTTCCCGTTCGCGTCGATGCCGATGAGCACGGTTACGGTAAGCAAGTCATCGTGCACATAGAGATCCTCCAGTTCCCAAATTGGAGACATGCCTAGGGCTGAACAATAGACAAAGCCACGCCTCGCCTTTGTGGCCCAACTATAGACCTTTGTATTTGACAGAGCTAAAAGTATCCCAACAAAGCAAACCATTCTTTCTACATCCAAATCTCACAACCTAAAACCCCCACTTGCCGCCACCTACCAAATCTGCTCACCACCAGGCGGCCTGGTCCGTTCTTCCCTCCCCACTAACAGTACAGCAGTGTCTCTCCGACTCCAACCATGGCACCCGGAGGCCTCCGCTCGATGCTGGCCATCGACTGTTCATGGAAGAAGACTTCCAAGTACGCAACCTCTTCCGCTTCCGCAGTCCACGAGCCTCTGTCATCGCCTGTCACGGAGGTGATCTTGGATTCGTGGGGCCGTCATGATTGGCAGGGTTCTTCTGACGCTTTGACTGACTGGTTGAACGAACGTTGGAAGAAGACGGGTTTTCAGATCAGCAGAGAGGTTGTGTGCTTTACGCTGAAGTATCATGGGAGGAAAGCGGATATGGGCCTTGGGGATCATTTGGGTGGGACGTTTTCGAGGGGGTAGATGGTGATGCGAGGACGGTAAGTGCTGATAGATCGCCTGCTCATTTGGACTAACCGCACAGCTTTATGGATGGACTTGAGAGAGGAACTTGACCCACTCGGACTAGGAATCCTCCAGGTGAGTTTGTGATCCTAAAATAACCTCGTTGATAAATTGCTAAATTCGAACACTCTTTGCTTGGTCGTCCATCAGTTCAATAATTGTGCTCATAACGAGCCACTCAATACAAACATTCTCAAACCTTGACATGACTCGCCAAGAACTGCAGACCTGCCACCACAGACTGCCACTCAGACCCCAAATCCTCTGTTCCAAGCGGCTTCAATAGATCAAACATGTGACCAACGCCAGGAACGACCTCCAACACCACTTCTTTGATACCCGCCTTCCGCATATCGTCCACGGCACGCTTCGCCAGGTCCAAAGTACTACCCGGTATGGTATCAGTCTCTCCGCAGACAAACATGACTGGCGGCCAGTCGGCGTTAAGCCGAGTAAGCGGGTCAATGGAAGCGTAGTCACCGTCCGGGCAGAGGGTGCTCATCCATTTGCCTTTGGTGCAGACGTCGATCTGCCATCTGCTGCGTGGCGGCGGGGGTATGTTGGAGACTGGAATGGCAGACTCTGAGATCTGCTTGGTGGCAGGGGCGATGGTTTGCCACTCTTCCTCTGTAGGATGGTAGTCTGGCACGTTTCCGAATGGTGGGCCGTGGTAAGGTTTGTAGGCATCGTTGGACTCATCCGCCAGGTAGAGAGAAGGGTAGAAGGGTGTGACGGCTTTGACGGGCCTGCAAGATCCCACGTGAAGGGCTATGGTTCCGCCCGAAGAGTGGCCCATGGCTACGATCTCGGAGGTGTTGACCTGGACGCCGTGAGGCTTCAGTATGTCCGCGAGACCAGATGCAGCCCAGTCATGAGCCTCGACGCCGTCTGACAAGCTGGTTGCTCCTGTCACCTGCGGAGCAAGGCGATAGTTCGGAATCACCACTATGAAGCCGTGACTTGCAAGCCAGTCGATCTGAGCCTGTGGAATGATCTCCGAACTCCCGACCACGAGGCCGCCGCCATGGTATATCAGGACTTGAAAGTGTTAGCTGAGTGTTATGCGAATGCTGTGCGGAAGAGATCAACAATACCTATGGGCTTGGGTGACTGCGTGTCTTGCTTATTCCAGCTGACCCGTGCGAAGATATCGTTGCCAAAGTCATCTTGCTTGTACGAAATGCGAATGCTCTCCATGGTCGATCGAATACCCTTGCTGCAGACAGAATCTTAGGTGCGCCGAGGATGACAACTTATCTGTAGTTCAGCTTGTTAGGTATTCCTGCGCGCGGTCCGGAGACTTTTGGTATCCCAAGACCCGTTCACCGGTGCAGATGATGCTAAGTATGCCGATATGTTTCCATTAAGCCTAGTCCTCCGGGAAAGAGTGAGAATCGTATGATAAGTCGGCACTCAGCCGCACCGAGCGCCGATCTTGAGGGGTGTTGTGATGACCATTGATGCGAAAGCGATAGTCTAGAAGCGGCAACCAGTACTCAAGGCCGCTTGATACTTCCTTTACAATCTCGCTTCTGCATCGAATGCGGTTGAATTATTCCGTCGACCGACGTCGAGATGTAAGGTACCCCGAAGGCTTACTCAGCTGTATCTTATTATGCCAGCAAGGAAGTATCTTTTACATCTTAGACGCTAGTGACCGCTGCATCCTCGTAAGTAGAATTCACAGGCACCGCGCAATATACGTGGAATACAGCAAGAGTGTATGTTCAGGCAGAACGGGTCCTTAGGTGTTCCTCACCAAACGCCTTGACATCGACCATCCCGCCCCGTCCCGAAGCCGCCCAGCGGCGCCTTGGCACTTTCCTCGCGAGTACAAAACGTTTGCAAGCCAGGCGATCTCAATTGCTTTTCCTTTCTTCGTGCGGCGACGCGATAAGAATATTGTTTCCCAAAGTTGCTTGGACATCCTAATTTGTTTGGTGTTCAAGTGTCCATCGCGATCACAGAGCAAAAATTATTGCATATTGACCTGTCAGCCAACTCCGACTCGGCCATCATCGGTGGCCCTGTTGGCGCGCTGGCGTTCGAACATAACAAACTTTTTTTTGAAGTTACTTCTCAACGCCTTATATTTCGAGGTGTGAAGAGATCTTTCCACTCCTTTCTGGGGAGCTGTAGTGTGTAGGACTTGAGTGTCTGATTTGTAAGTACTGTAGACTTTCGTTCGTATTTTGTGATTTGAAGAAGACCACACACGTTCTTGACCCTCCGAAAAGTCTCCGCATCTTTGGAGACACTCTGGGTGAATTTCAGTCGAGTAACATCGACAACCCTCAACAACAAAGATGGGCAACCTCAAGATCGTCGCCCTGATTTCAGGTGGGAAAGACTCATTCTTCTCGCTGTTGCACTGCATCGCCAACGGCCATGATGTTATCGCGCTGGCCAACCTGTACCCAGCTAGCCCGGCTGAGGGCGCATCGATCGAGGACACCGACAGTTTCATGTACCAGACAATCGGTCACGCAGTCATCCCTCTCTATGAACAAGCCTTAGGCCTACCGCTCTACCGCCAGGAAATCGCCGGCTCAGCGGTAAACCAGAGCAAAAGCTACGGACCGACTCCCAACGAAGCCGAGAAAGCAGACGAGACCGAGTCCCTTGTCCCGCTACTGCGTAAAGTCATGGCAGCGCACCCTGAAGTAAACGCTGTTAGTACCGGAGCGATTCTGTCAGACTACCAGCGTACGAGAGTGGAATCCGTTGCCCTTCGCCTTGGTCTCACACCTCTTTCTTACCTATGGCAATACCCTCATTTGCCGCCTGGCACGCAGACTTCTTTGCTCGAAGACATGGCTGCTGTGGGCCAAGATGCTCGAATTATCAAGGTTGCGTCCGGAGGCATGGATGATAGCTTCCTCTGGCAGAATGTTGCCGATTTCAGGACGAAAAACCGTCTCGTCAAGGCTGCGCAGAGGTTCGGCACAGATGGCGACGGCGCTGCTCTCGGCGAAGGAGGTGAGTATGAGACGCTGGCAATTGCTGGCCCGGCACCGCTTTGGAAGGCTCGGATTGTTGTTGGTGAAGGGGATAGAGCCGTCTTGCCTGGTGAAGCTGGAAGTGCGTCCGTCAAGATCAACAAAGCAGAGATTTCCCCTTTGGAGGTCACAGAGGCTCAACAAGTGCGAACGCCAGAACTTCTTGATGAAAGATTTGCCGCATTGCTCGAGGGGATGAGCAAGCCATCCACGAATGAAGACCAGGCATTGTCTAATGCACCATCACCCCAAGACGATAAGCCACGTCCAGGCGATCTCTTGATAGAGAGTCTCACTGCACCAGGCGACAGCGCGTCAGAGCAAACAGAAGCCATAATGCGTCAGCTCGAGACAAGACTCAGCGAAGCCGGCCTTGGCTTTTCTGACATCGCATACACTTCTATCATCCTCCGCAACATGGCCGACTTTGCATCAGTAAATGCTGCTTATGGCAAGTGCTTCCAACATCCCAGTCCCCCAGCGCGAATCACACTGTCATGCGCCAGTGTCCTTCCACAAGGTGCTCTGGTTACAATTTCTGCCACAAGCGTAGCACCAACTCCATTAAAGGCGCGCAAAGGCCTTCACGTACAGAGTCGTTCCTACTGGGCGCCTGCAAACATCGGGCCTTACTCGCAAGCCATTACTGTTCCTGCTGCTACAAGAAATGGTGCTGAGTGTGAACTTGTCTACGTCGCTGGCCAAATTCCTCTGGAGCCAGCTTCCATGGAGCTGTACAGCCCGCATGGGCACGATACCGCTGAGACGTTTGTGAAGCAAGGTGTACTGGCTCTCCAACATCTCTACCGCATCGGAGCTGCCGTCAGCGTACGCAGATGGTCAAGCGTCATAGCTTTCATCACAGCGCCGTCTTCGGAAGACGCAGCTTCGCGAGCGAATATCGCAAGGCGAATTTGGCAAGAAGTACACCAATCTAGCGGACCGAGAAGTACAGAAGAAGATGAGGAGGAAGACGAGGCTTTCGATGTATGGGACCAACAGCGAGGAGCGGGACGAGGTGCTTGGCAGACATACGAAGCCGACGAGAAGGATGACAGTACTCGACATGAACAAAGCACGCCTCCAATTTATGTTATCGAGGTCGATAGCTTGCCACGCGGCGCAAGTATTGAGTGGGTGGCCTATGGAGTGACAGGAAATGGACAGGAGGATGTGATGATTCCGCATTTGGCACACTTGCTACAGATGTTCAAGGGCAGTTTGCGATGAGGCATCGGTAGCTATAAATATGGCTGAATAGACGCAGAAAGTGTTGAGCACAGCTTTTGGACATGACGGTTTGGAAAGAACTCTGAGTATTCATTTACCCGCCCAACAGAGCACGGCAATCCGGCATTGCAATACGCAAGTGGCTTGCACCGCGATCTGCAGGCAGCATATTCCCGTATACCTTAGTTAGAAAAAGTACTGCAGGCTGACTTTAGTGCAGCGAAGAGGGTACCTTACGCGTTGACGTTACCAGGGTCTTCCTTCCTCTTTCTGCCACCCCACACTTTCGAGAGATTGAGGTCGAACACAGGCAGGGACAGCACGACACGCCCAAACACCACTTGACTGCTATAACTACTCCCAGAGACGTCGTGCAGGACAGCCACGTGTACAGATATCAGACCTCACTCACATGCTTCATCGTGCAGCCTCTTCACAGCAGCATATCACGTGGGCACGTGCAGCACAGCAGGCGCCCAGCGACGTGACTTGACGCCGACTACTCGACTGCCTCCCAGCTAGCGCCAAAGCCAAAGCGACTTGTCGCGGGCAGGGCCACGCGCGCGGTTTCAGGTCAACGTTGCGATCGATCCTCGTTATTATTGCCCATCTCCCGTCACCAGAAGAAAGACACTCGGACACACGCACACACCCTCACGCCCGCCGTTGTTTCCTCGACCGTTCCCTCGATACACACCCCCGTCACTCTCCACACTCTCGCCGAGCACCGCCAGCCTTCGACATCACCACCCGCCCTCCACCCTCGACCAACGACCGCCAAATTGCCCGCTTGAACGACCCGAGGCTCCTGGGCCTCAAGCCACGCGGCTGGCCATGGGCAATGTGGGAAGCAGACTCGACGACGGGTCGCCGCTGTACCTGAAAGACCAGACGAGATGTAAGAGAGAGAGAGAGAGAGCGGGCAACCGCCCGCATGATCGCATGCGCCTGAGTGTTTGCTGACCTGCCCCGCCAGTCTTTGTTTCAGCTGTCCATATCACCAACTCCAGAGGCCAAACATTGCTACGCATCTCTCCCAACGCCTTCCCTGCGACTAGGTATACTACACACAAAGATGCTGGAGACGACACCCCGGTGGAGTACGTGCAGGTAAGCATACTTCTTATCGTTTCCGACAACAACACAATAGAGACTAACAGAGATCCAGGACCCCGAGACCATCGCCAACGGACTACCACCTACCTTCCTCCTGCGCCTTTCAAACGCCGACGAGATCCAATTCAACTTCACATTTGTATCCCGCCAGCAGGCATTGACCAATGGTGTTTCCTCGAACGGTGGTGCGCCACAGCCTATGCCCACTGTCGACACTCAGATTGCTGGCCTGACCTACATTTTTGCGTCGAATCCAAAAGAGGTTGATAATCTGGTTGTTCGAGAGTTTCATGCCAACCCGAACTTGCACAAGAACTCGAACGTCGAGCTGGTTGGAGACTACACAACTGGTGGGAGCGCGAGCGTACAATTCAACTGGTCTTGGAAATGGCGACCGCCAAAGCCTATTGAGGACCGCGGTGGAGGCTGGCGCAGCAGTTGCAGTTTCGTGGAGTACGATCAAAGAGCTCACAAATTGAACACTCTGGCAGGCTTCGACTTCTGGGTTCAAAACTCGCAAAAGTATCTGGCGCCTAGGTCGCCCAGATTGGATGTTCCGTTTCCTTCCAGGTTGCGTGTGCCTTCGACACAGTCGATAGAATCGCGAGTCAGCAACGTGAGCGACTCAGATGGCGAGAGCGGACCTCTATACAAGGACTTCAAGGAACCATCGTCGCCAATTTTCGATCCTATCCCGGAGAATGGCCTTGGTCTGGTCCCAACAATGACTGCATCCACAATTGGACCCGCTGGACCTGTGAAAGTCGATGTTGCGACATGCAAGCCTGGAGAGGACCCAGCAACCAGCGAAGATGGCCCATTGTTCCGCGCGACAATGCGCTCGCTTGAGCAGAAAACTGGAAACATGCGACTACGAATGAAGAAAGTCTTGCGCACAGCCGAAGCAGCGGAAGCAGCCCAACACAACTGCAACAACGCCGTTGCAGATTTCACCGAAGCTCTGCGAGAAGCATCTCACTCGAATGCGAACGCTGTACGCCCAGCTCTGGATCATTACTTCGAAAAAATCGCCAAAGAGATTCTGCTGTACGAACGACAAAATTCTATCAACCTACACCGACTTATCATTGATCCCGTGAGCAAGCTATACAACAATGAGATCAAGCAAGCAGATTTCAAGAAGCGCGAATTTGACGAAGAGAGCAAAGACTATTACGCCTTCACCAGCAAGTATCTTGGCCAGAGGAGCGAAAGTCTGAAAGAGAAGAAACAGAAACAAAGCGATGAGAAATACCAGGTCAAGCGCAGGACATTCGAGTTGAAACGGTTCGACTACTCGAGCTTCATGCACGATTTGCACGGTGGTCGAAAAGACCAAGAAGTGCTTTCGCAGCTAACCAAGTACGCCGATGCCCAAGCTCGCAGTTATTTGACCACAGCAAAAAAGGTTGAGGAAATGGTGCCACAATTGGATGCACTGATTGCGGAGGTGAATGCTGCTGAGAAGGACTACCAGATCATGCGTACCGAGCGGGAAGAGAAGCGTCGCAATCTCGAAAAGAGCACCAAGCTGGTCAGTGAAGATGGCTCTGTCGTTCCGACAGCCCTATCCCACTCGACTTCCTTGTCGGCTGGCATGCGTTCAGGCCCCGATCACTCGAGTAGGGTGTCGAGTTACGGTGGTCTAAGCACGTCGCCTCCATCGACAAGCAGCGCGGTGCAGCCGCCAGCTGGTGGCATCCTTTCGACGCCAGTAAGCGCCACATCTGCACCAAACACAAGTCCAAGCAACAAGTTCAAGGGCATTCGTGATCTCGACGATAGCAACATCGGCTCTTCGAATGGTACTCAACGCAAGGAAGGACTTTTGTGGGCCTTGAGTCGACCGGGCAGTCACGTTGATCCAAAAGGCCTGAACAAGCAAGCCTGGCACAAATTCTGGATCGTCCTCGACCAAGGCAGACTCTCAGAATATGTCAACTGGAAAGACAAGCTCGATTTGCACATGGACCCTATCGACTTGCGCATGGCATCTGTTCGCGAAGCACGTAATTCCGATCGACGATTCTGTTTCGAAGTGATCACGCCGCAATTCACACGAGTCTATCAAGCGCCTTCGGAGGAAGACGTAAAGTCTTGGATTGGAGCTATCAACAATGCATTGCAGAGTGCTTTCGAGAACCGCGCCACTCCTCTGGCCGCCCCTGCGCCGCAACAACAAAGTAGCACTCGCAAGGACATTGCCGCAGTCCTGACTGGCAAAAGCTCTTCGTTCTCTGGCCACCGACAGATCTCTAATCCCAATCGTTCCGACGCGCAGAGGTCAGTGAGCAGACATGCGACGACTGGCGAGAAGCCTAGTATTGCCCGTGCGCCTAGCAGTACCGACGCGGAGTCGTCTGCTCTGTTGCAGCGCATTCGCAGCGCCGACGAGGGCAACCGTTTGTGTGCGGATTGTGGCACTGACAACAAAGTGGACTGGTGCTCCATCAACCTTGGCATCCTGCTGTGTATCGAGTGCTCTGGCATCCACCGTTCGCTCGGCACCCACATCTCAAAAGTCCGGTCGCTGACTTTGGACACTGCGGTCTTCACTCAGGATATCATCGAGGTGTTGATGCTAATCGGCAACCGCGTGAGCAACATGATTTGGGAAGCCAAGCTCGACCGATTCCTCAAGCCGTCGCCTCAGTCGACTCGCGAGCAACGCTTGCACTTTATCACAGCCAAGTACATCGACCACACCTACGTTTCTGCTGGGCACGTCATGCAGTCACCCGACGATCTCTTGCTCACGAGCATTAAGAGGAATGATATTCAGAATGTATTGTTGGCTCTGGCCCTAAGCGGAAATCCGAACGCAAAGGATCGCTCTCGTTCTACACACGCTGTCTATCTTGCCCTGGTAGCCGCAGATCCAGCCGCGCCTGGCTCGATTATGGGCGGTGGCGTCTCGCACACCTCGTCCTCTTCAGCGGCATCTATGCGCACTATCACTGCGGCCAGCACAGTCACGGCATCTGCAACTACCGACCCCGCCAACGATTCGCCTCGCAAGCCGTTCGCGATCGCTGAACTCCTTCTGCAGAACGGCGCTAATATCCCCGTCGACCCTGCGCCCATCCCTCTCTCCCCAGCAGCCAAGTTGTACTTGGAATACAAGACCGAGCTCAAGCTCGGCCGCAACCCCAGCGCCACCCTGGGCTCGCCCGCCCAACAAGGCCAACAAATCTCAGCCACGGGTGCCCGCGACGCGAACGGAGACTCACTCTCGTCACTTCCCAGCCGAGCAATCGGCAGCAGTAGCGGCTTACTAGGCACTTCGTCCTCGTCTTTCGGCTCAGGCGCAACGCCACTGGAGAAGAAAGACAGCCGCACGCTCAAGCGCAGCAGCGGCGGCTTCGGCAGCAAAATCAGCGGCAGCACTTTCGAGGGAATGGTGCGCAAGTAGAAGGGCCAGCCGTTCGCCTCGTGTGACGCGAGGGATGATGCTGCTAGCCTCGACGACCAGAAGAGGGCGCGGAGCAGAGAAAAGCAGAAGTGCGACGTCGACATGCTCTACGAGCGGAGACGATGGAGGCGCAGAAGCACGCCTGACTTCAGGCGCTCGACGACAGCTTCGGGCTCTGGCTCTGGCTCCTCCGACTGCTGCCGTGGAAGCGGCGACAATACCAGCGGCTTTCGCGAGAGCGTGAGGAACAAAGCGCGTATCCGCCGCGCCGCGTCCAGAAGTCTGCGGGAGTTCTGGCAAGTGGATGGCGCCGTGGCATGCGATGTCGTTCTCGCGTGCCATTTGCCGCAAGAGGTTGCAGTGGTGCGGCAGATGAGCTTTTTCGAGACGCGCAGACACGCTGTGATGGATGGCATACGGCTGAGGATCGCCGGATTGAGGAGACGCGCGGAGACGGCGCCTGGGAGGCTCGAATGGAGTGGTTGAAGCCTCCTGCCGCTTCGTATGGCTCATTAGTTTGAAGAGGATGGAGCACGATTGTGCGTCCTGGAGTCATATTGTTGCCTTAAGCCACGAGTTGGATGTAGAGGCTGGACAGAATTAGAAGCCGGATTATAGTTGTCTGGCCGGTGGAGGCCAAGGGACCAAGAGGAATTATTAGACCCAGGAAGGAGGGATAATGCGTAATGGGTAATGACAGGACCGGGGCCATTGATGTTTAGAGAAACGCTTCCTTGGTGTGAAGCGGAAGGGCAAATGATTAATTCTTTTTTACTGCTTGCAGAATTGTGTCTGTTTTCACGTCTCATGGTCGCTTCGTTGATTACGTTGTTTTTCACGTCGCTTTGGCAGCAAGAAAATGTCGTGCCATGTCCTCGCGAGGCCTTGATCATTACTGCCTGTGCACTCCCTCACCCTTGCAGTGGTAATACGTGCTGCACGAGCGCACTTTGTCGACACAGCGGACACATGGGCTGCTCTCGTAGCCACTCGCCAATACACTGCCAGCAGAAGACATGCCCGCACGTCGTCGCAGCAGGATCCTTCATCGCCTCGAGACACAGAGTACATTTCCGCTGCTGCTTCCCCTCGATCCAACGCATGGTCTCGTCGTCGTTGAGGTCGTGGCGGTGAGCGCCTTCGCTGCCGCTGGAAGTCGTTGGTACGGGAGTATTGGTCACGCGAGCGATGTGTTCGCGCTGGGCTTTGGGATCTGTGGCGCTGGGCGCTTCGAAGAGGAGTGGTGCTGAGAAGGCTGGCGTTGCGTCGTCGTCTGCTATCGCGCTGTCGTCTGCTGCGCTTGTGGATGTCAAGGGTTGCTGTGCGCTTTGCACGTCGCGGATGGCCTCTTGTGCGTGCGTGTAGCCTTGGACGAGCATTTGAAGCACCAAGAGCACGCCGAGGACTTCGTAGCCAACGCGCTGGTCGCTGGGCTCGACTTTGCGGGTGAAGACGTAGCGCATGCCGATCAGACGCTTGGAGAGCTCGTAGTAGGCGCCTGTGAAGTAGAATGTTGCCAAACTTAGGGCGTAGATGAGAGAGGGCGAGGTGAGAGCATCGAGATGCTTCAGAAGGTATTGTTGCAGCTGGGCTGTCTTGGGTGTAGGCTGGCTGCTACGGGCTGAAGACGAGGCGCGGCGTTGTTGTGATTTGCGGACATTCGTCTCGAGTTTGGCGCGTAGACGTCGGCGGAGAGTCGGTAGCAGGCGGCTGAGAAGATATGGTGTGAGGACGCTTGAGAGGATGTAGGTGGAGCGGCGGGCGATCGAGGGTAGCTGTGAGGTGTCGTCTTGGACCTGGACGATGTCGGTGTACTCCTCGCCCAGTGTGCGGTTGCCAACGAAGGTCGTCAGGCCGAGATAGAGCAGCTCGGTGGCAGTACGGGCTTCGTTCGCCCATGCGTGAGATACACGGGTGCCATAGAGGGATCGGAGGACGCCAGTCAGCTGCTCTAGGAGATGTGATTGAAAGTAGGCGTCTTTCTGGTGCGAGCGGATGATGTCTGGCGCGCCAGCCCAAGGGTATGTGAAGGTGGACAGCGCCTCGCGGTGGGTGTCTGATGGAGTGTCGTGGATGTGGTCGGACATGGTATTTGCCTGTGTTGTTTGGTATTATGGGACTATTGCAGAACCCTGCCGCATTTACTGTTATCCTGTATGGCGCGTGGTGAGAGCTTCAACATTATCGGCACAGCGTTCAATCGCCGAGGTACACGTTGTTGCCGTGTGCGTATCTATCAGCACGTGGCCGGTATACCTGGTACCACTTTCTCCTTGCTGTCTTGCCTGTTTGAGCTACTGAAACATGAAGACCAGGTGATGGGTACGTGTACCCCATTTGCATTGCCGAATACGACGGATGGGAGTGAAGTGTATTTTGCCATCCCGTCTACTCACAGCCCAGCTCGAAAAAAGTACGCTCGAACGGCAAGCACGATTCACGCACGACTGCACGTGACCATTCAATCACACCTCACCTCCCCGATCCGATCTCCACGCTTCCAACCTAAAACGCCGCGCGAGAGCTAAATAAAACCCAAGGACCACAGATGACGTAGCACAAGAACACGCAATTCTTTGTGCATGGCCGCCACCAACCACTCACAGCCACTTCGGCCAGGTACACCCGCTCTCGCCCTCTCACAAGGCTGTGTAAAGGCCGCTAAGCCGCAGGATGCAGTGCACATACAGACACTAAACAGCCCTGCGCCCGCGTCTTTCGTCACGCTTCTTGGGAGACCGCGTGGTAAATGTCCATGCGTGTTTGCAGGCAGCAAGAAAAGGCATCTCCGTGCACGACTCCTGTGACCGGCAGCCAGCACATCCTGGCACAAATCTCCCAGCCCGGCACGTCATCGCCATTTCCTCAAACACCCCAGCGGAAGGCGTCGGCCGCGCAACTGCAAAGGCTTGGTATTATTCAACAGCCTTCTCGACCTCTGCCGTCACGGCACCCTGAGAGTCTAATAATTAATACCCTCTGTCTCTCCTGTTTTTTCTCTTCCACTTCAATCATCCAAACTATCTAATCCAATCTCCAACTCTTCTCACTCAACAACTAAACCTCACAACCTCACAACTTCTCAACCTCAAAAAACAACAACCACAACCATGCAGATCTCCAACTACGCTCTCTCCCTCCTCGTCCCGGCCTACCTCGCCGCGGCCCAGGATCTTGGTGCAGCAATCACATCAGGTCTTGGTGACGCTGGTGGTGCCGTACGTTTTTCCATATCATTCTCAACACCAATCGAACCCTTCTAACATCCCACAGGTAACTTCCGCTGTAGGTGGAGCTGGCGAGACCGCCGTTTCAGCCATTTCTTCTGTCGGCTCTGGTGCCGTTGACACCGTCACATCTGGAGCTGAGGGCGCTTTCTCGACCGCAACTAGCGGCGCAGCAGGTGTCGGCGAGACCATCACATCTGGTGCCGCTGGCGCTGCCTCAACTCTCACATCTGGTGCCGAGGGTGCCTTCTCGACCGCAACCAGCGGAGCCGCTGGCGTTGGCGAGACCATCACATCTGGCGCTGGAGGCGCTCTCTCAACTGTCACCAGTGGAGCGGCTGGCGCTGGCGAGACTGCGATCTCAGGTGCCTCAAGCGTAGGCAGCGCGGGCGTCTCTGGTGCCTCAAGCCTTGGAAGCGCAGGTGTGTCCGGCGCATCGAGCGTTGGAAGTGCTGGTGTTTCTGGCGCATCAAGTGTCGGAAGCGCAGGTGTCTCCGGTGCATCGAGTGTCGGCGAGGACGCGACCTCTGCCGTCCGTGCCACTGGCTCGGCCGCGACCAGCCAGGTCGAGGGTGCTGCCAGCACTGCTTCCACTGCCGTCGAAGACTCTGCTGCCGCTCCTACTCAGGGCGCCATGGCGGCCGGTATCTTCGCCGTTGGCATTGCTGCTGCTCTTTTGTAAGCAAAGCGATAGCTTGATGGGATATGATGTTCAAAAGCAGGACTGCTTTCTGTTTTTATTATGATCAATCATCGAATGCTGAAAGAAACAGCACGATGTTCAGGAATGTTTATGTAAATTATTCAGCGATACCACTAGAGGAGTTTAATTTGATTGGGATTTCGAAGACAAACCAAAACAAAAGCTTGCCATTGGATCGTTTTATTGTGTCTTTAAACATCAGGCTCATGTGAATATACTTGCATAACCACTGTCAGCCTGCTATGCCCTATCACTTCCTTCTCCATTGATGATAGTAATACCAATACGCCGGCGAGATACTACATTGTTCTTTGGTGGCAATTACGACTGAGATCTGCCCACTCAGCGAGAACTTCCAATCGCTACATCCAAGGTGTTACCTTCCATAGCCATTACCGTGCCAAGTAACAGGTCCGCGGAGCTCAATGTCAGCTGGTGTCATCCGATGGAATGTCTCCGACAGCCGTTGTCGCAGCCTCGCAGGACTCGCTGACAGGTGTTTGGGCCCGCATGGATGGAACATCCTTGCGTGTATTATGTAAAAGGCGCAATTTGAGCGATTAGCACATCCTTGGTCGATCAATGACCCGAGAGAGTAGCCCTACGCCTTGTACTTGGTCAACGCGCAGATAGAAGGTGTGTGTGGGAAGCGCATGCGAATGATGAAAGCCGAGCGTCCCGAAGGCGGCTTGACATGTGCGGCGCTCAAGTGCGCTGCCGCAGCTGCTGACGACGTTTCTCACATGCTCGGCGCGCGCGCGAGCGAAGGAAGTAGTGACTGACGCCTGTCCTCTCATCTTGGTAGCACCAAGACAACCTTTTGGTTTCTCTCTAAACAATGTTCCTCTATATCCACGCTCGCTGAAACTCTCATCTACTCTACCGCTTCGCCAGACCGAGAAAGAAATAATCACAACGACACTTTGTATAATGTCCCGCCGCTGTGCCCAAGCATGTCCATCGACCAGCTAGACCCGTCCTCGACCGCGATCCCAACCACAGCCCAACACACCACGCAAGAGGACCTCGCACACGAAGCTGCGGATTTGCGAGAGTTCACGCGCTCGCCTCACCCTTACCACCGCCATGGCTCGCAGATCAACCAGCAAGATCGTCTCAACAGTGACACGGAGCATAAGCCCCACCACAGCACTGCGGTAGCTCAACAGAGACGACCTTCGGACTCGCCCGACAACAACACCGGTACCAGCACCAGCACATCTTCTGAAAGAGGCGCGAGAGCTAGCGTGGCAGTGTCTGTTACTGGCAGTGAAAGTGGCACAGAAGCGGACGATGAGCGGCCGGATTTTGTTAAATTGCTGCCGCCGCCTACGCTGAGGCCTCGCAAAGGATTAAAAGTTGGAGAGAGGAGTGAAGAGGCTTTCCTATCGCCGAGCCAGCTTGACGATGAAGGGAGGAATGAAGAGGACTTCTTCTCCAGGCGGAAGGGCGTGACGGGTGAAAGCGAGGATGCGAGGAAGAGCAGGGAACGCGAAGAGCAAGAGAAGCTATACCGCAGACGTCTGGGCGAGTTTGCACGCAGGACATCAGAAGTTGCGCTCGTGGGAATCATTGTGCTGCTGGTGCTCTGCGGAGAGGGTGTGTGGGCTACGGCGTGGGAATGGCGGTTGGAACTTCTAAGCCACATCCTCATCACGGCGCTGCTGATTTTGGTATACCCGATCAAGCTGTCTATCGTCGACACGCGTGCGATCTACAACAAGCCCTGGCAGCGGTTCCGCGTTCCGGCGTCTTTCGATCCGGCGACTGTTTTGTATCCGCCTTTCTTGCCGGTTCTTGTGACTTTGATAGTCTCGCCATTGAACCCTCAGATCATCCTGCCTAACATTATCCTGGGTCTGGCATCGCTACCGCAGAGACTGTTCCCACGATCAAGCCGATTGTTTGGTCTCAACGTCGTGCATTGGCTTGTCTCCATCATTCCTCTTCTCGTATCGGAACGCACCAATTGGGTTTCCTGGCTGGCGACAGAGAAGCCATACTCATTCAAAACAGCCGGAGCGCTTCCTACAGAAGTCCTAGTGATTCTGTACCCTTTGCATCATGCCTTGTTGCAACCATTGCAATACCTCACGACTACAAGCCTTTTAATCTCGGAGCTCCACCTACTTTCGGTGGTGCTCATCAACTTGCTGTTATTCTCATACACGCCACAGACGATCATCTTGAAAGCTTGTCTGTGGGTTGGTGGGCTCGCGATCTTCGCCTTGTCGGAGCGTGTTCTCCACTGGAACGTCACACTCGCTCGAGTGCCGAAGTGGAAGCTGCGGCGACCCGGCCATACTGCAGAAGAAAGGAAGTCGCTGGTTGACGCGGTGTCAGACATCATTCAGGTGCAGCGTGCTACGGCAGCATTCAGATCTTCGACTCCAGATCATGACAGTGATGCTGACGAAGACCTGCCCGAGATCACTCTGAAGAAACGACCTAACGGACGGCCTAAACTTGCGGCTCGTGTGTGGGAGACTCTTTACGCGGACGGGAAAAGCGAACTTGAACCGCAGTCTGCTGTCGAGCCGCGGGATATACAATCCGCCTTCTGTTCGCCCAAGGTTGACGGAAGCGCAGCGAAACCTAGACGCAATACTGTGCCAGAGAGTCTGGCTGCGGCTCTGAAGGCAAAAGTGTCTGGTAGTCGATCTAAAAAGAAGACAGGCAACCTACTATGGTGTCTTCAATTGACTCCTGCGCAAGCCGTACGGAGGAAATGGGTGTATGCTGCGTACGTATACGCTGTCATTCTGGTCGTCATCCTGTGGCCTGTGAGAACATACGTTGCTCGCAAGGCCCTGGATGGGCAAGAACCCATAGGCTGGGCCATCAGCTACCTACTCGGAAGCCTCGAGCCAGCCCGCACCGTGATCACAACTCTCCACCTCCAAGGATGGATTCCCCTCCCACCTGCTTCCCAACTACCAGCAGCTACAATACTGAGCATACCCCTGAACATCCCTCTCGTGCGCCACACCCTCGGCCCCTCCAATCTCCGCCTCCTCCTAATAGCATACTGGCTCCTCGTCCTCCTCACCGGCCTCCTAACAGTCTTCACCCTAACCGCCTACGTCGAAGTCGACACCCGCCGCAAAGTCTTCCACGGCGTCATGGTCGCCATGCTCCTCCCCTCAACCTTCGTCGACCCCTGCGCCTGCGCCCTCGCCCTCGCCCTCATCCTCGCCGTCTTCTTACTCCTCGAAGCAATCCGCGCAGGCCAAGTCCCACCACTAGGAAACGCTCTCGCGCGCTTCGTCGCGCCCTACGTCGATGGTCGTGATCTCCGCGGCCCGGTCGTGGTGTCGCATATTTTCCTCCTGGTGGGATGTGCGGTGCCGCTGTGGTTTTCTCTTGCGTCTACGCACCGCGATGCTTCGGGCTGGGAGCTCGCGCATAACCAGCGCGACGTCGGCATGCTGTCTGGCGTTATCTGCGTTGGCATGGGCGACGCGGCTGCTAGCTTAATCGGCCGCCGCTACGGCCGCCACAAATGGTCCTGGGTCGGCGGCAAGAGCCTCGAAGGCAGCCTCGCTTTCGCCGTCGCGGTCACAGGCGGGCTGATGTTCGGCAAAGCGTACTTGGCTCTCGGTGGGTGGGAAGATGGCGGCAGAGGGGCTTGTCCGACGGTGCAGGATAGCTCGCTCGCGGGGATTGCGGTTTCGGGGTGTTGGGTTGGGTCGCTTGTGAAGGCTTTTGTGTGTGCTTGCGGCGCGAGTTTCATGGAAGCTGTGCTGACGGGGGCGAATGATAATGTGGTTGTGCCGGTGGTTTTGTGGTTGCTTGTTAAGGGCGTACGGCTTTGATGAGGGGGAGGGGAGGGTCTTTTGAATGAATAAGCTACAATCTTTCATGTCGGACAGGAAAAGACAGGAAGAGGCTGGCTGGTTGCTGGAGCTTGCTGTAATGAAACGGATCATAGATTAGGGCACGAATACCACATCGCATGAAAGCCATCGTCTCCGAGCGTCTGATCGATGTCCATCACTAAGAACAAGGTCCGCACAACAACAAGTCTTCAACATGATCGACTACCTCAAAACGTGAGCATCACCTGATGAAATGCAACCTTCGATTGGTCGGTAAGCAGCGGGGACTACTGGGAGAACAGCATACGGAAATTGCTCCTTGCCCTGCTCTGCTCTGCTTTGGTGTAACATGTACAAGCGTAGCGTGTACCTATGATACAGAATTGTGGGCTTCTGGAGAGCATGACGGGCCTAATGGGACGATTCTCATGCGTGAAATCATCAATTCTTTTGTGCCTCGCTACGTGCCGTTTTTTTGGTTACCATTGCAAGCAGCGTTAAGCGTTCCGTATCTTACAGGTTCGACTTCCACCAAAACATCTGCTTCCACCTCGAGTCCGAAGCCTCGATCACCTCCCTCCGAAGAAACCCGCCTCACAGTCACCGCACTTGAACGGCTTCTCTTTGAACAGCTCCAGGTCTTTGAGCATGTAGTGCTGATGATTACCGTAGTACGTTCCTTTGCTGTATCGACCCTTGCCTACGCAACGGGGATGGTACTTGTTTCCGCAGTCTGCACAAGCCAGCAGAGTTGGGTCGGTGTTGGATGCTTTGCAATGGCAGTGTGGGCCTTTGGGTGGATCGTTTTCCGGGAGCGCTGTGGAGATGCGAAAGGGTTCGTTGCGGCGGGTTGGGCGAGGTTTGCTTGCGTTGGAGCTTGGGCTGTCAAGGATCTCGTTTTCCTTCTTCTTGCGCTTCTTGTGCTGTTGTGTCAAAGGCGTATCGGAATCGGTGTCCTCCTGGCGCGCATGCTTCAAAGATCCTGTAGCGCTGCGCAGCGCAGACCGGTCGATGTTCACGGATAACTCGCGCTCTTTGTTCTCGGCCGCATCACCATGGCTGGAGAGAGGAGTGGGTCTGTGTTTCTCTCTGTGAGTGAGAGTGTTTTCTTCGTGGCTGACGACGCTATCGTCACCCTGTGCTTGATCGAGGTCTAAGGCACGTGATGCGAGAATCTTCTGCATAGTGCCTTTCGCATCTTCGCGTGCTAAGTGAAGGACAGCTTCGAGGAGGCATTGGAGGGAAGTTGTGTTTTCGACGAGCTGACCGACGAGCTCGGTTGCTTGATATTTGAGCTTGGGAAGCTGATACTGTGTTTTGTCAGTCCTGCCACATGCATAGCTCAAGTGAAGCTGTCGTACCTTCTCAGCGATATTCGCAAGATCAGAAAGAGTCAAGATCTCGCTGTACACCTCGCTCAAGCCCAATGCTATGACCTCTTCCACAGATTTGCCATCGATGAGCAACTGCTCGTCGTCAATGCCGTACATCCACTCGATCATCTGGCCGAGGGTGGTAGCATCATCGCCTGTGTCGATTACGGTGGCGCCATCGGCGGCTTGAGCGTCCAGGAGAGGTGAATGAGAGCAGGCGACAAGCTTGTGGACGTTGAACTGAAGGCCGTCTTTCGCGACTAGTCCAAGGTCGGTGAATTTGCCAGTGCGATAGTGGTCTGCGAAGGCTGCGGAGGTGGAGTAGTTGATTGCCATGGTTGATATATAGTTGGGGGTGACATGTTTTGGTGTGCAGTGTTATGGAAGTGGGCTGGGCGAGAAAAGTTTTTGTGGAAAAGTAAACAAGGAAGGTGCGATGGATGTTTGTTTGTTGGAGTTATCGGATTTAGCTGTCTCTGTCAGCAAAAGCAGTCACTGTTGTTGCGCGCGGCTTTGCTTGCTGCTCTGTTAGCTGAACCTGATGTTATCGACAAGCATAATTATTATTGAACCTGCAACGCCAGCATAGTAAACGTTCAGGTGAGTGGCCTATCTCATCGCAGTCCCAGCCAAATTTGGCCATCATGCCTGCTGATACTACCACGCGTCAGAAAAGACTATCGTGCGCAAGCTCTTACACATCAAGTGTCCACTTACGAGCATGTACCACAAACCTCACCTTCGACAACAAAACACATGCGGAGTCATCACCAACACTGCAAGTTCCAAAATCTGTCGTTGATGCTTGTCTCATTCAATCGTAACTAGACTGAGCCCCGCTAAACAGCGCGCCGGCCCTGTGTCCACGCTCTCATACCATCACCAGCTTATTTGTCCGCAATGGGGAAGTCCTTGCCAGTCTGGCCCTTGTACTGGCCACGGATGAAGTCCGAGATCTGCTCGTCCTTGGCCTGCTCGACGGCGCTCTCGTTGTCCTGCTTGCCCTGGCCGAGGAAGTTCTCCTGGACGTAGTCGATGCCTGTGATTTAAAAACATGTCAGAAGGTTGCATTGTGTTATGTTCTTGATTGGGAGGGCTCACCCTTGTCAAGGCCGTCCTCCTTCTTCTCGCCCTCAGCTCCACCGCCAGCGGCGTTGTTGAGCTTGTCGCCGATGCCGCCGAGGAAACCGCCCTCGCTCTTCTGCTCGGAGCCGGTGGTCTGGGCCTGGTTCTCGTTGGAGTTGTTGTTGCCGCCGCCGGTAAGGTTCTTGACGAAATCCATTGTTGGTGAGTTGTTGAGGCTGTTTGATATTAGTCGATGGTACACTTGGTAATGCTTGACAGGTATCGTACTTGTTTGGGGTAGTTGTTGATTGGAGTGAATAGTAAGGTCGATGAGTAGCTGAAAGAAGAATCAAGAGACGTGTTTGTCAAGATCAAGATCAAGGAAAAGACTCGCGTGATAGAGGGGTCCTCTTAAGCTCGCTCAGGTACCACAACACGAGCTATAAAACCGGGCAGAATGACGTAGATTTAGCCGCACGTGAAACCGCATGGTTAATTAAGAGGCGCTCGCTCTCTGATATGATTGACGTGAAGCGATGTACACAGCCTCAAACTACTTGCTTAGCTTCCAGGTCTAGACGCAGTGCGATGCGGGACAGCAACAGATGGCCGCTTGCTTGGTGGGGTGAAGTGGGCTTTGGGATCGGAGCTTGGAGAGTGGATGTTAATGGCACGTGACGTATGCTGTCCTGTGGGTAGACTGAAGCGGTGACCGAAGGAGCTGCATGTTTTGGTAGCAGTCGATAATTGTTCAAATTGTATAAGAGCTTGAGAGCCGTTGCTGGTTCTTAAGCGCTAAGTGAGGAACATCAAGAGAGGTCCCATTTCTGAACCTGATATCAGCTTGCATCTTCAACGTTGTCAGTCACATGCAAACAGCTGTCCGCTTCTAAAGTATGCTCTTACACAGAGACATGACACGACAGCTCACCAAGACAGGTGTCTCTCTCGGGGCTTTGGTGGTGCATGGTAATCAGTGGGGCGTGATGGTGAAGCAGTATCTCGATATCTCATCTCGTCTCATCTCGTCTATCTCACTCGCTTAACAGGGTCTTTCGACGATCGCTGCTCCCCCACACATGCAGCTGCAGGTGCTCACCTCCGATGCATGGCCGAAAGAGGGAGTGCAGGTGGAAAGTATTCACAGGATCACATGCGCGCTGCATCCATTCGACCCTTTCATATCATTCGCTCCCTACAGTCCATCATACACACATACACGACACCGCCTCGAAGGCCTCTTAGATGAGATCCTTCGCTCGCTCCTCGGCCGGCAATTCCCTTCTGCGCGCGCCCACTCTGTCAGCATCCACACGCGCACTCTCTCGTACCTTCCACAATCGGACAGCGCTTGCCTCCACCTTCACCGCACGTAGCTCCATCGACCAGCGGGTCGCGCACTCACACCTCGATCCACTCACCGCCAAGAATCGCCATCAACTTACAAACCGCACCTTCAACCAGCGACCTCTTCCCAGTTCAAGAAGACATTGCTCTCACCGAAGACACAACATGTGCCGCCATCAACGAGAGATCGACGTCGCTGACTCCAGCATGGACATTGCTGCGGGTCGCGAGGTCTTGCCCAAGAACGTCAAGCCTTTGCACTACGACTTGACCCTCGAGCCTAACTTCGAGACTTTCAAGTATGATGGTACCGTTTCCATCGAGTTGGACGTCGTCGAGGACACCAAGAGCATTTCGTTGAACACCTTGGAGCTGGACATCCACGAGACCACAATCACAGTCGGAGGCAAGACTATCAGCTCATCGCCCAAGCTGTCATACGATGAAGATTCACAGACAACCAAGATCGACTTCGAGGAGACCATTCCGGCGGGCCAGAAGGCGACTTTGATCCAGAAGTTCACTGGTGACCTGAACAACAAGATGGCCGGTTTCTACCGCTCATCATACAAGGGAGCCAACGGCGAGGACGCATACATTGCCACTACACAGATGGAGCCTACCGATGCTCGCAGGGCGTTCCCTTGCTTCGACGAGCCTGCGCTGAAGGCCAGCTACACCGTCACACTCATCGCCGATGACAAAATGACCTGCCTCAGCAACATGGACGTTGCCAGCGAGAAGCAGGTTGACTCCGCACAGGTCGGCAAGAAGCGCAAGGCTGTGACTTTCAACAAGACCCCGTTGATGTCCACCTACCTCCTGGCCTTCATCGTTGGTGAGCTCAAGGTTTACGAGACCAACGAGTTCCGTCTCCCCGTTCGTGTCTACTGCACTCCGGACAAGAACATCGACCACGGTCACTTCTCAGCATCACTTGCTGCCAAGACCCTCAAGTTCTACGAGGAGCAATTCGCCAGCGACTACCCTCTGCCCAAGATGGACATGGTTGCCATTCCTGATTTCTCAGCAGGTGCCATGGAGAACTGGGGTCTTGTCACTTACCGTGTCGTTGATCTTCTCCTCGACGAGGAGACCAGCAGCGCTTCCACCAAGCAACGCGTTGCAGAGGTTGTCCAGCACGAGCTCGCCCATCAGTGGTTCGGTAACCTGGTCACCATGGACTTCTGGGATGGTCTGTGGCTCAACGAGGGCTTCGCCACATGGATGTCCTGGTACTCCTGCAACATCTTCTACCCTGAGTGGAAGGTGAGGGAGGGATACGTCACTGACAACCTCCAGTCTGCTCTCGGTCTTGACTCGCTCCGTAGCTCTCACCCTATCGAAGTGCCTGTCAAGCGTGCCGATGAGATCAACCAGATCTTCGACGCTATCTCATACTCCAAGGGTTCATGTGTCATTCGCATGGTCTCGAAGCACCTTGGCGAAGATGTCTTCATGGAGGGTATTCGTCAGTACCTCAAGAAGCACGCTTACGGCAACACACAAACTGGCGATCTCTGGGCCGCTCTGAGCGCCGCCAGTGGTAAGGATGTCGAGCGTATTGCCGACATCTGGACCAAGAACATCGGTTTCCCTGTTGTGACTGTCACGGAGGATGAGAAGTCGTCCTCTATTCAGGTCAAGCAGAACCGTTTCTTGCGCACAGCCGATGTCAAGCCCGAGGAGGACAAGACCCTCTACCCCGTCTTCCTTGGTCTGCGCAGCAAGGATGGTGTCGACGAGGAGCTCACCCTGAACAAGCGTGAGGACACTTTCAAGGTCCCTGACCTTGACTTCTACAAGCTCAACGCCGATCACAGTGGTATCTACCGCACCTCATACCCTGCGAAGCGTCTGCAGAAGCTCGGTGAGAACGCCAAGGCTGGTCTTCTCACTGTTGAGGACCGCGCTGGTATGATCGCTGACGCTGGTGCTCTGTCCGCTGCCGGTTACCAGAAGACCTCTGGTCTGCTCTCCCTGCTCAAGTCGTTCGACACTGAGCCTGACTTCGTCGTGTGGGATGAGATCACCGCTCGTGTCGGTACCATTCGCAACGCATGGATCTTCGAGGACCAAAAGACACAGGACGCTCTCCGCGACTTCCAGCGCGATCTCGTCGCCGCGAAGTCTCACAAGATTGGCTGGGAGTTCAAAAAGTCTGACGGCCACATTGAGCAGCAGTTCAAGGCACTCCTCTTCGGCGCCTCTGCAGGCACCGGCGACGAGAAGACCAAGGCCGCCGCTTTCGACATGTTCGAGAAGTTCGCCGCTGGCGACCGCAACGCTCTCCACCCCAACCTCCGCTCCAGCGTCTACGCCGTGGTGCTCAAGTTCGGCGGCGAGAAGGAGTACAACATCCTCGTCAAGGAGTACGAGACCGCCAAGAACGCCGACGAGCGCAACGCCGCTCTCCGCTCCCTCGGCCGCGCCCAGCAGCCCGAGCTCATCCAGCGCACCCTCGCCTACTCCCTCTCCGAGCACGTCAAGGACCAGGACGTCTACCTGCCCCTCGCCGGCCTGCGCGCCCACCGCCCCGGCATGGAAGCTTTCTGGTCGTGGGTCAAGGAGAACTGGGATGTTCTCGTCAAGAAGATGCCTCCTTCATTCACCATTTTGGGATCCGTCGTCGCTATGGCATCCAGCGGTTTCACCAAGCCCGAGCAGCTCAAAGACGTCGAGACTTTCTTCGAGGGCAAGAGCACCAAGGGCTTCGAGCGCAATTTGGCGCAGAGCTACGATGCGGTCCGCGCGAAGATCGGCTGGTTGGAGAGGGACTCGAAGGATGTGGAGCAGTGGCTTAAGGAGAACAAGTACTTGTAGATAGGTGCAGGCATTTGTCCTTGATCTTTTCCTGATGGACTATGAGAAAGGAATTATATCTGGGGATAAAAAAGCTTTCTAGATATGGGTTTTGGTAGGTAGGGGAAAAGCATCATATGCTGGGGCCTTGGAGAGAAAAACTACATACATTATAATTTGTTATTGAACAAAACTCGGAAGAATCCTCTAGTCGCACGCGCCTACCCTCTTGTCAAACACTTGTGACCGTTCTGTGCGTTAGAATTGCTTGTGCCTCAACTCTACAGTGAATACTCGGGTACTCGGTCTGTTTGTGCACACATCTGTAGCACAGTATCACTATCAGACACGGATATGTGAAACCACGGGTACCAGAGAGAAGATGCTGTGCAAGGATCTGTGAACCAAAGGCTCTGTTTGTAGTTATACACAAACGTGGTGCTTCATGTAAAGAACGAAGGATCAGATTCATGCGTTGTAGGCTTCAATCACCAGCGAAACTAATGCCGGGTATCGAATGTTTGATAAGGCGGATTTTGTTCATTAGTGGGGAATGGATTCATCATTCAGGAAAACTACTTTCGGGTATCAATAATATTCCTTGATAAGACAGATTGTGCTCTGTATTCATCAATTCGCGACAAGACGTATTATGTAGCAGTAGATAGAAAGAGGAGGGCACGGCACGCAATATGTGTGCGAGCGAACCTTTTCATTAATGGTATATGCGCGTGATGAAAAGCAGGCATGGGGTGTTTCTCTCAGCGACAGGGAATGAACATGGGACCATGTCGATAGTAATATATCCTTGCGTGCCTGTGTCCCGACCGCCACAGTGAGCCGTTTGTGCACAAGCCTTACGTTTGAATGATGCGCGATGCTAGTGCGAGAGGGAAGCCGGCTGCCGGCGCGCTCGGCGACAAGATTAATCTTGATTCAAGTTACAGGTTGAAAGGTTCGCGGCAGGCACAATCTGGCGAACAGACAGAAGGAGGAACTTTGCCCATGATTCAATTCAATTCGGCTTGCCCTGCCGTATCGTCTTTGTCGAACCTCGAATCGTGAGAGTTAAAGTATGTTTTCAGATCATTGAGGGGTCAATAATAGAGACCTTAGCTGGTTGAGAGCACCTTACATATAGCACACCAGAATCACAGCAATGGCGCGAGTGAGACACGCGTTTTCTCGGCGTTTGCACATAGCCTCGAGAGAGCGAGCCCTTCACGATTCAACCCGAATCAGGCAATAAGCTCGACGAACCTTGGTACGCCTTTCTCGATGTTGCTATGGAGCACGTTCTGCAGGTTCTGTTCCCCGTTTGCCAACTTTTGGCTGGGAAACTTGGCGCGAGAGGCGTCGTAATGCAGCAGCAGCACATGCGAGATCGAGGGCATAGTTAGACGCGCAAAGCAAAAAAGCAGGCCTGGTGCCTGTAGATGCGGCTTCGACGGCAAAGATGGCCTTGCGTGGCTTGTTTGCCCAGATACCAGAGCGGAGAACGAGCAAGTGAGAAGTGGAGACTGCGCCACGGACGATGGCAACGCGAGAGAGGCACATCTTGCGATCTACCAAGGCGAGCCAAAGAGAGTTGCGGCTGAGGGAGGGGCTCATAGCTACCAGCCACCGTGAGCCACGCAAGTGTGAGGTTGCTTGTGGCGGTTTGCTCTCCGGTCGCAGGGATCATGATGCAAGTGCGCCAGGATGCGTTTGTTTACCGGGTGGCTCACTGCAGGGCTATGGATGCTAGTACCACTGCTGAGAGCTTGGGGGAGGACGATAGTACCGTAGGGCGAGACGATGAAAATTCACGAGTGGGCTATGTTCGGGGGTTGTTCCTTGCCTTGCGTGGCCGATGTGCCGTCTACTATACTGGTGTATGCGCATGCGAGGAAGTAGGAGGAGGAGGTGGTGGTGAATAGAGTATCTCCTAATGACGGGCCAGATCAGGTCGGCCATGAAACGCACAGCAACGACAAACTCCAGGGCTAGCAAAACGGGCTCCACTATGCACGATGTACCTGTCTGTGGGAGAAGTTAAGTGACAGGCGCAAAAGCATGCAGTATGGCAAGATGCACCCGCCCGCAAACCTGGAACGGCCATTTGCATGGTGAAGCGCCGGACGGGCCTCTCTCGTGCACATCACTCGCGCTACCGCTCCCTCGCGCCTGTGCCTTGCAATTAACTACTGCTAACATCCTGTCCGCCCGTCATGGACTGCTGCGCACTCCTCTACCACTCACTCTCCATGCTGCGACTCTCTCGTTTCTTCGCTGCTTCGACTGTACCAAGCCCGTAATGTGTTGATCCGGTCCCACCCAGCCACCAACTCCAGGAACTATAGCCTTTTCGCCAACGGCTCCGGCACTAGCCTCCAACGCTAACGCTTGCGTGAGGTGAGGCCCATAGCAACCGACCGGATACTCAGACAGCTCTAGCCACGATGAGCGCCGCACTCCAGAGACGCCTCTCCAAGCCCAAGACCAATGACCACAACACTCCTCCCACCCATTCACGGCCAAAGAGGTCCCAATCGTCTGCCTCCAAGTCTTCGAGGCCACCGCCTGATATCAGTCCGGAGCAGTGGACCTCCTACTTCGACCTCAAGACCCGGCCCGATGCTCCAAGAAACTTGAAGCAGCAGTTGAAGCAGTCCTTCCCCGACACCAAGAGGAAGCTGTCCCTCGACTCCTTCCGCCGCACATCCAGCGATTCGACACATTCGACAGACGCAATGGG
>Ga0265797_10001934_pt1 | contig 35824 bp, 33 predicted proteins | sample P2T30metagenome_FD_192433 | JGI IMG/M metagenome (GOLD analysis project Ga0265797, IMG submission 192433) | Plant litter microbial communities from East Loma Ridge, Irvine, California - P2 T30 | ecosystem: Environmental > Terrestrial > Plant litter > Unclassified | place: USA: California...
ATTCCATGCTTCCTATTCCCAATCTTCTCGTCTATCTCCCTGGGTGACCCCAAGAGCTCCGGTAAATTGTACTCAGGTATGGACTTGAGTGCCTCGGCGATCGTAAGGATGTCGGCATAGACGGAGTACGACTGGTGACTGCGGTCAAACTGGCTGTCAGTGTAGACATCGGTTTGGAGTGCGATCAGGATGGTTGCGAACAGCATGGTGTATACGCAGAATGTGAGCAATAGTAGCGAGGAGAATCCCCATGAATATTGGTCACTCGCAATGCAGACACCCGAATCTTTAACGAAGTCTTTAGTGTACGTGGAACCATCAAAGCGGATCTCTCCAGCATACGGGCGTCGTTGGTAGTCATATGTTTGATGATCAGATCGACTGTGGTAGAAGATGGTGTTGGACCTGTTAGGAGCCGTCACGTGAGGGTAGGTTGAGAACCGAATATCCAAAGGCGGTGCAGCAAGTGGTATGTACGTCCCGTCGATTGTGATGCTACCTGTCGTGTTGGCGCTCAACTCGGGAATGGAGTGATGTTTGGCCGTTTTGCCGAAGTGTGTGCCCGCGGTAGAGCAGGAGCAATTGTGTACAGCGCATGCGATAGTCGAAGGTTTCTCGTACGGTCCAGAGAGTTTTGAATTTTGCTGATCTGATTGAGCGGCTTCCATGACCTCTAAACAGGTGAAAAAATCTAATAGGCAACAAGTTAGAATGACCTCTTTGTGGACCCAGCAGGTTTGAACCGCACTTACAGTCCGTCAGCACTCCAGCCGGTTCTTCGAACGATTCGGAGCTTAACAAAAAGTCCGTGAAGGGAAGATCAACCCCTTTGGGAAAGGGGATTTGACGTGGTAGGTACGCAGTCGAATTTGCAAGTCCAATCCTGCTACCGTCGATAATCATCAGACGGGGGTACCCCACTTGGGCGAGAGGTCTGACTTCGGTAGTCGTATCATTGGTGTAATTGAACACACCCGTGAAACCGGTACGATAGCCTGTCATAACCGACATCAATGTCGGAAAGACTAGCACGTACACGCACGCAGACAGCTGCATCAAAAGGCGTTGTCTTCCTCGAGGGCTCAACCGCTTGCCTGCATATTGTCGGGAAGACCGGGGGGAAACGACGTCGCGTAGGAGATGATGTGATGATTGGATCGTCAGCCTCTCACAACAGAAGGAGGTGACGGTCGGTATGGTGACGGTGCAAGTCTCCATGACGAGTGTGAGAGATCGCCGTACCACTCGGTAGGCGATGACTGCTGCGAGCAACTGACCGCCTCTACCAACACCCAGATCCCAGATTGCATCGATGAGTTTTGCTAGTGTGAAGGAGAGGTTATCGCCTACTGATACGTTGATAGTGAAGAATAGATTGGGGTCCCAGAAGGGCTTGTAGCCTCCGTCCTCCAGCATCTGTACCTTTCCGTCGGCGTTGCAGTAGAACAGGTCGCTAGTCGACGCGTACGGGTCTTTGAACGTAAAGAAGGTGGCCGCGAAGGAGGCTGTCAGCACCAAGATAGTGAGGGGCTGCCAGATATTGTAGAGATATCTCCGGTACCCATCTTGCGGAACAGTGCAACCACATAGTGCAGTCCAGATGCGAACCAAGTGTTCCTTCGTCTTCGTGAGCTGCGACATGAGCATCAGGTGTGGACCAGTTGTTTTTGGTGAGTGATGAGGGGAAGTGAGAGCTGAAACTCCGACGAGGCTGACATCTCCACGATATGTATGCGCAGCTCAGCCGTGAGTGGCTCATGCGCTCGCTCATGCGCATGCAAGCGCCACGCTTGGCTGCAGCCTGACTGTATACTCGAGAGCCTCACCACCCCTGATAGTGCATTTCCGCCTCAGTACCCAGCACTTCCCTCCAGACTTCCTCGAGGCTCTTGCTCGTCTTCCATTCACGCGGCCCAACCCATAGCATTTCCGAATATGGCATGTGTACTTCTCCTAATGTATTCCCCTTGACTCCATACACGAATCCGACCTTCTCAGGTTGGTAGTCGGTCCTAGGACAGGCGTCGACACGCATTGTAAAGCACATGCTGCGAAGGCTCGGCATGGTTTTGGCGGCACGGGCTGCCGCATGTAGAACGCGCTCCAAGGACTCGTTCGGCTGAGAACGGCAAGCAAGCTTGTATGCGTTGCCAGTCGTGAGGGCATCGAAATATTCGGGATCGTCGAAGGGATTCGGGGTGCTTTCTGCGAACTCGCCGTCAGAGTCATCAAACAAGTTTTCTGGCTCGTCGAGAGGCACGTCCGGCTGACTATCGAGATACCATCCACCATCCGGTCTTACTGCACTCATCTCAACGTATAGCGACTCCAAATTAGGCCAACGAGCCTCATTAGGCTTCGAGTTGTGAGGCCAAAACAGACTCTCGTCGAAACAAGCCGGCCCACTGAGGAATGCCGTCTTCAGATTTGGGCACGCAGCAATTAGTCTGTGGAATGAAGTGCTGAGGGCGTCCTGGGCAGCGGCAGATCTTCCACCGGTCCTCCTCGCAGGAGAGTACACGAAGCGTTCATCAAGCGGTGCCTGGTAAGGGTATCTCAAGTGCAAACAAGTCAGAGCCGGAAGCTCAATACGTCGGAGGCGACGAGCGAAATCCATGCGTAGTTCAGTCCAGAGACTAGGTACATTCATCTTGTCATCTTCTATGTTGAGGATCACTTCCTCCACTTTAGGAATGCCCTTGAGCAGGTTGAGTATGGAACCTGGGGTGACGTACGCCTCCCCATCGCTGTCAGCAAAGCACATGAATTGCGTGACCCGATCCGAGGGATTCAAGTATGTTCGGGTTCCAAACTGCAAGCGAGAGTGTTTCCAAAGGTGCAGGTAGGGGCCATCCTCATTGATTGTTTCCCGCGGGGGGGCCAAGATAAGCCGCAATGGGAGTTTGCCCTCTACTTCACCACAGAAATAAAGAGCAGTGTATAGGTTCTGTATCACAACGGAAAAATCCCTGTCGTTGGCTTGCTGACAGGATGACTCGCTACCACACGTATGCTGATTGGGATCCGGGAGCTCAGGCACAAGCATTACGGATCGGAGTATTGCTCGCCGCCGCTTTGAGATAGCGATCAGTGGCGCGAAAAAATGTAAGTCTTGTGCGTCCAGAATGAGATGACGGAACATGTGCTTTTCGACTGCATATTGGAGGTTCATTGATGCACATGCGTATTTGCCGATTTTGGGTTTCGCACGTGGTGAGTCTGTGGACGGTTCATAGTCCGGTGATTCTAGGAGGACCAAATAGGAGACGATTAGATCCGTCAACTCTGCTGGCAGATCGTTCAGTGACATGGCTGGTCCAGTATGGTTGCGGTAATGTACATGTGTTGTTGAGGAAGTCTGGAAATGAAGTTAAGTGTAGAAAATCACAAAGTACATCTGCAGTTTAAGACGCGAGCTGAGACGTGATCGGGAGATACTTCAACGGTCTGAAATATACACTGATTAAACAGCTGTTAGGAGAGCTCCGGTACCACATATACGCGCCCGATGTTGATCGGTGCATCATTCGACCGAGAGGCAAGGCCGAGGCTCGGCGGCTAAGGAAACAACAAGACAATCCTAAGCGCTGAACACAACACAACACATACATTTACACTTCAGCCAGGTTAGCAGCAATCAACAACAACCATGGCTACCCCCTCCGCCATGTCTTTCCCTTTCGTCGACGTCCCTGGAATCGCCAACTTCCGTGACATCGGCGGCAACCCCACCACCAACGGAGCATCAACAACCAAAGGCCTCATCTTTCGCTGTGCCGATCCCTCAAAAGTGAGCACAGAAGGACTGGAGAAGATGAGCCAGGATCTAGGTAAGGTAAATCATCACCGCCTCTACCGCGTGGTCAATCCCAGCCTGTACAGTTTTCCACAACATTCTGTACCCGAACAACAAACCCAACTAACATACTTCCAACTCCCCAGGCATAAAAGTAATCTTCGACCTCCGCTCCCTCCCCGAAATCAACCGCAACGGCCCCGAATACGCCGGCCTCTCAGACGACCCCGGCTCAACCCTGGACGCCGTCTTCGCAAAACACTCCATCGCGCGCAAGTGGGTGCCGGTTTTCGCGACAGAAGACTACGGACCCGAGCAGATCGCGCTGCGCTACAAATCATACACGCGCGCGGGAACGTCAGGGTTCGTTCAGGCTTACAGGGACATACTCGCGAATGCTGGGCCTGCGTTTGGAGAGATTTTGAGGCATCTGTCGAACCCGGATACTGAGCCGACGGCGTGCGTGTTCCATTGCACGGCGGGCAAGGACAGGACTGGCTTGCTAGCTGCGCTGCTGCTCTCGCTTGCCGGTGTTGAGGACACGGTGATTGCGGACGAGTACTCTTTGACGGATATTGGACTTGCACCGCTACGAGAGCAGTTCGTCGAGAGATTGCTCCAGAACCCTGTGCTTGAAGGAGATGAGGTAGGTGTGAGGAACATGGTAAGCTCGAAGCGGGAGAACATGCTGGCCAGTCTGGAGATGATCGATAACGAGTTTGAGGGTCGCGAGGGCTACATGAGGAAGTGGTGTGGACTTGGGGATGAGGAGATTGAGGTGTTGAAGAGGAGGCTTAGAGCGTAAAGTCAGGAATGAACGCGCATTCGTAACACGACTCTGAGCAGAACGACTCATATTTTGACAGCGACAACCATCGCAAAGCATTGCATTGCAGGAATCTCCCAATACACCCACCTCGCGAGCAAGCATCCTCCAACACATCTTTAATGGCCAGTGCGTCCTTGCAACCAGCCGACTCTATGTCAATCCCTTGTCGGCTTGCACGCTGCAATAGTTCGTCCCTGTATTACTGACCATGACAGATCTATAGTCACCTGAACACCAATTTGGGCAAATCGCACTAATAGTGTACATCTTAGGGAAAGTAACTACAGATTCATGCTATACACATAGATATGCATCAAGGCTCTCAGGTATGGCATCGTCCGCTACGATACGCCAAGGATCTCCGTCAACGTCTCGCACCCTGATCCGACACCACGAGACATCCATTGATCAGAGTCGAACACATCGACTGAGACTCGTTCTTTGTTCTGGTTCGAGAGACAATGACGCCGGAAACGGAGTGGAAGAAACAGTTCAAGTTTCCTTTCATTGTTCGCAGCAAAACTATAACAAACCCCGAAACGCTCACCATCAACTCCTACAAACTCAAGATCCAAAAACCGATCTCGGAGGCGCAGCAACAATGGCACCGACTACAAGAAACTCCCGCTCGCCAACCCCAGCAGGGAGTCGCAAACGTTCACGCGAGACCTCGCCAACACCAGCAACGGGTGTCAAAAAACAACGCCAAAACTCCCCGAAAGTAGCAAGCAAATCCATCCAAACCTCACGCCAATTCGTGCCAACAACAACCAAACCCCCCAAGACCAAACCCTCACGGTCCACCCGAGCCCAAAGCCTCCCAATCAGCTCCCGAACCCGTTCCGCCCAAAGCAGCACCTCCCCAAGAAAAAAGCCCAAAGACCTTGAATTCTCCCTAAACCCCATCAACCCCAGCACCACCCTATTCTGCCGCGCCTGCAACGCGAAAATCCCCACTACCCCCGAAGTCAACGCACCCGCCCGCACCCTGCTCGAATCGCAACTAATGTCCTCCATCCTGCAAGCCCGGGGCCGAGTGGCAAACATCGAATCCGCGTACGCGAACGCGAAGCAGGAGTTCATCATCCTCGGCAATCAGGACGAGTCGTTCAACCACTCCTACATCAGCATCCCGCCAGACCCGTCGCTGACGCCGAAGGACAACACGAAAGGCCGGACGGACAAGGACGATATCCCGCTCGAGTAGGGCCATGCTCCCTACACCGTCAAGCTGGCCGAGGAAATGGGTGAGATTGTCGCCCAGTTGGGGCGGGTGCATGCCGCGAGTCAGGAGAGCTTGAAGCTCATGGAGAAGATGCTGGAGGAGGATGGGGAGAGGCTGGATAAGAATCCGGACGAGGCTGCTCTCACGCAGAGGCATAAAGAATGGTCGGATTGGTGGCATACGCAAAAGGCCGAGCGGAATAGGCTGTGGCTGAAGGCGAGAGAGCGGTATCTTTCTGGGTCGAAGAGGAGGAAGCCCGAGGAGTGATGGTTCTAGCGAGGACGTTGCGTGAGAGTAGGCAAGGGCATTGCTTTTGCTTATCGGAGTGGACCTGTACTAACCTGCTTCGTTGGCTGGTGTCATTGTTTTTGTGTTAGACGTCGCGGTGTTGTGATCTGGATTGGCATTTATTCGGCTTCTTCATATTTGATTTGAGTGGTTACCTACGATCAACATACACTTCTCACTTTCGAACGTTGAGTGGTCAATACTGGAAGCTCCTCGCTATTTGATCTATTTATGCTGTCTCTGTGTGTTCACGATATCAATACATCGATGAATCTACGGGACTCTACAAGCACTACCACCTGAAATAGTCTCTACTCTCTGGGATTGATGTCAAACCGCCCAAATGCCAATTGACTTCAAGTCACTCACCTAGCCTCAATGCTAATGTAAGTTTAGGGAGTCATTGGCCCAAGCCTCACTCACTGCGTCTGCGAGACTCAGCTGTTCGACAGAACGAAGGATGCTGCCAGCAGACCAAAACCGCACACCGGTTTGGCGTGGTATCTAAGCCTTGTTAGTGCAAGTCCCTGCAGTAGCGTCCCCAAGAATAAACCATTACTGGCAAGAGCCGTGCGCAGCCAATCGCTTACATCCACCATGTACTCATCTCCAATTGAGCGACATCTCGCTCGACTTTGCTTGACTTTGAGACTCCATCACCCGGTATTCTACACCACAGGAATCGTCGTTTGTTGCAAGTCCAACAATGACTTTCAACAAAACCCACACGACTTCTCGCATGGAAGCAAAGCCATCGTCACGCAGCAGCAAACCAGCCAACAATAGCCTCGGGCGTCGAGCGTTTGCCTCGAATCCTTCGCGTGCGTCTATAGGAATGACTTTTATCGATGTAGCGAATCGCAGGTTTCACTACAGCCACAGCTACCCCTATATATAAGCGACGTCCCTTTCTCATTCTCCCACACTTCCTTCATGAAATTCCCTCAAAGATCTCCTCCCTTATGCACAACCCCTCGCTCGTGCCAACCAGCCAAAACTCGCGCAAGATCAAAAGCAAGCCATGCATCACTCCACCATCCTGACTCTCGCCCTCGCGGCCGTAAACACCTCCGCCCTGCTGGCGAAACGCGAAGACTCATCAGACGCCTTCACCGTAACAGCGACAGCAACAGCCACAGCCGCAGGCGAAACAGCCATCGTCACCATAACATCAACCGGCTCAACCGAGGAGCCAACAACTTCCCCAAACCCCTCCGACTCCGACTCCTACGAACCCTACGCGACGAATAACCCCTGCTTCCCCTCCAACTCAACCGGAAGCCCCGAACCCGCCGCCCCCTGCAACCTGATCGCCGCCATCGAAGCGCAATGCACCTACGGCCCCAAAGCCCTCGAATTCCTTTCTCTGCCCCCCGACAGCGCCTCCTACCCCGACTTCAACGACGCGAAATGGCAGTCCCAGTCGTTGTCGCCCGAAACCGAGCGGACCTGCATCTGCGAGTCGCAGATCCTAGATGCCACGCTCGGGTGCGTGGCGTGCCACGAAGCGCACGGGGAGTCCTTCGCTAGTCCAAGCGGTAGTGCTGGAGATTACAAAGATTTCATCCAGAGCGTTATGCAGCGGTATTGTAACGTTAGTTATGTGCCGACGCAGAGTTTTTTGGAGTTTACTTCCGAGGCTGAGGGGGAGGGGCCGACTTTTGGGGATTCTGGCGAGGACGAGGAAGGGGTTGAGGAGGATGCTCCTTCTTCTTCTTCTTCTTCTTCTTCTTCGACTCAAGCTTCGGATCCAATCGGCGCGACGGCGACGGCTGTCTCGCTGTACTACACCATGTCGGTGACGGGCAGCAACGCGTACGATCTCGCTTTGCCGACGGGGGCGGATGGGAATGTTACTTTTACGAGTACGCGGACGTCTGGTGGGCAGATTGTGCCTACTGCTGTGGAAGCGGGGGAGTCTGGTTCTGGTGCAAGTGGCAGTGGTAGCGGTCGCGAGAATGCTGCGAGCACCACATCCTCGGAGGATTCTGGTGCTGCTGCTACGGCGTACGCGGGGGCCGCTGGATTGTTTGCTGTTGCGGCGTTTGCTGCTGTTGGGTTGTGAACATTTCTTGCTTAGGCGTTAAGTTTGAGAGTAGGACTTATACCCACATAATAGTAATGAAATAATGGTTCAAGTCGTCGAACTTGTGAGTCTGGTGTCGCATCGCCTGTTGACTTTCGTCTGACAATCGTATTTCAAGCACAGCAACACATCGCCTCTACAACTCATCTCTCTTCCTGACCTTCCCACCCTCCCCAGCCGCCTCAGTCTCAGCATGCTTTGCATCCTCCACATCAGCCTCGAAGTTTTTCTTCTTCGGGTTCTTGGGAATATCCCCTCGGTCTTCCAATACAGTCCCATCGCCTCTTCTCTCAGCCATCTTGCCAATCTCCTCGCTCATCTCACCCCTCAACTCGCCACTCTTCCCAACTTTGGCTCCCGTGCCACCAGCACCAGCCCGCACGCCGCCTGAGCGCGAGATCTCGTCCGCCATACCCTGAACAGTCCGAGGTCGACCGGCAGCGCTCGGTTGAACGATGAGTGGAGCTCGCGTAGTCGTAGACTGCAATTGAGAGCTTTGGGCAGCGTTGTACGGCTCAGTAGTGATAACCCCCACAGTCGTCAAGACCAAGAACAAAGGTTTAAGAACCGCCCAGTTAACAACAAAGTAAAAACAATTGAACAAAAACAGCGGTAACTTAAAGAAAGGTCCGTAGAGAATCCGTCTGAAAATCAGCCACGAAAGGGTCGCCAGCAAGATGTAGAAAGCCGTCTCCAGATACCACGTGTCGCTCTTTTGGCTGCGTAGTAGCGTTCCTAGAAGCGCTCGGCTCTTCTCTAGCACACTTCCAAGGTCTGAGTATTTGTCCCCTAGTTCTTTCAGCGCTGCGGTGCTTTCGTCAAAAGTCTCCTGGGCGAATCGCGAGCGCGAGAGTTCTGTGGAGAGGAGGTCTGTGGTACGGCGGAGGGCGGAAGTGACGTCTGAGGACTGCGCGACGAGGAGCTCGTCTTTTGTGAGGTTCTTGTGTTGTTGGCGTCTTTGCAGCTGGGAGCGGCCGGCGAAGAGATCTGCTGAGGTGCCTCCGTTCGGCGGTGTGGAAGTCGGGGACGAAGAGTCGGAGGCTGCCTGTTGCAGGCTGGCGAAGACGAGCTTGCGCTCTTTGATCTTGGACTCGTCGGCGGCGCGTTTGGCGGAGATTTGTGCGCGGCGGAAAGCTGCTCGTGCGGTGTTGAGGTCTTCTCCCAGGCGGACGACTTGGCTGCTTAGGCGCTCACGTTCGGTGCCTTTGGTGCTGGGTCTGGCGCTGCTGCTGTGTAGGAGGCCGCCGGTTGGTGTTCTTGTGGGAGGGATGGAGTCTTCTATGTCCCCTCGTAATAGCTCGAGATCTTCTTCCAGCTGCTTCAAGCCCTCGTGAATGTCCTGGGCGAGTTCGATGCGGACGCTGTTGCCTTCGTCGTCGAGAGGTTCGGCGCCGGGTGGGAATGTGAGTCTCGCGAGGCGGGTGATGAGGAGGTTTGTGGTCTTTAGAGAGTCTGTGAGGTTTGCCAGTGAGGCGGTCAAGTGTGTTGTGGAAGTCATTGCATTGTTTGTTGGTATGTATTGTCGTTGCGAGAGTTGGAAAGGGACCACGTCAACCTGGCGATGTCATAGTCCACCGTGTCGATTTTGGTGGGGAATAGGAAGATCTTATGCCGACAATAAATAATGAAAGGCATCATTTGAAGGGCTATGGTATGAGTGGTGTTCCAATCTTACGCTTCAAAACAATATACTATTTCACAATATACGTCTAGCCCTGTACTCTCAATCACCATTCGATTGTATCTCTCAAAGCCAACGAATTGATGTCACACGGCATTTGGCACATGTCATTTGGTAATTGTCGACCGGTATAGCACCATCATCAGGAATCATGGCCGATCATAGCATATGTGCCGCTGAGAAGGTAGATTTCAATATTGTATGGTCATATGTATCAGTCGGTGTTGGGATTGCCGTCAAGTTCAGCGCGAACTCTCAATCTCAACCTCTCAACTCCTCATCAGCCGGCGGAGCTCGCTCCAAACCCACCAACCTACACCGACCAAGGGACATGCTCGCTCCTACAACAACTGGGCGACTCTGACATAGTCTCGACACCGCCGCCATATCAACTTGGCTCCGGGCATGCAGTCGAAACTGACCATTCCAGCTGCTGAGCTCGCAGCCGGCGCACAGCCAGCATGCACATCCTACCGTGTCCTAGGCGGCTGATCCTGCTACACTCCACCCAAGCACCTCGAACCTACCTGAGACAGCAAAACAATGCCTTTCATACATACGCCTTCCGGCAAGAGCAGAAACGCTCGCGATCGCCTCAAGTAGGCACCATGACACCCGTTCCGCACGACGATAACAAGCCCGCCAGCAAGTCGCCCTTTTACTTCCTGACCGGCTACGCAGGCTGGGCAAAACGACCCTCACGACCTTTCCCTCCGCCCTTCTTTTCTCCGCCGTCCGGCTCATTTTCAGACCCGCTATCCACCCACAACCGCAGCCGCGATCGGAGGCCCAAAGTCAACGGCGAGATGATTCTCGGCGTCACAAACGGTGACGATGCGATGCTGGTCACCGAGAACCTACTGGCAGCGAATGACGGAGTCGGAGCATGGGCGCAGAAAGAGCGAGGACATGCGCCGCTTTGGAGTCGACTTATAATCCACTTCTGGGCCACAGCGGCAGAAAAGGACGGAGTCGGAGCTGCGACCTCGGGCACTGTGGATGGGAATTCCACAGAGGCAAATGGAAAGCCAGACCCGGTGCGCTACCTGAGCGAGGCCTACAAAGCTACGAAAGAAGCACTGAGTGCGCCGAATGAATGGCTGGGCACCACTACAACATCCTCGGCATTGCTACACTGGGAGGGAGAGCAGCCTTTACTCTATGTGACACAGCTTGGGGACTGCAAGATCTTGGCCCTGCGGCCGGATGTCGACGTTAAAAGCGAGCAGATCGAAGGCACGGAAGACATTGGCGGCAAGATCGTCTTTGCGACGAAAGAACAATGGCACTACTTCGACTGTCCCCGCCAACTCGGTACAAATTCCCCCGACACTCCGGAAGAGAACGCGGTTCTTGACATTGTTACTCTGCAAGAAGGCGATGTCGTTCTTGCCATGTCTGACGGCGTCACCGATAACCTCTGGGAACATGAGATTTCTGCCAACGTTCTCAAGTCGCTACGCACGTGGTTGGAGAAGCACGCTACGGAAGACACGGCTCCCAAAGGTGAGAGCGGTGTTTCTGAAGGCGCTATGAGGTTTCTTGCGCAAGAGCTTGTGCTTGCGGCGAGGCAGATCGCAGAAGATCCATTCGCCGAGAGTCCTTTCATGGAGAAGGCAGTGGATGAAGGTCTGGCTGTCGAGGGTGGAAAGTTGGATGACATTAGTGTCGTTGCCGGCTTTGTGAGGAAAAGAGACGTGACTTGAACTGGGCACAAGATGAACAGATCAAACAGAACGCTGTTGGAAGCGGACTTGAAAAGGTCCGAGATTCTTCCAACAACCAACATCATAACACTCTAGCCTGAGAGCTCGCTTCATTCCGACCATACAACTTCCGTGACAGCCAGCCCAATCGAAAGAAAATCACTGGCGTGGCCCGAGAGCGGAGTACCTCATATTCAAAAGCAGCTGGCATCAAGTTCAGCAGTGCGCACAGTCGTCAGACATATCGGCTATCGGCTAAGACGAGTCAAAGCATGCTTGTTTTCGATCTCCCCAGTCGCGCATCAAATGCTTGTCGTGTCAAGCCAGGTTCGTTTCAGGGCTTTCTGAACAGGGATGTTTCCGCGCATGTGGAACGCAACCCTCCACATTTGCTTTATCCGGGGCACTTTTGCATTGCGACTTCACTTCGAGCAAACTCAAGATTACACACGATATTTACCGAACACATTCGTTGGAGTTGCTTTCTTGCTCATTTAGGTGTTCTTCCTGATCCTTGCCTCTCCGTTGATTGCCCGGCCGGATTCCCGACGATCATTGCAATTTAAGCCCGCATTGGCTCTTTATCTATTTGAAACGTGTGAACCCACATGGAAAGGGCGAGACCACCGAATACTGCACGCCGTCGACTCTGGGCCTTTACTGGACGTCATGCAAGGCCTGCGTCTTTGCGGGTGTATATAATCGAGGTAGTCAAAGGGTAAAACCTGTGCTTTTAGTTCTCTTCAAAAACCTCAGTCGTTCATTCATTCATTCATTCGTTCGTTCATTCGTTCATTCGTTCATTCGTCCATCCTCGTCCCGACTTCCAATATTCATCCCACCAAACGAACCCACAAACAACTCACCAGCAGGCCTGTCCAACCAAACCACATCCCCAACCATGCACTTCCCCAGTACCATCGCCCTCCTCGCGGCAGCCGCAGCCTCCGCAGCAGCCCTGCCCACCACCGCCAACGCCAACAACAACCAAAGCGCCAACCCAGCCTCCCTCGCCCGCCGCGCCGTGTCCGGCAAATCGACCTTCTACGGCGGCAACGTCCAAGGCGGAACCTGCTCGTTCTCGACCTACAAACTCCCCGCCGGCCTCTACGGCACGGCCTTCAGCGGCCAAGCCTGGGACGGCGCGTCCAACTGCGGCGGCTGTGTCAAAGTCTCGCATGGCGGCAAGTCGATTACTGCGATGGTAAGTTAGCATCAACCAACGCAAGATTCGAACTCCCATGATCCGGTCTTTTCCAACCCTCCCCCAAAACCCAGAAGAGAGGAATGGAAAGTCAAAAACAAAGAAACTAACACCCAACCCCCAAACACCAGATCGTAGACAAATGCCCCGAGTGCGACGCAGGCCACCTCGACCTCTTCGAATCCGCCTGGAGCGCCCTCGAGTCCGACAAGGGCAAAGGCATCATCGACACGTCGTACGAGTTCGTCGACTGCGGCTCGCTCGTGTCCGGCCCGCTGACCATCCACCTCAAAACCGGCGTTTCGCAGTACTGGTTTTCGGCGCAAGTCGTCAACGCCAACAGGCGCACGGCCAAGCTCGAAGTCTCGATCGATGGCGGCAAGGCCTGGAAGGAGGCGAAGCGGACGGATTACAACTTCTTTGAGATTCCGAGTGGGGTTGGCGCCGCTAAGGCTACGATCCGCGTGACGAGCAAGGATGGCAAGAGTGTTGTTGTCAAGGATGTGGCGATGACGCCGGATTTGAGCGTTGAGGGGCCGGGGAATTACTAGGTGAGTTGAGTGGGATGGGTTGTTGTTGTTGTTGTTGTTGGGGCTGGTGGTTAGCTGGTCTTGGATGAAGGTTTTTCTTGATGGGTTGGAAGGTTCTCGTTGTGGAGTTGCTGGGATAGAGTTATTACTAGATGGAATATACCCTCGAGCTTGTCAGTTCAGCTGGCTGGCTGACAGGCAATGCAATAAGAAACTATTCTGGAGGAAAATACTGCTCCTGAAATCTGTGCTTTCATACATCTTGCCAATGTTTGATATCATTTCATTTCGTGTTACTTGAACTCATGCATTCACATACATAGACAGACTGGTTCAACCAAGCCCTTACTCATCCGTGTCGCTGTCCTGGACCACACGACGATTCTTCGCCCGGCCAGCAGCAGCAGCAGCAGGCACATCATCGTCCCCATCAGACACCTCAACCAATCCACCATCATCCTCGCTGTCAAGATCAACAACAGCGCGAGACCCTCTCGAAGTCTCATCGCTGTCCTCATCCTCATCATCCGACTCCATCAAGATAGGCATAGGCTTAGCCTTCGCTTTAAGCCTACCACCCTTGTTAATCACCGGACGTTGTTGCGTATCAGGCAAAGAGCTCGACAACATCTCAATGGGATCATCGCTCCTAGCCACGAAAGCTTCCAGCTCACTGTCAGGTTCCTCCTCGTCCTCTTCGCCACTCGTGTCGTTTGAACCAAGGTCGATGCCTTGAGTGCCAATACGCATGTTCGCGGGTGTCGGCTCGGGACTGGACTCGGCTCCTTCCATGGCGTCAGAGCCGTAGTGATTTGCGCGTTGGGCCGGCGATTTCTTCTTGGCCGCTGAGCGAGCACGAGGTTTCTTCGCTTTTGTCGTGGGTCGAGCGGGTGGAGGTGCTTCGGGAAGGTCGTCATCAGAGAGCTGTGCTGCGGTGGGTTCGGGGCTGACAAGTCGTGCTCTGACGCCGGTCAGATCTTTGAGGTCTTTCTCGTTGAAGAGGTCTTTCATCTTGACGATGCAGTCCCCGCCCGGGTCAATATCTCGCATGGCTTGCATTGCTTTCGAAATAGCCAGAGCAGCGCGCCCGTGTGCGACATACTTGTGGCCGCCGAGCGAGCGAATCGAATCCGGAAATGCCGAGGGATCAGGCGCCTGGATCACAGCATTCTGGGCGTTGTCACTTGTCTGCGCGTACTTCCATTCAAGCTCACGCTCTTGCTCAGCTGTCAGGAGAACATCGTCAAGAAAAGGAATCTGTGCAGGCTCCGGTGCAGGTGAGACTGGTCTTTTCTTCGGCGTCTTCTTTTTCGCTGATGCCGCCTTCTTCGGTGCCGGCCTTTCTTCGTCGTCTTCTTGATCAGAATCCATGCGACTTGCAGTGACAAAACCAGTGCGTACGTTGTCAGGCATGTGGAATTTCTTGGGAGGCCGCTTGACCTTACCCTTGCCTCGCCGCTTGCGGTTCTTCTCATTCAAGTCGACCGGCTGCGTGTTTTCAGTCGGGATGTTAATTATACGCTTGTCGACAACAGGCTTGACATCCTTGGGCAAGATGCGCGGGCTCTGGTCATCGCGGTAGTTGTATTTGGAGTCGTCCGCAATAGTCTTCTGAATGTAGGTGTAGTTGTCCTGAGCTTTTGCGTAATCGTTGTCTTCTTTGCCACGCATCAAAAGCAGCACCACCCGACCGATACGCTTGCGTCCAGTACGGCCAATACGCTGTAGCATTCGCACGGGTGATGCGGATGCGTCGTAGCAAACGATGAGATCGACATCACCAATGTCCAAACCTTCTTCTCCGATAGACGTTGCGACGAGCGTGTTGAATTTTCCAGCTTTGAAGTCTTGGATGACTTGGTTCTGCTTCTTTTGGTTCATGCCTTCGGAAGACTTGGAACTGGCTTGACCAACAAACTCATGCGGTCGGACCATGGGTTCGTTGCGCTTGAGAACTCTGCAAATGTCTTGTGTGCTGTCGCGGAAGCCGGAGAAGACCATGATTCTTGTAGGTCTGGTCGGTACACCAGGTTCTTGCCGGCCTCCTCCTTCTCCTGCGTCCAGGAAATGATTGAGTACGACCTCACGCAAGTACTCCAATTTTGGGTGGCCAATGAAATCTGGACTATTAGACCAGCGACGCATGTATCCCATAGCTTTGACCCAGTCCTCGTGTTGTGTGATCTGTGTTGCGTACTTGGACTTGGTCTGTCCACTCTCCACATTCTTTTGGAATTCCAGTGCGCTGGAGTAGAATGGTGTGATACCATGGAACTTCAACAGGGAGATGCTGTGAGCGATCTGGGAGAGGACAGTAAAGATTGTGTTAACCATGCCCTTGAGGCCTTGCGGTGCTTTTCTGCCAGCCTCAGACATCATCCATTTCTTGCGCGCTTGAGTAAGACCGAAAGCTGTGAGCAACATCGGGTCTTTCGACCAGTAAGCGTTCTGCGAGTTTAGCTTGTCAAGAACCGGCTGAAGCGCTTTCGATATGTGGTCCATGATGAGATTTTGCTCATCGCTCCAGTCAAAGACTTCCTTTTCGGTATGCTTCTCGTGAGTGTACTGTCGGATGTCCAGGGATTGCTCGGTACGGACCTCCACTCGCGCGATACCCAGGTTGTCAATGATCGATTGCACTGCCTCCACACTCGATCCTGGCGTAGCTGTCAAGGCCAGGACGCGAAAGCTTGGATTGAAGCGGCGCATGAATGCGACAACTTCAGTATAGGCATAGCCGCCTGTAGCTTTGTGGGCTTCGTCGACGACGAGAAGGACGATTTTCTTCGGGTCGCAAATGCCGGTCTTGAGATCGTTGATGACAGTTTGAGGTGTCATGAAGAAAGCACGCTTCTCTAGCCATTCCTCTGCCCGTATGCCAGGCGTGGTCTCGCCCGTCATCAGTACAGTATCATCTCTGCGAATACCTGCAATACCATAACAAGCCTCCATTTGTTGAGCAATGAGAGGCTTGGTTGGAGCCATGAAAATTATCTGCGCATCGGTCCATCGATAGTAGTTGAGCATGACTGTGGCTGCAATGAACGTTTTTCCCAGACCTGTGGGCAGCGCGACAAGGGTGTTGTGGAAGAGGCTGCGTGACACGATGTTGAACTGGTACTCGCGTACCGTCCCGAGGTTTGTCGGGTATACCCAGGTCTTCATCGCCTCTGGATTGAGTTTGTGGTGTGTTGCGGCTTCCTCTCGATCTTGTAACGGCCATGCATGCTTCTTTGTAGCTGCTTGCGATGCAGACATTGCTTGAGTGGCAGGCTGTCCGAATATGGTCATCTGTTTCAGACCAGCCTGAGGTGCTCTGAGTCCACCATTCACTGGTCGCTGAGAGATTCCGATTTGAGAGGATAGCTCAATCACTTCCTTCTGGGGCGACCTCTCGCCTGCAGACGAAGAGAAGGCATCCGAAGGTAGGTCCTCGAGGTCTTGTGTGAAATCTACGGCTTGGGGCGTTTGTCTAGCGATAGATTGCCGAGCTTTCGAAGCTGCCTGTATCCGAGCGTCTCGCGCATCCTCCTCTGCCTGCAAACGCAGAGCCATTGCTTCATCACTTTCGGCAGGTTTAGGTGGTGGCGCCGAGCGCTGAATGAACGCATCCAGGCTTCCACCCAGGCGCGGTTGCTTTGCAGCTGACGTTGTAGAAGGTCCAGCATTAGAAATTGGTCTGGCAAAGGCATTGGATGGGGCGTTGAAAAGTGGTGGAGGTGGCCTTGGTTTCTTCCACACAGCGCCTCGTATCGCGGCCGGGTCTTCATCGAGATTGGCTTGGGTCTGGGTGAAAATCAAATCGGGCAAGAGGCCGCCATTCTTCGGTATATGGATTTTGTATTTGGACTGCTTAGCCGCTTGGTCTTCTCCTTCTTGGACCTCTTCAGGGAAGTAGTATTCACTATCATCTTCCTCGTGTACGTCGGCCTCGGCCTGCGTGGGCGACGTCGCTGCGAAGTGTCTTGATGCTGCGACCGGAGGAGAGCCCTCCTCGTCGTCATATTCCACTCTGTCACTCCCATCCGAGTCTGCTCCATCAATCTGTCTGCTTATGCGGCGGCGTTTGGTAGGTCTCGGTGAGGCAGCAAAGTCGACATGTTGAGATGCTTCGATCTGAGTAGCGGCGGCTAGGAACTCGGTGTCGTCGTCCTCGACGCCATATTCATCGCTGGAAGACATGGCATGTCGATGGTGAGGCTTGAGAATGCGATTGGAGGTGCCGTGATAGCTGTGTTGCTGGACGACGCGTTCCAGATCGAAGTTGACGCGACCCTATGACGCGCTTTCGAGGAAGCTTGTCATTTACAGCCGCCTCGTTAGTCAGTAGTCATTTTCAGGATGCTTCAACCTAAGTCACTTGATTCTTATCTCTAGAAGATCACAATTTAATAAAGTGCTCGTAGAAACGGGCCCTTTCAAATGGTGTAATCAAAATAATTCTATTCCCATCATTAGAGAAGTTTGACTAAGTCGCTCCATCTCTATGCCTAGACAATAAGAATTTGGCACAAGGCTCACGATTTCAGGCTCTTTCTGGTGACTTACTCAGAACCGGAGAGACACAATCATTGGATAAGTTTGACCAAGCCGCTCAACTTACTTTTCTCTCTAGGAGATGACGATTTGACATAAAGATCAGCAAAATGAGCTCGTTCTAACAGTCTACTTTGCAAGAAGGTCATTTCGATCACAAGGGTAAGGGTTGGGGTTGCGATTCGAGACGATAATCGACCATCATGGTGATTAACATCGACATAAGCAAAACACGCATGTTATGTCTTCCGATCCTCAATCTCAACATGTGCCGAATTGGTTGTGAGATCATCGGAGACACCACGCTTGTCCAATATGACCAATGTAGCCGGATATAATCTCGACCGACAATCCCGGAGCTCCTCAGACACCCTCGGTATAGATATCATCATTGATCAGCAAAGGTAGGGAGAGAAACAATAAACCATCTCATTACCAGACACACCAAACCCACAACATCCAACCCAAACTGACAAACAGCTATTCATACAACGCCAAACCCCACCCACCACCACAACAACAAACACAAAATGCCCGAACTCACCGGTGACCCCAAACAGCACCCCCCTTCCAACTTCGCCTCGGGCATGACCGGCAGCTGCCTCTGCGGCAGCATCCAAGTAACCCTCCTCGCCAAAGACCTCTTTTCCCACCCGCGGGGCCACCTGTGCTCGTGCGCCAACTGCCGCAAAGTCGCCGGCAGCTACGTCGCGTCAAACATGCTGCTGGACGCCTCGGAAGTTGAAATCAAAGACCGAGACGGGACGCTCAGGTACTACGACGACAAAGCGACGGGGAGCGGGAATAGTGTTTTTAGGTATTTTTGCGAGAAAGATGGGAAGTGAGTTACGCTTGCCCTCTGAGTCGGATTTTTTTGGTTTGGTATGAGCTGACTTCTGATCTTCTTCTCGCGGTTGTGTAGTCCTGTGAAATCCGAGACGGCTGCTTATCCTGGCAAGGTTATTATGAAGATGGGCATGTTCCCTCGGATCCCGAAGCCGGAGGCACAAGGGTTTGGTATGCATCGGCAGAGTTGGGAGGGCAAGCATGATGGTATTCCGGTCTACGAGTTCAAGTGGGCTGGGCCGGAGAAGAAGCAGATGGCCGAGTAGTGGACTACCTATTTAAGTTGATACGTTCCAGGATGTGAGTTTGTAAGGTTGTTGATGGATGAGATATGAGAATGCAGCATCAGAACAGCATGAATCGGGACCATCATCTCAACGCTGTCTTCTCGAACTATTACCAAACGCTGCGGACAATCTACACACAAATATCAACCAGTCCAGGGAGAGGGGACAAAAACCGACATGACCCAAAACCCACCCCTCTCCCTCCCAAAACGAAAACAACCTCTTCCACCCACAGCAGAAGAGTAGACGAAGAAAAAAAAGCCCACCAAACCTATCCCTCCAAAACCGACCCCTCCCCATCCTCACCCCCAACCCACCAAAGCGCAATCCCCTCCCCCACCCCTCCAGCATTCTCCCCAAGCACAACCTCCGCATCAAAAATACTCCTCCTCCCCCTCCTCCTCTTCTTCCCAACCCCCTCCTCCTCCGCCATCTCCCCCCTCTCCGCAACATCCCTCTTCTTAAAAGACCCCGTAGGAACAACCCCCCCGTTCCCCCCATTAAGGTAATTCGTCGCATAAGTCCTGCACGTAAAACTACTAGCGCTCGCGCTCCTGCTCGAAGGCGCCACCGTCCTGGTGACGTAGACCGTCGTGGTAGCCGTGACGCTTCTTTCGCCGCCGCTGCCGCCTTGCGTGATAGTCACCACTCCGCCGCCGCCCATCCCGCCTGGGCCATAAGTGTTCGCGCCAGTCGGAGTTTCGGTAACGGTGACAGTTCCGCCGCCAGGTCCGGGCGGGCCGTAAGTATTCGAGCCCGGAGGTCCGAAAGTGTTTGGATTGGTGTTCGGGATCGCGGTGGTGACGGCGATAGTGCGCTCGCTGACGCTGATGGAAACCAGCGTCGTGGTGACTGTGTTTGTCGAAGCCGGGATGTACGAGACGGAGACCGCTGTGCTGACGCCGTAGCTCGTGACGTAGGAGACGCCGTTGCTCACGTAGGTGCTGACGGTTGTGCGGATTTCGTAGATTGTGGACGGGACGTAGGAGATGCGGGTTGTGGTTGTTGTTTCGGTTTGGGTGGGGGCTGGGGCGTAGCTGATGCTGACGATGGTGCTGACGCCGTAGGAGATTACGAAGGAGACGCTGTTGGAGACGAAGGAGCTGACGGCTGTGCTGATGCCGTAGATTGTTGATGGGACGTATGATATGGCTGTGGTTGTGGTAGTCTCGGTCTGAGTCGGCGCTGGACCATAGCTCACGATGGCGGACGTCACAGGAATGGATGTGATGTAAGGCGTGCCTTGCGAAATGTAGGTGGACACAGTAGTGCTGGTCAGGTAAATCGTCGTTGGAACCAGACTAGTTGTGGTCGTTGTCTCGGTCTGCGTAGAAGCAGGAAGGTAGCTGATGGACGTCCTGGTGACCTCGATGATTGAAGAGCCACCTGAATAGACAGTGGAGACACTCAAGACTGTCGAAGGAAGGTAGCTGATCGAAACCGTGGTGGTTGTCTCAGTTTCCGTCCGAGCCGGACCTGTAGTAAAGACAGGCGATGCAGACATGCTGCCAACGACAGTCGAACCATACTCGCCAGGTCCAGTTCCCGGTCCAGCACCCATTTCACCGCCTCCTTGTGGCGCAACGAGACGACCTGCAATCGTGCCGAATTCGCGAACACCGCTCGAGCCAGCCTTGAGCAAGCAGTTGTCCTGAGTCTTCTCCGGGTAGTAATTAATACCTAGACACTGGCTGCCCAGGTAGAATTTCAGAGTGTTATACATGTCACAGGCGGAGATGCAGCTCCCAATGCGATCCTGGGTCTGGGTCTCGAGAGTCGCCTCGCTGAACCGAGTGTCGCAAAGTAGCAAGTACTCCATACCCATGTTGCCCAGATGTGTCTCGCCGTTGTTGACAGGGCAGGACGGATCGGCAGTGCCGGGGACTGTCACAGTCGGACCTCCTCCACCTGCGCCTGATCCTCCGCTCGTTTGACTCGGAGTCACAGTTGCAGGAACTTGCGTGAACACGATCGAGCTGCCCTGGCTGTTCGTAGTAGTAATCACCTGCTGTCCAGGTCTAGACGAACTGCCCGTGTAGATAAAGTACCCAGACTTGGGACAGGTAACTTGCGAGCCACAAGCTGTGACTGTGTGAGTAGTGAAGATCGTAGTAGTCCCGGTCAAGCCTGGACGTGCAGCGCATGTGGGATTGTAGTTGCCAGGAGTTGTCGAAGGCAGCACAGAGGTAGGAGGGCCAGTCGCAATGTCTCCGGGGTTAGCAACGACAGGTGTGAGACCGCAAGTGAAGCAGAGGATTACATCACCGCCTCCACCGCTTCCACTTGCAGCAGAAGACCCAGAAGATGAAGGGTAAACGTAGAACGAGCCGCTGGATGTGCCACTCGAGATACTCGTGAAAGATCCCCCTGTCGGAGCTGTGACAACAATCACGCTAGTCACAGTGTCGACCGGCGGATCAGTAATGGTGATAGTTGCACCGGAAGACAATGCTAAAAACGGTCAGCTGACGCCTTGCCAAAATAGACACATAAAAACAAGCTTACAGATGTTGGTAGGCGGACCAATCGTGGTAGTCACTGTCGTAGGCGGCACCGAGCTGCTTGCACTAGCAGAGTACGCCGGCGGACCTCCAACCCTGATGGCAGCTATGTAATTGTTGTTGCCTCTCTGCGTGCCATCGAAAGCAGAAAGAAGCCTACATTGCCGACCCGTTGTATCGTAGACGACTCCAGCGCAGAGCGCATTCCCGTCACAATCAGGCAAGCAATTCGCCAGGTTGTTGGAGCTGATCGGGGCGATAGGGATGAAGGTGCTCTCGTATTGAGTATAGCACACAATGTCGTAAGTAACGTTCATGCCGTCGGTAAAGGTCTTTCCGGCGCTGCCTGGACAGACAGGTGACGCATCGATCGGCGTTGGCGGTGCTTCGTCCTGGCCATACACTGTTCCTGCAACCGCACCAGGAGCATACGAAAATCCAGTGACCGAGCTGAATAGAGTGCAGTCGGTGACGACGAAGTTGAAAGCCTTACAACCACTCGTCCTGTCGCAAAGGGCTCGACAAGATTGAACGTCGGGCACCACAGCTCTCTTCACCAGCATTGACATGCCCTCCATCCCCGACATGTCATCTTCATCAGCCGTTTCGTCACCTGCGATCGGTTCAGCAGGACCAGGTCCAAACAGTCCGCCCATCCCAGACTCGTCCGACTCATCACTGCCAGCGGGAGAAGTCGGAGCGACCGGGATCCTAGTCCTAGACGAGAGCTCAATGATGAAATCGGAAGACGAAGACACAGCAGCTGTGCTTGTAAATGAAGGAGACACCTCATTGATATCCGAGGTATCAATCTCGTCACCTTCATAAACAATGCCGCACTGAATCGCATAGTTGTTTCCGTTGCTGGCGCAAGTAGTCTGCTGGGTTTCTTCCATGCAATAGTATGACGAGCTGATCGGACAAGGTGAAAGCGGCGCGTACGAAACGCTCGTTGAGCTGCTGCTGCTGCCAGATGTCGAGACAGAAGAGCTTGTCAGACCTGACGACATGCTCATAGTCGACATCGAAGAGCTTGCAGTGAGAGCCGGCGACCCGGTGCTGGACATCATCAGCGAACTCGACAATCCACCCGAAACACCAACAGATGGAGAGCTCGAAGTCGAAGCATACCCCCTCTGCGAAGTAATCGAGTAACCCAAGACATCAATCTTGAAAGCGCTCACAAAATTGTCGCCAGCGCCAGAGAAAGTCCCCGGTCTTGCCTTGAGGTAGCAGTTGCCGCTCTGAGTGCCCACAAATGTGAAGCCTCCGCACCCCTGTGTTGTGTCGCAAGCGCCAAAGCAAGAGCCGTAGCCACCGCTGTAGACAGGGACGGTGCGGAATGAGCCATCCGAAGAGTCTGCGGAGCAGAAGATCACGTATGAGACGCCCGCCGGATCCTTGAAGACTTGACCGCACTGTGGAGTATTGCCAGAAGGTGTGGATGAGGTGCTTGCGGAGGAGAGTGTTGAGGTTGAAGCTGATGAGGAGATTCCGGAAGCGAGGGAGGTTGTCGAAGGAGTCGTGACGCCAGATGAGGAACTAGTGGTGCTTAACGAAGATGTTGACGCAGCGATTGAAGATGTGGTCGCAGTCGAAGCAGACATCGAAGAGCTCAAGGTAGAAGTAGGCTCGTCGTCATTTCCATCGTCCGCTGAAGCAGAATTCGAAGAGCTTGAAGCAGACGAGGACGTAGAGCTGCTGACAGACATGCTCATGCTCATGCTCATACTCATACTCATTCCACTCGAACTCAACGCCATCCCCAAAGACGAAGTAGACCCAAAGCCAACAGAACTAAACCTTCCCGGCAGCAGGCTCAAATGCGTATCACTATCATCAGTACCCACAAGCCTGCCCGCAACCTTCCTGAAATAGCAAAGTCCCTGCTGAGGCCCAAACCTACTGTACGTGATGGAAACACACCCGAAATCCTTCTCGCACTCAGCAACGCAAAGCGAGTAGTCGCCCATGACGTACACGCTGCTGGAAGCGTCCGATTCCTGATCCACGCCACACATGATCTCGTACACCTTGCCAGAAGACGAGACGTACTCTGTGCCATTCGCGTAAGGGCACGGCGCCGCTGTGGCGACCGGCCGGGCGGTGGAGGATGGGCTGGGAGTCTCGACGACGGGGACTGTCAGGGAGCCTTCGGAGACGGAAGCAGAAGGACCAGGCGGCACGACTGTGATTCTGGAAGAAGTTGGCGGTGGCAAGACTGCTCCAAAGATAGAGCCACCGATTGATCCCGGAGTGTCTGTTGGTGTACGGGTCTGGGCGCCCGATTTGAGGAAACAGTTCCCACCAGCATCTAAAGTTGTAGAGTAAGGGCCCCAGGTCCAGGCGCCGCAGCCCCTAGTAGCGTCACACAAGTCGATACATTGTGAGTAGCTTCCATTGGGGAATAGTTGGGAGGCGAAGGCGCCGCCGGTCGTATCTGAGTTGCAGAAGATGGTGTACGCTCTTCCAGCCGGGCCAGCAGCGAGAGAGCCATCCACGCAGTTGAAACGGGGAGTAGGCGATGGTCCGGGTGGCACGCTTCGAGTCGCACCTGTTGTCGCCGATCCAGATCCACTGGGCGACGGATTATCGGAACCACCCGTGACCAAAATGACTGAAATCAAGTTCGAATCGCCAGGGCGGGGACCTTGGCCTTCTCTCTTCAAGTAACACTCACCTCCATCCCTGGTGTTGAACTCAGCCCAGGTGAAAGCAGTACACTCCGACTCCCGCGTACAATATTCAAAGCATTGATTGTAAGTTCCTTTCGCAACGATCCTGGCATCGAACGCCCCAATACCATTGGTGTCCGACGAGCAGTAGACCCGATAAATCCGCCCATCTGGAGCCGTGACCAACTGCTGGTCAACCCTAGGACAAGCTCCTCCCGGTCCTGCACCCGGCGATGCGCTGGGGTAAGGTGTGCTGAAGACGAGCGAGGGTGTGGGACTCATGTACGTGAAGAATCCCGACTCATCCGGAAGTTCCGGTGTGCTAAAGACCGGCGAGGGCGTGGAACTGACATCGGTAGAGAATCCCGACTCATCTGGAAGTTCTGGGACGGAAGTAGTCGTCTCCTCGTCGTCTGGGATATAAGTCTCCTCTTCATCCTCGGCATCAGATGTCGTAGACGGCACCGGGGTAGAAGTAAGACTAGACAAGGGACCCGTATACGGCACGGACGACAAGCTAGTGCTAGACCGACCCATCCCAGCATGGATAGTATTGGTGCTAGCCTCTGCCTGCGAGGTAGACAGACTGGTACTGTAGGACGAAGTCGGCTGGACACCCAGTGGCATCTGATAAACCCGAATCGAGTTGAAATCCCAGTAGGCTTCCGTGAAAGCCTGCGGGTTATTTCCCACAAAGTCAACGCAGCGGTTCCTGCTCGAAGAGATGGATGGGTTTTGGTAACAGTTGGGGAAGTTGGCGTAGACTTCTCCAGCCCAGTCGCCGCAAAAGTCCGTGTTGATGATGATGCTCATGTTGCCGAAGTGCTCGTCGATCTTGCAAGAGCCCTGCTGGTTCACCGTCGGCCTGCCAAAGTCGGAGACGTTCGGTACGCCGCTTGAGATGCTGATTGGGATGGAGCCTCGAGGGAAGAACCAGTGTTTGACAAAGTTCGAAGTCCACTCGGTAGCGTAGACGCCGCCGCCATTGTCGTTCAGAGGTTTGCCGTAGTTGTTCGGGATGTTCTTCTCCTCGAGCAGGGAGCCACAGCCGCTGTTGTAATTCTCGCGGAAGTAGCAGTTCGTCGTTTGAAGTTTTGCGGTCTGGTCGCTTCCAGCGATGGTGCATCCATCAGTGGTGTGCATGGAGATTCCATTCTCGGTACTGTCGTGGACTCCCTCGATGATATCTGATCGAGTCAGCTTTGCCAGCAGCCTGATGAAACCTTTCAAAGAGACAATGCTTACCAATCTCTCCAAACGTAGGCCATGGATCCGGCCCAAGAAGCCAATACGCCGGCCAAGTACCACAGCCCGTCGGCATGTGCTTGACATCAGCAATGAACAAGCCATGCGAATACCCATTGTTACTGATCAAACGAACAGCAGGCCGCCCCCGCCCACCCAGAGGGAATTTGTTGGTAGTATCGACGCTCAACCTAGCGGCGCCGTTCGTAGTCGTGGCGTATCCATTCCTTTCGGCCGTGGATCTGTCGACATACTGGACGTGCCCGCTGGTGGGATCGCCACCCGTGAAGAAGTTCAACTTGTCGAAGAAGCCCGTAGGCGTGTAGTCGTCGACGAGTTGATAAGGCGCGACTCCCGGTGCTCCGTTTCCGTTGCGGAAAACGCCATTGGGAGCGCTTTGCGCAGATACAAGGGGAAGAAGTGACAGCACTTTGGCGAAGCTGGGCCTCGAAAAGAATGGCGAGGACCGCATCGTGATGCCAATCGATGGGTTGTTGTTGATGGTGACACTACTGTATGAGCTGTATGGCATTAGACTCGACGGGTCAGCCCAAGGTAGAGCTTACTTGACGCGTTGTTTTCCTGGGCTGGTGCCTGTATTCCTGAAGAGCCGACTAGCTGTGCGCTGTCGACACATTCCAATGGCCATCAATAAGCAAAGATAATGACATGGCGTGACTAGCGAGTCTGGTCGTTTCGTTTTCGGAGGCAATGAATACATGCACCTGAGCAATAACGTTAGGGGAATTATGATCCATACAAGCATTCTTGAGGAGAATACAGAAAACAGTGCAAAGCAAAGTAGTGAGGACATTGATACTGTGAATACAAAACTGTCCGTGCAGCATCAGCATCACGACAGCGTCCAAGTCTCGTACAAGCAAGCAAAACATGCAGAAAAAGAAAGAAAGAAAAAATTCCCAAAGCAAACAGTAGAGCAAGCTAGACTTCACTCACCAGCAGTGAGCGAAAAGCCAGCCCAGAAGAGGATGTTTGGAAGCCTGTCATCAAACGCCATTCCCCTGTTCCTTCTTCAACTTCGTAACGGTGGGACCACCACCTCGTACCACTACCACTTCGTACCAACACAGTAGCGTAACTTCGCAGTTTAAACCGCTTCGCGGATGGTGTGTCGTCGGTGGGGAGGTGGTTGAAGGGTTCCCCTTCCACCACCTCCCCACCCACCATCCTCTCAGGTGTCCATGCTCTCCGGCTCGTCTTGCACAGCGTCATCGATCATTTTCCCAAAGTCGACGTTCAGCTTCTCAACATCCTGCTGCGCAAAGTCCTTCATGTGTACGTGGCTCCTGGCGTAGGTGCCCTTGGCCATCTCCTCTCTGCGATCGTGAGTGTCCGCGAGAGCGCTGAAGTCGTCTTCGCCGCTACCTTCACGCTCGACGAGGTCCTCGTAGTAGCTCTCCTCCGTGTGAGGCTGGAAGATGCGCACGTAGTTGTTGACGGCGATGCGCATGACGAGGTTCTCTTTTCCGCGGTTGTTATCGAAGCGGCGCTGAAGACGCTGGTTGCTAGCCTCGTCGCCGTCTGCGGGAGAGGGTGGGTAGGTGGTTGAGTGCGGGTCGATACCGGAGGCGCGAATGTTGCGGCTTAGGATGGGACGGCTCAGCTGGAGGAAGTCGATGCCCTCGGTGGGAGTCATGCTGGTGTAGGATGCGAGGTAGTAGCGCCAGAGGTGTTCCTTGTCGGCTGCTGAGAGGGAGTCGTCAAAGGTTGGGTCGTCTTTCTTTGTCAGGTAGAATCTGACGTGGTGCGAATCCTGGTCCTGTAAGAAAGTTAGCTGACGCTCTCCCTCTTCACTGCTGTGGTAAATGCTTACGTAGTCGATCCTGTACAACTCGCCATCCTTGAGCATTTTCTCAACCGACTTTCTGTAGTCGGTTTGCTGCTGTGCAGTCGTAGTCTCCTTCAGACGATCGCGCTTGAACGCGGAGTATATCTCGTAGCTCCTCTCCTTACTCTCACTGCTCAGCACAGTTCCCGCGAAGCGAGCGAGCTGCGTAACAATCTTGTCAAGAGAGTACAGCGGGTAGCCAGATTGCAGGTAAAATCTGCGGAGCGTCTCCTCGATCTCTGCAAAGTCCAAGTCTCCGACGAGGCATCTGACGAACTTGTCGAGCATTTGGCGGTAGTAGTCCGCGTTCGGAGAAATGTCGTCGAAGAAGTCTTGAGGTTGCTTGTCAATGATGCCCAGTTCGACGGCAGGCTTGTTGGTTTTGGCCTTTCTGACAGTCTCGCGACACTCATTCTCGCCGTGCTTGAGCTTGAGCAGACGCTCGTAAAGCATGATGAACATTCGAATGAAGCCGTACATAGGCGTGTTAGACCACATCCGGAATGTCTGGCGTTGATATGCCTCTCCTGGGTCGACTGACTTGTCACCGAGAACGTTGCCCACAGCAGGGTGGTCGAGCCAGCGGCTGGTTGAAGTTTCAGGCTTCTGCTCACCCTCTTCAGCTGTGTCGACGGCCATCTCATCATCAGCCACTGATGCGACGTCAGGCGTAGACGCACGACTGGCAGAGGCATTGCTGTCGTCACGGTCCTTGCGACCTGCGCGACCGCGACCGCGATCCAGCGCACTGCGGAGAAGGTTGTTGCTCTTAGCCTTGCGACCTCTTGGTGTCAAAGCTTCTTCGGCGCCGGAGGGGTAGTCATCTGCAGCCTCGTTGACGGGCGTGTCGGTGGCGCTCAACCTCGCGTTGATCTGGGAGTTGAACCATTCGCTGTCAAGCCCGAAGAACAGCGGGATGAACTCCTTGACGAATGGAAGAAGGCGAGGTGTGTCTGTTGACATTGTTTGGTCGATCTGCACCAGGAGCAAGTGCGAAAGATCCATGATTACTTCCGTGTCTTCGAGCAGGTATTCGAGCTGCGGCTTGTGCATGACACCGGGAACCTGCTTGTCCTCCCTCTTCATCTCCTCGTGCTTCATCTGGATCTCGGTTTGGAGCACCTTGAGCTGAACAGCACGCTTGTCGCTGGCCCTGGTGTTGACGAACTGGTGGTCGAGTGACTTCCAGAACATCCTCTGCGTCTGCTCGCGCCACACCTTCTCCCACTCGCGCTGCGCAAGCTTCCAGGTCTCAAGGCGTTCCTTCAGTCTGTTGAGCAAGACGGGAATGACCTGGTACGGACGAAGGTGGAGTTGCTGGATGACTTCCTGACCCTTCTCGCGTCCGTAAAGCTTCATGATGACACGCCTGTAGATGGTCTCACTCTGTCCGCCGAGACCAGGCGGGAGCTTGAATGCCAGCTGCTCCGGCTCAGACAAGCGGCGAAGGGATTGAGCGAGCGGCTCGAGCAGTTGGATTGTACGGCTGCATGACTCGATGTTGAAGTCGTAATCGTGGCGTTCCTCTTCGATGCGGTGAAGGCCTTCTTCGTGGACGTTCTTCTTGTGAGCGATGAAGCCGGAATCTTCGCTTGCCCATGTGGGGTGGGATGCCCACTCGTCGTTGAGAACAGCATTGCAGAGTTCATCTCTGCCGCTGCAGGTCTTCTGACGTTCCTGCAGTTTCACAAAAAGTTCATCGTTAGCATACACTTCTCCGTCAATCAAACGCATGTCCAGATCGCCAGCGACTTTATCTTTCTGCAAAGAAGCAAAAGCCTTCGGAACGTTGATGTAAAGATGCCCATCAAGGCGCGCCGCCGGTGTGATCTTTTCATATTCGAGATGCTTGGTGAGGTGGCTGTCGCCCTTGGACTCGTCTTCTTTGTAAAGAGGCCCGAGAAGGGCGGATTGGGGCTGCGGAGAACCAGCGGACGGATTGCTGTACGTCATGCTGTCGCCGTTCGATTTGTATCCCTTGCGTAGGGATGGGGAAAACTTGAAGCCAGGAAATTCTGGCTGGTCTCCATTGGGCGAGTAGAAGCCACGTTCATTGCTGACTTTGAAAGTATTGGAGGCTTGGTAACCTCGTCCAGATCTCAGCGGTGAAGGGAACGGAGGCGGCGCTGAGACCTGCTCAACGCCAGAGATGACAAGCGGCGCCAGCGCCGGCCTTGTCTTTGCGCGGGGACTTTGGGTGCGGAAGTTCTGGGAAGCCATAGTCGAAGGATTTGAGGAATTAGGTGTGTATATGGCGCCCGCGCAAAGGTTACGGACCAGCCGCAGAGTCGAGAATGTTGAATAGACGGCGGTAGAGAAAGATCCAAAAGACGTGGTCGGAAGTTGTGTGAAGTCGGTGGTTGAGTGAAGAGCTCGCTGAATACCAGACGGCGCCAAGCCAAAGTGGGTCCAGTTGCAACCTCACATCATTCGGGACAATAGAAACGCGCGACAATACAAAAAAGCACAGATGAAAAGGAGGAAAGATGACGTACCCTTTTAGGAAGCAACCTGTAACTCGGTCCCAAACCGCGACAGTTGCTAAGACTGACGCGGCCGCCGGGAATGCGAGCCTTGTTCTCGACAATCACATCCTTCTCGTCGTAGCCGATGAAATCCTGGAACCACTTCATGAGCTCGGGGTTAGTGCCGATGAACGAGCGCGCGCGGTGGACAAGGACGGTGCGGTCGACGAGGTCCTGGCTGAAGAGATTGCAGAGCTTGAGGAATTCGTTGAAAGTGTTCTTGTTGCTGATGGATTTCTTCGCGCGGTCGAAGAAGCTCAGTTCCTCGCTCGTTGCGGCGCTCGAGGTTGTCGGCGGAATAGGGGAGGGCAGCGCTGGGATGAGCGTGGGTGACGCTGGGGGTTGGTCGTTCTTCTGCGCCATGGCGTGTGCTTGCTTAACGCGCTGTTGTAGAGAGTCAGTGTTGGTCGAGAAGTCAAGTTCAAGTAGGCGACGGTTAAACACGCGAATGCACCGGCCGGCTGCACCCGCGCCTGTCACATGATTGCTACTGCATTGAACGTCACGCAAACTTGGGATATCAGCACTCACCTTGCCACCAGGTGCAGGGAAGGGCACCTTGCCATTTGCAGGACCCGGTGCGCCATCAGGGCCACTGCCAGCAGTACCCTGTCTCTCGCCTCTCTTGCGCTTGTTGTCCTTAACCACTGGCGTAGGTGCGAAGTTGCCAACAGGAGGCAGACCTCTGCTGTGGCTCGGCGTGCCCATACCGACCTCCTTGGACATGACGGGACTAGCATACATCGGCTCACCGCGAGCATTCGATATCATGGCCGCCTCCTCGGCTTGCTGCCTGGCCTGCGCTTGTGCTTTGGCAGCCGCAGCAGATTCTGGCAAGAATTGCTTGAAGTCTCCGAGCAGATCAGGCGCAGTCTTGAAAAGATGAGTAACCTGACCATACACGTCCTGGATCGGCTTTGACTCGCGCTGGTAAGTCTGGAGGATCTCGAGGAATTGTTTGTAAATATCGGGTTGCGTGGCGAATCGGTTCTGCGAGATGGGTTAGCGTTTGCAGTCACAAATCTTTTGCAGGTAAAGAATAGCAGGCTTACCTTGATCTTATTCACATAGCTGATGGCATGGTTAAATTCAACAGGTCCGCGCTTTTCCATACTATGACCATCGACCATGACATCCTGGCCTGGAAGCGGCGTCCCTCTGCCAGGCGCGGGCGACATGGCAGCTCGCATGGCGACACCGCTTGTGGCCGCGGAGACAGCATTCTGGAGTTGGTTCACGCCATGCTCCTGCTGCCGGTGAATAGCCTGCTGCTCTTGCTGACGGGCGGCTTCCATGGGCGAAATGTGAGAGCCCTGCATGCCCTGGCCAACAGCACGACCTCCTGGGCTCATGATCATCTGAGGACCCTGACCTGGTTGAGGAGTGTAGGTGCCGTTTGCGCGCCTCATGCTTTCGCCGCCCTCCTGTCTGCTCAGCGGGCGTGGTTGGGGCATTGATTGAACTGTCGTTCCCATGGGAGTGGTGACTCTGATCGCATTAGGGTCGTCACCAGCTCCACATTCGATCCGGTATCCAGGAGGCAAGAACGTGTTAAATCCCTGGATCAACTCTGGATTGCCGGCAAACAGCTGGCTGACTCTTCCTATGACGCCTGGGGTGTCAATAGCACCACTCTTGAAGTCCTTCATTATATCCAGGAAGCGGTTGTAGACGTCAGGGTGATCGGCGAACTGGACTTTGACTTGATCGAGATAGCTCAGGGCATCATTGAGAATAGGCTGTTGTCCCTGCGCCTGGCCTTGAGCCTGCCCTTGACCTTGACCCATCTGCTGCTGCTGTGCGCCTTGCGCCTGTCCTTGAGCAAAAGGCATGAGCAGAGCGGACGCGTTGCTTGCGTTCTGAGCTTGAGCAGACTGGACTGGACCTCCTCCGAACATGTTGCTGGGTCCCTGCGGGCCGCCAAGTGGAAACTGTCCTTGCGACTGCGGTCCAGCCAGACCTGGATTCCCAAGCAAGCCATTTGGACCATGAACGGTGCGTGGACCTACGGCAACTGGTTGGTGCAGATGCATCGGCTGACCCTGAGCCTGGTGTTGTGGGGCCTGTTCCAGTCTCTGACGCTCCTGCTCCCGATGTTGTCTGTCCTGCTCCTCTTTGATGTGAATCTGCTCGCGCTCGCGATCTGCAGCCTGGGCTTGACCAGTGGCTTGGCTGAGAGTTGGTAGAGGAAAGTTCGGTCCCTGGGGACCTTCAGACCTGTGTACAGGTGGCGGTGGCTGGCGTGGAGACGACTGGTTCATGCCACCAAGACCGTGTGATGTCTGTTGTTGGTAGCCGAAGTGGCCACTAGGAGGGGGAAGGCCCGCATGACCGGCAGAAGGAGATTGCTGTGTCGGATGTTGGGGACTATTACGGTCAGAGTCAGTGGATGTTGACGACGATGAATGAGTGTTGGTCGGAGAGCTGGGACGACAGGCGGGTCTTGGAAGCCAAATGTTGGGGATCTGTGGCTCGCCGATGACAGACACGGAGGTGTCGATACATGCTACTTGGTGGGGAGATTGAAAAAGAAGAGACATACCCAAACGAAGCTCCCGGTCTTTGCGACTGGCCCTGGTCGGCGCCAGACCCATGTGCATTGCCGGGCTGCGCCCACCCGCGGTGTCCTGGATCCATAGCCGTGGATCGCAAACGATGTTTCTTTCAACGATCGCGTAGACTCTGAAGTGACCGGAGTTGATTGGATGTATGCGATCGGAGCTCGTTCAGCGCACGGTATGCGCGTGAAGGATGATGGGCGACTTTTCCAGACGGTCGACTCGCGCGGGACGCGTGTTTAAAGCATAACAGTCGCGAGTTTGATGGTATCGATCGGAAACAGAGTTGGGCCAAATGAGGATGGTTTAATTCGGGGTGGATGGTGTCTCGTGTGGTGGTGTCGGGCGACGACGAGGTTGGTTGTTGCAGTCGATCTTGAGCTGGACTTTGCCCATTCCTGTTCCGTTCAAAGGCCGGCGCAGGGGACTTGTCTTGTGCTTGGCGGTTTGATCAGGGCCGGTCGGGTCACGTCACTGAAATGACATGAGATGGAACATACTGCAGGTATCTATGAACAACACGAATATGCACATGCACAATTGAAAATATAGATGAAGACATGTGGTCAGAGTTCTTCATAGCTCCTGCACAGTCTTGTGTCAACTGAACCACTGAATTGACAGGTGACGCTCAACCTCTATCATACATCTGTTGCGCGTTGCCGAAAGTTTCCCTCTTGTCGGGACATGAAGTGGATGAATGAGAAGGTCAAGCATGGAGGAGCGAGATACATTACATGAACGAAACGGAAACATTTTGAGAATCGGTAGTCTATTCATCAGTTCCTACTATCGCCGTATGTACATGTAGGTAACTATGCTCCTTCTCATTCTCTGATACCAAGTCAGCTCGAGGCTCCACTATGACCTTGGACTTGACCGAGGTATCGTGTGTCGAGTCCGGCGAGCAGTCGGGCAAGATCTTGATCTATCAACAATATCAAGCGAAATGACATCGAACCGAAAGGGCGTCGAGATGTTTTGATTCACATGCCAAAAAGTTACCGTACAAAAAAGAGATGCGTTCAATGCAATGCGCTTGACTGTCTTTCGCGAGTTCTTGGCGCTCGAGCTCTGCTATACAAGGGACGTCATGACCGCGACTCGACTCCACCACTTGAATGTAGAATGTAGTCCCACGCCTTCAACACCAAATACAACAAACGATACATTGGAAAGATTTTCCATGAGCCATCTCCGCCGACTCAATCTCATCCACCGCACACTAACAGCAGCCTCCCGCCCCGCCAGCACCCTCACAATGCCGCAAGCACCAAAGATCAACCGCGTCAGTCCGCTCAGTGCAGACGAAGCCAAATGGACTGAATTGAGGAAGATCGAGGTATCTTGACACCCACGTGTCGAAGTCGTTTGAATGCTCCTGACTAATCTCCTTATCACATGTAGTGGTCTGACCAGGTACGCTACGCTGCACAGCCATTGAAGCTGCCACAAGCCTCACAATAGATCCGTCCTAATTGCTCACCATCAATCATTACAGGACGGCAAGCAACGCGTCTGGGAAGCCGCCGCTCGCAAAACCCGCAAATCCACTGGCGTCGACGCCGTAGCCATCGTACCGATTCTCAAACACCCCAGCAAGCCCGTGAGCACGATGATCATCGTGCAGTACCGTCCTCCCGTCGAGGCATTCTGCGTTGAGTTTCCCGCCGGCCTGATCGACGAAGGCGAGTCGCCCGAGCAAGCTGCTATTCGTGAGCTGAGGGAGGAGACTGGCTATTCTGGCAAGGTTTGTAGATCTCTTCATGTTGCGGCAATGCTGTATTTGCAACGAGATGACTTGAGCTGACACGTTTCAACAGGTGAGCGGCATCAGCCCAACTCTGAGCAGCCAGCCTGGCATGACCAGCGCTAACATGGTGGTACGTGTAATTACTAGGTCGTCGACTGCAGTCCGACGATTGTCAGCGATCCAGGATTGACGAACGCCAACATGCAGGTATGATGCATCGGCCTTGATTTCTCCCTCGCGCATCATCCCTTCCTTCCATCCTTCCAACCCGCCAACCCCCAAGGAAGAAGATGCCGCAAAGCTAACTCCACATAGATGGTCACCGTGGAAGTAGAGCTGAAAGAAGGCGACGAAGAGCCCGAGCAGCACCTGGACGACGGCGAACACATCGAGCGCGTCGTCGTGCCCATCAGCGAGCTCTACGAAAAACTACAAGGTAAGCAACAACTCCAACAAAAAAAACAAGCCACTCCCATCATCCGCCGCGTCCAACGGAAACGAACCCCATACACGCCGCAGGAGAAGATGGTAACATAACATTTCCCCACAGCAATGTCCAAAGAGCAAGGAAAGATCGTCGACGCCAGGTAAGTTGCAATCCAAATTCCACTCCCACGAGCTCGAGTAGATCTTCTGACACACGGCGAACAGGCTCTTCCACTGGGCCCTAGGTCTGCACTGGAGCCAACGTCTTCTCTGAGTGCTGACTTGCTTGCTCGCCCGGTTCTTGCAGATTTCGCGGCCAGAGGCTACACCAACGACCAGTACGTTGCTTTCCTGGCTTGGGGCTGGAAATGGGGTGGCAGAGCTGTCAGTACTGTGAAGTGAGATTGGCTGCTAGTCGTCAGCACGTGCAGGTGCATGTCGTTCCTGCTGCGATAGAGCTCTGCGGATTCGAGGGGTTGCTCAAGTTATACTACGAACAGCCCACCGGGCAAATGAAGTACTGTGGTTCGTGTCAATGCCAAATCTCGTTTCGTTGTTCCTCCGTTTTTTCATGGTCAAGTTCTGCATGTATCCCTATAGTCTTGCCACGATCCTAATGTGACGGCAGTCTTGTTTCGAATTGCGCATACACCATCGAACGAACAGTCTCAATCCGCTGCAAACAACCGCCATTTCCAGGCAGTCCTCTTCAAGAATCCATGCAATTCTTTCAACGGTGGTGCACATCGGAAAGCCAAAAGTCGAAGAAACTGTTGTTGAAAGTGGTATTTGTACATTTTGATGCCGTTCTTCCGACGCGAAACAGCGCGACCATGCTGTCAGCGATCAGATCCCACCATTCTCTATATCCATACAATTCTCCTGAATGTGACAGCAGTCCAGTCTGAGGGCATGTCCGCTCAGTCGTATGCATCCTGCTGCGGCGGCACAAGCACAACGCCCATCCGTCGCCGCCGTGGATTTCTTCTTCACAGACCTTATACGCGCCAACGAGCCCGTATCGCTCTTCATGGTATGTATACACGCCGCGCCGCCCTCCTCATGCGCACGCCCGTGGCGCGGCGCGGCATTTCCCGCACCACTTGGTTTCCTTTCCATCTGTCCCTCTCTCTGTCAATCCAATGCCTACGCAGCATTCGGGTCTTGCGGGCTAGTAGTCCCAGCAACCGCACCCTTCGTCGCCCCCTCAGCAACATCAGCCGCAGGCAACTGTCCTTGAGGCTTCACATGCGCGCGAACCGCATCCGTAACCCCCCT
>Ga0265797_10001935_pt1 | contig 35815 bp, 29 predicted proteins | sample P2T30metagenome_FD_192433 | JGI IMG/M metagenome (GOLD analysis project Ga0265797, IMG submission 192433) | Plant litter microbial communities from East Loma Ridge, Irvine, California - P2 T30 | ecosystem: Environmental > Terrestrial > Plant litter > Unclassified | place: USA: California...
CCAACCAACCAACCACCTCACTTCTGGTTGGTTAGTTGATTATGTAAGGAGGCCTCCGGTTGGTTGGTTGGTCAACCAACTAACGGGCCAACCCTTGGCAACAGTGGTTGGTTAGTAGCCACCCTGTGCTGCAAGGTCGGATAGAATGTCGATATGCAGGTTCGTACGCACAACCGTATCAATTGTCCAGGGCTTTCGTACCATCCGAGTCGTCATAGCGTCCACAAGCTCTTTGTCCCACGTGAAATCAGGGAATCGCTTTGCAGTCTCTGCGACAATTTCATCCCACAAAACGAGGCCGTATCGCTGAGCGTTGGACTTACTGACAACGGTAAGGTGCTTTCTTGGGCGTCGGTTAGCAGCTTCGAAGGCGTACTGCATGATACGCTGGATGCCGTGTCTTGTGAAGATACTAGTCTCGGTAGCCACTTCCCAGTCGTAGTTATTATAAGATCGTCCGCCATGACCTGAGTATTCGCCTTCACTGTTCTCGCGGATCAGAAGCCAATCAAAGTCGCTCGCTTTGCATGCATTCAGACGAGGTGTTGTAAGACAACGGATCGGCCGAGCGTTTGCATATAGCTGCAAAAAACCTCGCAATTTCAACAGGAGGTCCAGGGAGAGATGTGATCAGGTACGTCTGCATGGCGAGATTGTCAAATTTGAATCAAATTCTCCACTCAACAATTCGAATTTACCCGGCATTCCAAAGGCTCCAAATAGAATGGCATCATAGCTTGGAGTTCCGATTTAAAATCGGCCGGGAGGTATGAACCTGTCTCTTTCCAGAAGCCAGTTCCCTAGGGTAAAGTCGTGACCTCGGCCTTGTAAGAGCCTGACAACTCGGCAGCCGCGTTCAGGACTTTGAGAGCGGCTTCCACCACCTCAATTCCGATGCCGTCACCCGGTATGGCTGCTATACGATGAACAGGATTTTCTGTATGCAAAGAGAGGATGACGAGTAAGTAAAAGGCTGGCATACTCGACTGATATAAACGAGAAGCAGCAATGGACAGGTGTCCTACGTTGTGTGAATCGTGTTGCTAAGCATGTCACCGTGGGAAGCCGGCTCCGGAACTCTCGAATTATGGTCCACAACCGGCTCATCAGCCACATAAGCTGGTTGGACGAACGCTTCCGGTCCTGCATGGCCGAGCCGGGTGGCCAACGTCAAGTGAAATTTACGGCCGTACCCTCATATTGCCTCTAGGAAAGTAGAGGGACATCTTGACATCTTGCTCCGAGACAAGTACCATAGAACGGCGGTACTAGTCTATCTTATCTAGTATAGATTTTCACCATGAGCTTTCCTTACTTTGCCTCCAACTAACTGTTCTCAAGTGACTTATATCTTAGCTTCCTGGAGTTAATAGAAGCGAAGAACATATAGACTTCTTAGTAGTTAAGCTTTAGTAAGCCGAAATTAATTAATATAAATCGAAACTAATGTATTAATAAAAGACATAGCTTATAAGTAACCCTATAGCCTATAGAGTATTCTAGATACTTTAAATTCTTAATATTACTATTATCGCTATTACTATAGATATATAAATATCTACGAATTCTTATAATTTTAACTATGTTAGCTCTATCTAACTTAACTATTACGAATTCTAAAACATAACTAAAGTATAGATAATATTACGGGCGGATATCGGGGGTAAAGGCGGTACGTAGGTATAGTAGCAGACGGATCGGATATAGAGCTAAATACGTACGGATAGGCAACCTAGTGGTATGCTCTATTAACAGGACGTAGCTCAAAGAGCTACGATCGGGATGCAAGGTACGAAGTCGGGAGTAAGCCGAGTCCCCGGCTTACCTGCCAAGCTGATCAGTGTGCCTAAGGAATACATCAGGGGCTGTCACGTTCTGACCGTGACAGCTAGTCGGACTAGTCGTCTTATATATAAGATACGTAAGCGCGGAGGTTTTATTCTAGAATAGCGTTTATTCGTTCGGTTTAGCTATCGCCTTTAGGTCGGTATACTACTATTATCCTCGTAGATAACTATAGTCTTCAAGATAGGTGTTTCTAGAATTCGTTTATAAAGCGGATATCTCGATTAGAGATAACGGATACCGGAGCGCTATAAAGACGGTAGATCTCTCGGATAAAGATACGGGAAACGTCTTCGGCGTTATCTATTATATAGCTAGGGACGTAGTAACGTATCTTCGTTAACCGGTTAACAATCACTAGTACCGCGTTAAACCTATTCGATAAAGGTAGGTACGTAATAAAGTTAACGGAGATATATTACTAGGATGGTTCGGGAATCGGTAGAGGTTATAATAGACCTTAATGTCTATTTCGACGGGCTTTAATCCTCCTATAGGTATCATAGTTACTAACGTATTATCGGACGTCGGTATTCATTCCTTTCTAGTAGTAGTAACGGGACACTAATTTAAATGTCTTTATTCTTCCTAGGTAGCCGGCTAACGGGTTATTATAGTATTATCGGATAATCTTCGTACGGAGGTCTTCGTATTCGGGAACGTAGATCTTATTACGGTAGTAGAGAAGCTCTTATTTAGCTTCGTACTAAGCTAGCTATAGGAACGGATAACGGTTCTTCTTCTATTCGATTATAGAGAGTACTAAAGCGGTGTTTTTCGTCTTCTCGGGTAGCTATCTTTAATAGCTATTAGATCTCTTCTTATTAGTCTTATACCGGAGGTTCTAGGGTTATAGCATTAATCTAGACTATCGAGGGTTCTTCGAATTAGGCGTACTTAATAGGTAGTTTAGGAGTCTAAGGTAGGGATAGCGGAAGAGGCTGATTTTTGAAATTCTCTTTCTTTAACACTACTCGGCTCTAGTGCTATAGGCGTTTATCCCCTTCCTTAGGTAAATCTTCTAACCTCCTAGTTAGAGTATCGGGTTTCTTACCCTGCTTTCTAGGACGGTAGATAATACGGAAGTTATAGCGGGACAGGAATTCGGACTAGCGGGCTTATCGGCGGTTTAGCATCTTTGTTATTATAAAGTACTCGAGGTTTCGGTGATTAGATAGGATTCGGATCGGGGACTTAGTTCCTTCGAGTTCGGGGCGCTATTCTTTAAGGTAGCGAATGATAGCAAGTAGCTCTTTATCGTAGATCTCGTAATTACACTCAACGGTAGAGTGTTTCTTCGAAAAGAAGGTAACAGGACGTAGAATACCCTCCTTATCGTACTAAGAGAGTACTCTACCGGATATAAAGTCAGAGGCGTCGGTTTCTAGGATAGCTTCCTTAGTCTAGTCGAACGGGCGGAGAGTCGGAGCAGAGGTAACAGTTTGCTTTAGAGTCTCGAAAGCATCTTGACATTTAAGAGACTAGTTGAAGACAGCGTTCTTCTTCGTTAGGTTGATTAGCGGAGTAACTATCTTCGAATAGTTCTTAATGAAACGGCGGTAGAAGTTGCAGAAGCCGTTGAACCGGAGGACGTCGGTAGCAGATCTAGGAGTCTTCCATTCGAGGATAGTTCTAACCTTCTCGGGATCTATCTTAAACCCGTCTCGGCCGACGATCAGGCCGCGGAACTTAGTCTCGGTGACGAAGAACTCGCATTTCGATAGCTTAGCGTAGAGTCCTGCCTCTCGGAGGCGTTATAGGACTTTACAGACGTGTTCTTCGTGTTCTTCGTAGGTCTTGCTATAAATCAGGATATCATCGAGGTACGCGGAGTAGAACTAGTCGAGGTAGTCGCGGAGAGAGTCGTTAATAAACCTCTAGAAGGTAGCCGGGGCCCTAGTTAGCCCGAATAGCATAACTAGGGATTCGAATAGTCTAAAGCGGGTAAGGAACGCGGTTAGCTTTTCGTGTCCTTCTTTCATTCGTACGTTATTAAACGCAGAGATGATGTCGATCTTCGAGAAGTACTTTATGCCTTATAGGTTGTTTAGGGTTTCCTTAATCAGCGGTAGCGGGTAGCGGTCCTTTGCCGAGACTTCGTTAAGTACTCGATAATCCATATAGAGTCGGAGGCCTCCTCCTGGTTTCTTAACAAATAGGATAGGGGAGGTAATAGAGGAGGAGCTTAGTCGGATGAATCCTTTCCGAAGATTCTTATCGAGCTAGTTACGCAATGTCTAAAGCTCTTCGCGGGACATAGAATAGATCTTTCTAAATAGTAGTTTCTTATCTAAGGTTAGGCGGATCTCGTGATCGTACGAGCGGTACGGCGGGAGCTTATCTGCTTTCTTCGGAGAAAAGACATCGGCGTGGTCTTGAAGAACCGTCGGGAGTTAGAGTTTTAGTTCGTCTTCTTCTTGTTATAACGCTATATCAAAGTCTTTAAGCGTAACCATGCCGATTCGGTAGCCTCTTCTCGCATAAGCACGTATAGCATACACGCTAACGGCGGCAACGTCGCGGTGGTTCAGATTCGGAAGGTAGCGCTTAGGTACTTCTCGGAGTCCTTTCTGTCTCGTCGGGTGTCTTGTCTGATTACAGTTCTGAATACAGTTGGGATCGTTAAATTCCTATGAGCCGTCGGCCTAGTTCGTTTTCGGATTATGCTTCTTAAGCTAGGGGTGTCCTAAGACAATCGGATAGTGTGATAACGGAGTAGCATATAGGACGACGTCCTTATCTACGTAGTCTCCATTCTGGATATCATATCGGGCATATTCCTTTATAGTTCGGGAGTCTCTTTCGGCGCTATCGTATGTAACGGAGGTGGAATGCCGCTAGGTTTAGCTCGGGTTAAACTAAGGGTTGACTAAGGCGAGGGAAGAAGTGGTTGGCATAATGAATACGGTTCGTTGTAATCACTGACTTCGATACATAAGTTGAGCACGAGGCTCCTCTCTAAGGAAAGTATCCGTTCTATATACTAAGGAGACTCGTGAGCTGTCGGTGTGCTCACTTCGTGAGCGCCGTGAGCTGCTCACTCTGCTCGCTTCGTGAGCGGAGTGAGGACTGCTCGCCCTGCTCACTTCGTGAGTGAAGTGAGCATGCTGCAGTATTCGAACCCGTGCTGGGTTCTACGCTGCACACCGTCCGCTGGTCATGACCGTGAGAGAGGATCATCACATCGTAGCCGTAGAGAGAGAAGGGTCGGCTAAGCGGTGTAAGTTTAATCGCTTTATCTTACGCGTATTCCTTATCGATAAATGCGTAGTCTTCGCATCCGGTGTCGATTAGAGCGTAGGTCGGTTCGGATAGGTCGTTCTATCTAACTATTAAACTTAAAATCGGGGCTAAAGTACGAGTGAATTCCTTTTCAATCGTAGTACCGTGAACGGCTATGTTAGTAATGCGTAGGGGTTTTCCGGTAGTCGAGTTAGGTCGATAGTAGCGAGGTTTCTGTGCGTCTTGTTCTACCGCCTGAATACGGCTTAGTTCAGGCGAATCCCATTTTCCGAGTGGTCTTCGAATGTCGGAGCATAAGCGGGGGTCGGCGGGCGAATAGGAGTCGGTTGCTAAGTTCGGGGGAATCTATAGTCTTGAAGAGTAGCATAGCGGTTTATCGGGGATCTAGGCGGTGAGGGGCTTCGAAGTCCTATCGCTTGCATACGGTAACGGCGGGCGTTACTATCGCGGCGTTATACTTCGAGAGGTCGGTTGTTAGGCTGAGGGCAGTCTCTAACGCGGTAGCCGGCTTTATGGCAGCGGTAATAGGTTCCGGCTTCTTTGTCGGTAGGACGTCGGGTGTTACTAAGATCTATCGGTTCGCCTTATACGGTTTTCTGAGCGACTATTGCGAATGTCGGAGTGGGGCGAGGGCTTTGCGGGCGGCGGACTTCGGTAACAGAAGTGTGTACCTTTATTAGGACAGTCGGTTGTTAGTAGTAACGGCGACGGTTCTTAAGTCCCTAGAGGTGAGTAGCAAGGTCGAGGTATTTACGGCTCGTCGGCGGGTTGTGAAGTAGCATTTCTCGGAGTTCATTCGAGATAGCTTGTTCCAGAAGCGTTGCTAGGGATTCATCATTCATTTCGGCTTCTAGTCCTAAGCGCTGGAATTTGGCAAAGAAGGCAGCGAATTCCTTATTCGTCTGTTTGAAGCGGAAGAGTTCGGAACGGGTGTTCTGTATACGGTTCGGGTCGCCGTAGGCGCGTTCGAGGATCTTTAGAATGTCGGAGTAGTCGTCTAGTCGGCAGATACCGTTACGAATGTACGGCAGGATCTGAGAGTACGGGGTTCCAGAGAGGCGGCTGTTAACATAGGACATACGGGAGAGCGGAGTTGAGAATCGGTCTTAGTTTACAATCATCTTCTCGTGGATCTGAGAAACAAAGCGGCGGAGGTCTGATCGTTGTCTAGTAAACTCCCTCGGGTCGGGCACTTTTTCGGACTGTCTAGTAGACTCGGAAGGTGCGGTAGCAAAAGGCGTAGTCTTTCCCGGAGCAGGATCTAACGAGGTCTTATTAACCGGTTCGGGTTGAGTAGCGGACGGGGGAGTGTATATAGCAGGTTATGCAATTGCTAGAGCTCTTTCCTTTGCGACTTTAGCTTTGATAAGCTTACGGGTCGTATCTTTAAGTTAGGTTTTCTAATAGTCGATAATCGAGCTAAGCTTCACCTTATCCTGGTTGGCGGAGAATAGCTGTTCTTTTAGGTCGGTATTAGAAAGCTGAAGTTAGGCAGATTGTTCGGTAAATCCCTCTTGAGTATTTCTATGCTTTTTAATGTAGAGATAGGCGGCTTGACAGTAGTGGTACTAGACTTGCGGTTTAGCGGAGACGTGTTTAATAAATTGTTCTTCGGATTCCGGTAGGAACGGTGGCATCGGCTGGGAGGCTGCCATACCTAAGGTAGGAGCTACGTAATGTCACGGGCGGGTATCGGGAGCGTAGGCGGTGCGTACGTATGGTAGCGGACGGATCAGATATAGAGCTATGTACGTACGGATAGGCAACCTAGTGGTATACTCTATTAACAGGACGTAGCTCTAAGAGCTACACTTAGGATGTAAAGTGCGAAGTTAGGAGTAAGCCGAGTCCTCGGCTTACCTGCTAGGGCTGATCAGTGTGCCTGAGGCATACATCAGGAGCTGTCACGTTCTGACCGTGACACTTAATTAGAAACCATGTCTTTATATTATAAAGGTAGACTTTATTATAGCCTTTAAGTAAGCCTTCCTTACTTCCTTTACTTAAGCTAATATCTAAGTAGGATTTAGAGGTTCTAGCTTATATCCATTTGATCTAGAGGCTGTATCGTTCTATTTAGATCTAGTACTAAGGTCTCTAAGTTAGCCTTTATCTTAAGAGTTATAGTGTTTTAAGACCCTAAGTAATACTAAGGAGGTAGACAAGTAAGCTACACTAATCAAGAAAAGGCTTAAAAGGCATTAAAGCAGCTTACTAACCCTAATTATTAAGGCTCTCAATTAGCTATCTAAAGGAGCCTAGGTTATAGCTACTTTAATAGCCCTACTATAGGTATAGATTACTACCCTTTAAAAGGCTAATAAGGCTATATATGCTCGGAGGAAGAGGACTAGAAAGGCTCTAGTATCAGATACTGCCTTATTAGTTAGTGAGGTAAAGGCTATAGGTGGTTATAAGGAGGTTAAAGCTGAAATAAGAGAGGAGATACTAAGGTCAAAGAAGAGGACATTAAGGTATAGCAAATGTGGTTAGGAAGGTCATACCTTTAGAACTTGTAGGGTTTGAGAATAGATACTTCTGTATGATATTTACCAATCTCAAGTTAATTGAACTAGTAGTTATTAAGTTATTCAATTATAAAGGTGGTTAACCTCAATTCTGTTTGACACGCTCTAGGATTTGACACGCCCCCGTGCCCCGCGTTACGCCATCAGTCTTGCGAGATCATATGCCCTGGATATCGGGATGACGTGCGCGGAAGCGATCCAGCCAGCTCTTGCCGATGGGTTGTAGGTAAGACGGTGGCAGCCGTGCGACCTGGTAGCGATTCTTGCGGATTTCCTCGGCTATTGCTATCGCTAGGGATGGCGTTGCAGGAGATCGGGTGATTGCAAGATGCGTAATTCATCTCACTCAATCCTCCTCTTCGGCGTTCAAAAGAACTTGCATGTGTTCATGGGCGTGAAATTGTGAAATGCGGCCGGAGAGGTAGTTTCGGAAGCTTTAGACTGGTATGTTGTACGCGAGCGCACACTTCCGCACCGAAGTGTATCTGCCTGCACGACAGTCGAGAAGAGCATTATGCATGTCAGATCGAATGTACGCGTTCGAAACGCGTTCAATCGCGTCCATTGTAGATGTGTCGCGTCGTAAAGCAAGGAAATGCGGGCGAAATTGCACCAAATCCCGGAATTCACCACTTCCCCAGGATTTTCGTTATAAAAATCTACTATCTAGTTTGATGCGGATGTTGACCCCAAACGAAGAACTGAATACAGGACTCTTGCGAATGTGTGGCGTTTAGAGTGTGAAAAGGTGGGATTTCACTAGCATCACTGGCTCTTCCGCACGAGCATGTATTCGATGTATTCCGTCTCTCCTTTGACGCATACCTTGCAATCCCTTACAAATCCAAATTTGCAGTAGAGCGGTTCGGTCACCGCATTGGATTGCACGAATATGTCCAAGCCTTCAGCATCAGCAATCTGACAGGCTGCCTCTAACAAAAGTCGGCCCAAGCCCACACCTTTTGCCTTCTGACAGACTCCGAAGACCTCAAGTAAGTAATGCGTCCGACCAAGCATCATGCGCTCGCGATGGTTGGTCATAGCGCTCGACACCGGAAGTAGGTTCTCCAAACCGTGGTCTTCAGTAAAGGGGAACATGGACCATAAACCGGCTCCCCTCTGTAGCGCTGTCATGCGGCGGATGGATAAAGCGCCAGCCACCTGACTTGCATTCTGACCATTGTGATGGGTGCGAGCTATGAGTAGCTGACATTCCGAATCCCGAATTTCGATCTCAAAGACTGATGCCCACCATTCCCGCATTCGTGCTGTATCCGGGAAACAGTTCTTGATGAAAGGATTGACCGAGTGAAACGAGCGTGGAATCAGAGTCGAAAGTGAAGGAATGTCGTCATGGGTTGCCGTCGTGACCGAATAGTTCCAAGCTCTTGGAGTCGTCATAGTATCTTCTTTGGTAAGCTGTCGACTGTCGAATGTCATAAGTGGAGAGCTAAGGCCGGAGCGTGGCGAGGAATGGAATTTTCGAAAAGAGAATCCAACTTTTGGACGGAGTGAGCGTTTTGTGAGGTAAGAAACTGACTGTACGCTCGGTCAGAGGTGGTTGTAAATGAGAGAAAGGCAATCCCAAGTAGGCAAGTCCAGGTATCATGAAAGTTGGTAAGCTAGCCTGGTTTCGCGTACTGGGGATGTATGAGTCTCGAATTATAACCCCAAGCCTTGCGTTCTAACGGCTTGCAGCAGGGTGTTGTCGATGCCGAATTGCCGGCGCATTGCCGGGCATCCGGCCTAATGTCACGACCGGCGACCGGCGCCACTATTGCGGATTTTCTCCGATATCGTACTGTCAACCAGATGTCAAAGGTTAGCTCTAGTTATTCGGCCGTACTCGAGTGTGATGACGCCTAGAGATCCCACAGCGCTAGAAGCGCAGAATCTCCAGACTGCCCTAAGCGAGCAGGCACATACACAGTCTGATACTGAGCTAGAAGGAATGCCTAAGGCATTACTTAACTGATCCAGGAATTGGATCAGACTGATCAGGACTAATCGGTTAGACTGAGCAGTATAGATACTATCTCAGTTAGGACAAGTCTCCTTAGTATATAGAACGGATACTTTCCTTAGATAGGAGTCTTATACTTGACTTATGTATTGAAGTTAGTAATTATAACAAACAGTATTTATTATACTAACTACTTCTTCCCTCGCCTTAGTCACCCCTTGGTTTAACCCGAGCTAAACCTAGCGGCATTCCACCTCCGTTACATTAAGCTCAATCGGCCTAGAAGTAGCCTCTGGAATCTTCGATGATTATTAAGACGAGGTTAGTATCGAATTAGCTACCGAAGCGAGCGACCTTTCGTCTAGATTTTCATTCGATAGGTCAATTTCACGACACCGTAAGCCAGACGCCTTCGATCGCCGTAGCGGTACTTATAGGACAGACATAGTTACCGAAAGTGTAAGCGTATTCTCTGGGGAAACTCTTAAAGAGGTGGTAGTATCTATATACACATAATATGAGGACATAGGCAACGCAACCTTATATAAATCGATTACATACGCCTCGGAGAAAGTCTTGTCCGACGTAATCCCACGCAAAGCCTTTACTCCTATCGGCTCAGAACTAAGGGTTATTCTCGACATAGCAATGTCATCTTCACATTATATGCCTCTTCTCTTACAGGACCTATTATCACGAGCAATCTTTCCTATACTTCTCCTACACTAAGGTTAGACATCTATTTAGTTAGGCCTGCGGGTCTGATCGACCTGCTATTTTCGACTACATCGAGTCTAGCAGAGCTAACAACCTAATACATAGTCAGAACACATACTCCACTTCGAAAGACAATAGCAAAGCGCCGCCCGCCAAGATGTCCCAGTCACCTGCGGTCATGACCGCCGGCGAGCGTCGAAGTCGCCGCAGGATCGCAGTGGCTTCACTTTGCTACAACGCTGAAGGAGCGAACTCCCCGTTGACCGCATCGACTAAGAGTCATCGTTCCTACGGACCCAAGGGCAAGTGCCGGAACATGGTGGCGTTGAGGGGTCTTGCACCGATGTGACAACATGGAAGTTTTGATGAAAGCTACCGAAGTACGAGACGAATTGGGGTTGCAAGACGGGGCATGCGAACCCTTTTACATATGCACATCGTAACATATCCCAACTATGGCCGATACTTGTGAACTCTGCCCTGCTCTTATTCCACAAGTCCCACGTGGCATACCACCCGAACTTTGTATATCATACTGGGCCACCCAATTGTCGAAAGCGCAACATGTTCCCTGTAATCAACACGGCACACGGACGTGCATGGATGTCTGACTTACAGCATCAGCATCCTCACGCAGTCGTTTGTGCACGGCACTCGTGTAACATTTTTTCTCGTCTGTGCTTCTTGTAGACTCTGTGAGCCACTGCCGTGACTGCTATAAGGCGGGCAAAATGAGAAAGTGACCCCGTATCGGCGAGCGCCAGCTTCGATGCTGCACATGCCATCTGCATGCATTCATTTTGCAGGTGCCGTACTCGAAACCGGCCCGGGCGATGAGAAGATAGCGCTTTAGACCCTTTCTTCCCGCCTGCCGCTCCTGATCCTGTGTGGTACGCATGGGAGCAAGTCGGAAGTCATCAAGTTGATCTCACCATGTGCTGTGTCTATTATTCCTTTGCGTGAATAGTGGTCCGGCGACATACCTTGCATGGAGCGAATTCACACATCCTAGGGCCCTAGATCGTTGCCATGCCCACAGGCTCGCGACAGGCACATGTAGGAGAGACGAGCGTACGAACACTATAGGTCCCATGAAGGATAACTCTCTGATGGATCACACTTTCTAAGGTCGGAGCAAGCAAGTCATATCAGTGGCTGATTTATTTTTCCAACTCAGCTCTCCACAGCGAGTGCATCGTCGAATCTCGCAAATAGCAACTTCTATCATCATCTGTGGACTACCCGTGCCGGTTCATGCCGGTCGTTTGCCGGATCGGTACCGGTTTGATGCCGGTTGGGCGGATTGCCGGCTTTGACCGCGCTGCATAGATTTTCAATGAAAGAATGCGAAAAGTTTCACACCGTGAAACTGGACCTGGAAAGACTTTTATTGGAAGACAGCTGAGACGAAGGTCCCGTAGCGGATCTATCATTCCCATTTTCGAAAAATAATCTCTGGACGAATCTCCCTCGGCAGATTATGCATTCGATACAACCACTGCCTCATCAACACTGGCCATTACTGCTATCCAACAATCCAGCGGCTGACGGACTTGTTTACTCTGTATCTCGGGCTGTCGTCAAAGATGAGAGTCTTGGGCGTGCAATCACAAAACAAGGATGCCCTCACAACACGTTCCATGAATGCGCCAAGCTCCATATCAAGCACCAATGACCAAGACACTGGCGGTATGCGGCAACCCAATCCGTTCGCAATACTATCAAATATGGCTGGAAGATCAAAGCTTGAGATCGGGATTCATCTGGCAAACGACGGACATGTTTATCGCAATCTGGACCGCGTGCATGGAACTTTGGTGATCAAAGCCACTTGCGACACGCCTTTCGAGACTGTCGAGATTGCCTTTGTCGGTGCTTCTCACACTCGCATTGAGCGGTATGGTGGTCACACTCTGAGTACGGACATATCAAGAGCTTCACACGAATTCATCAACACGGCGCAGACCCATATGGACCAGCATCTCCCAGTGGATCGAATCTTGAGGGCCGGCCGGACTTATACATTTCCAATCGACCTGACAATACCGGACTGTATCGAATGGACCAAATGTAGGCACAGTGTCGATAGCGTTGCGGTTCGCGATGCACACCGCCATCTACCACCAACATTTAACGACTGCGGAGATTTGAACATCAGTGCCAAAAGGAAAAATGCCTTCTTCGGAGGGGCGACAGTCCGATACCGAGTTCGAGCTACAGTCACCAGAGGAAGTTATTTCAAAGGCAAAAAATCGATTGTGCCTGTCATTTCATACGAACATGGTATCCTGGTACTACCGGCTTCCAGAGGTTTCCTCCCCATATCCATGGACCGGACAAGGGAGGCCGCGTACGAAACGCACCAATTCAAGCACAGGCTGCAATCCCGGTGTCTAGGCACGCTTACTGTAGCAATGCTGTATGCCCCAACTCTGTTGAGTCCTACATTGGGCGCAAAGATCGGTATTGGCGATCGCACCTTTGCGTTTTCTGTAGCTCTCCACTACCGACCAGGCCATGCGTCCATGGAATTGCCTCACCTCAAAAAGATCGTCAGCAAGCTGAAGTCTTATACATACTACTCCACCAGCCCGTATACGGACTTTCCATCAACACGTTGCAGCAAAGAAGATTCCAGCAAAGTGCTATGGAGCAATTCCACCAAATTGGCATCACGGGATGCAACATCTATACCCTGGAATACTGATAGCTTCGACGACTTTAACAGTTCATCAGACGATTTCGGATGTACCGAGAGCTCGGTCAATGTGCAGGACGCACACTTTGTCTCCAAACTTGTCATTCCTGTGGAGATCCCCTTCACTGAACACCTTATACCAACCTTCCATTCATGCCTCATAGGCCATTTTCACGAGATCACGCTCTCGTTGTCCTTCGGTCTCAACGGCTTGAAAAAAGATGTCAAAGTCCGCATGCCGTTGCATATCGCGTCACTTTCCAAATAAGGAATGAGTCTCTGATCGTGTTGGTTTTAACAACCGAAGGGAAAAGGGCTGCGTTATGTTTGAGCGTCTTGTGAGCGAGAAAAGACCTTGGTGTCTCTGACGCCCTAAGATCAAGGGTGTCACTGGTGGTGGCTTTGCAACCCCATTCTACTCGAGGCTGATTCTTAGCTGGTCTCGTATCTCTTTTAGAAGTAGCCATTGGTGTGTAAGCAGTCCGAGTGATGGAACTTAATCATATCAGTCTCGTACATGGGAATTAAGATAAGACGCTCTAGTGTTTGTACGCGGTGTGGCTGGCGTTTACAATCATGATCTCAGCGTTCACTTTGCGGTGTTATTGTTGCAATACTTGTACTGTACTAGGACCCCTAAATTCGAAAATTGGCTAGTATGAATCATGGAGGGATCTACGCAGCCCAGGCCGAGCTGTGGCACGGCTATCGTCGGGCATGTCGGCTCGTCTGACAAATGTCTAGACGCGGAACCACTGGAAGTTTCTACGTCAACACACAGATCTTGCAGTGCTGTTCATGCATCCGTTTTGCGATTGAACGAGCCGTGCAAGAATAAACATGCATGTTTTAAAAATCCGGTCGTGCGTCGGAGTTGACCCAGTGAAGGGTCTTACTTGGACACTATGACACCCACGTCAGCAGTCCTTCCCCGACAGCCCGAAATTTGCGCATCTACATCAGGTACGTCACGTGCGTCACATGCATCATGGGCGTCATTTTCGTCATCAGTGTCAGCTATGGGATTCGCGGCTCCCACAATACAATATCACTGCGCCTTCTTGCACGCTGCGGTCTACTTGCGGGTTGCGTGAGTTGTTTCCGTCTGTCGCAGAACATCTATCGAAAGAAGCTAGAGCACGAAAAGGCCGTTGTGGAGCTTCAATTGGTCTACATATTTTGAGCATCTCTTGATGGCTTTGGATCACGCCTGGTCTCGCTTTCACCTCTGCCTTGCTTCCGTATAACCACCGCCCATGCTCTATCTTTCCTCGTAATTCGTCCACTATCATTAGTACCAGTAGTGGTATCACCACTAACCCTCTATACTGGAGGCTCTCGAGCAACGTGTCGGTGGTCAAAGCCTGCGGCAATAGCAGGTTCTACGCTGACTATCGTCAGCCGACGTCTTCCCCAGATCGAGCACGATCATCTCTACCACTAAAGACACTTCCCGCCCTCCCGCCCGGCCCCGCTTTCAGACTCTGCAGTCATGTCGAGTCAAGTCCACAACCTGACTGAGCGTTGATAAGTCCCACTCGGAAGTCGAGTCAAAACGAATCGACACAACATGGCTAGCCCAGAGCTCCCAGCCTCGACCAGGAACACAGCTTTGAGCCCGTCAGTCGGCCAGCAAGGGGAGCATCTGGTGAGGCCGAGCCGGAGGAGGCGAGCGTAAGTCATCTAACTCTTTACCACTTTCCCGTACCGTGCCTGACTTTATGGCTAGATGTAATGCATGTAGGCGCCTGAAAGAGAAATGCCAGGGCGGTGAGCCTTGTTCCAGATGTGTACGATTTCGTCGGACTTGTGGTTACGGAGATCAGGTCGGACATCTACAAGCGCGAGTTGGCGGAACTCAGAACAACAGGCAAGCTGACATACAGTCATTGAGTCATGACCTACCGCTAATATCTACGCGAAGTGAAAAGAATCCTTTCTTTGATCCGGAAAGAATACACATGCTGGAAGAACTGGTTCAAACCTACTCAGGTGTTCAGAGTTTCACTAGGGACTCTCTTTCCGATCTACTCACCTTACTCGGGACCAACACTGCGACAACAATTGTCACCCCTTCAGGGGGGACTGATATGTCAGAGCGAGCTCCAATGCTGGATAGTGATAGTGAGGAGATTGTCGCCGACGTCGACGTCGCCCAGCCCGCTGGTAATATAGCCGTTGGCCTTCATGTTGAGGGACACTACGCTAATTCTGTGATAAGTTCACTCAGGCGCGTTCTCTCATTCTAAATTTTCGCAACGAGTACAAAGGGTGGCGAGATCAAGGCTGGAGTCCAGTGGGCCAGAGGTTGGTGTCTTCAGGCAATCGAGTCGTAGGCTGCTTTCGCTGATACACATAAAGTCCGAACAGCTCCCGGGGTCCCCAAGCGTATCTTCTCCTACAACCCAACTGCGTTCACAGACCAGTGGCATCGTTGATGCAGTCAGCGTGTTTCCGCCAGCCAACGTTGCGTTCTTTTTGATGGACACGTTTCTTGATGCTGCACAAACCAATTATACCTATATGGATGAACAGGCATTACGCAAAAGGCTCAGCAACTATTATTACGGGGAAGCCGTGCTCAAGACAGAAGATTCGCCGTGGATCTGCGCTGCTCTAATGGTATTTGCTATCGCCACGCAGTTTTCACACCTGAAAGCTGGATCCGAACTCCGAGGCAGTCCAAGCATTACTGAGATGCAATCCAAAGACGAAGCGATAGCGCTCATGTTCTACCACAAGGCTACTAAGTTATTGCCTGATGTTCTTGCTGCTGCCGACTTCGAGAGTGTGCAAGCCTCACTTCTTTTGAGCGTGTACACACTCCCCATAGACGCGGCCGGGTTGGCGTGCACCTATGTTGGAATCGCGATTCGGATCGCGACGCAGAATGGCATGCACCTGAGGTGTCACAGGAGCTTGCGATCTCGGCAACTTGAGCTCAGGAAAAGGATATGGTGGTCTGCATATTCTTTGGAGAGGCAAGTCTTCAAGGTCCTCAGCTGCACACGCTCGCTAATTTCCCTTGCAGGCGACTTTGCGTGTTGCATGGTAGGCCATTTACCGTTGCACGTTGTGATGTTGAGGTTGATCTACCGCAAGACTCTCCAGAACTGCGCTGCGATAACCGCGTCGAGACATTTGCCAATTTCATGACAATGATCAAACTATCAAAAGCTCTGGAAGATGCAAACGAGATAATGTAGGTCAAACTCCAGTTACCCCAAGCATCAACGACAAGGACCTCTCTCAGACTAACTTTTCTGTTCCCTCTTCTAAAGGACGGCGATGAGACGTGGCACGGAGCAGCATCGAATGACGTTACTGCAGAATCTCGCAGATTTCAATCAAAACTTGCGTCTTCATTGGTCGACCATACTCGACAACGGATCCCGCGACGATCTCGCAATGCAGACCCCTCTATTTCGGTTCAAGGTCCACTTGAGGTTAATGTACCACCTCACCTTTATCTTTGTTGGGCGTTCATTCATCTTCAAGAACTCCAGATCAGCGCCTGCAGCCTGGCTGGACCTTCGAGACCGCTTAGTCGATGATTGTTTGGCCAGCGCCAAAAACGTTGTGAGTCTATCGCAGACACTACACGACAAAGCAGGTCTCGCGCGGTGCTCTTACACGGAATTTACATCGTGTTCTGCCGCTACCGTCGCAATGCTCGCGCAACGCATGTTCGCAGAAGACTCGAGTCTCAAAGCCTCTTGCGACAATGGCGTAAAACTATTGAAAGAGATGTCGGTCGGGATATTTTCGCAAAGTTCTGAAAGACTTACGATCAACGCATTGGAGATGGCAGCCCGCAAATTGGACGAGAAGAACTCCCTCTCACCGACTGTGCCAGGGGGTACATATTCACAGTACATGAGCTGGGCTCTGGGACATTCCAAAAATCCGGACCCAGCCAGCCAGCTTCGGGATCTACGTTGTCTATCATCTTTTGATATGACTGACGCATCAATGGGTATAGATTTAGACACTGCTCGGGATCAAGCATTCGGGCCGCAAGCAAGCGAGACTGGCGGCATCACCATCTTCGATGGATTCGAGATCGGAGACATAGCTTCTGTGCCAGGGCTCGAGCCGTGGTTCGACTTTGGCTTGCAATAGCTAATCTCTGCTAAGCATGCCACATTCTCTTTGCTAAATACCTTGCCTTTAACATTTACCATAAACAAGCAACTGTCTGCTTTACCAAATCCATATTCCAAATAAACTTTAGTTCAATTACGTTGAGTCGTGATTATCTGTTATCTCTGTACGTTTCTCTTGAAGTATTCTTTACGAAAATATATTACAGCGATATGTATTTCTCTTAATATCCAAACATACTATACCTTATCCTATGCTTGTTTAAAACACCGAGCTACTTACTTAGTTATATTAAAAATCGATAGTAGAGGTTCGATATTCTTAGTATAGTAACCGAGATGTACTACGGGAGTGTAGTAGTTATCAGAGGGTTCGCCGAATATCGTAGGATAGTCTAATAGATAGACTATAAAGTAAGTAAAAAGATAAAGTAGAGATAAGAGTATAAGAACTCTTATATTAAGTGTATTATCTTAGTACTTAACGTCAATGACCCTGAAGTCGGACACACCCAGAAGTCGGACAGTACGCAAGCAGTATGACATATTCGCAGACGAGTATAGATAATACTTCGACCATGACTCAAAATACTCAGAGGATAAAACCACTTTCGCTATTTAATAGCCTACCTATTACTCTATATGTGAATTTAGATATCAGAGATCATATATATACTATAGAGGAAAATTAGGGTAGGAATCATAGAGAGATATAATAAAAACTATAGCGTAGAGTAAAGGAAGTGACAAAAAGTTGCTATATATTATCGAAAATTAGATAGTAAAAGACGCGTCATTATCAGAGTACCTAATCAAATATAATCTAATAGTAAGTTATATTATGATATCAATTACATAGTCTATCTAGCTGTCACGAAGTGACCTTTCACTTACTGAGTCATGTGTCACGTAACGTGGTGGATCGGCAAATACGGACCACCGTACAGCTGATACTACTACTTTTCGTCTCTTTCAAACTTCTTAGATACACTGTCTACAAATCTTTGTTCTATCATCACGTGACCCTTTACCTTTTGACATTTTTGTAGACCTACCTATCCTTCGCTTCCAACGACGAAGGCGCCTTCTGCAGGATCGCAGCACCTATTACACGCACGCCAGCGGCAATATCACCACCATACTCCGGCATTCAGTTGCGCGCGAGGCCACTGCGTAGACCGCAACTCGTGCGCAGTAAACGCGACACTTCTGAAGTCAGCTACAAACAGCGACTCATCACACTTCTCGTCTGGACCTCAGTCACTGCCTCAACTGCAGAAGACTTGGCCAGCGCACACACCGCACCAGCATAGATAGGTGGATTTCATTTCAACTTACCACTGACCTACTCACCAAGATGTTAGAACCTATATCCGAGAGCGCAATCGATCGCGCCGCTCGTCAAGCCAAACAGGCTAAGTACGACCATAAGCAATCCGAGCAACAAGCCGCACAAGCCTCCACCTCGAAAATGGACGCAACCGACGGCTCGTTCTCACGCAGACCCCGCAGCCTCGCCGAGGCCCTCAAAGGCACCATGGACGCACCTGCTCCTAGCCACCAACCATCCGACGAGACCATCATCGACCTCTCCCACATCCACAACCTCATCTACACCACAGCTGAAAGCCAAGGAGTGAACAGCCAAGAAGCTGTCGCTACCGATGTCAAGAGCTTCGTGAAGAAGGTACAAGCCAATAGAGACATGTGGTTCGACCTTATACAGCGATGCAGCAAGAGCTTGCTTGGATACTAAGAACAAGTCAAAGACCTCCAAAAAAGCAAGGATACATTGAGCAAGGCAATCGAGCGTCGCAAGCGATCAGAAGAAGCCCTCAACGACACCTTGACTCAAGCACTGGGTCTCCTTACAGATGAAGACTCTGGCAACCTCGTCGAACTCATTTAGGAGCTATAGGAAAACCTGGCTACACGCCAATCCGAAGTCGATCGCCTCGAGGACGAGGCAGCCATGAACACGCAAAATGATGACGACAAATTCACACGTCTTACCGAGCAATACAATGAACTCAGTAGGCGTCTACGCGACCGTACTAAAGAAGTGAAGGCCCATAGCGAGCAGGCTGCTGTTTAGCAACGATCCTACCTGGACTATAAGGCAACTCTGGATCAACTCACCGCGCTGACTTAGGCCAAAGTCCTCGAGCACCGTGAACAGCTTGCCCTCAGGGACGATAAAATTAAGGAGCTCGAAGACGAGATCCTTGTCGCCACCAATACAATGGTCGACGACGCTCCCTAACAGGCGCAAAGCCAAACCTAACCTCTACCACCACCTACCAACTTCGATCATCTGTTCGCCTCTCCCGGGATTGCCAACCACCGTAGCCGGAGCAACATGCCGCCGCCGCCGCCCCGCCGTGGCCGTCGCGACGACTCTGCCAATTCCTCACGCCGTAGCTAATCTGGCTCCCGCCACGAACAGTATCGCGCCACCACTGAGCGCGTCACTCCCGCTACCTCCGCCGCTCGTTCATCTGGTACAAGCTCCGAGCGCAACATGCGCTAGCCTGACCCTGAAAAGTTCACTAGCGACGATGTCACGTAATACCGCAAATGGTCCAGCGACATGGAGGCCAAGCTGCGTAACTCCTACCCCGATTCAGACTTCATCACCCAAATCGATTACGTCAAGTCACGCATAAGCGACACTGCCTGGATGCTTATTGACAACCACACCGGCCGTCATTCCGTCGATAGATGGACATCCATGGATGACTGTTGGACCGAGTTCGATGCCAACTACCTCTCTAAGCACGAAGCCTCTCACGCCAAAATGCAGCTTAACATGCTGACGCTTAAGGACTGGAACTACAAGAAGTTCATCATGGAGTTCAAGAACCTAGCCGCTAAGGCCAACGTCAAACCTGACGCCCAGGACCTGTGGCTTAAACTCCCTAAAGCCACACAGCTGCTCACCATGCATCTGCAACATGGATCCTTCCACGATCTCCACGAATGGTGTGTCATGCAACAGGACACTAACTAATCCCTCCGCGACATGCATAAGACCGAGGGATCTGGTGGCGCTAGGAAGCCAGGTGGTGGAGCCGCACCCGGCGGAGCAGGCCCTAACAAGAGCGGGAACAACGGCAGCAATAGAGGAAACAAGGGACATGTGCGCGTCATCCCCTTCAAATACTAAGGATTGGGAAGACTGTCCGACAAGCCTAAAGAAGCCGCGCGCATTGCCCGCGAGGGGCGCTGTACAAGCTGTCGCGAGAAGGGACACGAGAACTCCTAAGACAACAACTGTGTATTCAACAGGAGCCGTGGAGCCTTCAAGTTTAGCAACGTCACTAAGGAGACTTCTATTGAGGATTTCAACGCTAGCAAGAATAAGGCCAATGGTAACAACAACACACGTAACAACGCCATGCAGTTCGCCGCCGTGCACAACGACGACCACGCCCTGCCGGCCCCTGAGCAACCTCTCATGATTGAGGACGCTCATTACCAAGATCACGGGCATAGCCAGGGAAATGGCCAGCACCGCCGCTAAGTCGCGCGCGCGGTGCACGTCACTCAGATGGAGTGAACCGAATGGAAGAAGAGCTGAGGTTCAACGTGCAGGATGTCCCTAGTCACGCCGACCATCTTGCAGTTACCTCATTCATAACTGATCGAATCAAAGCTCGTACCTTACTTGATACCGGTGCATCTTCTCCTTTCGTTTCAACCAACTTCGTGCGCATCTATAACCTCCCTAAAATCAAGCTTTCACACTTAAAGACAATGCGAATGGCTGACGGCTCGCCTGTTGAAATCAACGAGGCTGTCAACCTTTCACAACGCATAGGCAGTCACACTGATTAGTGCCTGCACTATATTACCCCCATTCACAACTATGACACTGTCCTTAGGATGTCATGGCTTTAGGAGCACAATCCAGCTATCGACTTCTCCTTAAGAACAGTCAACTTCAACAGCTACCACTGCTTGGCCCAATGTCTGCTAGGCAAGCCTTGCCTCATCGCCGTCGACAACCACAAGCGCGTTCAGCAACTAAGCGCCGTGAGCGACGACCTCGACATCTGCACCATCAGCGCAGCCGGCTTCATCTAAATGGCAAACAAGACTAAAAACGAAACAGGGGTCCTTTGGCCCGAGGACCTCTAAGGTGATGACAGCTCGCATCTACAATGCTTCGCAATCTCTCCTGAAGATTTCGACAAGTTCATGACGAAAGAGAACAAGACGGACCCAAGAGAGAAGCTCCCACCAGAATATCATGACCTGGCCGATATATTCTAACATAAGGACGACTTCAAACTCCCACCTCATAAGGGAGTCGATCATGCCATCAACCTAAAGCCTGGCACCGAACCACCATACAAAAAGGCCTTCCCAATGAACCCCCAACAACTCGCAGCCGTCAAGCGCTACATTGACGACGAACTCGCTAAGGGCACGATTGAAGCATCTAATTCACCCTGCGCATCACCCGTCCTCATTGTCAGGAAGCCAAGCGGAGGACTCCGCGTTTGTATGGACTACCGCGCCCTTAATGCAATTACAGTGAAGGATCGCTACCCTATCCCTCTCATCAAGGAAACACTCGATCGCTTATGTAAGGCCAAAATCTTTACTAAGCTCGATGTCGTCGCTGCTTTCAACAATATGCGCATACGAGAAGGTGACGAATGGATGACGGCCTTCATCACCCGTTACGGGTTATACCAGTACAAAGTGCTCCCCTTCGGCCTATGCAACGGGCCCGCAAGTTGGCAGCGCTATATGAACAGCCTTATGCCCGAATACCTCGACGACTTCGTCACCATCTACCTAGACGACCTCCTCATTTATTCAGAGACAATCGAGGAACACCGAGTCCAGGTGCGCAAGGTGCTCCTCAAGCTGAGGGAGGCCGGCATCCCCGTCGACATCGACAAATGCGAGTTCCACGTGGAGGAGGTCAAATACCTCGGATTGATACTCACGCCAGGTGGCCTCAAGATGGATCTATCTAAGGTTGAAGCTATTCAATCCTGAGATCAACCCCGCTGCATCAAGGATATACAGAGCTTCCTCGGCTTCGCCAACTTTTATCGTCGCTTCATACGCAACTATTCGATGATTACAGGACCAATGACAGCGCTTACTAAGAAGGATGCTAGGCCATTCGACTTCAACGACAAAGCCCAAGCCGCCTTCAAGCACCTGAAGAATGCCTTCCTTAAAGCACCTATCCTGGCGCATTACAACCCTGATCTGCAAAATTGGGTTGAAACTAATGCCTCTAACTACGTAGTAGCAGGTGTTCTGTCACAAATGCATGGCGACGTGCTGAAGCCAGTCGCCTTCTTCTCCAAGCGCATGGTTCCGGCCGAGTGCAATTACGACATTTACGATAAAGAACTATTAGCCATTATTCGAGCATTCGAAGAATGGAGACCTAAGCTCGTGTCCTCACGGGACGAGATCCAGGCCATCACCGACTACCGCAACCTGCAATCGTTCATGACAACCAAGCAGCTCAACCCTCGTCAAGCCCGTTAGGCTGAATTCCTATCCCAATTTCACTTCCGCATTACCTATAGGCCTGGTAAGCAAGGCGAGAAGCCAGACGCGTTAACTCGCAGGCCGCAGGATTGGCCTACCGACACGGATGACCCTCGCATCGCCAGCCGCAACCGTGCGCTACTGCGCCCTAATAACGTCGCTCCTCAAATGTTAGCTAACGCCACCAAGGACCTCGTTAGCGCTCCCACGGCCGTCAGCCTGGCAGTGATTGCTACAACGCACGACGACGTCGCTCTCACACCATCGCTGGCGACCTCCAACCCCTTTCACGCCCTTAAGGACAATGACGACTCTGACGGGGGGGTATAGCTCCTAAATGAACATCAGGAGCCGGACTCAGATGACGATGATGATGAGCCGACACCGCTACAAGACATGCTGCGCGCAGCTTACGCGCAACCTTCAGTCAAGCGTGACATTGCTTAATGCAAGCTACCCGGCACGGTGCCGCCATTCCTCAAATCGCTTCGAGTCGCCCCTGCCGATTGCTCTTTCGTCGCCGATATGCTCATAGTCAACGGACGACTCTATATCCCTGAGTTCCTAAACCTGCGAACCAGGTATGTCCAACAGCATCACGACGCTCCTCTCGCCGGTCACTAAGGGATCAACCGCACCTTCGAGCTTCTCATAAGGACGGTCTTCTGGCCGAAGATATGGGAAGACGTAGCGCGCTACGTGCGCAATTGCCACCCCTGCCGACGAGCCAACGCATCACGGCTGAAGCTCCAGGGCACGTTGGCACCACATGCGATCCCTTCATACTAGTGGGAGAATATCGCTATAGACTTCATCGTTGACCTCCCGCCGAGCAGAGGGACTCTCAAGCCACAAGGCACATACAAGAATATCATGACCGTCATAGATCACCTGACAAGGATGGTCCACTTCTTACCAATCGAGGATATGAGTGCTGAACAAACCGCCTACCTCTTTCATCAACGCATCTTTTCAATCCACGGCCTACCGAAGAAAATCACCTCCGACCGTGGCACTCAATTCACATCAACCTTCTTACGCACGCTCTGGACTCTCCTTGGCATTCGCCACAACGCTTCTACGGCTTTCCACCCACAGACTAACGGAGGCCCCGAGCGCGCCAATCAAACGATTGAGAAATACGTGCGCACCTACTGCAATTACCAGCAAGACGATTGGGTGGACTGGCTACCTACAGCAGAGCTAGCACTCAACAACCATGTCAATGCGACGACTGGCATGACACCCTTCTTCGCCAACCATGGTCGTCACCCTCGGATGGACTTTTAGGACGCCGAACGGCTGCGCGCAAACAACGGCGATGGCGCGCCGGTGCCAGCAGTGCGCTAGCAACTAATGGATGAAGCCACTGCATTCCTCAAACACATAGACGACGTGCTGACGCAACTTCAAGCTACCTCGGCTCTCAACCAAGCAAAGCAGTAGCACGCTGCTGATCAGCACCGAGATATCACGATCGACTATCAACCAGGTGCCCTTGTTTAGCTCGACGCCTCTAATATCCGCATAGAGCGCCTAGCGAAGAAACTAGACCACAAGCAGCTTAGACCTTTCAAAGTGCTTACGCCAATCGGCCGCCGCTCCTATCGCCTCGACCTTCCAAAATCAATGCGCATTCACCCCGTCTTCCATACGAGCCTATTACGTCCTGCTACCGACGATCCTATGCCTAGACAGCGCGCACCTCCACCACCGCCGGTCGTTATGGAAAGAGAAGGAGTTGACGAAATCGAATACGAAGTAGACGAGGTCGTAGATTCGCGACGCCTTAGGAACAAGCTCGTTTACAAAGTGAAGTGGAGCTCTAGTGAGATCACCGAGGAACCATGGTATAATCTCCTACCAGGTAGCGAGGTCGCCGTTGCCAGATTCCACCAACGGATGACAACCAAGCCAGGGCCGCTAGCGTCCTTCAAACAACAGCTGTCATTGCTCCTCGTGATTAGGGCTGGTGGTGACACGCCACCACGCAGTTACGCAATAGCCGTGAAGTCTGGAGTTACTATGGCCAAGCAATCTCCTGCGATAAAGCCTGGTAACCTCATGACCGAGCTAACACCGCGCACCAGCTTCTATAAAGGCAACTAGCTTAATGAAGGCCGTGGTGATGCGCGCGCTTCGGGGCTACAAGACAACCATGGTGCGCACGATGGTCTCACCGGTGTCGGGCTCGCACAGGAAGATTGCATTACTATTGACGCATGGATTGCAAGCGTCGTAGGAGCTCCCCTTTTAGAGGGGGGAGTAATGTCACGAAGTGACCTTTCACTTACTGAGTCATGTGTCACGTGACGTGGTGGATCGGCAAATACGGACCACTGTACAGCTGATACTACTACTTTTCGTCTCTTTCAAACTTCTTAGATACACTGTCTACAAATCTTTGTTCTATCATCACGTGACCCTTTACCTTTTGACAGTTATCTTCTGACAAGGGGGGGTTGGATGAGAAGATGATATGCGAATTTGTTACAACGAAGGGGTGCAGAAGGCGGGTGATGAGTTTGTATCTCGACAACAAGGAGATCGAATGCGGAGGGGATACGAGCATGGCAAAATGCGACGGGTGCGGTGAAGGGCTAACAGCTCTAGAGAGGAGCTACGTTCGGGCAGCGACGGAGCGTCAAGTCGTCGAGGAAACGCTAGATGAACTCTCGGACGGTTGTGTGGTATGTTTTGTCGAGTCTGCAGACGAGCCGGACATCGATTGGCAGCACGAGAAAGAACAGTGTCTGCAGCAGGAGCAGCAGGAGCAGCAGCGAGGGCAAAACAACAACGACGAGGGAGGACCGGGGGAGAACAGAGCTGATCTTGAAAAGTTCCGCGAGTCGATTAGATTTGAAGCTCGCAGTCATAGCTGCTTCAAATGCGGACTGAGTCAGAGGCTTTGTAGGACAGGTCAGGACAGCAAGGAAACGTGTCAATGGCCGAACGTAATGACGGCGATGGTGAAAAGGACACCGTTAACTAGGAGCGGAGCAGCGATCTTGCACAAAATTGGATTTCGAGGAGATCTTAGCGATCGGAGCGAATACGCGCGATGGTTGGGACTAAGACACGAGAGAAGGGTTTGGGGAGAGCTGATGAGCAATGCGACGGTCTTGATAATCGAGCTTATAGTATGGGTCAGAGAACAGGGCACAACGAGCGGTAGAAGTAGGAACGAAGAGGGTGACGAGGACGATGAGCATGAGGGAGCGAGGCAAACGGAGACGGAATTCAGGGTAGAAAGGGAGTCGGCTCAAGAAGGAAGACATCAAGACGACGAGAGAGGAGGGATGAAAAGACCGGTGGAAGACGACGTTGGTGCATCGGGGGGCGCCGGCGGTAGGCTGCGGCGATTTATAACAAAGTTAAATCGATGGAAGGGGGTTTGCTTAGTATGCAAAGCAGCAGTAGGGTGGGAGATACGGGATCATACGTTCAACGACTGTGCGAGAGACGAATTCGCAACAGAGATGATGAAGAGAGGAGCAAATCAAATGAGAGCGATGGAAGAACCGAGAGGCGAGCAAGGGAAATGCTGGGTAGGATGGCAGAGATGCGAGAAGGAAGAAGCAGGAGAGAAAGAGGGTTGCCGGTTTAGCCGGTTAGCAAGGGAAGTTGCGATAGCGTTGTTATACGTAAGCTCAAGGGCAGAAGAGGTGCAGGCATGGATAGAAGAAGACGGGAATCTTTTGAGAGAGGTAGAGCGAGACGGGCAGAAGGCATTAGAAGGGTTTCTCAAGGGTGCAGCAGATTGGGACGGGATCGAAAGCAACAGATTATGTGAGCTGATCTGGCGATTCGGATAAGGGAAGAAACTAGTGGGTTTAAGTAGGAATGGCTCGGTGTAGGAATCGATCAAGTACCCGTTGATCTGGAGAACGTATCAGAGTAGGTTGTGAGCGAAGGTAGAGGCAGGATGGTTGTAGGGCTAGGGTGGGTGGAATGTGAAAGGTAGGATAAAGTGAAGGGGATTTAGGGGTGGGGTGGCGGGGACTGCATAGTGTCACGTTCGCCGAAGGTGTAAGGGAACGGTCGACTGGACAAAGCAGAACGAATATGAAAGCCGGAGTGCGGTGCAGGCTCCGCCGAATATGCAGGCAAGCGTTAGTAGAGACAGGTATGTCAGCAAGTGAGAACTGAACGATAGGGCTCGCTATGATGGCAGGGAATAGGGACATGGGGGCATGGTTGTTTTATGCAGACAGCCGTTAGCGTACCGGTTATCCGAGAGGCACGAGTGAGGCTTGAGGCGAGGAGGGAGAAGGGCTAGGAAGGTGCGCTAGGAACGACAGTTCGCAGCTAAGGTGTAGGTGTGAAGGCGCGGGGAGTAAATGACAGGTCGCAAGGGACGAAAGCCCCCGTTAGTGCGCTCCGGGGTTGAGCGAACAGAGAGCCGTAGGATAGAGATGAGTCAGGCGAGGGTCAGGGGCAGAAGGTAGTGTAGTTGAGACGTAGGAGAGGCATTAGGTGGTATGTGAGTGGCGCAAGGCTTACTGACTTGCATGATTGATGCAAGGAGGCCGTTACGGCTAGGAGGCTAAGCGGGTGGGAAGCTACAGGGATACGAGGGTATCACAGCAAGCAGGGATATACAGAATAGACACGGGCAATCGGAGGAACGGGAACGGTGAAACATGGAGGAGGTGAGGTGAGGTGAGGTGAGGTTGGATATGGGAGGTAAGTAGGTAAGCTTATAGGCTATAGGTAGCAGTAGGAGAGTGATCGGAGTCAGTTCCGGAGGAGAGAGGGAACAAGTAGAGTTCGGTAGGGTAAAAGGAGATGAGACTGATTGAACGAAGAAATCACGGTGTGTTTTTCGAAAGGGTTAGAGGCGAAAAAGGCTGATGTGGGCGAGTGAGTGTTAGCATGGTAAGGCGTCGGACCGCTTAGGTTAGGAAAGAAAATGACAATAAAGGGATTCCGCAACTCGGTAACCGTGGTAATAGATAAAGTAGCGAGGGATAATGGCGAAGAGACAAGGTCAGGGCGGAATTATAGCTGTCATACAGCGGGTGACGTACGAATGCATGGGATAGACCCGTTAAGCATTACATACCGGCATACGCGAGAGTGTAGTAACAGGAGCGCAAGGGGGCTTTCGGAAAGGAACTCAACAAACGCAGGAAGGGTACGGAGAGGAGGATAACGACTTTATACCGGAGATGGACAACACAGACAAAGACATGTGGGATGAACAATGGTTACTGACGGAAGTACTTAAGGGGATAGTAGCGGACAAATGGGAGGAGCGGGCGGAGGAAGCGAAAACGATGGCACAGGAGGCAAGGAAGGCGGAAGCGAGTGTGAGGATGAAGGAGAAGAAAGCAGAGGAGATTGAGGGAGTACTCAGCAGTGTTTTTCTGATCGAGGGGACGCAGGAGATGGCACTCGGAAATGAGTTGGACAGCATGGGGAAGGAGATGGCGTCAGGGCGACAGAAGGTTATAGGACGGAAGCTGGAGTTTGCAGAAGCAGTCTCTCGATGGAAAGAGGAAATGGAAGCAGAAAAGCGAGAGTGCGAAGAGGAGATCGGGGAGCGACAGAGGTTTGTGAAGTGGCTGGAAGGGCCGCTGAAAAACATGGAGGAACTGCTCGGCAGCAGGTGGTTACACAATGAAGAGAGAGAGGAGCAGGCGAGAGAAGGCGTAGTATAGGTGGAAGGGATAGGATGAGGAGGAGTTTTAGGGTTAGGGTCGATTGAGGTTGGTGAGCAGTGGGTGGGAAGAGAAGTAGGGATGGGTTGGTGGGGACCGCATGGTGTCACATTCGCCGAAGGTGGCTTTTATGCAGTGTCAGGTAGGGAGAGAAGGTGGAAGACCGGTTAGGTTGGGAAAGAGCGGGGGGAGGAAGCGAGAAGGATGTTGTAGGAAGCAAAGAAGATAGAAGCAAGTGTGAAGACTAAAGGGAAAGGGAAAGGGAAAGGGGAAGGGGAAGGGAGAGAGTAAGGTTGGCTAGAGGGGTTGATGAATGGTAGACGGATAGACAAACGGGGACGAGTTCAGGGTTAGGGTTAAGTGAGGGTGGTGAGGGTGAGTGGGAGTGAGTAGGGGTGGGTCGGTGGGGACCGCATGGTGTCACATTCGCCGCAGGTGTGGTGGCAGTGTAGGGAGGGTTAGGGTTAGAGAGTGGCAACCGCAATCCAAAAATGTCGAATCCAATGCGTACGCGTTGGATTCAGCCCCCATACAAATTTCGTTAGGGTTACGCCAGCCCAGGGCCCATTGGATTCAGGCCCGTTGGATTCATTTGGAGTGGCACCGATTTCGCCCAAATTTTAATATGTTGTAGTATGCAGCAAAAAAAGTAGGTTTTGTGTTGCAAGCACCGTCATAAGTGTGATAGTTGTCGAGTTATCGTCGTCGACATCGAGGCAAACATAGTCGTGAGGTGCAGGGATTAGACAAGCGCGCCAATAAGAAGCAACACAATAACAGAGGTGCAGAGTAAAAGAGATTAGCATTGTTACAGAACGAATGGTTTTCCCAAGGACAAGAACACGATTGGAATATATATACCGGAGCAGGGGATGCAAAGGCGGAGGGCAGATAATTACCACCAGTTCATTCGACATCCGCGACCAGCACAGCAACGCCAAAAGACCAAACCGCCCATATACCGCGTCCGTGATAAACAATGGCGAGCAACCATTTCCAGCATTTGAGCGAGTGGCAGGTAATCGTATGCAAGGAATGTCGGTACGGAGTTTGGCCAAGGCAGGTAGTAGGCCATTTAACGAACAAGCAGCATAGCATACCCAGAAAGCAAGCCGTAGAGGTGTCGGATGAGATTGAGCAGTGGCACGGTATTGCACGATTTCCCAGCGAATTCGAGATACCCAAATACGTCGAAGAAGCCATCGATGGTATGCCCGTGTATACGGATGGTATGAAATGCGAATTAGACAGAGGCCAATGTGCGTACGTTTGCCGCAACACCAATGTCATCAAAGAACATTGGCGGAAGACGCATGGATATTCGGTCGGTCAGAAGCGAGGCGGGTCAGGCATATTGAAGAAAGAAGACACAGACCGTCAAATGTTGCAGAATTACCGACAAGTACGATGCCAGCGGTTTTTCGTACAAAAGGAGCATTCGCAGTATTTCGAAGTGCGATCCAGCGAAGAGCAAAGAGAGGACAGCATCAGACAGAGCAAAGATGGAGAGATTTGGTCACAGGCGTGGGAGCAGGCATCGCAGCATTACGACAGAATCCGATCGGACGACACGATACGACCGGGTGAGATAGACGAAGTCAACCCATGGTTAAGACGAACAGGATGGATCCCGTATTTGGAGGATTGCGACCGTAAGGACATTTTGCGATGTGTACGAGAGCCGACAGTCGACGAAGAGATAGCCGAAGGCAAGAACGAAGCGAACGACAACGAGCGAGCCGCAGCAGCGATTTGGGAGGCGATGGGCGAATTAGCATCAGCCAGCCAGGATACGGTATCCCGCAGCGGGATCATGTTACGGTTCGAGGCGATCCGCACAGAAGCGCACCAAAACATTTACCGTCCATTGGAACCATATCAAAATCGGGACGACATCAGAAGGCAAGGTCGGTATTGGCAGCAGATCGTGACGTTTTTCGTACGCACGAGACGAGATCATTCGTGGAAGAGCCCGTCGTACAAGTTCAATCGCAGGCAGGACCGGGCGTTTGAGCGAATGATGGCAGTAGCAAGATCGACGGTGACCAGAGCAGACGAATTGAGTGACACCGAGAGCGACAGTACGGATATCGACAGCAGAGTAGAAGGCGAGGAGGGAAAACCGGCGACGACCGAGATGCAGGAAGCGTGTTTGTTGTTTTGCATCGAGTTGTTAAACCAGACGATTCACAACCGCGAGTACGACATGGCGTTGGTTTGCGGATTAGCAGCGTTGGGCGTCAACCCAAGCGGTCGAGGATTTCGAGGTGCCGACACGTATCCATCGATTTTGTCGGCGGTGATCAAGGTAGCCCATTTCATGATCGTACAGCAAGCCGAACGATTAGCACAGCCAACAGCAGGCGAGCACGAGGAGTTCAGCGCAGGTCGCAGCCCGTGTGAGTTCGAAGACAGCGGGTACGAGAGTGAAAGGACACAAACCGACAGTGGCGAAGGCAGACGGAAAAGTGGCAAGAGCAGTTTTGAATGGGTGCGGAAGATGATGGATGGATTTATGGTACGGGGGTGTGGCAGCCCGATGCAGTGGATGTTGGATTTACGGGGGTACGGGATGAAGATCGATTTCAACACAACATCAGTGGGCCACGTCAATTGGCGAGACGGCGACACATTGGAGTACAAAGCAGTAAAGTTCAACATGGCGGAGTTTCGAGGCATGGTCGGGCAAGTACAGCAAGCCACCCGTCGAACATTGTTGGAGGATTTGATGTTCGCGACCGATGGACAAGGCATCCCGGCCGTGCCATGGCAGCATTTGTACGACGACCGTAGCTGCGTTCTACCGATAATCGACTACGCTGCATCGGCGTGGTACGGACCGGGGAAGCCAGGCGTCGTTAGGCTAACCCACGCACTCGAAAAAGTTCAAAGGCTAGGAGCGAGGTTGATCCTCCGAGCGTGGAAGGCAGTATCACTACCTATCCTCGAAGCAGAGGCATTCCTCGAACTAACGAAGGAACGCCTAGACAAGAAAGTGATAGCACATACAGCTAAGCTTATATCACTCCCGTAGAGCAACCCTGCGAGAAAGGCCCTGCCTCACGCCCTCGATGTCTGCCGATACATATCACCTCTTAGCGCGGTATGCATAGTAGCTAAAGAGCGGCTGAAACCAAAGGGATCTCGGCCGCCTATAGAAAATCCACCGTGGGTCCAACCCCCGTGGATAGATCATAGCTACCGGGTCAAGATCAAGGAAAGGGACCAGGCAATCAGAGATACAGTAGCAATCGTAAGAGCGAACATTCTAGGGCTATACGCAGACGCATCAGTCACAAAGCGGCTAGCCTCGATCGCAGTAGTCCGGAGGACAGGCATAGCCACCCAGGTCGTCCGACAAGACTCGATAGGATGGGCATCGACATGTGGGATACTAAGCGCAGAGATAGCGGCGATCGTAGCTGCTCTCGAATACGCTCTCGAACACATAAAACCGCTGCCGCAGCTAGAGACGTTAGAACTAGTGGTATTCTCGGATAGTCAGCAGGCTCTCCGAGCTATCCAAGCAGGCAATGACGCTCGGACCGGACGGGCGCTCCTAGAGAAGATCGCAGAGAGCATCGATGCTCTAAGCAGAAAAGGGATAGACGTCAGATTCAAATGGTCTCCGGGCCACGAAGGCATAGTAGGGAACGAAGAAGCGAACGATGCAGCTCGGGAGGCGTCGAGTCAAGAGGGTAAGCCTACAGCTCAAGCACGAGAGAGGGTGCGAGAGGTAGCAGGCGTTATCCGATTGATAAATCGGGACAGGAGTGAAAATCCGACCCCGTTCGACACTACGAGACTACCGGGGCAATACACGTGGAAGATGGATCAAGCCTTACCGGGGAAGCATACCTTACGTCTGTATAGGTCGCTTACCTCGGATCAGGCGGCCATTCTTATCCAAGCCAGGACAGGGCATTGCAGGTTAAATCAATACCTCTCCCGAATAGGAGTGGTAGACGAGGCAAAATGCAGTTGTGGAAGCGGCGAGGAGACGATTAGACATCTCATCCTCTCGTGTCCGAGGTGGACGGACGAGCGTAGAGAGTTACGCGAGACCGTAGGCGCGAGGTCAGGTGACGTATCCTACCTCCTAGGAGGATGGGGTTCGAGAAAGGATGTGAGGACGGGACAGCTTTTAGATGGTCCTAAAGAGAAATGGAAGTCGGATATCGAGGCAGTGAAAGCTACTATCCGGTTTCTGGAAAAGACAGGCAGGTTGACCTATCAGCCGGAGGCTGAGTAGGCAACCATAGGGATGGATCACTCTCATTCATGAGCGAAGGCAGCGAATTTCTTTTGTAAGTAAGGTCACTCTCTAGGGACGGCTCATACGGTCACCGTGAATAGCCTGATTGAATCAAACAAACAAACAAACAAACTATAATCTTTCAAGTTTTATTAAATCTTACTTCTTTAGGAATTATCACTCTACTTACTTTTCTCCTTTACTTTATCTAATATCTTAGTAAATACCTTATTTTATATATCGTTAATCGTTCGGTTCGATAATCGTTCGGTTCGATAAGATGTCTATCGAACTGTTTGATATTTAGTCCGATCTATAGACGTCCTATCTAGAAGGTGTGGAGGTAATCGCCTACAAAGTTCTTTGCAACAATTCAGCCAGCCACGTGGGAGATAAAGACTGCGCCTCGTGAAAACACTGTTTTACCGTACACGTAATCCTGTGTGAACGTTGTACCTGCATACGCCTCTTTGTAACCTCAACTCCAACCGATCATCTAGCATAAAGTGCTTCTGCTACCGATCTTGCGGTCTAGATTGCCCTGTCACTCCTCTCTCTATCCCTAACAGTCAAACTGGCACCACCAGTCGTATTGGTGTCGCCATCCGTTGCTAGGCCTTGCCGACTTCTGAATGTATCGGTAACAGTCGATGCTGTTCCACTTCTGCGTGTCGTACGTGAGCGTCAGGTGGTCGTGCGAGTCGTGCCCGCCGTTGAAGCCACCTGGATCCCCCTCGATCACAAAGTTGTGCCCTTTCGTTGTGCTAATGTTGATGTCGGCTGGGTTGGTGCCTGCCCAGTTACCGATTTGGTTGCTAGGGTTGTCGATGATGCTCAATTCCCACTTTGATGTCGGGTTTATGAGTTCAAGCCCATTAGACGCTAGTGTTATCGGTCAGATGGTTCCATCGATCGAGGAGAGGTATTTCCTTACTGTTCAGTGCAATATGCGCTTCACATTTACCTTCTTGCCAGTCTGCACGCCTCTCCAGTTCGCTTGCAGGGGAGGTTGTGGGTGCTGCAAGGACACTGCTTGCGAAAAGCACAGAGAAGATGATACTTTTGGTAGACATGGTGAAGGATGTGTGAGTTGGGACGCGGCGGTTCTGTGGTCGTGCTGTGTTTGAGTCGTGGTCGAGCTGTGATCATCCTCCTCTAAAGACGAATGTGTGAACTTAAGTAAGAATCGACAACCCAGGCTCGACGACATGACAGAGGCACCGTCCCTCCGTTGTGAGGTTGCTTGTTGGAACAGGGTCATCCTTCGTGTATTCTTAGCTCTCGTCTATATCTTGCTTGTTGGACATAGCAAGCATAACATCCTCCAGCCAATCTAGTCTTCCTCTAGGATTTTGTTATGTTGTAATCAAGCGGACACTGCGATGGTAGGAGGGCCTTATGTGGCCAGTGCTGCTCTGGAGGATCAGGCACCTTGCACTAATTCTCTCGCTTGTCGCCCTCCGCATTGCGGGCTCGTACCTGATCTAATTACAGATGCCTTCTGTTGTACTTGAAGCGCGTTTCGGCCGAGTCCTGGCTTGTTCGCTGGACTTGCGCCCCGCTTTAGCATTATGGCCATCTGTGTTTACATAGCTCAGCCTAAAAGCTAAGGCTAGCTGAGGTTGGTATACGAGAAGTGCACCAGAGCCTAGCGCTACAATCTTGAGTTGGTAATCACGGCCAACGTGGAATCGCCACACTACGATTGTCAGGTCTGTTTCATTGGTGCAGTATCCTCTACCGTCTCTTCCGTCTGCCTCATATGGATTTGAGAGCCAGAGCTGCTAGCCGTACTGCCTGGATCGAATCTTCTCCTCCAAATCTAGTTCCTTCTCCTAGCCAATCGAAGAAAGCCTCTATATCGACAAACGATCGGTCGAATTGCTCTTGTAGCCAGTCCACACCTTCCACGCTCTCGAATACGCCACAACAGAGTGGTAGCACAACATCTCTATACTCACACACGCTTGTGCTCTTACCAGCGAGCTCAGCCCGCTGACATATTGACTGGGGATTTAGGCACCAGAAGCAGCTCGTGTATGGCTGCAGCCATCTTCTCCCTCGCTGTTCGTACCGTTGTCTGGCTTTAGTCCTTTGTTCGAACACCTCGAACCGCCGTGGGCATGCTGAGAATTCATGATCCCAACTCTGCCTGATCGCTCTACAAAACAGACAGGTGCCCTTCACACTAGCTAGATCGAGACGGTACTGAGCCATTTCTGTATGAGCTCGAAGTCGCTCTTGCTGAACGAGCTGGAGTCCCGTGTGGGTAGCATCCTGTTCGACGCTACTACGTTGGTCGATAGCGTCCTCGTGAGCGACCTCACAGATGTCACACGGCACGTCTTCTGGCATGCACCATCTGCGATGCTGGGCGACATCCAGGTAATCAGTCAAAGAGGTCCGGTAGCACTGCTTGCCTTGTAGGTATCGATGTGCTGCCTGTTTGTCGCGGCTGTTCCGTAGCGACAGGTCGTCTCTGCGGGTCCGAGTGTCTCCCATATCGGCGTGTACACCTTCTGCGTTTTGGGATTGCCAGGTAGCTGATAGTAACACCATTGAATACGCACGCTTTCCATCCCGCCCTGCCCGGCTAGACTCCTGGGCGAAAACCACTAGAGACTCTAGCTCGTTTACGTTCATAACGAGTCTAACGTGGGGATAGTCAAATCCTTCGGCCAAAGCGGTGGTCGCTACGATGTAAGGTGTGTCAGGAGTCTGTACCCAGCGATCAAGTATCTGTTTCTTCTCTCCTGTCGTCCTACTCTCGGAAGTGTACGAGCTGCAATCGAGTAGCTCTGCCAGGCCATCTGCTTCTTGGCACGTCCGAACGTATAGGATGATCTTGTCGCGGGCATGATCGAAGAAACCCGACTCTTTCCATGCCTGTTCGGCCTCGCTCGCGGCTTGCTTGAGAAGGCTTCCGTTGTGAGCGTCAACTTTGCGCACCATGTAGAAGATGTTCGGTCGATTGCTGGACGCTCTGATGACTTTAGGGTGATGGAGGTAATTTCTCTCGTCGAACTCTGCTCGCATGGATGGCGGGAGTGTAGCTGTGAGGTAAACAAATTGAGTCCTCAGGCTCCGGATGGTTGTGAGCTCGACGATACTAGGTCGGTACTCGGCTGCGATCACGGTCAGGTGACACTTATCGATCACGATCCGGTCAAGCTTTTGCTCTGCTATGAGCCTCCGAGCGTACTTGATAAAATCTTTGGAGGACGCGGCCTCGGCGCTAACCAGTATCAGGGCGGCCTCTCGACTCTCACCCGGATGC
>Ga0265797_10001936_pt1 | contig 35805 bp, 30 predicted proteins | sample P2T30metagenome_FD_192433 | JGI IMG/M metagenome (GOLD analysis project Ga0265797, IMG submission 192433) | Plant litter microbial communities from East Loma Ridge, Irvine, California - P2 T30 | ecosystem: Environmental > Terrestrial > Plant litter > Unclassified | place: USA: California...
TGGGGTTGAGTACACCGGGTCGTTGTATATAGGAAATGCGCCAGGCAGGTCAGGTAAGTTAGGTAAAGTGGAATCGCGTACCAGTCCGGGTGTTGGAGCGCGCGAAGGGCGGCCATTTGAGTCTTCGTAAACAGATTCAAGGAAGTTGGGCGCAAGCATGAGCTGTGCTTCACTGACATCCGCCACACAAAGAGACGGGAAGGCGGATGAGGAGTAGTCGAGGCTGGCAAGGTAGGGCGCAGTGTTTTGGAACAGCGTGTCCAGGGTGAGCTGTGTGAGGCCGCGCTGGGATTTAGAGCCTAGGATAGTGTGGCTCTGTAGGTCTTGTCAGCATGAGTCCAAGTAGCCGATCCTCGCCTCTTTCTCCTTTCAACATACCTTTCCACTGCCTGTGACACCCAACGTTGCCAGCACTCCGTCTCGTCCCTCCCTACCAGTGGCGCCCAGCACGCCTTCGATCATCGAGACGGCGCCAGTCCCGCTGAACAGCTCGAGTTGTCCGGCATCTTCTTCAAACACGCGTGTGAAACCAAATCTCTCCACTGCTCTCTTGCGTTTGTCGTCCACGGGTGGCTTGATGGTGATGTGTGTGGGTGCTGCTGCGCTCGTGTTGCGGTCGACATCCAAGAAGCGCTCTCTCACCGCGTCGGATGGGCGGAGTCGTAGGAAGACGTCAAACAGAGCAGAATTTGGTTTGTCCATGTTTGCGATGTTACTGATGTATTGGGTGTGTAAGGAGGAGCCAGGGTCGTCTGTTCAAGCGAGTGGTTTCATCACCAGAATCGTCCAAACTTCTTCGCAACAGCCAAACACGTGGAGAGTCGCCGGGGCAACGTTCCCAATAAGGAAGTCGATCAGGGACTAGTCGAGACGAGCCTTGAACTTTTTGGCCACTCGATACAGCACATTGCGCCTGTAACTGTACAACCATCTCCACACATTCATTCTCTTCAACACGATGCTCGAGTGCAGATCGTGTGCCCTGCGATGCATGCGCGCCATTGCTGGCGATGCTGCATTTGCGCGCCAGCCCTTGCAACAACGCCTCCTTCTTACTCCCCAACTTCATCAGCGATCCTCAAGGAGAGCCGCATCCACGGCCACTGCTCAACAAGATGTCCAACGCGATGCGTTCGACGAGGTCGTCGAATTCGATGAAGTCCCACACGCACCCGAGCGCGAGCGCGCAGTTGTCACACCGACCGCCGTACAACTCACCAAGAAAGCCAAAGGAATTGAGATCGAGAACAAGAAAGCACTGGACATGGAACTGCGCTACCTGAAGGATCCTCTCAAACTTTCCGAACATATCAAGTACACACTGCGATGCAACAAGCCCAACAAGGCACTGGATCTCTGCCGGCTGGCTAGTAAGACCATGAGCTGTATTGTCTCTTGGAACGCCGTCATCGACTGGCTTATGAGAGCGAACAAGATCAACGAAGCGCTGAAGGTTTACAACGAGATGAAAAAGCGTGCGCAGTTCCCGGACAGTTACACGTACATGATGGTCCTGCGTGGCTTGGGCTTCAGAAGCCACATTGGCCAGCCCGTAAGGGAGGAGAACGTCAGCAAGGCGATCGCCATTTACACATCGATGAATGCGCCTACATCTCGGATCAAGCCGAACATCATGCATACAAACGCAGCCTTGAACGTCTGTGCCCAAGCCTTGGATATGGACGCTTTATGGTCAATTGCAGGTCAAATTCCACAAAAAGGTCCGCAGGCGGCCGACAGCGTGACTTACACAATCATTTTGAATGCCATCCGTCATTCAGCATATGGCAAAAACCCAGAAGACGCACAACTGGAGCAAATAGCAGCGAGAAGGCAGAGAGCCGTTGACGAGGGAAGACGAGTATGGCTTGACGTCATTCGCAAATGGCGAGCTGGCGAAATCAAGATGGACGAAAGCTTGGTCGGCGCAATGGGACAGTTGCTTCTGACCAGCAAGCGGATAGGAGATTGGGACAACATATTGGACTTGGTGCAGCAAACTATGAACGTCCAGCGCTTGATCCCTCCAGTTGGAAGCCCCGAACGCCGTACCGACCATGTCCACCAGGAGAGCTCAGAGGAGTTCCCAGGAGCTCAAGAGGAGGAAATGGACGACGAGGGATACACCAATTCCCCTGCTACACGAGCTTTCAAGGTTGTCAAACCCAGCCAGCCAGAGCACGCTAAGTCGAAAGGACCACGTTCCCTTGCCTGGGCTGAGCCAGGCCCACAAACGGTATCACTCTTGGTCGACGCTTGCCAGGCGATGCGTATTCCCAGGATTGCTTCAGCATACTGGGAACTCCTCACGTCCGGAGATCACAGCGTGAAGCCTGACCTACAGAATTTCGATCGTCAACTGCGTCTCTATGCATCGAACCGCGCCAGCGCCAAAGCTGCTAAGCTCCTTCGTGAGGATCTGCCAACTGCTGGCATCGAACCCATGAATTCTACCTTCAGACTCGCCATGAGCGCTTGCCAACGCGATATGAAGAATCCGCACGTTCTTGAACACGCCACCACCATCATCGATGTCATGGAGAAGACGCAAGCCGACCCGGACGCTCAAACCCTCATGCAATACCTCTCCCTGGCTCTCACGTCCAACGAAGGCCCCAAGGTCGTCGCCTGCATCAACCGCATGGACTCGATCGTACACAACCTCCGCTCGCTCATGAACTTCGGCCCCGAACGCCAAGTGAGCGAAGTAGCCGACCTTCGCGACCTCAAGCAAGCTTGCATGTTCCTGCAAACATTAGTCGGCTCGATTGACACGCTGATGAACCGCTCTCTTGTCCCGCAAGAGGAATTCCAGCACTGGCACGCTAGACGCGCGGATCTAGTGAAGTTTTTGGGCAAGGCAAGACTCCGCGCTGAAAGGCGAGAGCGCAATATGGCACCGCCGCCAGAAGGCGATAGGAGATTGGGGAAGCCGCTTGGACTAGTGATGGGCAAGGATGATTGGGCGCTGAGGCAGTTCAGGTATAATGACCCGGAGAACAAGATGGTCAGGCGGGAAAACACGAGGCAGGAAAGAGACGCGGTGTACAATCCTTCTAAGAGAAACGAAAGAAGAGGAGGTGAGGGAGGAGGATTTGGTATGTAAAGTATAGATGTGGCGAGATACGGATTACGAGTGTACAAATAGCATGTAATTTTACTTACAGGAACGATTAAGAGCTCTGCAACAGATTCGTTGAACACATCTCCAGGTGATCTCGTCGTCATCACTGGCAGGTTTCCATAAATCTAGGCAGAGATGAACGATATTTAGCTGGCGTTGTCGTCTGTCAGAGAGGACTTGGACTCTCGACTCTTTCTAGAGGGCATTGCGCTCGGTTACATGCAGGCTATACATCGTTTGGTATAAATCGAGTATACATTATCTGCCGTGTCTACATGACCACTGGAAACAACAATATCAAAAGTTCCGCACGCCATGAAAGCCCAGTCGAGCAAAAAACCAAACCGAATAGTGGTACAGACCATGCAGGTCCCAGTGATCCAGCATTCGATGTGCTGATCCCGCGAGGCTCAGGTCTTTGAGCGCCGTGCGTGTCGGAGCAGGGCTTGTTTGTCGATGGGCACCTTTGCCTTCTGGTGGTGGTGAGAAGTAGAGCACCTCGCTATTGTAATTCTGTGAACTCCTAAAAAGAAGACCGTTTCAACCGTACCGAATCGATGGCGATAAATGAGAACAATAGCAAAGCAGCTCCGTGACTTGTTCTCCGAGTCGCGGTCTTCGCAACCAGGTACAATGTTTTCAGACACCGAACCCTCTAGGAGCCTGTTGAGCTCTAGAAACTGCCGCCTTGGAGTATCGAGACCATCGTCTCAAACAATAAGAAATTCGTAATTCGTTTCATGAGCCGGAGTGTGCTCAATCAGGCACAGTGTCTTGAGGCAACGGAACCGGCATTTGTGATAGCGCCAGTCCATGGGATCCGTAGCACTCACGTCGTGCCTGGCCAACTCCCATAGGCAGTGTCCCTCATCTTGCGAGGCTTCATCTGCTCGATCATCTGGCTGTCCGGAACATAAGCCGACGTACTGGTAACGTACTCGTCTACGTACTGATCTGGCATTATCGGTGGTGACACCGAAGATCCTGTGACGACGTGTAAGCTCGAGAGCAGACGAAAACCGGGGTTTGAATAGGTGTATACATACCGAGATAGTAAGCCTCTCCGAACGGCCCAGGACCGTGCCTAGCAGAGCGTCTGGCGATGGAGGCTGCAATATTGCGAGCATCTTTCTCGACGACATCGAGGAACGATATGAGCTCGCCCTGTGTTGCTTTCTCGGGCTCGAAGGTTGTCATCGTATACTGTGGAGTATGGTCAGTAAGTGCTGTGCACCGACACTTCTTCGACAATCAGCAAAAGTGGTCTTACCTGAACTCCATGGTCACCAAGCTGGCAGCCTGGAGCAGGGCAAGGTCCTTGCGGATGGCGAGGAGAGCCCATGGCTGCGCGGAAATCGACTGCCACTATGGCTTTAACCTTGAAGGGCATTGTGAGGAGCTTCACGTCCATCCAGTTGCGAGAGACAAGATCTCCGTTGCTCCACAGCAGCTTGCGGTCATCTCTCAATGCCGCCACACCTTTCCACTCCATGTACCTTGCGTCGATGTGCTCCGCGTTGAGCCTGAGTTTGATCATAAAAACGCCATCCTCTAGAACAGCTCCCATTGCATGCAAGACGAAGGGCTTGATCCTGAGGAACGCGGATCGGCGACTGAGCAGACAGGAGGGACGATCGATCTCGATGTTGAGCAGCCAGTCCATGCGAGGCGGGTGTACTTCAGGTGACAAACCACCGGCACGCTCGAGTTCAACCTTCTCGGCGCCGGTCATCGACTTCAGCGAGCGGGAGAATTCGACGCCCAAAGCTCTCTTGATTCCATACAAGGGGTGCTCCGCATCGGGATTCAAGGCTTGCCAGAATTGTCTGGAAGTTGTCATAGCGGTGCGGTCTGAGGCCAGAGGGAGCTCGGCCAGGATCATTCCAAGGAGCTCGGGGAGTTTGAAGACTTTCTGGACCGCCGAATCTGGCTTTTGTGAGGGTTGAATGCTCTTATTGCTCTGCTTGAGCTGGATGTTTGGTCTGGGAGCTTTAGCAGATTTGAGCACATCTGCATAAGTCGGCCTTCTTGCTGCGGCGGAGGGAGAGGTGCCTCTCCCGTTAGACGCCATGGTAGAACCGTCGGTCTTCGAAAAGTGTCGCTTGATGTACCACGCTACAGTACTGGTGGCTAGTACAAGAAAACAGACTTGACAGGGAGTCTGGTAGTAGGTACGGAGGGATGCCAATGTAGACATCGAGATAAATGTCAGAAGAGAATCGAGTTAAGCCAAAAGGTGTGCGCCGGAGGTTTTCAACCGACCGCGGTGGGCCCCAAAGGGGTGGGGACGAGGAGGTCTGCAGCTATTTAGCTTATTCGATCCAGTCAATTTGGTAGGCGATGACTATTACCTGGTAATCTGAGTTCGGAAATGGTTGAGATCGTGGGGATGGTATAAGCAAAAAAAGGATCAGTCAATGTGGAGTCGATATACCAACTCAAATCCTCTTATTGGAGCTCCTCAAACGACTTCATCGTCGCATCAAGGTGTGACTAGCAAGTTTCCTGTGAGATACTTCCTGAGACGTACAAGGGTTTCTGGTTTTAGTGGACTAGTACTACTAGGCACAGACAAGCTTTCGCTTGCCTCTATCGCGGAGACGGAATCCAAATGTCGACAGCTGTTTGGTATTACATATGCTCGTACTGTTGGGCTTATATTGATCTCCTTATCTTTATCATCGAGATGTTGTTCCAACTAAGACCTGTTAAGTAATCAATTTGCTAGTACCCTCGAACCTAGATAACGATCTACTCACATTTTACGCCGAGATGCTATTCGAACATCTACGTCCATTAAGCATTTAACCTACTCCTATCGTCAAGCTCGATGATGATCTGCTCACCCTTGCCACTGAGATGTCTGCACCGCTCGTGGGTGTCTGAAAGTCATGCTTCATAATCGTATCGTACCAAGTCTGTTGCCAACTCCAAAAGCCAACTTCCAAAATGCACATGTGAGATGCAAAGCCAATACGCCATCTGCTGTCAACATGCAAATGCAATGCTCGTCTACCACGCCTCCCATTTCTGGCCGCCCATGGCGATCAGCCTGTTGAACAGCTCGTCTCTCAGCACCATTGCAGTAACCACGTAGTGGTTACCAAGCTTGTCCACGATTTCCAGTCCGTCGGCAACTTCGCGGTCCAAAGCCCACCCTGAAGTTATGTTAGCACAGTGTCTCAAATATTAGATGGGGTCGTGGTCTGGCTTCAAAATCCGTACTGCTTGCCATGCCACCCAGGGACCAGTACGGAGTCTGAAGCTAGATCGCGAGATCGGGTTGTATCCTTCGTTAACTCACCTACGACAAGCTTGGCCTTCCATCCCAAACCACCAATCTTTTTCAACTCTTTTATGTCGCCAATGGGGATGCTCCAGACAGGATGAAGTTCTCGTTCTTCCCTGCCTGACGTGCCATCGACTCCGATCTTCTTGTCAATACTAAACGCAACGCAAGGTATCGTAGACTTGGTGGCGATGTAAGTGTAGCCTTTCTGACCGTGGTATCTGCACTTGAAGTCCGAAGGGCCAGAAACGTCAGATTTGGGATCCCTTGGCACGACACCCAAGCGCTGCTTCGCATGTTCGGAACCAGCCTTGGCTTTGAGGTGATCTGCGCCCAGTGCCGAAGAGACAGCGCCTTTCACACCTGACTTGAGAGCTCCAAGTACACGTGAACCCTTCTTGCCGTGGGGCTTGTCTTTCGCGGCGGCAACGTCTTCACCCGTGTGCTCATGCGCGGTGTTGGGATCGTGTGCCATAGCTGCTGCAAGCTCTTCTGGTGTTGCGTTCAATGGCTCATCGGCACCAACTGTGCGCAGATGTTCATCGGTGACCGCAGCCGGTTGGTCAGGTGGTGGCAGGGCAGCAGTCGGAGGCGGAGGCAGAGGCGCTTTGTTTGCTTCGCCGATGCGAAGTAAAGTAAGTGTGAGCTGTGCGTTGGTAGGTACGCCTTTCAGGAGCGTGTTACGTAGCTCAAGCAGTTTTTGCCAGTTAGGGTAGGTTGAGTTGAGCCACTTTACTGCTGGAGTGAGGATGGGGTCGCCGAAAAAGCCAAAGCCAATACCGAAGGTCAGGCCTTTGACAACCATGTAGCTTGTGATGAAGATTGAGGCAGCCAGCATAGGGATGACGACTGCAGCAAGTCGCAGGCGGTATACATCGCGAGGGAATGGAGGTGTAGGAGACAGCGCGTTGGCGAATCGTTCCCACGTGTCGTTTAAGTCACCAATCGCGTGCATGATCGGGCGCATACCATTCCACATGGCCGTCTCCATAGGGACCTTGGACTTGTCGTGCTTCAAATCTGCGCCATTTTGCTTTGCTCTCGCACCACTGGCGCCCATTGCTAAGGCAGTAGGATCGGGCACGCTATCATTGGGAGCACCAGCTGTTTCCGCCGTCGCCGGCTCGTCTTGCGGATGCTTTCCGGATGCCGAGCTCAATGCCACAGAAGCTATGCTGTTCACGAAGTTGGATGCTTCAGCTTCGACTGCCTCTCCCTTGTGGTTTTCCGGTGCCCCAGTAGCGCTGTCGGTGGATCCAAGAACACCAGCTTTGGGTTTCTGCACACCACCAGTGCTAGCTGACACGAGTGCAAGCGGAGCCGGGGGAAACATGAGGTCTCTCGACGGAGGATAGACGATCAAGGTAATGAGTAGGGTAATGAAGAGCGGAACGAGGAAGTCGAACATCCAAGCCACGAAGTACAGGGCACAAGCCCAAGCTGTCCGTCTCTTCTCTCGCCATGAACGGAGTCTCATAATCTGCTTGCCAAAGCCCATCATGCCAATGCCAACAGTCATGTAGAGCCGCTCGATACTTGCGCGCAGCTTGTCTGGTGAGAACTCATCCTCGTCGGCAATGTTGAGATCGAGGTTGTTGGGAACAGGATAAGGGAATTCCTTGACATGGTACATTTGCTTGAAAGAGCGTCAGAAAGTGGTCTATATTGGATGTTGGTTGGGTATAACGTACCTTGTCGAAACGGCGGACCAACACCCAGAGATCTTCATTTTCCATGCCGCCAACAAGCGGAGCAGGAATGGCCTCTTTGGGCTCGTTCCAGCCCAGGTCTTTCACTTCCTCATCGTGTTCTAGCTGCACGAGGCCAGTTTCCTCGGTGGGCGAGGTTGCCAGTGCATGGCTCGCAGTAGGTCCCTCTTGCAGGGTCCGCGCAGTTTCGTGTTTGGAGGGGTTGATGATGGTGTCTTTGTCGGGAACAGGCACCAGATCGTGGTATGCAACGCCTGAACTGTCCGCCATGGTTGTGTGTATGGCAGTGCCTGCAGGCGAGTGGTGAGTGGCAGAGGATGCGATGCTAGTGGAAGGACCCAGCAGCGATCGCGCAAGTGCAATCAATCTACAATATCAATAATCTGGAGGATGTGCTGCCAGGGTGAAAGAAGCAAGCAGGGTACGTCACATTGTGTAACGCGTCATTGTTTGGAGATGGCGTTGCGGCTCGTCTCGTGCGCATGGCATTTCGATGAAGTGAAGTGAGATGCCAGAACTTGACGCAGTATACATTGGCCATGGTCTCAATAGTAATGTTGCACTCAACTCTCGAAGCTCAGCACGATGACAATTACACTTCATTTATACTTCTCTTATGCTTCATTTTATGCTTCGTGAAGAGCCTCCTGCATCTTCCCTCGGCTCTCAATGCGGAAGCCGCTAAGCCAGAAGCCGCATAGCGACTGCTCGTAAGTCTGCGTGCACCAATATGTATTGCTGTCAAGCTGGTGTTGGTAGGCACCGAGGTATTGCTGGATCCTAGACCGTATCTTAGTGTATAGTATGCTTCTACTATAGGACTTACACTGGAGAATGCCGATACTTGCCATCGAGATACGGCCAATGGAAAGAATCATGCTTGTATGTAGATTTACGCGCACGCTAGCGAGTCGACTCCGCGGGACGGGCAACTCCAAAACTCTCTCGGCAGTGCCCATACAGTACTTCACTTCCAAAGCGCGTTTCTACGTGCGCGCGTCCACGCCCACGCGACGAGACACCGCGACTTGTTGCATAATCCCCTAGGCCTGGGCACTACCACAACTATCTGGCAGGCTGTTAGCATGCGACAGTACCAGGATGCTACGCCGGCCCTTGTGTTTGACCCCACGGCTGGCCCGACAACATTTAGCGAGGAATAGCTATGCCATTTGCTCCCCACATGGTTACCATGTGCAATGGCGGAGAGTCATCTCATCTACCACATCCACATCCACATCCACGGACTCGCCCAAAGCCTCACAGCCCCGCGAAAGATATTCTGCCGAAGAGGACAGCACCATCTTACGAATGCGAGCTTTGAAATATGACTGGGATAGTATAACATCTGCTCTCCCAGGTCGGGGTGGGGTTTCTGTACGAAGACGTTATTTCACGGTTCTGAAGAGTCTTGCCGATGTCAGTTACCCAAATTTCAAGCGATTCACCACGGAGGAAAACGACACAATCAGGAACTTGCGTGCGGGAGGTTTTTACATCGCCGCCATAGCTCGAAAACTTGGGCGAAGCTACAACAGCGTCTATAGTCAAAGTCGCCGTCTCGAGGCAGCAAAAGAATCATCTCCTTCACCTCTCGGTTCCAATACCATACGAACGGAAAATCCCAATAATGGAAAGCCTTGGCCGCGTGCAGAAATTGACCGTCTTCTTGATCTGCATGCTGCTGGGCTCAAGCCTGATGCTGTTGCGAGAGAACTGGGTCGAACCATTCACGCAGTACAGGCCAAATACAGGAGTCATCTTCCATATCGACTTCAGTTTTCTCAACTCGTCGCCACAGGCCCAGAAGGTGATTCTCTAGCTGCGTCACCGGCCAATCTCCGCAGAAGCTGGACTCAAGAAGATGACGAGAAGTTCATCGAGCTCGTTGCCGATGGGGCGGACTATGAACGCATCGCGAGTATTTTTGACCGAACAGTCCCTGCTGTGCAAATCCGATGGAAACAGGTTCTCCGACCTCGTTGCGTATACCAAAAAAGCATCAGCAGTCCGAGTGACAGCTCTGCCAGCAGCGAACAAACGCAGCGCCAACAAGTCGCAACCGGCGTCCCCCAGTTAGACTCTCAGTCCCGACGAACCTTCACTACGCTGCACGGCACGGAGACACGTCTTGCGATCAACCTTCAGAAACAGTCATCCGCTCTGACCTACAGCTCACACCGTCTTGTTCGTGCTGCGCCTTGGAAACGATGCGGTTTCTTCAGCTTGCCATACCGCCCGCAACAACGCTTTGAACATACCAAGTCAAACCCAGTCTCTCAGATTAAGAAAAGAAGGATCCGCTACTCTGAAGAAGATACCAACCAAGTCATAGAGCTCATGGCAAGGGAGTATCCATGGCACAAGATAGGCGAGATCATGGGCCGCTCGACGGCAGGGGTGTGTGACCATGGGAACTCATCCTTGAAGAAGGAGCGATGGCGAAAAACATATGAAAAAGTCACAGCTGCACTGCCGGATGATGGTTTTTATTATGGAGCCCGCAAAGACGTGCAATGGCGTCCAAAAAGGTGTCACGCGTACTCCACCGAGGAACTCGAGAGGCTTGTGGACTTACGTGCAAGGGGCCACTCGTTAAATGACATGGCCGAAGCCTTGGGGCGCGGTTTCGGAAGTGTGCGAAAAACGCTTATGTCTTTGTCGAAGGATGCACGATGGGCGCAAAGGTTCGAAGCAGCCAGGTCCGCTGTACCTGCTGTGGAGAGACTTGGTCTCCACAGAGGGAGTCGTCGCTTCACTGACGAGGAGGATGCTCTGATTACAAGCATGCGCAAAGCGGGAAGCCCGCACAGGCTGATCGCAGAGGCCATAGGACGTCCCACTGGCTCGGTCACATCGCGTTGGCGTAAAATGCTCATCGAAAGCGATTACGAGGCAACAAACCAACAAAACCGACGAGCAAAACAGTCATTTGGCCATGTTAATCACCGGTTCACTGCCGAAGAAGACAATCAGCTCAGACATATGCTCTCTCTCGGAATGAAACCACGTAGCATGGCCGTTGCACTTGGGTGTGCTGACTACTCTACAATTCACAGCCGCCTGAAAGTGCTGCAAGCGCCGCCACCTGCGAAAAAAGCATTTGTTGAACCGTGGAGTGACGCCGAAAAACAGAAGCTGCGTTCGGCTGCCGCGAATGCCAAACACGCCAGTGAAATCCAGCAGCTGTTCCCAAATAGAACCCGGCACAGCCTGCGACAGATGTGCAATATACTGAAATTGCCGAACTTAGGGATTTTTCGAAAGGATGATTCATCGCGGTGGAGTCCAGCTCAAGATACTGACCTGCTGCGCCTCCGAGCCGCTGGGGAGACTTTCGCAGCGATCGGTGCGGTCGTGGGTAAAAGTATGGAAGGGTGCAAGAGTCGATTTTATCGCCTGAAGGAGGAGGCACCCATTCAGCGTTGGTGACTTGACGAGCAAAGCATGGCCATTCGTGCTTGCAAATATGTGTAGCAGTCAAGAAGCAAACTGTGTATTATAAAACCTCTGGATCTCGCATGCATGTGTCCGAGAACAAATCCCCAAAAGCGTGCGCATGATTAACTTCTCAGTGCTTTCTCACCATAGTTTGTGTCGCCAGTTCATCAGGGTAGTACGGCAAATGTGCGGACAGTGCGAGTACGAAACTTTGATATGTCTCCATGGTTTGTACTGAGATTTCATGCCGTTGATGTTCAAGGTAGCACGAGACGTAAAACAGAAAGCATAAGGATAGTGATGACAATAGACGATACTCAACGGGACGTCCCGTCTGTGTCTCAATGCTTTGTCGACATATTGACCTGACGGCGCAGGGATAGAGAATTATAGAACACATGTGCAGATAGTGGAAATTTCGGAGGAGCTGATGGGCTGACGAACGTCTATTTAGTATCATCCGGTTTTGTCATTCCCAATTATCTATCAGTATCGTAATAAAGCGTGCCCGTTTAGATCAATCCCGCAAGCGTTGAGCATGCTCATCTACTCGGCATCGTCGACCTCGCTGAGGCTCGCCTCCTTCGGCACGTCCTTGCCCTTGGCGGCTTTGGCAGCAGCCGCAGGGCCACCGTCCTTCGCGGTGTCTTCGGCCTGGAGAGTAGCACGTTAGCATCGCGTTCCTGAACGCGAGTGTAATGTTCAACAACTTACGTCCTCGTCCGCGTCCTCCTCGCCTGCGTCCTCCTCATCGTCCTCGAGGTTTTTGCCCTCGACCTCATCGTCCTCAGCTTCGACTTCGGGCTCTTCGTCGTCGACTTCCTCGGCCGGCTCCTCGGTCTTGCGCTTCTTGGCTTTGGGAGCTGTTCGCATGTGTCGTTAGAAAGACATCCTCGTGTCATGTCAAGCAATCGCGCAAGGGACTTACGAGCAGCAGCTTCAGCATCATCCTCCTCCTCTACCTCCTCCTCCACCTCAGCATCGTCGTCGTCGTCATCCTCGCTGGCGGCACCGGCATCATCGCCTTCGGAGACGTACCTACAGAAGCGAAAGACGTCAGTGATCGTTGTGCGACGAATGCGCCGGGCGCGTAGCCATTGGCACGTCAGATGCGACGGGCGGGGTTCAATCGCGCGCAAGCAAGTCGCATGTGCCCGGGACTGCGCGGTTTGCGCCCGCAGGAAGCTATATAGCAGGTTATTGGGAAATACTTACTCCTCCTCGCTCTCGGCGTCGCTGTCCTCGGGCAGCTCGACGAGCTCCTCCTCCTCGTTCTTTCTCTTGCGAGTGCTGCGGGTAGACATTGTGATATGTGTGAAAGTTTGCGTATGGGAGGGAGTGGGTTTCGTGTGTAGGGAAGAGGGAGGAGAGAGGGAGAAAAGGAGAGACAGAGGGAGAAGACGAGGGAGAGAGAGAGCTACTTTGGTTGCCGGGCTGGGCCTTTGAGGTGCAACACACACACACAGAGCGGCTGGGAGAGGGCCTTTGGCGCATCAGCGCAGGGCAGCGCATCCGTGGCATCGCAATCGCGCAAGGCCAGCAGCAGCAGCAGCAGCAGCTTGAGCTCGGACGCACGCGATCGAGGGACGCGCGCGGTCGTCGGTCGGCAACTTAGTGGTCGTGATGACGGTGCGGAGACGACATTCGTTGGGGAACCGAGCTGACGGATTCCCAAGAAGAGCCATTTCTGGCTGACCCTGGGACGTGCGTCTGAGACCGCGGTGTTATTGTTCTTGCGATGTGGTATTGAATCATTGTTTGTGATGAATATGTTCATTTAAAATATATACTTCGGTTTCTATGTGGCTGACCTCCTCCGCGGATGCTTCTCCAATAACGTCAAGGGACTGTATCCCAATTTTGGCGACAACGAACGCCATCGAGCGCTGTGAGACAGCTCAAGCTAAACAAATGCGATGGCTGGCGGACTTTTCCATCTCGTCGCCTGGTATCAATAAAAATCGAACGCGCTACACTTCCTCTCACCATGCTCCAATTGATGGGCCACCCAATGGGTTGATCGCATCGTCGTAGCCATCCTCGCCGTAATCATCTGCACCATAGTCGCGATCACCATAGTCATCGTCGTCCTCATCGTCATAGCCACCGGGGTATCGAGGGCGATTGTCTTCTTCTTCATCTTCTTGCTCATCGTCTACCGGCTCGTCCTCAGCGTCGTCATCATCTACCATTGTCTCGTCTTCCTGCTGGGCGCCCGCAACAGCGTCGGGTTGCTGCGCCTGCGTGGGAGGCGGTGATGGCAGGTTGGGAGCAGGAATTGATTTCTCCCTGACAGGTGCTGCAGTTTCCTCCCGAGCTTGCGTCGCCTCTGGTGATGCGAGACCATTTGCTGGTGGCGAGGCACCTGCTCCCGCCGCAGGACTGTTGTCGCGCGAAGGACTGCCAGCCTGGCTTGGAGCTACAGAGCCTGCTCTGCTGCCAGCGCGTGATTCGTTTCCGTACACTTTGCCAAGCGCTTCATAGTCGACAAACTTGGAGAAGCCTGGTCCAGCATGCTTCGCCAACATAGCAGCAGTCGCATCAGCGGGCGTCTCGGCAGGTGTGCCAGCAGCAGTGAGCAGAGGCTCGCCCATCTTGCTCTTCTTTTTCCGGGCGTTCTTAGGTTTGTTGGCGCCCTTGGCTGCCGCAATCTTCTTGAGAAGCTCTTTCTCGTATTGTTCTCGAAGCCAGTCCTCGTTGTGATAGAGCCAGATCTTTTCCTTCTCAATAGCAGCCTGACCTGAAAGCACGCAATTCTCCACTTCCGGGTCGTCCTTGAATTCCTCTTCTAGCTGCTCAGCAGTGACAAGCTCAAGCGCGTTGTGTGCCGTTGAGTTGTGCCAGGTGATACCGCTGGCATCCCGACGCGCTTGAATCCTTTGCCCGTCAAGCTCCCTTTGTGCGATCGCGCTTGCTTTGGATCGTTCTAGTTCGTGCTCCTTGAGCAGCTTGTCGCGTTGTTCATTGACCTCGGTATCGTCGAGCGCTTCCTCAATTTGCTGCTGTAACTCGCTCTCAATCATGAGCTCCTCTTCGCTGATCTGCACAGGTGCCGGTGCCACCTTCTTAGGACGTCCGCGCTTCTTCGGAATCACTTCTTCTTCGTCAACCATTTCCGGGACTTCAACCAGCGCCGGATCGATGACGACCGGCCGAACCGGAATGGCCGGAATGGCAAAACCATCGGCATCAAATCGTGGCTCTCCCTGCCCTGACGTTGATGGCCCGGACGTTCGAGCACGTTTGCGTCGTTCTGCATCTTCGGTCGTAGGAGGTCCGGGAGTGCCTGCTGGGGAGTCCGAATCAATCTGATCATCCACAACGATAGGTCCCTCCGAACCAAGTCGCTCGTTCGCAGCAGCTTGGCGTTTTCGTTTCTTATCTTCCAGCTTCTTTGCCTTCATCTCACTGTCGTGAATTGAAGGCGGGTCGTGCTGGTGTTTCAGACGCTCAGAGTATTTACGGAACTGTGTGACAGTGAGGGCGGCGCTTTTGGTGCGCCTGAACTCGTCGATACGTTTCGCAATAGTAATATCGGCGATCTTGGAGACGTAAACGACCTCACGCACGGTGCGCTTGAAGTTGTTCATACGAGCCGCGAGAATGATACATGCGCCACAGAGTCCGGATGGATGACGACCAGTGGCAATCCAGTCTCGCTTCATCCGACGAACGATCTTGATGGCATCTTCCGCGACTTGATTGGTAGCCGGGCCAAATTCGAGTCGCCTGCAGTATTTGAGGATCAAGTTCTCGATGTCCATCATATGTTGAAAGTGCAAGTCGCCTTTGCCGATGTACAGCTCCTTGCACATGGTCTTGTAAACTTCACCCAATCTGAACACATTGATTTTGATCACTTCAGCGATGTCGATCAAGAGAACCTCATTGTCTGGACTTCGACGACATGATGCGTACAGACAAGCACCGACAACTTCAGAAAGCGTACGTCCAGCAGTGAAATTGTTGTTGGCAGCCACGCCCCAGATGGACATGGCTTGCGTGACGATTTGAGCATCGGTGATGGGAACTCGCGGATATATGCTCTGAAGTTCTTGTTGACCTCTTCGACGAATCTCCTCAATATTGTTACGTTCGCCACCACCCATACGCCGGAAGGCATTGGTGTTGATGGTGTTGGCGTGGCGGGAGTTTTCGCCAATGAAGCCGCCCTGCACGGTGGCGGCGCCGCTGGCGGATTCCTCAAAGGTGATATCGGAGACAATGTTAGCCTCGGAGATTTGCGTAAAACAGTTGGTGCAAATTTTGGCGCCGTCGCGGTCCTGGATGTCGGGCTCGTCGCAACATTTGGCGACAGTCTGTGAAGGTGGAGGCTTTTTGCGACCGCCGCCTGGCAGAGCGGCCGGTCGCCTGCCAGGGATAATGCGACGAGGCGGTGGCATTTAGTCGGAAGCAGTTCTTCTGTATGAATATGCGGGCTGCGCGATGATGGCAAGGCAGCCTCGAGGCGTGCTGCAGAGGCGAGTGAGGAGGTCGAGCAAATTCAGTCGGCGGTGCTGCTGGTGACTGGTGGGGCTGGCGGGCGCTCTCTCCCTCACTTGTGGTTCAGTGGAATTGAGCGAAGAATTGCAAAACTTGCGAGGTCTTGGCGCTCCAGGTCAGCTTTGCTGCCGGCGTCGTGAGTTCGAAGCCTGTGGTCCCCAATCCATCTATTGTGCTATTGTCGCGCCTATTATTGTTCGACTTCAATTGTGTTTGCCTGATTTGCTTGCAAATAAATGATCTTACAGTCGACACAAGATGATGACATATTTGGCACCAGACCACCAAATAGATATGTGTCATGTCTCACAGGCAAGGCACGATGCAGCCAGCACAGGAGAACAATTCACACCTCAGCATTTTCCAGGTCTTACAATATCACATACAGTATCTGCGCATCAACATACGTATAGCTTTCGTCGTTGCATCAGCCACATCTCAACGGCGACCACGCCATTTCAGTGCTGATGTCTGACGGTATCAGCACATAAGCTGTAGGCATACGATCGAGTCAAGACTGCGTCTCAATGGTGTACATAATAGGTTCATTGTACATCGTGGAGGATAGTAGCACGTACACTCCGGAGATGGAGATAATCCAGGTTTATGCTGGGCTTGTGGTTTTGCTAAAAAAAAATTGCAGCACCTCGGCGGCATATGTGCCTACTGAGATATCTAGACCTGATGGCAGTAGCGTAGGGGCCGAAGAGATACTTTCGACCACACTCAGTACATAGCTGCTTCTAGCAAGCCGCATCTCACCGGTAAGCACACTCATTCCAAGATATGGCACTAATTACACAGGCTTAGTGGATATCCCAACAGCCGGGCGGTCTGCTTTCATCGCAAGCCATGTCTTGTGTGCTCGTCTCGTAAACTCACCACGGACAAGAACGACTTCGGCGTTGCCGGCCTCGCAGACCACATCATACATCAAGTCCACGAAAGGCTGCAGCGGCAGATGGCCATAGAGCTCGTCGTTCCCAAGTCGCTTGCCGCCTTTGCCCTTGATGTGTATACTCTTGCATATATACTCACGCAGCAGGCGTGATTGAAAGCCGGGCAGTGTCGCTTCGACAACCTTGAGCGTATAGGATTCAGAGCGAAATTGTGCTGGTCCAGCGGAAGGAGTAGAGGAAGAGGACGGTTTGGACGGCTTGGACGGCCAGTGCAAGAAGTTGAACTCTTTCGCCTGCTTCTGATCGCCGTGAGGGGATCGATAATCAATAAGGCTGTCAAGCTCTTCAGGCTTGCGCTTGGGAGTCTCCAAGAGCCATTTGTTGATTGAAGTAGCACTCCATGCAGTATCTCGACGGCCGGCACAAATTTCGATCACCTACAGCCAATGATAAGAGCAGACAGGGATAGTAGAACAGTAGCAGGTCCTCACCGTGCTTGTATTGTACTGTGAGCAAGCTGGTGTGTACGTATAGTAAGCCACAACATGCCACTGACCGGCACAAAAGAACAGTCAGTGTAGGATCAGTGGATCACCTTCATAATCCTATCCTACAAAAGCAAAACTTTCCAACCGTGCCACCCAACCATGAGTTTGAGCTGACATGTATGTGAAACTTAACTTGGTCAAGCCTCGCAACAATATCGTTGGCAGGCCACCGTTCGACACTGTGTGCTTCCTCTCGCTTCGTCCAGAACGCAGAATGTTCATCGCCTCCCATAAGCCGCCCACGTCGGCGCAACTTCAATATATCACACCCACCCGCCAGCGTCGTGTACGGCGTTGACCGCATTGTCCCAGTCCCCCATACCGGGCAGATTCACACGCGAACTAGGCGCGGTGCTCGGACTGCGCGAGTCACGCCTTCCCTGACCAAATACATTCCGTCGCTCAGCTTCGTATGCTTCCCAAGGATCTGGATGGTTCGAGTTGCCCAAGCCACATTTGTCCCGGCTCTTGAGACAGTCCAGACAAAGACCATCGCAGAGGTCTTTCAGTCTGTCTGACACTTGCATCATATTGCGGGAGGTCAATGGCGCGGTGCGCGAGAACGGATACATGTGCCAGTACTGTTGATCAGTGGAGATGATAGGGATTTCCAGGGATGACAACGCATCCAGCTGATCCTACAGTGAGATTGCCCTCCAAGCCGGAGACAAAACAGGCCAGAGTTCGCTGGCCCGCATCATCATCATGAGCTCGTGTACGAGATGGGGCTTGTCCATGGCGTCAGAGACCGTGGCGAATCGGTCAAGCATGCTAGTAATGCAGCGTACAAACTCCTTGCTTGCGGCGTTGCGTTGACGCAAGATCGATGCTGAAACAGTTAGTAATCGACAACTGACTAGAACTCGGACAACGTAGACGTACTCATGAAAGGTTCTGGAAGATGCTCGCGGAAGAGGCTGGGATACTCCGATGGCGTCTCTGTTGTATCAAGATCTGGAGAGTGGAGCACAAAGGCCTTGGTAGAGCTTCGAAAGTGCTGCGGTTGATCCAGGATGAAGGCACTCACTATCAAGTCATAGGAGTAAGGTGTACTTGAAGTAATTTGACCTAGCATACTGTCCATAGCGGGCTTCAGCGCCTGAATGCAGTCAAACTTGTCAACGAGCAGTGCAAACTCCAGAATTTTGCTTTCCTTGACAATAGGCTCAACAGACTTCAGGTGTAAGAGCTGGCACAAGGTGAGCATCGGGGCCGGTTTGTCGTTCATGTAGATCTCTCTGGTGCCTGCAGGGATCGCTTGCCCTTCATTAAGCAACCACGGAAGAGTTTACGGAAGACCTTGCTCGTACTGGAAAGCATGCAAGAGCTGACTCTGATCTTCATCTGCGGATGGTAGCCGTCCTCGATAACGAGCATGATGTCGCCGAACTCGCACATGTCGTGAATTGAAGGGTCGAACAGTTCTACGAGGGATGGCAAGATGTCATCAGGGTGTTGTGCGTTGCTGGGTATGGCGGAGCCTACACTGAGTGGGTTGATGTTTGCCATGGTGGTTTGTATCTGTTGTGTGCTGTTGGTTGATTATGGTGTCGGGTATAGATGGTGTGGGCTGCTTCGCGGAAGTGATAATTTCTTGGGATGTAATACCGGAATTGAAGATGATGTCGAGTGAGCGGAGGTACATGCTCTCAATTGAGCACATGAAAACGCGCATGTGGATGAGCGCATGAGTGAGGCCGGTGATTGAGTTACCAAAAATCATGTGACTGGTTCAGTGCGCGGTGCCGTTTGCATACGAGCTCAGATGAGTGAGTTCTCTCGGCTGGAAATAATCGAATAGATCGCGAGCATGTAGACTCCTTCGCGGAGTACGCTTCAGTACTTTCAATGACCCGGCGTACCTAACAAGAACGGGAATGGCGGCCGTGGAACCGGTAAATGGGTCCATTTGATGAACGCACCACAGAGGTCACGTACACCCTCCTTTCGAGCAAATCTCTGCGCGATCCTCAATGCTTCAGCCCGAATATGAGGCAAGGCTGTTCGATGCGCGAGCATCAGAAGGAAGCCACATTCAGCGACCTGGGGCGAAAAGCTTGTGTGACCCAGATGACCTTCAGCTAGCCTTGCTCGATCCCTGTGATCAAGCAGTTCACTAGTATATGTGAGGAGCTTCGGAGGCGCCCGGTCCCATGGGGAGACATCATCATCCGCGCGGACGAATTCTTCGAGGACTTTCTCGGCAGACCAATGGACCATACGGGTGGCGAGTAAAGAAATGGCTTCAGCACGCCGATCGTTTGGTTTGTTCTCATCCCGCGAGTCGGATTCATAGCAATTCATAGCCATATCCCAAGCGCGAAATTGCTTAAGACGCATGCGTTGTTCTTCCACGATCTGGTGTGGTATGTCGCGAGCGTACTTGCCATGCCACTGACGATACTTTATCACGAATACGGAGGTGGGCGTTAGAATCCTGATAAGATGGTAGTGAGCGTCGTGAGGACTTGTAAAGTTTAGACTCGCCATGAGGGTTTCGAGGCTCATCGTCTCAGGGAAGCGCTCATCATGCTCAAAGACCGGAATCCTCTTATCGTTGGCAATAGTAAGGCTCATGTCCAGGCGGGCAAGCGCTATTGTAAGGGAATGGAATGCCATTTCGCTGCCTCTTGGTTTGACCTGCTTTCTCGCTGTTTGCCAGGCTTTAAACATCTTTAGTCCGTTCTCTAGATGCAGGATTGCACTTTTCTCTCGTCCGAAGATCGACTCGATTGTGTAAAGCATGACACTGCAGGTCAGAACCAGCTCGTAGGAAGGCGACGAACAGGTCTCAATGTATTTTCTCAGCGCTCTGCTAGCTTTGAGCTCTAGCTCGGCGCTTGACAGGGATCCAAAGTTGCTTTGGGACGAATTGTGCTGTGAAGACAGTATCACTGAGACCCGTTCTCGATGAACTTGGCTAAGAGCAATGGCGACCTGCCTTGCAGTATCCTCCATCTCGCACATTTGTGGAACCAGGTGTTCCCAAAACATGAGAGGGGTAGAGCCGCTCACATCTTTTGCCACAACGCAGTGGAAGTATTGCAGGGCCATCTGTTCGTGTGGATCACGGGACGACAGCGATGATATGCTGTACGTTGGCTTTCCAATGGAATCCGGAAATTTGATGTAGTGGTAGTCAGGAACAGTCATTGCAAGTTCTTGTGTGCTTGGTTCATTGACTGACCCCAATGCGACACAAACACTGCACCTAGCAGCTTGCGATAGACAAAATTGACAGACATAGTGGTCTCCAGTTGATCGGACAGCTCCTGTGCCACGTGTATGATGCTTCACGGAGAACTGACTACGACCAGCGAAGACTGCATTGTACGATGGTGGACGTTGCTGCAGCAGGTCTGTACCATATGGCACGAGTGGATTGGATGTGACGGGTGCAGCTGCAGGCAAAACTGTGTCTGGTAAAGCTGGGCCAAACACATGTTTGTCGTATTCAACTGAGGAACCCAAATTCAGGAGATCCGAGCCGGAGATAGCTGAAGGATCGTAGAAGCCGGGTACATGTGGATCTCGCAGACGTACAGTGTAATTTAACCCAGGAAACGAGCCGCCCTGGGCATTTGAGCTTGAATGTAGAAAATGTTGATTCGTCTCAGCGGTAGCATTGTGCGATCTCTGTTTAGGCCGCTCCTCCTGGTGACCTCTCCTCTTGGCCTTTCCAGTATCCGTCCCGTTATCTGCGGCGTGATTGCGAAATGCACGGATATTGTTACTACGCTCCCGTCGTCTGAAGTCTAGCATTGCTCGAGAGCGAATCATGACTGGCACTAGGGCCAGTGTAAACCACGAAATCGTCCATGAGTGATAAAGCGCCGTGAAAAGCAATTGTAGGAAGAGTTCCGATGATACACAGTCGTTGTTCGCCTTTTGTGCCAAGTGAGGGCTGAGTGAGGCTGAAAAGAGCGTACTGCACGCTCTCTGCAGCTTTGAAGGATCACATACAGCTCAGACTCCATTTTCAGCCCTGTCGATAGTGGTTGGTATCTGGCGAGGAAAGGGAAGCCGAAATTCCGATATCTGTAACGTGTGGATCCATTCCAATTGCCCATTTCTGTAGAGCCATATAACGTGTGATTACTGTCGATTTTTGCCAAGTTGTATCACAAACAGTTTATCAGTCCATGAAATCAATATGATGTATTTGAATGCTTGCAGTTAGAATCGTCTAGACCAGGGTTGAGGTGTTGTCTTAGCTCAGCTCGGGTGAATGCCACAACGTAAATTCACATGTTTGCGTGCGTGTGCAGAGTTTTGAAAGCAAACAGGCTAATTTGACAGATATCTGGTTTGTATTAATGCAACAACAACTACCCACTACATTATCCCGGAAATCAGTAGCTTCAACCAGAAGCTTGAAGAAAGGTGGTATACTGCTTGTGCAAGAATTTGCAAAAATTTCTAGCCATATCTCAGGAGCAAGCATAACCAATTTACGATTTGATACTGAGATTACTAGCATACCAGGATCTAAGGTACAAACCGAACTCTGGTAGTATCTCAGTGGCCTGAATGATGGATTGCTTTGCTCATCCTTTAAGTTGTGCCGTTCTTGTAGAGAAAAGTGCAGGAGATGTTGGATTCATCTCACTGGCTCTCGCCATTTTCGGTTACACCAGAGCCTTGGATACTAACACTAACGTAAGGGAGAGTGCAGACATCTATACGTTTATCTCGCTGGCTCTTACCCAACTTTCTCTTGTCGGAGCCTGATGTGTAACTATGAGCGTGAAGGGGAAGCGCGGAAAACGATGTATGATTTCAATGGCAGTCCTAGACGGGTTGGAACATACACCCGTGGATACTGCCCTAGTAGCTAATAAGATCGCTATACGTGTACTCAAGCGCAGCGAATGCAATATGCCAGAATCATTGCGGGCTCATAATCAGTATCACGCAATGTGCACATGATTTATTGGTAGATAGATACCAAAAGCTCAAAGGAGTCTGTTCCTGCAATTTACATTATCCTTATGCTATTGAATTGCGGCTTTTGTCCAAAGACCAGCAAGCCATTTTCAATTCACTCTCGTCTAGCATCCCAAACTCTACTTTCACCTCGACTTGCTTGGAACTAGTTTTGAGATCGTTGACCGCGTGATCTTAGCGTTCGGTTGTGGCTGTGGCGTGTGGCTGTGATGGGTGGCTGTGGTGATGTGGAAGTGGTATGAGCGTTGAGGAGTCTCATTTACTGACGAGGTAGCTCCCGATGACGAGCGTGCAAGTGGGGTGTTCACGTGTTGCGCATGTGACAATGAATTGGTGAAAGCCTCATTGGCTTATTCATAGTGAGGCATGCATATATGGCCTACAATTGCAATTTCTCTTGAAGGTACAGACGTACCAAGCGACACCCTCAAAAACCTTAGCCTGGAAGCGCTGCCAGCATCATCCAAGTCACGGTAGGTCCTGCACAGCGAATGTAACTCAGTGATTACGTCGAAAGGAAAAGAACTGTGGAAACGGCCGGTGTACGAGCGCTGCAATTCACTGTCCTGCCTGCTAGGCATCCACCTATATTGGAGATTTCTTTCTCCCTTTCTCGACCTCCCCATTCCCCACGCGCTCACCTGTCAGAAATATATTGACTCCCTCAGAAACCCACCTACTATTCGTGACCGCCATGACTGTCTCAGCGGCCCTGCCATTCCAGCCTCCGCGTCGCCTGCGTGTACTCGTGGTTCGCCATGGAGAAACGCTCGAAAACACAATCGGGATCATTCAAGGCCAGCTCGACACGCCGCTAAATACATTCGGCCAACTCCAAGCAAGCACGACAGCAGACCGCCTATCAGCTATTCGCATTGATCGTATCATCACCTCCCCTCTCCAGCGAGCCCGCAATACCGCGGAAGCAATATGCTCGAAACAAGCCGGCGTTGCGAACCTTCAAGTGGAGCAGGATGACAGAATACAAGAGAGAGGATTTGGAACACTGGAGGGTAAGCCTTACAGGGCGCCAAACAAAAAGAACGATTCTATCATCGAGGGAATAGAGAACGTAGCGGAGCTACAAGAACGGCTCGCGGCTTTCTGGAACGATCTTGTCACAGTCCATGTTCCTTCGGAGCTCGACATGCCTGAACAACCGCAAAAGCAGGAGCAAAATCAAAGACAAGAGGAACAGACCATTCTGTTGGTCTCGCACGGAGCTGCCATATCTTCTCTCTTGAATGACGTGTTGTTGGCGGGCCAATACATCCGACTTCCTGCGGATGTTCAAGTTTCGCGATTCGGAAATTGCTGCATTACCGAGCTCGTTATACCCACCGTACTAGATCACAGGACTCTCTCTTCCGCCATCGAACGACCAGGCGCACTTCATCTGAAGCATGAGTGGGTTGTGAAACCTCCACACTTCGTCTCCCAGGTGTCTCTCGCCCAGAAACTGCAAGATCACGGGAAGGTCACTCTACAAGACATCGGGTTTGGCAAAGGTGTCGGGTCCGTGGTAAGATGGGGTGACGTAACGCATCTCCATGGTCTCTTGAAGCCCGTAGAAGAAGATGGTCAAGATCAGGGTCGAAGTGCCAAGGTCAATGTGGATGAACTGGTGGGCAAAGGCTCAGACTGACGCCTTTGATGTGCGCGAAGAATCGACGACAGGCCTCGGGCCAATGTACCATTTCTGACTGAAGTTACGGCCCATTCTTCTTCTAGGGATCAGGGCGGATGATACCTTGAATAGACTACGATAGGGATGTACGTCTTTCAATGGTCAGATCATGAACTTGCGACCGGTTTGAACCAGCGCTTTCGGCACATAGACGCATCACATTACACATATATACAGTTTTTGCAAAGCCCTGGTGCTTGAGTCCAGTCGTACACAAACTTGAGCGTAAGCACTGTACGCCTTTCGAGGTGAATATGTTCATATGACCACCGAGACAGGGCCATCTACGTGCACAAAGCGTGATGAAGCAAAGTGAAAGGAATGAAACACAACTTGTCAACACACAAGTGCAAATCGCAAGCTGAAGAGAAATAAACTTTCATTCATAGAACAGGGTGGCCGTGCTAACCGCCGCCATACCCAACATTAACGCCATGCGCATCACAACCGTAAATTCATCCACCTTTTTTGTCCTTCTGTGCCTGAGACCATACAGATCGAAATCTAAGAGTAGAGCTTCTTCTCAACGCTGCCGACGAAGCCCTGGATACCACCCTCGAGCTGGGCGGAGGCAGTCCTGTACTCGAACCTGACATCGCCACTCTTGACGCCTTCCTGGAGCTCGAGGATCGACTTGGTGCCGATATCCTGGAGACTGTGCTGGACACCAGCAGAGAGGTAGGGGATGAACTTGGTGATGCTACCACGGTCAAGGACTGAGCCAGAGACACCCTGGGCGACGAGGAGCTTGTCACCCTCAGAGAAGTAGCGGGCGGTACCAGCGTTCTTGGCGGTGTTGCCAGCCTTGTCGGAAGTGCCACTGGCCTTCTTGTCCTCCATGGCGTCGATGGAACCCATGCCACGGTAGATCTTCCTGCGGAGACCGTCCTCGCCAATAGTGTAGCTACCGGGAGACTCGGTGGTAGCGGCAAGGAGACCGCCCATCATGATGGTGCCGGCACCGAGGCAGAGAGCCTTGACAATGTGACCAACGTTCTGGATACCACCATCGGCGATACAGGGGATGCCGAAGCGGGCAGCGAACTCGCAGACACGGAAGACAGAGGTGGCCTGAGGACGGCCGACAGCCATGACTTCCTGGGTGATGCAAGCGGAGCCGGCACCCATACCAATACGGAGACCGTCAACACCGGCCTCGATCAGCTTGGCAGCCTGCTCGCGAGTGACGACGTTGCCGCCAATAACATCGAGGCTGGGGAACTTCTCCTTGATCCAGCGGATCATCTCAAGCTGGAAGATGCTGTTGCCCTGAGAGCTGTCAAGAATGACAACGTCAAGACCGGCCTCAACAAGGGCGGCAACACGCTCCTTGTCAACGGGGCGGGTGCCGATAGCTGCGGCAGCGAGCAGCTGCTTGGTGCCGTGACGCTTGCTGGCGTTGGGGTATGAAAGGTTCTTCATCAAGTCGGACCTCGAGAGGAGGGAGACAAGGTTGCCCTGGGCGTCCACAATGGGGAGCTTGCCCTTCTTACTTTTGCTGAGGAGTTCGTTGGCCTCCTGGAGGGTGACACCCTCGCTGCCGGTAACAAGGTCCTTGCTCATGATCTCGGTAACGGAAGAGCTGTCATCGTCGTGGAATTGGACGTCACGGGGAGTGACGATACCAATGAGCTTGGAACGAAGCTTGCCATCCTCTGTTTAGCTTGTCAGCTTACACTCTCAACTCGTTTGGGTCAAATAAAGCGAGAAAAATTGTGTAGGGATCAGTATATGTTTTTCTCCACAGTACCCCGGGCTCGTTGGCCCTGGGCGTGCGGTTGAACGAAAGTTAATAAATTTGTTGTTCATCAGGGAAGTGTAGTGGGTGCTGTGTTGAGCAAAGAAGATGATCCGGCTTACCAGTGACAGGGAAACCGCCGAAGCCCCACTGCTCCTTCAGCTGGCGGGCCTCGCGCACGGTGGTCTGGGGAGAAATGACGATGGGGTCAAGGATGAAGCCGTTCTCGTAACGCTTGACCTTGCGGACCATCTCGGCCTGCTCCTCGATAGAGCAGTTGTGGTGGATAACACCAATACCACCAAGGAGAGCCATGTGGATGGCCATGTCGGTCTCGGTGACTGTGTCCATGGGAGAAGAGGTGAAGGGAGTTTTGAGGGTGATGTTGCGGGTGAGCTTGGAGGTCAGGTCGACCTGGGCGGCAGGGAAGCCAATGTGACCGGGCAGAAGCAGGAAGTCGTTGTATGTCTGACCGCCCATCTTCTTCTCGTCCAGCAGGTCGTAGACTGAGATGCCATCCTTGGCCTCGTACTGCTCGAGGAGCTGGAGGGCCTTGGAGGCATCCTCGACCTTGACACCGTTGGCAGACATTGCGCCGGTTATTGAGTGGTGGGGTATATGGGGGAGAAGTAGCCTTTAGTTTAGTATTAGCAAGAGCTCAAATCCAAGGACTCGATGCTTGTAGCGACTTACCCCAAGGAAAAGAAAAGAGAAGAGATCGAGTGGGCTGCGATCAAATTTGACTTCTTCAGAGAAAAGATCTAATCTAATCAGCGGCATCTCCGAGGGCCGGCGAGCACAGGGCAGGCAGAGGGAGGCAGCTTGGGACAACGTTGTGGAGCCTCAGCTGGTCAAAGTGTGGAGTGGAGACTTTCACACTGCAGCTCGTGATAGGTCAATACTCTACGTGCTGGGGTTTGTTTTGTTGTTTACCATCGAGCGGCTTGTCCAACTTCGCACCACCAGCAACAGCACGCCGGCGTCCCGTGCAGTCAAGCCCATCTACGCGGTCTCATCTCCCACGCCAGACTCAGAATCAGTGCCAGCGTGTGTGCAAGATCGATCAACCCATACACATTCCGGTCTGCCCCTGCTCGACCTCACTTCACTCGCTACACTGCACACTCGCTTAATGCGGCAGGCACACCAACTACACCTCTGCACCTGCTCAACATGATGTTACTGTTGACTCGCCAATCTATCCACTAATAACCGCGAATACACGGCCACCAGACGGCCGCCCTACCACACACTGCACCTTCTGTGCCAGTGAGAACGAACACACCACCGCAATTGAGACCGCCATCCGGCAATCGCGCCCAACATGCCGTCCCAGTATGCGCACCCGCAACTCAACCCATCCTCGTCACCACCACATAATCGCTTTCGAGACCATTCGCCCACAAAGTCCTCGCCGCTTCGCCATACATTGTCGACACTGTCCAACGGCAGCAGCACAGACGGCTCTTCGGTCCCGAGCAGACACGGCACGCAGAGCAGCAATGCTTCAAGTCACCACAGCGCTGGCGGTCTGAGCGGTTATGATTCCAGCGCAGATCCGTTTGTGAGTCGACCGGCTGCCAAAATAGAGCGCAGTGAGAGTCCTGTTAAGAAGAACTCTGCTTTCGCTCAATGGGAGGCAAGGGAAAAGACGGAGCAGGCACAACAGGATCAGACGACACCCAAACCGGCACGGAAGACAGGACGGCCTACCAGTATGAGCGTGGATCTCACACCAAAGAAAATACAAGACGATGACTGGCGAAAGGGACTGGGCCAATCCGAGACTCGCAGCGCTCTCGCCACAGTAGCACCTAATACACTGCCGGACTCACCTTCGCACCGCAGAGGCAAGTCTCACGGCGATCTTGCTCTGAGACCCGTGAGCCGAGATGGCAACTCACCTTCTTCGCCTACGAAGTCGCCAGTGCGAACACACAGCCGGGGACAGAGCGTGGACACAACTTTCTCATTGTCGAGTACAACACCCAGCCTACAACCTACATCGCCAAACCGTAATAGTATGGCAACCCTTTCCCGGAGTGATTCGATGCGAGCTAGCACGCGACCGAGAGCGAACGGACACACTAGGTTCGGCTCAGTCGATACCGCTGTACCACATCTGGACGACAAGGAGCTCGCCACGCTTCAAAATAGCACGACTCCCCAGCTGCGACATCTTTCGAAGTTTGCTCATGATGGCGCCGAAGATCTAAGTGTACATTCGCCTAATGAGCAGGTTGTTGGACTCACTGGAAGGAGACGACTTCAGCGATCAGGCTCAATACAGGGATCACACCAAAAGTCGCAATCCACATTTGGTTCACAATGGCAGAGCACAAAATGGATGGATACTCAGAGAAAACATTTGCAAGCTTACGAATACCTTTGTCATATTGGAGAAGCGCGCGCCTGGATAGAAGACGTATTGGAGCCGGACAAGTTACCACCAATTGTGCAACTCGAAGAATCTTTCCGCGACGGTGTTACTCTTGCCGAAGTCGTGAACCGCCTGGCGCCGAACATGGAACAAGATTTGCAGACGATGCTTGGGAGCTTGCGTATCTTCCGCTCCCCTCGACTTCAGTACAGGCACAGTGACAACATCGCCATGTTTTTCAGATTCGTTTCTGCCGTGGAACTACCCGAGCTGTTCCGATTCGAGTTGGTTGACCTGTACGAGAAGAAGAACGTGCCAAAGGTCATCTACTGCATTCACGCTCTATCATGGTTGCTGTATCGTCGCGGAATCACATCCTTCACCATATCTCATCTTGTTGGACAGCTAGAGTTCACAGGAGAAGAGCTGGAAGAGACACAAAAGGGTATTGACCGAAGTGGCATCAAAATGCCTGATTTCGGTGGCATGCGCAAAGAGCTGGACATTCCCGAGCCACCACCACCGCCGCAACCCACCCCGGAAGAACTACTACGCGAGCAAGAAGCTGTCATTGAGGACATGCAAAGTCAAATGCGAGGTGCGCTTGCTCGTATGCGCCTTGGGGATGTGATGCAGAGTCTCTGGGACGTCGAAACCGACATTGCTCTTCTACAGGCACAGATGAGAGGAGGCTTTGCAAGGGAGATTTTCCACTTCCGTTCTTCCATGGATTCATCTACGAAGAGACTGCAAGCCGCCGCCAAAGCCATGCTTGTTCGGCAAAGTTTGAAGCAACGCGAGCAGTCATGGACATCAAGAGAAGGAACTGAACGTATTGTCAAGATACAATCTCTCTGGCGTGGTAGGAAGCAAAGAGCGGAGACCAAGAACATCAAGACCCAGCTCCGCACTCAACGCTATGGAGTTAAGGAGATTCAAGCAGCCATACGAGGTGCCCTTGGTCGGTGGAGGGCCACTGATACGTGGGAGGAAACCCGCAACGAAACGACTGAAGCCACTGTGGTCGAATTGCAGGCCGCTGCTCGTGGTGCAATCGAGCGCAGGAAGCTTTCTGCCTTCATGAACAAACTCTGGGATGTGGAAAACACTGTTGTCGAGCTTCAAGCAGAGCTTCGTGGATCCCGAGTGAGACGAAACGCGAAGGGACAGCGCGCTCAGGCAAAACACGCTACTGTTGACATAGCACGTCTGCAAGCAGCAGCTCGTGGCCTCATCCATCGCAGAGAGCAACGTCACCAGTACGGCGAGCGCCAAATTCATGAACCCGAGATTGTTGATGTTCAGGCTGCATGCCGTGGTCTTGTGACTCGCCTTAGGCAGGCAAGAGTTATGGGCGCACTCCAAGGTCGCGAGGGACAGATCATCAAGGTCCAATCACTCCTCAGGGCGCAACTAGCGAAGAAGCATGCGCAGTCTCACAGAGCTGGATTGAAGACTGTTGAAAAGCAGATTGCCTCGTTGCAGGCATTGGCCAGAGCATCTATCTGCAGGATCCGTACCACGGAGCTTAAGGAGCAGCTCGAGCAGACCACTGAACAGACAATCGAGCTTCAAGGCCTCACACGAGCTATGCTGGAGCGTAAGAGAATCGGAGCTCAACTGGCCAGCCTCGAAGACCAAGAAGAGACCGTCGTCAACCTGCAATCTCTTGCTAGGGCATACATCGAACGGCAGCGAGTCTTCGAGCAACTTGTTCAGTTCGAGAATCAAGAGGACTCAATTTGCCAATTGCAAGGCTTTGCTCGAGCAACTTTGGTGAGAGCCAAGGTCGGAGACGATCTCGCAGAGCTCGAGGAAAATGAAGAGACAATCACCGAAGTGCAAGCAGCTGCACGCGCCTTCATGGTGCGCATCCACTTTGAAGAGAAGCGTGAGCATTACCGCACGAACATGCAGAAGGTTGTCAAGCTGCAGTCCTTCGTACGTGCCAGACAGCAAGGCAAATCCTACGAGTCCTTGATGAAGGGCGCCAACCCTCCACTGCCAGTCGTAAGGAAACATCTGCATCTGTTGACTGACTCTCACTTCGAGTTCGAAAGCGAGCTTGAGGCGGATCGTCTGCGCAGACTCGTTGTTGAGCGGGTCCGCGAAGTTGAACAAGTCGAAGGCTACGTTGAAGGTCTTGATGTCAAGGTCGGCCTCTTGGTGAAGAACAAGATCAGTTTGGACGAGGTTGTGAAGCACCAGAAGCACTATGGTGGTAGCGCAAGTTCGCTTCTGAGAAATGGCGGTACTCGTCAATCTGGAGGCGGCGTGGACCTCAAGGCGCTCAACAAGAACTCCAGAAAGAAGCTTTCCGGATATGAAGAGCTTTTCTTCATTCTGCAGACTCAGCCAGAATATCTTGCTCGCCTCTTCTACCAACTATCCGGACGGGGTCTTGCCGACAAGGAAAGCAAGAATCTGGAACGGCTGGTACTGACACTGTTCTGCTACGCCCATAAAAGCAGGGAAGAGTACTACTTCTTGCGACTCTTGGTGGCCTCTATCGAACAATTTGTCGTCAACACGAATAGCTTGGACGATTTCTTACGTTCTCAAAACGGCCCTATGCACCAGCGCCTGTTCCTTACTCACGTTCGATCGCCCATCCACCGAAGCTATCTCAAGTCATTGCTTGGGGGCCTCGTCAAGGATGGCATCTGCGGACAAGAACATCTCGACCTCGAGTCTGACCCTCTTCAAATCCACCAAGCGATCATTAACAATGAAGAGCTCAGCACCGGCCGTGCGTCTAGGAGGCCTCGCGACTTGCCACGAGAGACAATCATTCGTGACCCTGAGGTGCGAGCAAGATATGTTGAACACCTTCAGGACGTGCGTGATCTTTGTGACGCTTTCTTCCTGAGCTTGGAGGAGACTCTTCACCGCATGCCGTACAGCCTTCGTTACCTCGCCTCATCGCAGTTCAATGCTATGCAACAGCAGTACCCACACGAGGAGCCGGAGTACTTGGCCACACTTGTTGGTAACTGGATCTGGAAGACCTACATACTGCCTGCATTCCGCGAGCCTGAGATGTGGGGCGTCATCGATCGTGGTCTTTCTCCTGTGCACAAGCGCAATCTTGGTCAAGTCACACTCGTACTGGGTCAAGTCTGCTCGTCTGGAAGGCTCTTCAGTCAGGACAACATGTATCTGCAGCCCTTGAACAGTTGGATCAGTGAAGCACTTTCCAGGTGGCAAGACACTTTGCACAATCTGTTCGGCATTGAGAGCCCCGAGGAGCACTTCGACGCCGATCACATGTCCGATCTGTACTCGAGGACCAAGCCGACGGTATACATCAAGCTTTCTGACATCTTCCAGCTGCACACAATGGTCACCGAAAATATCGCAGTGGTCGCGCCTACCCGTGACGATGCCATCAAGGAAGTCCTCTCTGATCTTGGAACTCCCAAGGGTAATGAGGCTGACCTTGGAAACACTGGAGGTGGCGGTGAGATCACTCTTACGCTCAAGTCTCGCTACAAGGTCCAAGAAGATCCTACTGCCGAAGCTAGAGCCCTGTTTACTGCAACCAAACGACTTGTGCTGTTCATTATTAGAGTCCAATCGGGATCCAACCTTATGGAGATCCTGCTTCGCCCGATCAGCCACGAGGACGACGAGAAATGGTACACACTAGTCGACGAGGAGATTGCAGGCAAGGAATCTCGATCGCCAACACGCAGTCCCAGAAAGGCTTATCAGCAAGGTGCTTTCGATCCAAGAGCTAGCATGAGAGGTGGACGGACAATGTCTGTCTATTCCGAGACCCCATCCGCCGTTTCGGATGACATGCGGCACAACAACCCTCTAGACTTCGAACACATGACTTACGCCGAGGTGAAGTCGCAAGCCTTGGAGAATATTCTCAACCTTGAGAACCCGTCGACACCACCGCAATACCGCGTCAGCAGACAACACAACTACCAGGAGGTTCTCAATGCTCTTGCTGCCGACATTCGCTCGAAGCATCGCCGCCGCCTGGAACGCCAGCGCGAATCCGACGCTACCCGCCAAACACTGGCTGGTCTGGACAAGAAAGCGACATACCTCGAGGAGCAGCTTACCAGCTACAACGACTACATCGAGCAGTGCCTCAAGACTCTCGCCAACAAGAAAACCGGTCACAAAGCGTTTCGTCTTCCCTTCACCAAGCAATGGAATCACGAGCGTGAGCTCGAGAAGGCCGGTCGCCAGCCCAAATTCGGTTCGTACAAGTATTCTGCACGTCAGCTGGCCGACAAAGGTGTACTGCTCCAGTGGCACGCTTACCCTATGGACAACTGGACTCAGCTCAACGTCGTCATCTCTTCCGATGAGGTGGGCGTCTTCCACTTCGAGGCCAGCTCAGGTAGCATGATGTTGCCCGGCGCCAGTGCCAACATCCTGCTCGACGACTTGCTGCAAGCACAGTACGACAACCGCAACACCATCGGCATCTTCGAAGACGGTGCTGGCGGCCCCGAAGCCGGTGCCAAATTGGCAGTGAACCTGCTGCTGCACCTGGTGTTCAAAAAATTCTACCGCGACGACTAGATGCAATTTTTCCGTGCATCTGTCTACGCTTTTTATCTTTCCTTCCCCTTCTCCGTCAAACCTCTCTTTTTCCGTATGTTTAGTTTAAATCATTTCTTTATTTGTTCGGGTGCTTCTTTGTGTTTTTCTCTCGGATTGCGCATATGGTGCAGGAAAGGGCTCAAAGGTATACATACCCCAGCGGGCTTTCTGGTTTTGGGCTTTCTTTTTCCTTTTTTTTTTTTACAAATGATGAAAGTTGATGACTTTTTTTTTGTAACTATCTGATCCAAAGAAACCCATTTATCTTATTGTTCCTTCGAGTTTCATCTTCATTGACGATATGTTGCACGGTCTGCAAGTTTTATTTGTGAATGTCAACTTGTCTCAATCATTCCTGTGATCCCCAGCAGATGATGAGAGAACGACAGTGTATCAGGCAACAAAGGTTCAGGATACCATGATTTCACCGATGCGATACTTTAAGATGCGGCATCTATTCTGCCACAAATCATGGGCGTGCCTTACTGCGCTCTACCATTCTCTATAACCGCCATCCTCACCGACGAAGCCTTTGAGGTCCCAAGGCTTCGTAGTCTCCGCAACCTTTCTCACGACCTCCTCGTTGATCTCTATGCCCAGACCAGGCCCTTGCAGAGCTTCCACGAAGCCATTCTTGACGGTGAAAGCTTCGGGGTTCGTGACATAGCTGTTGATATCGTACTCGCCAGCTGTGAAGGGCAAACAGGGCACGTTAGCAAAATTCTTTGGAAACCTTTCGGTTGTAGTCTTACCTTCAACGTTGTAGTGCATTCCTACCGACATCTCTTGGATCTGGTGGTTGGGCGTAGAGATTCCAATCTGGAGACAAGCGGCGAGAGCGATTGGTCCCAGGGGACAGTGAGGTGCTACCGCTACGTCGTATGTTTCTGCCATGGCTGCGATTCGACGGAGCTCAGAGATGCCGCCGCAGTGTGCGATGTCTGCAAGACGTCAGTGAAAGACTAGCAACGACCAAACTTTCTGTGCTCACCAGGCTGTATGATGTCGACTGAAGCATTCTCGAAGAAGCGCTTGAAGTCCCAGCGAGAGTAGAGTCTCTCTCCAAGCGCAATCGGGCACGTCGTCTGCCCATAAAGCTCCTTGATACCTTCAGGATGCTCGCTAAGAAGCGGTTCCTCAATGAACAAGGGATGATGCGGCTCGAGAGCTTTCGCGAGTTGCTTCGCCATCGGCTTGTGCAGCCTTCCGTGGAAGTCCACTCCGGCATCCATGCCGAGTGCCTTAACAGTTTTGAGTCGCTCCACGCTCGATTCGAGTACCTTGGGAGAGTCGAGCCATCCAACGTCTTCGGTGGCATTCATCTTAATGGCTCTGAAACCCTGCGCCAGACGTTCTTTGGCTGCGCTTTCGACATCGCTAGGCCGATCGCCGCCAATCCAGGCATAGACATTGACTCTATCACGGACTTTGCCTCCCAACAGCTGCCAGATCGGCACGTTGAATTTACGCGCTTTCAGGTCCCAGAGAGCGATGTCAATGCCAGCGAGCGCTGACATAAAGACAGGGCCGCCACGGTAGAAGGATTTCCGCCAGGCATCTTGCCAAATTGCTTCGATGTCGTCGGCTTCGTGGCCTACAAAGCGGGTGATGTAGCCGTTGAGGGTGCCTTCGACCGCTTCGGTGTGGCCCTATATGATTTAGTCAGTCATGATATATTTTTTGTAGGGCTTTCAACGTCTCCCCAACTACATGGGGATGTACCAGGAGTCGGAAAAGGGTGGTGTACTTACTGTAACTGTGTTAGCAATCTCATTCACCCATGTCATCTTATGCTCAGCCACATACCCTCGAGAGATGCCTCTCCCCAGCCAACACGGTCTTCAGTATCGGTGATCTTGACGAACAACCACTATAGAGTTGTTAGGCCGGAAGTGTGTTGCGTAGAAGTACTTGGAACTCTCACTCTTGGCAGTACACGGAAGTACTCGATCTTTGCGATAGGAGCCATGTCTAGCGCTTTCAGAGTCTGGCCTTCAGGCTGATCAGTCTGATGAAACGTAAATGGAATGCTTGAACCCTCAATACAGTTTGACAATATAGCGGGGATTGTTCGTTGATCCTCCATCGGCAACTGCTCCCAAGGTCCCCACCATGCCCTCATCTCGTCCCCACATCACCCGATGAACATAGCCGAAAGTGACACCTGTGCTGCCGCGATGCATTCACCAGACGTTTACGTAGCATACAATACATGACTTTGTCAACTTGGAAGACATCAGCGCGAGTGCTTGTTTCGGGCCCGTACCGTCACATCGACTATATACGTACTCGCGTCATCGGCCTTTACGCCATGAACACGGCTTGTCGTTGATCTGATCTCGTTTTCGAACGCGTGGATATGTTGACAGCATACGAACCAATTCCACATCTATGATACAGCTCACGCTCATATAGAGTCTCGCGCTATTAGTCATCGTTGTTGGGTTCAGCGCCGTCGTTTTATGAATCCTCATCTTCTTCTTCCTCTGCTTCCTCAGAATCTTGCTCGTCTTCCTCGTCTTCATCTTCTTCCTCTTCCTCATCTTCGTCCCTGGGAGAGTACCGGTGAGCAGGGCCTTTGGTTGGCGGCGCGGTGACTGGAGGGTTTGCAGGGACTATCAAAGGATTGCCAACAGCCCAACGATCGTATCTAAGGCCAATCTGCAGCATCTGCTGGTTACCGTTCATTCGCATCCCACGTGCAAGATCGTTCTGTGGCAAGCCACCTGCGCCTTGCGTGTAGTGTAAAATGGTGTTCCGCACTTCCGAAAACGAAGGACGATCTCTCTGGTCGTAATCAACGCAGTCATAGACCAGATTCACCAATTCTTCAGAGTACTCTTTAAGGGCTTCATCTGGCAATTGCGGAAAGGCACTCGGATTCCGCGAGCCCCCACGTGCAGCAGACCAGTCGTCCTCCACGCCGACATTGTGGTATAGAGACATCAGTCTCATGACCGTGATACCGACACCG
>Ga0265797_10001937_pt1 | contig 35804 bp, 30 predicted proteins | sample P2T30metagenome_FD_192433 | JGI IMG/M metagenome (GOLD analysis project Ga0265797, IMG submission 192433) | Plant litter microbial communities from East Loma Ridge, Irvine, California - P2 T30 | ecosystem: Environmental > Terrestrial > Plant litter > Unclassified | place: USA: California...
TTCTACATGAAGCAAAACATATATGCAGCAAATGCTCAGAAAGTCTGTATATCATTTTAACTGATAACCACTGTTTCGTATATGCGTGTGTCTGATAGTGATACAGTTATACAGTATTATGTAGATATGAGCATGGACAAATCGAGTAGAAACTGTCGCACACATATGCTAGTAGCAGTGTTTTGGCAACAGCTCACGGTGCGCGCGCCGGGACATCGTGTCTCAACACGATATATCATCAGTGAGGCGTTTCTCTGACTTGTTGTTCAAAAACAGATTATAAAGGTATATGTAAATGTTTTTCTAGGCCTAGCATATCCGATGCTTTTCCCATCCATGACCTGTACCTAGAATGTCCATTTCCCCAGATCTAATTCCCTTTTCTACTCATTAGGAACAGATCATGCATACATCACATCTACAAGTACTTGTTCGCCTTGAGCCACTGCTCCACATCCTTCGAATCCCTCTCCAGCCAGCCGATCTTCGCGCGCACGGCATCGTAGCTCTGCGCCAAATTGCGCTCGAAGCCCTTGGTGCTCTTGCCCTCGAAGAACGTCTCGACGTCCTTGAGCTGCTCGGGCTTGGTGAAGCCGCTGGAAGCCATAGCGACGACGGAGCCGAGGATGGTGAATGAGGGCGGCATCTTCTTGACGAGCACGTCCCAGTTCTCCTTGACCCACGACCAGAAGGCTTCCATGCCGGGGCGGTGGGCGCGCAGGCCGGCGAGGGGCAGGTAGACGTCTTGGTCCTTGACGTGCTCGGAGAGAGAGTAGGCGAGGGTGCGCTGGATGAGCTCGGGCTGCTGGGCGCGGCCGAGGGAGCGGAGGGCGGCGTTGCGCTCGTCGGCGTTCTTGGCGGTTTCGTACTCCTTGACGAGGACATTGTACTCCTTCTCGCCACCGAACTTGAGCACCACGGCGTAGACGCTGGAGCGGAGGTTGGGGTGGAGAGCATTGCGGTCGCCGGCGGCGAACTTCTCGAACATGTCGAAAGCGGCGGCCTTGGTCTTCTCGTCGCCGGTGCCTGCGGAGGCGCCGAACAGGAGTGCCTTGAACTGCTGCTCAATGTGGCCGTCAGTCTTCTTGAACTCCCAGCCAAGCTTGTGAGCTTTTGCCGCGACGAGGTCGCGCTGGAAGTCGCGCAGGGCATCCTGTGTCTTTTGGTCCTCGAAGATCCATGCGTTGCGGATGGTGCCGACACGGGCTGTGATCTCATCCCAGACGACGAAGTCAGGCTCAGTGTCGAACGACTTGAGCAGGGAGAGCAGACCGGAAGTCTTCTGGTAACCAGCAGCGGAAAGAGCACCAGCGTCAGCGATCATACCGGCGCGGTCCTCGACAGTGAGAAGACCAGCCTTGGCGTTCTCACCGAGCTTCTGCAGACGGTTGGCAGGGTATGAGGTGCGGTAGATACCACTGTGATCAGCATTGAGCTTGTAGAAGTCAAGGTCGGGGACCTTGAACGAGTCCTCACGCTTGTTGAGGGTGAGCTCCTCGTCCACACCATCCTTGCTGCGGAGACCAAGGAAGACGGGGTAGAGGGTCTTGTCCTCCTCAGGCTTGACATCGGCTGTGCGCAAGAAGCGGTTCTGCTTCACCTGGATGGATGATGACTTTTCATCCTCTGTGACGGTGACAACAGGGAAACCAATGTTCTTGGTCCAGATGTCGGCGATGCGCTCGACATCCTTGCCGCTGGCGGCACTGAGAGCAGCCCATAGATCGCCAGTCTGAGTGTTGCCATAAGCGTGCTTCTTGAGGTACTGACGGATACCCTCCATGAAGACATCCTCGCCAAGGTGCTTCGAGACCATGCGAATGACACATGAACCCTTCGAGTATGAGATGGCATCGAAGATCTGGTTGATCTCATCGGCACGCTTGACAGGCACTTCGATAGGGTGAGAGCTACGAAGCGAGTCAAGGCCAAGAGCGGACTGGAGGTTGTCAGTGACGTATCCCTCCCACACCTTCCACTCAGGGTAGAAGATGTTGCAGGAGTACCAGGACATCCATGTGGCGAAGCCCTCGTTGAGCCAGAGACCATCCCAAAAGTCCATGGTGACCAGGTTACCGAACCACTGGTGGGCAAGCTCGTGCTGAACGACCTCTGCAACGCGCTGCTTGGTGGAAGCGCTGCTGGTCTCCTCGTCGAGGAGAAGATCAACAACACGGTAGGTAACGAGACCCCAGTTCTCCATGGCGCCTGCTGAGAAATCGGGAACGGCAACCATGTCCATCTTGGGCAGAGGGTAGTCACTGGCGAATTGCTCCTCGTAGAACTTGAGAGTCTTGGCAGCAAGAGATGCTGAGAAGTGACCGTGGTCGATGTTCTTGTCGGGAGTGCAGTAGACACGAACGGGGAGGCGGAACTCGTTGGTCTCGTAGACCTTGAGCTCACCAACGATGAAGGCCAAGAGGTAGGTGGACATCAACGGGGTCTTGTTGAAAGTCACAGCCTTGCGCTTCTTGCCGACCTGGGCAGAGTCAACCTGCTTCTCGCTGGCAACGTCCATGTTGCTGAGACAGGTCATCTTGTCATCGGCGATGAGTGTGACGGTGTAGGTGGCCTTCAGCGCAGGCTCGTCGAAGCAAGGGAACGCCATGCGAGCGTCCGTAGGCTCCATCTGTGTAGTGGCAATGAATGCATCCTCGCCGTTGGCTCCCTTGTACGATGAGCGGTAGAAACCGGCCATCTTGTTGTTCAGGTCACCAATGAACTTTTGGGCCAAGATCGCCTTCTGACCGGCCGGGATGGTCTCCTCGAAGTCGATCTTGGTTGTCTGTAAATCTTCATCGTATGAAATCTTGGGCGAAGAGCTGATGGTCTTGCCTCCGACTGTGATTGTAGTCTCTTGAATGTCCAGCTCCAGAGTGTTCAATGAAATGCTCTTGGTGTCCTCGACAACGTCCAATTCGATGGAGACGGTGCCGTCATACTTGAAGGTCTCGAAGTTGGGCTCGAGGGTCAAGTCGTAGTGCAGAGGCTTGACGTTCTTGGGCAAGACCTCGCGACCCGCAGCAATGTCCATGCTGGAGTCAGCAACGTCGATCTCTCGTTGGTGGCGGCACATGTTGTGTCTTCGGTGAGAACAATGTCTTCTTGAGCTGGGAAGTGGTCGCTGGTTGAAGGTGAGGTTTGTAAGTTGATGGCGGTTCTTGGCGGTGAGTGGATCGAGGTGTGAGTGCGCGACCCGCTGGTCGATGGAGCTACGTGCGGTGAAGGTGGAGGCAAGCGCTGTCCGATTGTGGAAGGTACGAGAGGATGCGCGAGTGGATGCTGAGAGAGTGGGCGCGCGCAGAAGGGAATTGCCGGCCTTGGAGCGGGCGAAGGATCTCATCTAAGAGGCCTTCGAGGCGGTGTCGTGTATGGCTGTATATGCAAATGATGGATGTAGGGAGCGAATGATATGCAAGGGTCGAATGGATGCAGCGAAGCATGTGATCGTGTGAATACTTCCACTGCTGAACACACCCTCCCTCTTTCGGCCATGCATCGGAGGTGAGCTGCTGCATGTGTGTGGGGGAGGGAAGCGGGAAGCGAGCTGCGATCGTCAAAAGACCCTGTCCGAGTGAGTGAGATGCGATGCGATGCGATGCGATGCGATGCGATGAGATGAGGTGTCGAGATATATATACAAATATTTATTTACCATGACCAGATTACCATTCACAACACTAGCACCTACCCTCGACAAGAGATACTGTCCTGATAGGGTGTCGTTTCGAGTTGCTCCATTGAAGGGCGCTTCAGAACCGAGCAATGGATTGCTTGCATGTGACTGATAAGATGCACGCTGATATCAGGTCTCGTTTCTGAATATCTATCACTTGGTATTCCTCACTGTAGTTCTCGAGAAGCACGGTGACTGCCAGAGCCTTATGTACATTGAACAATGATCGATTGAGATATTCAAATGTAGCTCCTTCCGTCACCGCCTCACAGCAGTCTGCCAAACAAGAAAACATACCCTACGTCACGTGCCATCAACAACCACTCTCCACCTCAAGCTCCGATCTCCCAGAGCCCACATCACCCCACCAAGCAAGCGGCCATCAGTTGCTGTCCCGCATCGCACTGCGTCTAGACTTGGAAGCTAGCACGTAGTTTGAGGCTGTGTACATCGCTTCACGTCAATCATAGCAAAGGGTGAGCGCCTCTTAATTACCATGCCACCATGCGGTTTCACATGCGGCTCGTTCTACGTCATGCTGCCCGGTTTTATAGCTCGTGTTGTGGTACCTGAGCGAGCTTAAGAGAACCCCTCTACCACGCGATCTTTTCCTTGATCTTGACAAGCACGTCTTCTTGATTCCTCTTTCACCTACTGACCAACTCTTCTCTTCACCTCAACCAACAACCACCCCAAACAAGTATGTCCCCTGTCAAGCATTACCAAGTGTAAACCAACTAACATCAAGCAGCCTCAACACATCACCAACAATGGATTTCGTCAAGAACCTCACCGGCGGCGGCAACAACAACAACAACAACGAGAACCAGCCTCAGGCTACCGGCTCCGAGCAGAAGAGTGAGGGCGGCTTCCTCGGCGGCATCGGCGACAAGCTCAACAACGCCGCTGGCGGCGGAGCCGAGGGCGAGAAGAAGGAGGACGGCCTTGACAAGGGTGAGTCCCTTCCTCAATCACCGAACATACGCATTGTAATGTTTCTCACATGTTCCAATCATAGGCATCGACTACGTCCAGGAGAACTTCCTTGGCCAGGGCAAGCAGGACAACGAGAGCGCCGTCGAGCAGGCCAAGGACGAGCAGATCTCGGACTTCATCCGTGGCCAGTACAAGGGCCAGACTGGCAAGGACTTCCCCATTGCGGACAAATAGATTGGCGATGGAAGGACATGGAGCCATTGTGCTTGCTTAGCCAGGGCTCGGTCTAGTTATGATTGAATGAGACAAGCAGTAACGGCAGACTTTGGAAGTTTCATGGTTGGTGATGTGTCCGCCTGTGTTTCCTAGTAAAGGTGAGGCGTGCGACACATGCTTGTAGGTGAGACAGAGTCTGCTTAGACCGTGGAAGTGTCGCAGGCATGGTTACTCAACTTGGCTGTGACGGCCATCCGGACACCACTGGCGCATGGTTTGTACCTCAACGTCTAGTATGCTAATATCTTTGAACCTAATCCTGACAGCAACCATCCTTGCCATTGAGATGAGATTTGGCGGATGGAGTCGTGGGCAAATTCACTCGCAAATGGGAGTGACTGCCAGAGACAGCTAAAATCCGATAACGCCAGCAAGTCAACCCCGATCGCTCCTTCCTTGTTTACTTTCCACGAAAACTTTCTCGCCCAGTCCACCAACATTGCACTCCACGAAATGTCAGCACCAGCTACCCGAGAGCCATGTCAGACAATTCTGGTACCGCTGGAATCTTCGCGGAACACTATCGCACAGGCAAGTTCACCGACCTTGGCCTTGTAGCGAAAGACGGCATGCAGTTCAATGTCCACAAGCTCGTGGTCTGCTCTCGCTCACCTCTCTTGGACGCGCAAGCAGCCAATGGCGCCACCATCATCGACACAAATGACAACGCTACGAGTCTTGGCCAGATGATCGAGTGGATGTACGGCATTGACGATGAGAAGCTGCTCATCGATGCCAAATCTGTCCAAGAGGTCACAGCCATGGGCTCGAAGGAGGTGTACGGCGAGGTTGTGACGCTTTCTGACCTTGCAAACATCGCTGAGAAGGTATGACCGAATCTCTCGGGCTGTGTCATCCTAGAGCAGAGCTGACAGACCACAGTACCAGCTCCCTAAGCTCAAATACCAAGCAACCGAACTCGTCGGACAGCTGGTCGAGAACACCACTTCACTCCAATGCCTCCTCGAAGCCGTCCTTCACTTGACACCCAAGAATGTGCAAGGCACTATGCAGAAGATCCTTGTATCGCGTGCTTTGGATCTCACCGAAGCACAAGGTGTCGATGTCATCTCCAGCCACGGAGAGAACACTCTTACCCACAGACAGAAACACAGACCCACGCCTCTCTCCAGCCATGGCGATGCGACCGAGAACAAAGAGCGCGAGTCGTCCGTGAACATCGACCGATCCGCGCTTCGTAGCGCTAAAGGCCCTCCAAAGCATGCATACCAGGATTCCACCAATTCGGATACGCCTCTCGCACAACAGAGCAGGAAGCGCAAGAGGAACGGAGGTGAATCGCTCGACAGCCCAGTCTCCAACGCAAGCAAGAGTCGCCCAACCCGCCGTAACGAACCCTTCCGCATCTGGACGGCGCTCCCAGAGAACGACCCACCAAAAGGCCCGCATTGTCATTGCAAAGCTGCCAGCACCGACCCGACTTTGCTTGCGTGCGCAGACTGTGGCAACAAGTACCATCCCCGCTGCGTGGGCAAGGGCAAATACAGCAAAGGAACGTACTCCAGCAATCCTTTGGCCTACATGCTCAAAGACGTGGAGTTGTTCGAAGAGAGGCCATTCAAATGTGGCGATTGCGAGGCGAGCTTCTTCGGAGGGAGATGATGGAGAATGGAGCAAGCTCCTTCCAGGACTTGAAAGAGGAGTACGTTTGGGTTCACCCGAACCTGACGAATACGCGACCCGTAATGCTGCTCGCGTGGCAGCCTGAAAAGTGTGTAGCGAGACAAAAGAATTGATGACTTTCCCCCAAAAGTAGCGTCACAACAAGGCTGAAGCATTCACCGCACAAGTACGCGCTACGCTTGTACACGTTACACCAAGTCGAAGCAGGGCAGAACAGAGCAGGGCAAGGAGCAATTCCCGAAAGCTGTTCTGCCAGTAGTGCCCGCTGCTTACCCTCCAATTAGGGACCTTGTTCTCAGTGATGAAACATCGATCGGATCGGTGAGAAACGACTGGTCTCATGCGATGTAGTATTCGTCCATGCCTAATTTATATTCCGTTCATTACGACAGCTCCAGCGGCCTCTTACTGTCATCAGATCTATCGTGACACATAATTCTAAAAGAACGGTTTTGACCTCAAAGCCTCGCGCCCTTAACAAGCAACCACAACGCCACCGGCACAACCACATTGTCATTCGCCCCCGTCAGCACAGCTTCCATGAAACTCGCGCCGCAAGCACACACAAAAGCCTTGACAAGCGAGACAACCCAACATCCAGAGACCAAAATCCCAGCGAGCGAGCTATCTTGCACCGCCGGGCAAGCCCCTCTGCCTCCGTCCTCCCACCCGCCGAGAGCCAAGTACGCTTTGCCGAACATCAGACCACCCGTCACCGCGACGGCGAAAGCGAGACTGCCTTCGAGGCTCTTGCCGCCGACCCATGACCACTTGTGTCGGCCGTAGCGACGCCCGATCAAGGATGCAGCGGCGTCGCCCATTCCGACGCAAATGACGCCAGAGAGCATGCCGACGTCGCGCTGGTTATGCGCGAGCTCCCAGCCCGAAGCGTCGCGGTAGGTAGACGCGAGGGAGAACCACAGCGGCACGGCGCAGCCTACAAGGAGGAAAATGTGCGATACCACGACCGGGCCGCGGAGATCACGGCCGTCGACGTAGGGCGCGACGAAGCGGGCGAGGGCGTTCCCTAGTGGTGGGACTTGGCCTGCGCGGATGGCTTCGAGGAGCAAGAAGACGGCGAGGATGAGGGCGAGGGCGAGGGCGCAGGCGCAGGGGTCGACGAAGGTGGAGGGGAGGAGCATGGCGACCATGACGCCGTGGAAGACTTTGCGGCGGGTGTCGACTTCGACGTAGGCTGTTAGGGTGAAGACTGTTAGGAGGCCGATGAGCAGCACGAGGAGCCAGTATGCTATCAAGAGAAGTCGCAGATTGGAGGGACCGATCGAGTGACGGAGGAGAGGGATGTCCAGGGGTATCTTCAGTGTAGAAGCTGATGGTAATTGGGACACAGGCGGGAGCGGAATCCACCCTTGTAGGTGGAGAGTTGTGATGACTGTGCGGGCTGGATCAAGGCTTCCAAGTAGGTAGCTAATTGCCCAGCCTATGGGTTCCTGCCCATCAAGAGCCTTGCGAGAGACGTACGTCCTCACAGGCCATAGGATGACGACCAAGATGACGGCGTATACATACGCAGCATACACCCATTTCCTTCGTAAGGCTTGCGCAGGAGTCAACTGAAGACACCATAGTAGATTACCTGACTTCTTTTTAGATCGTTTTCCAGACACCTTAGCCTTTAGAGCCGCTGCCAAACTCTCTGGCACGGTGTTGCGTCTTGGTTTCGCTGCACTTCCGTCAACCTTGGGCGAACAGAAGGCGGACTGTATGCTCCGCGGTTCGACAGCAGACTGCGGCTCGAGCTCGCTTTTTCCGTCAGCGTAGAGACTTTCCCACACACGAGCCGCAAGCTTGGGTTGCCCGTTAGGTCGTTTCTTCAAAGTGATCTCGGGCAGGTCTTCGTCAGCATCACTATCATGATCTGGCGTTGAAGATCTGAACGCTGCTGTAGCACGCTGGACTTGAATGATGTCTGAGACCGCATCAACTAGTGACTTCCTTTCTTCTGCAGTGTGGCCAGGTCGCCGGAGCTTCCATTTTGGCACTCGAGCGAGTGTGACGTTCCAGTGGAGAACACGCTCCGACAAAGCAAAGACCGAGAGTCCACCAACCCACAGACAAGCTTTTAAGATGATGGTCTGTGGCGTATATGAAAATAGCAACAAGTTAATGAGCACAACCGAAAGTAGGTGGAGCTCCGATATTAAAAGACTTGTAGTCGTAAGGTATTGCAGGGGTTGCAACAGAGCATGATGCAAAGGGTACAGAATCACCAGGACTTCTGTAGGAAGCGCTCCGGCTGTTTTGAAAGAGTATGGCTTCTCTGTTGCCAGCCAGGAAACCAAGTTGGTGTGCTCCGACACAAGTAGTGGAACAATGGAGACAAACCAATGCACAACATTGAGGCCGAATAATCGACTTGATCGTGGAAACAGCCTCTGCGGAAGCGATGCCAGGCCCATGATAATGTTCGGTAGGATGATCTGAGGGTTCAATGGCGAGACTGTCAATGTCACGAGGACCGGCAAGAAAGGTGGGTATAAGACAGTCGCTGGGTCGAAAGACGCCGGAACGCGGAATCGCTGCCAGGGCTTGTTGTAGATCGCGCGCGTGTCGACGATAGACAGCTTGATCGGGTATATGAGAATCAGCAGCGCTGTAATGAGTAAGTGGCTGAGAAGCTCCAACCGCCATTCCCATGCTGTAGCCCACACACCCTCTCCGCAGAGTACCAGCAGCACGATGATTCCCACGAGCGCAACCTCAGATGTCCTGCGTGTAAATTCTCCCAATCGTCTGCGATATAACTTCTCTTGCTCTTCGCGTTCCCTCCTCTTCCTCGCCTCCTCGCTTTCACCCGTCACGCCCTTTCGCCTGTGGAAGAAGTCTTCTTCGTCCCTCCCTTCATCGTCGAGTTGGCTTGGCGATAGGAAAGCTTCTTCGCTCCTTTCTCCAACTTTTAATCCTTTGCGAGGCCGTAGCGTAGGCGGCGGCAGCAACTTCACGAAATCGGGCCGCTCATCGTCCGCTTCTGTGCCACTTTCGCTGCCCGTGACAGACACTGCTATACTGGCTCTAGCATCTCTTTCGGAAGCTGTGCTGGTGCTGGTGCCGGTGTTGTTCTCGGGCGATTCTGAAGGACGTCTTTGTTGAGCTACCGCAGGGCTGTGGTGGGGTTTATGCTCCGTGTCACTATTGAGACGGTCTTGCTGGTTGATTTGAGAGCCATAGCGGTGGTAAGGTTGAGGCGAGCGCGTAAACTCTCGCAAACGCGCGGCTTCGTGTTCGAGGTCCTCGTGGGTGGTGTGCTGGGTTGTGGTTGGGATCGCGGTCGAGGACGGGTCGTCTAGCTGGTCGATGGACATGCTTGGGCACAGCGGCGGGACATTATACAAGTGTTGTGTTATTTCTTTTTCGATTTTTGCGAAGCAGTGCAATTGACAAGAGTTTCAGCGAGCGTGGATATAGAGAAACATTGTTTAGAGAGAAAGGGCAGAACAGTTGTCTTACTGCTACCCGAATGAGAGAACAGGGCGTCACTACTTCCTTCGCTCGCTCGCGCGCGCCGAGCATGTGAGAACGTCGTCAGCCAGCGCCGCAGCGCAGCAGCAGCACATGTCAAGGCTTCGGGACGCTCGGCTTTCATCATCCACCATACACTTCACACCCACGCGGCCCAAGGCCGTAGTCTAACCTTGCTATAGTTGCACACACAACTCTTCGCTCTACGCCTTGACCAAGTGCAGGGCGTAGGGCTATCCTGCCAGGTTATTGATCGACCAAGGATGTGCAAATCACTCAGATTGCGCATTTCCTTAACATAAGCAAGGCTGTCCCGTACATGGGTCCCGAGCAACTGACAGCGGGTTCTGCGACAACGGGTGTCAGAAACATTGTGCTCCGCGGACGTATGACTTGGCATGTCGTAGTATTGTTCGCATCAAGGGAGGAAGAGCTTGGATGTACCTCCGTAGCAGTTGGCGGTTCTCACTGCCTAGACGAGTCCTATTGAGGCTATATCGTCTTGTCACTGTCGGAGAATGGGTCGCGTGACCATTGAGAACCGATGAGCTTGATTGTGTCTCTCCATAGCGTATCACTCTGGATGTTGTAGGTTGATGTTCATGAAATTGCAGTATGTATGAATGAGATACAGGGCTCATTGAAAGATTCAAGATACAAACACAATGACAAGCTTTCTTCGTCTTTCAAAATCCCAATCAATTAAACTCCTCTAGTGGTATCGCTGGATAATTTACATAAAATTTTTCTCGAGCATCGTGCTGTTTCTTTCAGCTGCCGATGACGAAGTATTAAAAACAGAAACAATCCTTTTCTTGGTCGTCATATCCCATCATGCTCTCGCTCCGCTTACAAAAGAGCAGCAGCAAGGCCAACGGCGAGAATGCCAGCCATGGCACCTTGGGTAGGAGCAGCACCAGAGTCGGTGACGGCAGTCGAAGCAGCACTGGCAGCACCCTCAATACCGCTGCTCGCGGTCGAGGCACCGCCACGGACGGCCGAGGTGGCTTCCTCGCCAACGCTTGATGCACCAGAGACGCCTGCGCTTCCTACGCTTGATGCGCCGGAGACACCGGCACTTCCCACACTGGAGGCGCCAGAAACGCCTGCGCTTCCAAGGCTCGAGGCGCCCGAGATGGCAGTCTCGCCAGCACCGGCAGCTCCACTTGTGGCAGTTGAGAGAGCACCTCCAGCGCCAGATGTGATGGTCTCGCCAACGCCAGCAGCACCGCTGGTCGCAGACGAGAAAGCGCCGGAGGCTCCAGATGCAATGGTCTCGCCAACACCAGCTGCGCCGCTTGTTGCGGTCGAGAAAGCGCCCTCGGCGCCGGATGTGACGGTGTCGACAACACCAGAGCCGACAGAAGAAACGGCAGAGACAGCGGTCTCGCCAGCACCACCGACTGCGGAAGTTACCTGAAAGATGTTAGAAGGGATCGAGGGATGTTAATTGGGTGTGGAGAAACGCACGGCAGCACCAGCGTCACCGAGGCCTGATGTGATGGCAGCACCGACGTCCTGGGCCGCGGCGAGGTAGGCCGGCACGAGGAGGGAGAGAGCGTAGTTGGAGAGCTGCATGTTTGTTGTGGTGGTGTTTATTGTTTTTGTTTTGAGGTTATGAAGTCGTGAGGTTGATAGTTTTGGTTGGAGAGGTTGGAGAGCGAAGAGTGGTGTGTGGAGTGGATAGGTTGGATGATTGAAGTGGGAAAGAAACAGGAGAGGTAGAAGGGTTCTTTTATTGATTAAGCTCTCAGGGTTCTGCTCTGACGGCAGAGATCGAGAGCCTGGCTATGGGATACCAAGCCTTTCTGTTGCGCGGCCGACGTGCTCCGGGGGGTGTTTGAGGAAAATCCCTATGACGTGCCGGGCTAGGAGATTGTGCCAGGGCCTAGCAGGATGGCTGCTGGTCACAGGAGTCGTGCACGGTAAGGCGTTTTCTTGCTGCCTGCAAACAACCGACGCATGGACATTCACCACGCGGTCTCCCAAGAAGCGTGACGAAAAGATGCGGGCGCAGGGCTGGTTAGCAGTGGTTAGTGTCTGTATGTGCACTGCATCCTGCGGCTTAGCGGCCTGTACACAGCAGCCTTGTGAGAGGGCGAGGACGGGTGTACCTGGCCGAAGTGGCTGTGAGCGCGGTGAGTGGTTGGTGGCGGCCATGCACAAACAATTGCGTATTCTTGTGCTACGTCACTGCGGTCCTTGGGTTTTACATATTTAGCTCGCGCGGCGTTTTAGGTTGGACTGGGTGGAGATCGGATCGGGGGGAGGTGATGGAAGTTATTCTATACTGTCACGTGCAGTCGTGTGTGAATCGTGCTTGCCCTGCAACCGTATCTTCTTCGAGGTATGGACGAGCAGAGGGACGGTCTACCGGTGCTACACTTCACTCCCGTCTACTGCGTTGGGTGATGCAAACGAAGTGCACGCATCTCTCACCTGATCTTCATGTCTCAATTGCCCAAATAGGTAAGGTAAGTTAGGCAATCGAAGGGCCAGCCAAGAGGAAGTGGTACCAGTTATACAGGCTACGTGCTGATAGTTACCGACACGGCAACAACTTGTACCTCGGCGATTGGACGCTGTGCCGATAATGTTGAAGCTCTCACCACGCGCCATACAAGATAACAGTAGATGCGACCGGGTTCGGTAATAGTCCCACAGTCACAAGCAATACAATACAATACAATACAATACAGATACCATGTCGGACCACATACACCATACACCATCAGACACCCACCGAGAGGCCCTGGGCACCTTCACATACCCTTGGGCCAGCGCGCCAGACATCATCCGATCTCACCAGAAGGACGCCTACTTCCAATCGCATCTCCTACAGCAGCTCTCCAACATCCTCCGCTCCCTCTATGGCGCTCGCCTCTCACACGCATGGGCGAATGAGGCCCGCACAGCTACCGAACTTCTCTATCTCGGCCTGACGACCTTCGTTGGCAACCGCACACTGGGCGAGGAGTACACCGACATCGTGCAGGTCCAGGACGACACCCACCAGCTACCCTCAATCGCCCGCCGCTCCACCTACATCCTCTCAAGTGTCCTCACACCTTATCTGCTCAGCCGCCTCCTACCCACTCTCCGCCGCCGTCTACGCGCCAAACTCGAGACTACCGTCCGCAAATCGCAACAACGCCGCGCCTCGTCTTCAGCCCGTAGTAGCCAGCCTACTCCCAAGACAGCCCAGCTGCAACAATACCTCCTAAAGCATCTCGATGCTCTCACCTCGCCCTCTCTCATCTACGCCCTCAGCTTGGCTACCTTCTACTTCACAGGCGCCTACTACGAGCTCTCCAAGCGTCTCATTGGCATGCGCTATGTCTTTACCCGCAAAGTCGAGCCCAGTGACCAGCGCGTTGGCTACGAAGTGCTCGGAGTGCTCCTCGTACTCCAGATGCTCGTCCAAGGCTATACCCATGCACAAGAGGCCATCCGCGATGTGCAAAGCGCACAGCAACCTTTGACAACCACAAGCACAGCAGACGACAGCGCGATAGCAGACGACGACGCAACGCCAGCCTTCTCAGCGCCTCTCCTCTTCGAAGCTTCCAGCACCACAGACCCCAAAGCGCAGCGCGAGCACCTCGCTCGTGTCACCAACACTCCCATGCCTACGACTGCCAGCGGCGGCGAAGGTGCGCATCGCTACGATCTCAATGACGACGAGACCATGCGCTGGATCGATGGGAAGCAGCAGCGCAAATGCACTCTGTGTCTGGAAGCCATGAAGGACCCTGCTGCGACGACTTGCGGACACGTCTTCTGCTGGCAGTGTATTGGCGAGTGGCTACGAGAGCAGCCCATGTGTCCGCTGTGTCGACAGAGTGCACTCGTGCAGCACGTGTTGCCATTACAAGGATGAGTGGTTCCACAGGCAGTAATGATCAGGAAGCCCAAAGGTGTCGGAAAATCTATTTGCTTCGCAAGGACGTGATAAGAGCAAACAAGGATGAAAAGGCAACGAGAGACGTGAAACAGACACAACTCTGCAAGCAGTCAAAAGAATTAATCATTTGCACTTCCGCTTCACTCCAAGGAAGCTGTCTCTACCATCAATGGCCCCGGTCCTGTCATTACCCATTACGCATTATCCCTCCCTCCTCGGTCTAATAATTCCTCTTGATCCCTTGGCCGGCAGACAATTATAAACCGGCTTCTGATCTTGCCCTGTCTTTTCATCCAACCCAAAGCCAACTCTACTATGGATCACAAAGCATACACGGAAACAGGAACCCTGTTCACCTTTGTCTCAGCAATTAGCCCAGCGAACTGGCGCAAGGCTTCAACCACTCCATTCGAGCCTCCCGGGGGCCGTCTCCGCGCGTGTCCTCAACCCGGCAATCCTTTGCCGAATGCCATCCATTACGGCATGTCGGCGAGTCTCGAAGAAGCTCAGATGCCGCGCCACCGCGTCATCTTGCGGCAAGTGGCACGCAAGAACAACATCGGATGTGGTGCCATCTACTTGCCAGAACTCCCGCAGGCTTCTGGATGCGGCGCGACGGATGCGTGCCTTGTTCCTCAGGCTTTCGCGGACGCTGCTGGTAGTGTCGCCACTTCCACGACAGCAGTCAGAGGAGCCTGAGCCCGAGCCTGAACCATTCAGCGAGCGCCTTAAATTAGGCGTGCTTCTGCGTCTCCACCGTCTCCGTTCATAGAGCATGTCGACGTCGCATTTCTGCTTTTCTCTGGATCTCGCCCGGTCATCTAGGCTGGCAGCATCGCTCGCGTCACACGAGGCGAACGGCTGGCCCTTCTACTTCCTAACCATTCCCTCGAAAGCTTCTAGGCCTTTGCTCCCGCTGATTTTGCTACCGAAGCCGCCACTGCTGCGCTTGAGCGTGCGGCTGTCTTTCTTCTCCAGTGGTGTTGCTCCGAAAGAGGTTGACGAAGAGCCTAGTAAGCCGCTACTGCTGCCGATTGCTCTGCTGGGAAGGGAGGATAGCGAGTCCCCGTTCGCGTCACGTCCACCTGTTGCTGAAATTTGTTGACCCTGTTGGGCTGGCGAGCTCAGTGTGGCGCTAGGGTTGCGGCCGAGCTTGAGCTCGGTCTTGTACTCAAGGTACAACTTGGCTGCTGGGGATAGTGGAATGGGAGCAGGATCGACTGGGATGTTAGCGCCGTTCTGCAGAAGGAGCTCAGCGATTGCAAACGGCTTGCGAGGTGAAGCGTTGGCAGGGTCGGTAGCCGCAGATGCCGTGATCGTGCTGGTCGCAGTGATAGTGCGCATAGATGCCGTCGAAGAGGACGAAATGTGCGAGACGCCGCCACCCATTATTGAGCCGGGCGCGGCTGGATCTGCGGCGACCAGGGCAAGATAGACCGCGTGTGTAGAACGAGATCTGTCCTTTGCATTCGGGTTCCCGCTTAGAGCCAGAGCTAATAATACATTCTGAATATCATTCCTCTTGATGCTCGTGAGCAAGAGATCGTCAGGTGATTGCATGACGTGGCCGGCCGAAACGTAGGTGTGGTCGATGTATTTGGCTGTAATGAAATGCAAGCGTTGCTCGCGAGTCGACTGAGGTGAGGGCTTGAGGAATCGATCTAGTTTGGCCTCCCAGATCATGTTGCTCACGCGGTTGCCGACCAGCATCAACACCTCGATAATATCCTGAGTGAAGACCGCAGTATCCAACGTCAGTGATCGGACTTTGGAGATGTGAGTACCTAGCGAACGGTGAATGCCAGAGCATTCGATACACAGCAAAATGCCAAGGTTGATGGAGCACCAGTCGACTTTGTTGTCGGTGCAACAATCCGCGCACAATCGGTTGCCCTCGTCAGCGCTGCGAATGCGCTGCAACAGGGCAGACGATTCCGCGTCGGTGCTGCTAGGCGCACGGGCAATACTAGGCTTTTCGCCAGTTGTTGCATGTCTGCTGACAGATCTCTGCGCATCAGAACGGTTGGGGTTGGAGATCTGTCGATGCCCGGAGAATGAAGAGCTTTTGCCAGTCAGGACTGCGGCAATGTCCTTGCGATGGCTACTTTGTTGTTGCGGCGCAGGGGCAGCCAAGGGAGTAGCACGGTTTTCGAAAGCGCTCTGCAGGGCATTGTTGATAGCTCCAATCCAAGATTTTACGTCGTCCTCCGAAGGCGCTTGATAGACTCGAGTGAATTGCGGCGTGATGACTTCAAAACAGAATCTTCGATCGGAGTTACGTGCTTCGCGGACAGATGCCATGCGCAAGTCGATAGGATCCATATGCAAATCCAGCTTGTCTTTCCAGTTGACGTACTCTGAAAGTCTGCCTTGATCGAGTACAATCCAGAACTTGTGCCAGGCTTGCTTATTCAGACCCTTTGGGTCAACGTGACTGCCTGGTCGACTCAGAGCCCACAGAAGTCCCTCCTTGCGTTGGGTACCATTCGAATACCCGACGTTGCTATCATCGAGATCACGAATGCCCTTGAACTTGTTGCTTGGACTTGTGTTTGTTGCAGATGTTGCGCTTGTTGGTGTCGCAAGGATGCCACCGGATGGCGGCTGCACTGCACTGCTTGTCGATGGAGGCGACGTGCTCAGGCCACCGTAGCTCGACACCCTACTCGAGTGATCGGGGCCTGAACGTGTGCCAGCTGACAAGGACGTCGAGTGGGACAAGGCTGTCGGGACAACAGAGCCATCTTCACTGACCAGCTTGGTGCTCTTTTCGAGATTGCGACGCTTCTCTTCTCGCTCGGTCCGCATAATCTGGTAGTCCTTCTCTGCAGCATTCACCTCCGCGATCAGTGCATCCAGTTGTGGCACCATGTCCTCGACCTTCTTCGCGGTGGTCAAGTAGCTACGAGCCTGAGCGTCGGCGTACTTAGTCAGCTGGGAAAGCACTTCTTGATCTTTCCGACCGCCGTGCAAATCATGCATGAAGCTCGAGTAGTCGAAACGTTTCAACTCGAATGTCCTGCGCTTCACTTGGTACTTCTCATCGCTTTGTTTCTGTTTCTTCTCTTTCAGACTTTCGCTCCTCTGGCCAAGGTACTTGCTGGTGAAGGCGTAATAATCTTTGCTCTCTTCGTCGAATTCGCGCTTCTTTAAATCTGCTTGCTTGATCTCATTGTTGTAAAGCTTGCTCACAGGATCAATAATAAGCCGGTGCAGGTTGATAGAATTTTGCCGTTCGTATTGCAGAATCTCCTTGGCAATTTTCTCAAAGTAATGATCCAGAGCTGGACGTACAGCATTCGCGTTTGAGTGAGATGCTTCTCGCAAAGCTTCGGTGAAATCTGCAACGGCGTTGTTGCAGTTGTGCTGGGCTGCCTCTGCCGCTTCCGCTGTGCGCAAGACTTTCTTCATTCGCAGTCGCATGTTTCCAGTTTTCTGTTCGAGCGAGCGCATCGTCGCGCGGAACAACGGGCCATCCTCGCTGGTCGCTGGGTCCTCTCCAGGCTTACATGTCGCAACGTCGACTTTCACAGGTCCAGCGAGTCCAATCGTAGATGCAGTCATTGTTGGCACCAAGCCGAGGCCATTCTCCGGGATAGGATCGAATATTGGCGAAGATGGTTCCTTGAAGTCCTTGTATAGAGGTCCACTCTCGCCATCGGAATCGCTCACGTTGCTGACTCGTGATTCTATCGACTGTGTCGAAGGAACACGCAACCTGGAAGGAAAGGGAACGTCCAATCTGGGCGACCTAGGCGCCAGATACTTTTGAGTGTTTTGGACCCAGAAGTCGAAGCCCGCCAGAGTGTTCAATTTGTGAGCTCTTTGATCGTACTCCACGAAACTGCAGCTGCTGCGCCAGCCTCCACCACGATCCTCAGTAGGCTTTGGCGGTCGCCATTTCCAAGACCAGTTGAATTGTACGCTCGCGCTCCCACCAGTTGTGTAGTCTCCAACCAGCTCGACATTCGAGTTCTTGTGCAGGTTTGGGTTGGCGTGAAACTCTCGAACGACCAGATTATCCACCTCTTTCGGATTTGAAGCAAAAATATAGGTCAGGCCAGCAATCTGAGTGTCGACAGTGGGCATGGGCTGTGGCGCGCCGCCGTTTGGAGAAACACCATTGGTCAATGCCTGCTGGCGGGATACAAATGTGAAATTAAACTGGATTTCGTCGGCATTTGAAAGGCGCAAAAGGAAGGTAGGTGGGAGTCCATTGGCGATGGCTTCGGGGTCCTGGATTTCTGTTGGTCTTTGTTTTGTTGTTGTGAGAAACGATAACAATTATGCTTACCTGCACGTACTCCACCAGGGTGTCGTCTCCAGCATCTTTGTGTGTAGTATACCTAGTCGCGGGAAATGCGTTGGGAGAGATGCGTAGCAATGTTTGGCCTCTGGAGTTGGTGATATGAACAGCTGAAACGAAGACTGGCGGGGCGGGTCAGCAAACACTCTGGCGCATGCGATCGTGCAGGCGGTATCTCTCTGTCTCTTACATCTCGTCTGGTCTTTCAGGTAGAGCGGCGACCCATCGTCGAGCCTGCTTCCCACATTGCCCATGGCCAGTCGCGTGGCTTGAGGCCCTGGAGCCTCGGGTCGTTCAAGCGGGCAATTTGGCGGTCGTCGGTCGAGGGTGTCGGGCGGGTGGTGGTGTCGAAGGCTGGCGGTGCTCGGGCGAGAGTGTGGAGAGTGACGGGGGTGTGTGTCGAGGGAAGGGACGAGGGAACAACGGCGGACGAGGGTGCGGACTCCAGCGTCCGTGTGTGGTGTTCTGGTGACGGGAGATGGGCAATAATAACGAGGATCGATCGCAAGGTTGACCTGAAACCGCGCGCGTGGCCCTGCCCGCGACAAGTCGCTTTGGCTTTGGCGCTAGCACGAGGCAGTCGAGTAGGCGGCGCTAAGTCACGTCGCTGGGCGCCTGCTGTACAAGCACGAGCCACGTGATGATATGCTGCTGTGAAGAAGATGAGGCTGCAAGTCGATGAAGCATGTGAGTGAGGCCTGATATTGTTGCACGTGGCTGCCCTGCACGACGTCTCTTGGGGTACCTAGTATACGTACTTATGGCTGTGTTTGGGCGTGTCGTGCTGTCCCTGCGTGTGCTCGACCTCAATCTCTCGAAAGTGTGGGGTGGCAGGATGAGGAAGGAAGACCCTGGTAACGTCAACGCGTAAGGTACCCTCTTTCCCGCACTTCTTTTTCCTTACCAGACGGGAATATGCTACCTGCAGATCGTGGTGCAAGCCACTTGCGTATTGCGATGCCGCATTGCCGTGCTCTGTTGGGCAATTTAAACATACACATGTATACCTGAGTCATCATCCGAGCCTCAAATCATGTCAAATAGCTGTACTCAACGCTTTTCACATCTATACAGCCATAGCTACATGCGCCTCATCGCAGACAACCCTTGAACATCTGCAGCAAGTGTGCCAAATGCGGAATTACCACACCCTCCTGTCCATTTCCTGTCACTCCGTAAGCCACCCACTCGATGCTCGCGTCGCGTGGCAAGCTATCGACCTCGATAACATAGATCGGAGTCGTGCTCTTTTCGTGCTGAGCACTATCATCCTTCTTGTCGGCATCGTATGTTTGCCAAGCACCTCGTCCGGCTCCGCGTTGTTGATCCCATACGTCGAAGGCTTCATCTTCGTCCTCGTCTTCTTCTGTTTGCTCTTGACCGGTTGGTTGATGTACTTCTTGCCAGATTCGCCTTGCGACATTAGCTCGCGAAGCTGCGTCTTCTGCGGACGGTGCGGTGATGAAAGCTATGACACTCGACCACCTACGAACGCTGACGGCAGCTCCGATGCGGTAGAGATGTTGGAGAGCCAATACACCTTGCTGTACAAATGTCTTAGCGGTATCGTGCCCATGCGGGCTGTGCAACTCCATAGAAGCTGGCTCCAGAGGAATTTGGCCGGCGACGTAGACAAGCTCACACTCCTTGCCATCCCTTGTAGCAGCAGGGACAGTAATAGCTTGCGAGTAAGGCCCGATGTTTGCAGGCGCCCAGTACGAACGACTCTGTACATGAAGGCCTTTGCGCGCTTTTGATGAAGTCGGTGCTACGACCGTGGCAGATATCGTTACTAGAGCATCTTGTGGCAGGACACCGGCACATGAGAGTGTGATTCTCGCTGGAGGGCTAGGATATGTGAAGCATTTGCCGTAGGCAGCGTTGACTGATGCAAAGTCGGCCATGTTGCGGAGGATGATGGACGTGTATGCGATGTCAGAAAAGCCAAGGCCGGCTTCGCTGAGTTTTGCGTCGAGCTGGTGCATGATGGCTTCTGTTTGCTTTGATGCATTGTTTCCTGGTGCAGTGAGGCTCTCGATCAGGATGTCGCCTGAGTGTGGCTTGTCGTCTAGAGGTAATGGTGGTTTGGGCCACGCTGAATCCTCATCCGTGGACGGTTTGCTCATCCTCTCGAGCAATGCGGCAAAACTTTCGTCAAGAAGTTCTGGCGTACGTACTTGTTGAGTCTCCGTACTCTCCAAAGGCGCAATCTCCGCTTTGTTGATCTTGACGGAAGCACTTCCAGCTTCCCCAGGCAAGACAGCCCTGTCCCCCTCGCCGACAACGATTCGAGCCTTCCAAAGCGGTGCCGGACCTGCAACAGCCAGCGTCTCATACTCGCCTCCTTCGCCTAGAGCAGCGCCATCGCCATCTGTGCCGAACCTCTGCGCAGCCTTGACGAGACGATTCTTCGTGCGAAAATCGGCGACATTCTGCCAGAGGAAACTGTCATCCATACCTCCAGACGCAACTTTGATGATCCGAGCATCCTGCCCTACAGCAGCCATGTCTTCGAGCAATGAAGTCTGCGTACCCGGTGGCAGATGAGGGTATTGCCATAGGTAAGAAAGAGGTGTGAGACCAAGGCGAAGGGCAACAGATTCCACCCTCGTACGTTGATAGTCCGACAGGATTGCTCCAGTACTAACAGCATTCACTTCAGGATGCGCTGCCATGACTTTACGCAGTAGCGGGACAAGAGACTCCGTTTCGTCCGCTTTCTCGGCTTCGTTGGGGGTCGGTCCATAGCTTTTGCTCTGATTTACCGCTGAGCCGGCGATCTCCTGGCGGTAGAGCGGTAGGCCTAGGGCTTTTTCATAGAGAGGGATGACTGCGTGGCCGATGGTCTGGTACATGAAGCTGTCGGTGTCCTCGATCGATGCGCCCTCCGCCGGGCTGGCTGGGTGGAGGTTTGCCAGCGCGACAACATCGTGACCGTTCGCGATGCAATGCAACAGGGAGAAGAATGAATCTTTCCCGCCTGAAATCAGGGCGACGATCTTGAGGTTGCCCATCTTTGTGGTGGAGGGTTGTTGTTGATATTACTTGACTGAAATTCACACAGAATGTCTCCAAGAGGAGCGGAGACTTTTCGGAGGATCTCTTCAAACACAATGTACGAACGTCTACAGTACTTACGAATCAGACACTCAAGTCTCATACACTACAATCTCCCAAGAAGGAGAAAAAGAAACATACAACTCACACCTCTAAATCTAAGGCGTTGAGAAGTAGAAAAGGTTTTTATGTTCGAACGCCAGCGCGCCAACAGGGCCACCGATGATGGCCGAGTCGGAGTTGGCTGACAGGTCAATATGCAATAATTTTTGCTCTGTGATCGCGATGGACACTTGAACACCAAACAAAATAGGATGTCCAAGCAACTTTGGGAAACAATATTCTTATCGCGTCGCCGCACGAAGAAAGGAAAAGCAGTGAGATCGCATGGCTTGCAAACGTTTTGTACTCGCGAAGAAAGTGCCAAGGCGCGGTTGGTCGGCGTCGGGACGGCGCGGGTTGTGGACTTGGACTTGCAGGGGTGTCTCGTGGTGAAGACATGCACGAGAAGACATTCTGTGTGGATTTACACGTTCGGTGTATTGCTCGTTCGCTGCTCGCTATGTAGATGTTACATGAGGTAGTAGAGAGCAGCGCTCACAGGATCCAAGTCTTGCAGTGGTACTTCCTCGCTTAAGACGACATGAGCCAGCAAGCCTTGAAGGCTCTACAGTATCCAACCATCCACCAATCCACCAATCAGTCGCCAAACAACAGATATTCACGATGCAGAATAGTGGACTTGTGGAGATAGGACTCACGAATCTGGTCTAGAATCGCCTCTCTTCGACTACATGTCGCTTTCGCATCAGCAGTAGTCTATCCACACCACGCGTCAAGATCGGCATTCGGCGAGAGAGAGCGCCGAAGCATCATACGAGTTACACAGGACTTAGGCTGAACAGGAACATATTAGTGTCGGCATCACCTCAATCTGTGAACGAATCTTACGATACCTAGAACATCTCCACCTCGTACATGAACATCTAAGAATTTGGCCTATAAACAACCCGTAGTCTTCGACATACCTAAGAACCTTCATACACCAAGTGCACCATATCGGCCATGGAAAGCATTCGCGTCCCGTACAAGCAAGATGACTTCGGCAACGATATTTTCGCACGTGTTAGCTGGAGCAAGCACGAGACGCAGGCACCCAAGCCCATAGGTATTGTTGATCTCTTCCGCACTACGTTCGCATAACACACACTGATGTTTACCAAGTCTTGATATACCATGGTGGCGGCCTCCTGGTCGGGAGTTCGGAGATCATCCCACAGGCTCAGATCGACTGGCTCGCGGATCACGGCTTCATCGTAGTAATTCCGAACTATCGCCTCGCTCCACAGGTGACAGGTGCAACCAGCTTATCCGATGGCGTCGATGCTCACGATTGGGCTGCCTCTGGCCTGGCAGACACACTGGACCCTCACGGCATTCAAGTCAAACCCTCCGATGTTGCAGTCATGGGCCACTCTTCAGGCGGAACCATAGCCCTCCACGTAGGATCTTGCAGGCCCGTCAAAGCCGTCACAGCCTTCTACCCCTCGCTGTACTTGGCGGATGAGTCGAACGATGCGCACAAACCCTACCGCGGCCCACCGTTCGGGAACGTGCCAGACTACCATCCCACAGAGGAAGATTGGCAGGCTATCGCGCCTGCCACCAAGCAGATCTCTGAGTCTACTATTCCTGTCCCCAACATGCCTCCGCCACCACGCAGTAGATGGCAGATTGAAGTATGCACCAAGGGTAAATGGTTGAGCACCCTCTGCCCAGACGGAGATTACTCTTCCATTGACCCGCTCACTCGGCTCAATGTCAACTGGCCACCAGTCACGTTCATCTGCGGAGAAGTCGATACTATTCCGGGTAGTACGTTGGACCTGGCGAAGCGTGCCGAGGATGACATGCGAAAGGTCGGCGTTAGGGAAGTTGTGTTGGAAGTCGTTCCTGGCGCCGGTCACATGTTTGACATGCTGAAGCCTCTCGGGGCAGAAGACTTGGGGTCTGAGTGGCAGTTTGTGGTGGCAGGTTTGCAGTTCTTGGAGAGTCATGTTAAGGGTTGAAAATATTTGTATTGAGTGGCTCGTAATGAGACCAATTATGAACTGATGAGTAACTAAGGATTCCATGTTTCTGATCAGCTTTTTAGCACAGTATCGTGGACTTACCTGGAGCATGTTATGTCTAGATGGCTTCAGACGCGCCTTTCCGGTCGTTCCCTAAAGTTGCACGGTTAATCAAATCGAGCAGGTGATCTATCAGCACTTACCTCGAAAACGTCCCGCCCAAATGATCCCCAAGACCTATCTTCGCTTTCCTCCCGTGATACTTCAGCGTGAAGCACACAACCTCTTTGCTGATCTGGAAGCCTGTCTTCTTCCACCTTTCATTCAGCCAGTTAGTTAAAGCATCCGAAGAACCCTGCCACTCGTAGCGGTCCCACGAGTCCAAGATCACCTCCGTGACAGGTGATGACAGAGGCTCGTGGACTGCGGAGGCAGCGGAAGTTGCGTACTTGGCCGTCTTCTTCCACGAACAGTCGATGGCCAGCATCGAGCGGAGTCCTCCGGGAGCCATGATTGGAGAAATACCGCTGTACTGTAAGTGGGTGGTGAAGAACGGACCAGGCCGCCTGGTGGTTGAGACATCTGGTAGGCGGGTGGGCGTGGGGGTTTATAGGATCTGGGAACTGGCCGTAGAAAGAACGTTCTGCTTTGTTGGTATGAATATAGCCCTTCCGAGTACAAAGGTCTAACATAGGACAACAAAGGTGGGCCATGGCTTTGTTCATTGTTCAGTATTAAACTTGTCCATTCTGTGAGGCTGACAGTGTCCGTATGTGCGCGGTGACTCTTGTGGGGTGGATCATGATCATCTATATCGACGGCATTACCGAGTCTTGAGTCTCGAAACAACGCTAATGATGTTACATTTGAACTGTTTCGTTGGATGGTACAGTTCGATTTGTACAAAGGGCTACAGTCTGACTGGCAACGCTTGTTGCTTGTGGTATATTCCATTGTCGCTCTTCTCTATTTCGTACTCCGCCAGTAAATCGTCGTAGAAGTCGTAGAATTTAGTATCCCGCCTTGTGTCCATTGTAAAAAGTGTGCCACTCGGATGTTGTATATGTAGCGTTGGTAGTGGTAGAGGCCAAAATGGTTCAATGTCGGACGAACGTCGTCCCCCTATCATGCCCTGTATTGGCAGAAATCCAATGTCGACTGACATCGATCTTCGGTTTGATCCGAACGAACTCCAGGTCTCGCGATCTGTATGAGCATTGACCAGATCGAAAGGATCGCTAAACACGCTGAGGATATCTCGCTCTGCTCGAGAGGAGGTCTGTACTATCTCTGGGCCCGGAAGCGGCCATGTTTCGCTGTTGTCAGTTTCCCACCCAGCGTCTTCTATATGTTCTATGGAAGGGAGCGGTGGATCCTCAGAGCTTTCGAAGTCAAACGGATTACCTGGATCTTCGTACATTGTCTCCCGGACTTTGCGGAGTCGGTGGTGACTTGGGAGGAACATGTATAGGTCTCCGCCTCTGGCGTCGTCTTCTGGCGATTTGGGATTATGTCCCTTCTTTCGACCGGCCATTGGGTTGAGTTGAGGGTCTATGTTATCAGCTTAGCACATTGTGACGTACATTTCCACGGGCAGAGACGAAGTGAGAAAGTTTTTGGTTTCGGGCACAGCCCAATTATACATTACCATTATACATTACCTTGATGAGTGTATCGCGATCTTACCGTTCCAAATCTCATATGTTACAAACTGAAAAGAGAAAATCACTTACTGAAGTAGCGTCCGCGGTAGCAGTCCTCGCAAAGCTTGTCCTGCAGACTCTTCTGAGGGGCTTTGCCGCACTTGTCGCAGTAGTCCATCGAACCTGGAGGAGCAGTGTCAGAAAGCCACATCGATGCATCAGAGTCCTTACGCTTGAATGGGTCCAAGACTTTGGACACGTAGGCAGTGTACATGTCCGCCTTCTTTGGGCGCGGGCGATTGGCCTCAATGTCGATGCCAGCGAAGCGAGTCTCAGCTTCCTGGTTCAGGGAGGGAGTGAAAGAGTCTCTCCGTTGAGGAGGAGACAGCTTAGCTGCCTGAGGAGTGCTGGGTTTGCGCTCGCCACGACGTGCGGCCTCTTCACAGGCTCTGGCGTGCTGCTGCTTGTACGCAGCAGCGATGCGTCTGCGACCGGCCTCGTGCTCCTTCAAAGCATCGTAATGGGCCGCACCGACTGTCTGACTGGGGCTTTCCAGGTCAGAAGTTCGGCGTGTGAGCTCCTGCTTCTGGTGGAGAGGACGGTCCAACTCGCCGCGCCGACGCTTGGCCTCGAGCTCCTCCTGCTTGGGAGTGGCGAACAGGGCCTCGCGCTCCTTCGGACCCATGGCAATGATTTCAGCTCTCGCCGAAATCCACTTACCTGTCTTCTTTGCGGTCTCAGTGATGCTGCTGAAGCTGCCGGTGCGAGTGCGTTGCTTGTTGGAGGTGGAAGTGCCGGTGGCATTGCTGGCGTTGCTGGCATTGGACCCGGTGCGCTTGCGGCCTCTGAGACTCCAGCCGCTGGACGAGCCAGGACGTTGTGGCTGGGCTGGCACAGTTGTCGTCGACGCGCTTGCCTTGGGTGCAAGTGGACGGGCTGGCAGAGGTGTCGATGGAGCGCTTGGAGTGGATGATAATGCCGACGGAGCACCTGGAAGGGGTGGAAGCGGCTTGTGTTGACCTGCATAGTGTTCAGACCTAACACGTGGTGGGGACTGCGGGCGAACGCTGGAAGAAGATGCAGTGCGACGACCACCAACAGGCTTGCGTGATGCTGTTGGGGTCATGGAAGGGTATGGGCCTTCCTGGTTGCGAGCAGAGCCAGTCTTGACTGACTTGCGCTGGGGGATGGTGCCCTTGTACTTACTGGGTCTGGATGTCTGCGTCTTGGGAACGCCACCAGTGGGAAGCCCATAGTGGGCGAGCTGCGCCTCCTGGGCGACTTGGGAGTATCGGGAGCTGTCTGCGTAGTTAGACATGGTGGTGAACTTGACTTACCTCTCTGGAGTTGGTGTGTAGTGTGATGCTTCGGTGAGACCTGCTACACCGGATGTGGTAGTGTAGTGAACAAAGAGCTTGTGGTGATGATAGTGATTGAGAGGCAGTGATGATTGAAATTGTAGATAGGAAGGGTCCCTTATAAGTTCTTAAGCGTTGCAGCGCTTTGTTTCCAGCTTGGTCAAAGAACAGTTCTTCTTATAGATCAATGGAAACAAGGTACTTGTTTGGATGAATGGGAAGCACGCTTTGTTCAACGACAATGACATTGACATGCTACGGTAGACTCAAGCAGACAGGCCCAATTGGACTCCAGGACCAAGTATCGAAATAACGAAAAGATACATGCAAATCTGCATATTTTGAACTTAAGATAGAAGAAAGCCCAAACTCCTGATGTCTATTAGTGTCGATCATGGTTGTGAGGACTGACGTGTCGTACCTTTGCCGAATGCCCAAGAATATTAATAGTTGTTCGATCAGAGTGCGAAAGCAAGAGCGGCAACCACAGTGGCCATGCAGAGCGATGAAACAAAGCCGACCGAAAGGGCGTTGGCTCCACCAGTGGACTCTTCGACATCGGGAGTGTCAGGGTTGCCGCCGGCACCGCCACTGGGCTTGACGCACTGAGGACCGGGGCACTTGTCGGTGGTGCTGTTGCCAGTCGGGTAAGGTGCGTTTCCGCTGTCAGCTGGCGAACCACCAGGTGCTGCGGGCTTGTCGCCAGATGGCGATGAACCATCGTGGGCACATTGCGGGCCGGGGCACTTAGAGTCATCGCCGGAAGCGGGAGGACGCTGAGAACCAGTGTTAGGGCTGCCAGAGCCGGGATTCGAGGCTCCGCCAGATGGTGCAGGTGAGCCTGAGCCTCCGTTGCCGCCAGACGGTGCCGGTGAGTTGTTTCCTCCAGAGCCGCCTGACGGGCCAGGAGCCTGAATCTGGCCGTCCGAAATCTGCTGGACGTTGCCGCCACTGGGAGAAGGAGCAGGAGTGGCAGTCGCAGGCGGAGGAGTCGGCTTGCCGCAGCCATCCTTGCAAGGCTCGGTGATGGTCACTGGAACAGGGGTCTTGTCGCAAACGTGGCAGTCCTTGACAGTGACAGTGAAACCCTGCGGAACGTGGTCGTCCTTGGCAGTACCGGTGGCCCATGTAGGAGTGGGCTCTGCGCACTCCTCTGTCACGGTGTATGTCACTGGAACCAAGCCAGTAGAGCAAAGCGATTGGTACACAGTAGTGTAAACAGTCGTGTGAGAAGGTGCGGGTGAAGCGCTCGGGCTGATCGAGTGCTGGCACTCAGGACAGTACGTGACGGTCACACCGTTGGTCACGGTGATGAGGGTCTGAATGGACTGGCTTGGGCAGTCATCGTAGGTGACAGTCGTGTACGACACTGGTGGGCTGCTGATAGGAGCAACGGGAAGCGAGTTGGCAGGCGTTGACACAACGGGCGGTGTGTAAGCAGGAGGTGCCTGTGCAGACACGCAAGTCGCAGCAGATGCCGCAATGGCGACGTATCTGTACTTCATTTTGGAGATGTGTTGTTGGTGCGCGTAGCAATAGCAATAGTTGAGTTCATGTGATTGAACAGAATTGCGTGTATGAAGTGATTCGTAGGAAAAGCTAGCTTTGAGGACCGAACGAGTGAAGATCCACCGAAAGCAGTAATTAAAAGAGTGTTGAGGTGATAGAGTTGAATTCCGTGTGCTGGACGGACTTATACAGATCACTGCTCGCGGCTTGAGCGTTGTTGATGCGGCCACATTCCTGAGCAGATTGGCGAACCCATTCCGCTGCCGGGCAACAAACAGCCGAAACCGGTCAAGCCGCACACAATTGAGATTGGTAGCGAGATGATCATGCGAATCTGCGCTAGCTGCGAGAGGGAGCATCTTGATCTGGTAAAGGCCAGAACATTGTGATGGGCATTGAGTGGGGCGCTACAGTCTTGCGGCCGCCCTCGCTGCGACCTCCTTGGTGATTTTCTCATACACGAAGCTTGTTTCGACGCCAATGCCACTGCGTAGACCATGCTAGGATGTCTTGAACGTTGACATGATTACATTTTCTTTGGCTTTGTGGTTGGCCAGTTAGTCAACCAAAGCACTTCTGTCGAAATCATCCTGACGGTGACCATGGTCAGCCATTACTGCTGACGGATTGACTACCAGTGAACACATGGGAGCATCTTGCGGTCAGTGGTTCCATCAGCCGCTTGACATCCCTGTATGGACATAAGAAGCACGTGCATCCAAAGGGCTGATGAAAGCGCTGGCCTTGTGCCGGATGGCTGGGAGATGTTGCATGCCTGCGAAGATTACGCAGCGCGTGAAAGCGTGTACCTGGCACAGACCATCGCTGTGTACTCTTGGGGGTCCTGGTAGCGGTGAGGTCTGCGAACTGTTGCTTCTGAAGAAAGTGCCTGTAGACATAATTGCCAAATTGTAAAAAGAGCTATGTTTGGTTCCCTCTGAAAAGAACGGCATACAATGCACGGCTCTTGGGTTACCTACCATGTTTATCGCCTGGACTTCCTGGGTTCCAGAAAGGGTTCCTCGTGCCTAGCCGCTTGACTCCATTAGAAGACGCTGGTCGATCTTTCAGGACCATGTACAGATCTGCTTGATGCAAATCGACATTTTGCATTCCTGTAAATCAGCGTAGTGCATACGGTCTACATTGAACATGAGAGCTTGTAGCATTATGTCGTTGCCCATTGCTACATTTTGAGATCTGGGGCTTTCAACTCATCATTACGACGGCGACATGCAAGAAACCATCTCCAAACCCAGCCGCCCTTCCGAGTTCCTCCAGATTAGCGCTCATGGGCGCCACGGCTCCATGGAGCACTGGTTGTGCGAGCAGAGGAGATCGTCTACTGGGAAAGATACTCGGCAATACATTGTTCAACGCTGTTCCTAGCGTCTGTGGCTGTTTGGACGGCAGACGTAGGGGAATCAGAGACTGTACGACTCTGATATGCCCTGCTTTTCCAGAAGCGGCGGCTGCATCGTCTTCAGATGTGCCTTCGGGTATTGTTTGCGAGGTTCCCTGGCTGGCGGAGGTCGGTAGATAGATCTTCATGGGTACATGTCGAATAGTCACACCCGGCGGGTTGAGAAGCTTGTTGTTGATTGAGTTGAAAAGTCCGATGTCGTCTGTCAGGCAGAACAGTTAGCTTCACTTCCTAAATCACCAGATTTGCCAATGTTGCAACATACGAGTCTCAACGCTTTTCCACAGATTCTCCGAGTCGTCTTTGCTCATACCCATAACCGTCCTCGCGCTTCCATTCCGTATGAAGTCCGCCTCCTTGACCGCATTCACGAACGAGTCGCGCATAGCTCTTCCCTCTGCATCCAGCGGGTAGAGCTGCTCGCTCGGCAACTCAGAATAATGCACCACGAGTTTCCACGGTAATGGCTGTTGCTCTGAGCTATGCGCAAGTATCGAGGCTTCCGAGGCCTCAACAGTTGCCCTCCGGCCCAAGTCCACAGGCTCAGCGCCAGAATGGATATCATATAACAGCCCAGCTGGGTAGTGCCATTTCAGCGGCACAGTCTCGAACTCGAACCAGGCTTCGTTGGCGGGCGTGTCCGGGTTGATGAGCTTGGGCGCGAAGAAGGTGTGCAGGCGCGGGAGCAGGAATGCTAGGTACGATAGGCGCGGGTATTGTATGAGGTATGGTTCGGAGTCGGCGTATGAGCGGCAATCTGCTGGTGCCAGCCGTATCTCTAATGGTAGGCGGCCGTCCCAGACGCGGCGTTGGAGAGCGGACAGAGCGGCGGGGTTGGAGGGCATGTTCCCGCTACCGATTTGGTGTGACGGTGCGGTTTGTAAGTGGGATTCGCTCGACCATGGTGGAAGAGCTGGGTGGAGGTGGGTGGGCAGGTGTCGAGTGAAGGTGGGCAGGCAGTTGTTTGGCTAGTGATGGTGGAGGAAGCGAGGCCTGAAGTCGGCTTGAGAGCAAGCCACGCGATGCCGATGTCAATCATTCTACACCAACTGTCACACTTCAAACATGCAAGTAGTCATGTGCATACAAGTGAGAGTATATCACCTCTATGAAATCGTAATGGTTCTTTCATGAGGCAATTCGATCCATAATGGATATCGACCCGACGCCTTCCTCTCGTAAACGACGTATCTCCAGTCTCACCAACAACGACAACGACGGCGGCGACGACGGCGATAACATCGATACCAACAACAACACTCCCTCCAAACGCCTACAATCCTCCCACGGCCTCCCCATTCCCCGAAACCAGCCCCGTCACCTCAACACCCACCTAATCCTTAACTCCCTAGCCCTCACCCGCCTACGTGTAACAGCAAACTTCGGCCTCTACAACCCTCCCACCTCCCCCATCCTACTCAGTATAACGCGCTCAGATGATACACTCTATCGATTACTATGGTGAGTCTCAGCTCCATATCATGTCATTTACAACTAACACCCTCCCCGCTCCATCATCCCATCCCTCTACCCTCTCACTCCAACTCTCCAAAGCCTCTGCATAATGCCCGCAGATCAGCCTTCTTTTGATCTGTGGACTGAATATCAACGAGTCATCCCGATCTGTACGACTACAGATCTAGATGAAGAAGCTGCCGATGAAGTGAGGACGTTTCTAGAGGATATGGCGGCGACGCCAGATTTGATTATTCTGTTTGACGCGAGGGGAAGAAGTGTGTGGTCGAGTGTGGAATTGCCTCGAGGTGGTGCGCGGACAGAGGGTGGCGATGATGCCTTGTTGAGATTATGTTTGGGTCGAGCGCTGAGGGAGATGATGCCTGGTAGGGAGGACGGCGAGGCGATGGAATTGGGGTGATGGGATTGTGAGTGATAGCTGATGATTACAGGATTTTCCGTCGTCATACCTGTGGATGATGTGATGGCTATAGATGTTACCTTTTGACAACCATTCCTGGATGTATCATGACTTTTTCAGCAGGACAAGACAGACAGCATTCACGAAGCAACATTGTAATTTGATCTTCCGATCCGAATACACACTATATCACTTCAACACCCAAACCCTCCCACACAAACGAAGCGAACCGTGACCCGCTACCAAGAGTGCTGTGTGACCAAGACCCCAAAAAATCCCACAGCCCAAAAGACTCCCCCCTTTTACCCTTGCCAGATCTATATCCCACTCGTACAAAACAATTTCATCACATCATTCCCAAGGATTTCCAGACCTCGCAAGCCGAATCCCCTCAACTCGCAGAAGAAGAAAAGGCGTTTTCTATTTACTGTACAAAACTTCAGGAGGGAAGCGAAAGCGAGAGGGCAGACTCGCGAGTCCTTAATCCTCGTCATCCTCGTTCTTGTCGGCCTTGCCCTCTTTGCGGATCGGGATTTTGATGCCTTGTGCGGCAAATGAACGGCTGAGAGGCGTGCTCTCGATCACACCTGGGAACTTCTTTGCAGAGTAGACCTGGAAAGGCTCGGAGTAGGACCAGGCGAGGACTGGGCACTTAGCACGGTTCAGGCCGGCGCTGGCGGTTGGGTCGCCGACGTCGATGAAGTTCATCTTGAGTCTGAGAGGACAGTTAGTATCATCTTCATCGCTTGAACATATCACCGATCGCGCAGTCGCTGTGGATGAGAAAGATTGTCGGCAAGACTCACCTGAACCAGCCCTCAGTACGGACAGAGAGATCCTGGAGCACGAACCAGTAGCCTGGCTTTTCATTTGTATCGTTCAGAAGCGATGCATTGACCGTCAAGCTTCCAATCAGATTCCGTGTGTACATAGCGTTGGACTGTGGCTGCACGACAGGTTGTGGGAATTGGGGCATGTACATTGACTGTGCATAGCCCATGCCCTGCGAAGGATCATAGAACGGTTGGCCGTCTTGAGGCGAATACATCATTGGCATAGGCTGGCCATATTGGTTAAGCATACTTCGCTCATTGGGTGGCGGATATGAGGTGGTAGTCGCAGTGCTGATACTGACTGCTGGCGACGAAGACGAGGCGCGCACAATGTTAACTTCTCGTGTGGCTTCCTTGTCCCATAGGTCGACTTGGAGGATAAAGAATGCGCCTTCTATGCTTTCGGGATCGACTTCGACACCAGTATCCTTGTGGGTGATGATTAGGCGCACGCAGGGAGGCGGCGTGATAGGTCGGCGGTCCTTGTCGCCGAAGCCACACATGCGAGCCCGTTGTGGCTGCTGCTCGACCCGCAATTCGTAGCGATATTCGCCTTTGACGCCGCTGTAAGACATGACTTTGTGCTCTGGCTTCACCTGGGGTGCAACGCCTGGTGGAGGTACGCCATACATTTGCTGGTGCTGCTGGGGCATCATAGATGGCATTGATTGGGCACCTGGTAATGTAGGTAACGAGGGAGCCGGCATGCCGGTGTGCAATGGTGGGAGCATGCCAGATTGGCCAGGCGGAGGCATGCGCGGCGGTGGCACGGAGGCCTGCATGCCTGGGTAGCCCGGATGTTGGTGGTGCTGTTGATGTTGTTGATGGTGATGGTGCTGCTGAGGATGTTGCTGCTGCTGTTGCTGTTGATGCTGTTGAGGGTGTTGAGGATGTTGTTGGTGCTGCTGTTGGGGGTGCTGGCCATATGGATACATGTTCGGACTTGAGTTGTGGCTGTCCGAGCCAAAATGCGGTTCTGGCTTGTAAGACTGGGCGAGCCCGTTGGAATATGCGTTGGCAGATTGCGAGGAAGGATGTTGGTAGTACTGGTCCGGAGATGTGTGGACTTGCATGTCGAAGGGCAGCGAGATGGAAATAATTCCAGGGCTGGCAAGTTCAAAGTCGTGAGTAGTGGCGGCCGGTATCACCTCGCAAGCAAGCAAGCGTCAAAGGCGGGCAGGCAGGCACGATGGCAGGCGGGCTGGATAGCAAAGTCGATGTCTCTGAGTCTCTTGCACGCAAATAGCAGAGCAGGTAGGGTACGCGGTGGTGGCAGCAGTAGTGGCAGGGTAGGGCAAGGACGGCGAGACGAGACAGGTAAACCTTACGGCGGGCAGGCAAGCAGGCGAGCAGACGGGCACTCGCGATCGATTTTTAGCAGTGCATTCGTCCCAGGTTCTCGGTAAAGTATGATTTAGCAGCAGTAGTGTGGGATTGAGTGGTGGGAGGCCGTCGCTCGGCACTGCACTGCACGACAACAATGGCGCTGACCTCGCTTTGACCTTTCCTTTGCAGCGCGCGCGTGTCGCTGCTGGCTCTGCTCTGTCGCTGGCGGCTGTCACTCTGTCTCAGACACGCGAGACCTCTCTTTCTGGTAGACCGACGTGTCTGACTTGACGTGCGTGCTCGGGCCGGCGTGTTACCGTGGGTCGCTTGCAGAGTTGGAGTTGTTGCAGTTGCAGAGGTGCAGAGGGCGAGGTGTTGGTTAGTATGTGTGGTGGGTATGTAGCGAGTAAGTAGTATGTCCTGGCCTGTACTGCTGTACTGCTGTACTGTATGTACGGTGTGCTGCGTAAGACAAGGTATGTTACTGCAGTGGCATCTCTCTCCTCTACCCTGTTCTTCTCTCGCCCTCTCTCTCTCTCCCTGCGTAGGTCAGTCGGACTATTGATTGCTGCTCCAATGCACGCACGCACCCTCCTGGCACTATGGCGATCGGAGGATTCGAGAGTCGATGGCACGGGACGGCGAGGATGATGGGCGGATCATGGCGCAGTCCCAGTCAATCACAGGCGGGCGGCTCATCTGCAGCCGGGATGGTGGCGGAGGACCCGCATTCTTGCAGGGCGAGCAAACAACTAAACTGCTCGCTCTCCCTCCCGACTCCCCACCAGGCCTAGCAGTGATGGATCCTTGCCATCCTGGTCAACCCAATCCCAGCCCTGAACCAATTTGCGCGGTCGGTGCTCTCGCATGCAGAGGGAACCAGCAGCAGCAGCAGCACAGGGTCACAACGCAGGCCCTTGCCTTGCCTGGAGCAGTGTGCTGTGCTGTGTGCTGTAGCCTGTGCTGTGCTGCGCTGTGCTGTTGACGCTGCTGTATGTATGTACTGTCCTCACACGGTAATTATGCGCTCATCCCTTGACACTGCATCCAAGCGAGCCCGAGCCATCTGCCACCGCAATCTCGTGTAAGGCGCGTCGCAGTAGCACAGTCGCCGGCGGTCCTCACGAACGGCCGGCCTCGTCGTAGCCACGACTAGCAAGTGTCAGATGTCCATATACCCTTCCGGGCCTGGCAGCACATAAGCTACCTGTCATATCCTCAACACCGGGTCCGGCATGGCAAGAGGGTTGGTCCACACGCGCGGGCTCAGCACTACTTACGAGAACACGGACTCGGTGCCGGCCTAAAGCAGCTCGCTCGAAAGAGACAGCGCCTCCCAACGCCTGCCGGTACTCGTCGTAATTGAGCGATGCAGACGGCCACATCAGCGACGCATGAACGACAGCGCAGACGACTACAGCTGCCAAATCAAAGCTGGACTGTCTATGGCGTGCCAGCTAGAGTATGGTGTGCATTAGTCGACCCTCGGCGAGCGCGAGAGACTCTCCACTAAGGCGACTTTTGGGAGCCGTCCGGGTGGCAAGCCGAGCTGGCGAGCTTCGTGACAGCGGCCCTGTGGAAAGTGGTCCTGCTAGGCTGCTGCTATTTGCCAAACGAGGGTGTATAGCCGGCCCCGGAGTTTGGTGGTTCGTCTCAACACGAGCAAGTTGTGTGAGCTGCCTGTCTGGTTGTTCCCAGCTCCCAAGCCTGTGGGCTGATCTAAAGGGATCTGACCGAGATCTGGTAACGTACATGGCTTGATGGCGTGTTCACTGTGCCTGACCCAGCCTGTCGACACATGAGATTTTTTTCCAGGGACGAGGCCCGACAATGTGGTAGCAACGCCCCGTGACGGAGGAGGCACAGTGTTTGATGCTGAATGATGGCATGCCTGACCGTTCACGGTTACGTGCTTTGTTTCGCAGTTGCTATAGTATATTACTCAGGATTCGTTCTGCTACCTGCAGTCCCGCTTTCGCACGTTAGTGTGTCGATGTGCTTGAGGCGTGTCGCATGTTGCTGTCGGTTACTTCACTTTGAAGTACGCTACTGCACTGTGGTATGCCTCGATCAGTGTGAACGTTACAATCAATCGATCAAGATCACATCTTCACATAATCGATGTGATCGATTGCCGAGTCGATCGCTGTGTATATTTGTAGCTATAGTTGGTGCTGCATCGGGGTTGCATGCATGCATGCATGTGGTGGTTATTGGCGAGTGGTGTACTGATGTGTGAGTCTGGTGGTCATGTTCTCGTTAGTTTCCCGCTTCGTTGATTCAAAGGACGAAACACGGCCACCCCAACGTGTATATGAGTGGGTATCGGTAGAGACACCCCAAGGTCTCCATGCAAAACAGGGACAATAGCTAAAAGCATTATGAAAGTCAATCACCAGCATATAACAGCTAATTTTGTAGATGAAGCAAAATTTCTTCAACCCCAACACTAACCCTACGAAGACACCATGTCAGAACATCCGAG
>Ga0265797_10001938_pt1 | contig 35796 bp, 23 predicted proteins | sample P2T30metagenome_FD_192433 | JGI IMG/M metagenome (GOLD analysis project Ga0265797, IMG submission 192433) | Plant litter microbial communities from East Loma Ridge, Irvine, California - P2 T30 | ecosystem: Environmental > Terrestrial > Plant litter > Unclassified | place: USA: California...
CGTCCGGGTCACCAACTTTGCACCGCAGCTGTATGCGCATATCCACTCGAGCACCGCGTATGCGTATGCCCACACGACACGACACACAAACAACGCTGCTGCGGCTCAACCTGTCGCTTTCCTCCTGACACCACAGCACCTCGTCGGCACGAGCACCACTGCACACGCTACACGTCGTCCCCGCCGCCCTCTCACTCTGGAAGGTGTCACGTCTCTTCATGGGTGGCGCCGAAAACCTGGAACGTGACCCATCGTGGCCCGCTCGCTTCTCGTGCCGACCGCATGCACGCCTGCCTGTCCCATGCACGTCAACACTACTGTGCTTCTCAGCGCGCCATCGTCGCAACGGCCTCTAAGGGCGCCCTCGTGTTCACGCACTCCAGATGGCGAAGGTGCCGTGTGCCCGTGTGTCATGCTCCCGCACGCCACCCCTACCCAGGGCTCCACAACTTACCCTTTGCGGCCCTGCAGGGCGTGGGGAGCAGCTCTGTATCACAGGCCAAGACTTGTCATCGGTCTTAGTGAGAGACGTCTGTCTATGCACCTTCGGGACCTTTTGTGATCTGTACCATCGCCGTGCGAGGCTGAACCGCACCCATCCTCGTTCGTCCCCATGCGTGTGACAGATCCCATTTAGCTTTGACTTTCCCGCCCTCAAGTATAAGTATCACGAGGCGACTTCTGGGCGTTCATTCTTTTTTTGCTTCTTCCACCGTCATCATCACCCTCGCCCTCATCCTCCTCCTCCTCTCCCTGCTCCTCCCTGCTCTCACTCGTTTCCTCTTGTCAGGCGTTCAACGGTGTTTCTTCACAATGACCGAACTGCAGGCTCAACCTCAAGGCAACATGCCTGGCATTCAGCTCTACGGCTCAAGATGCAACCCTTATACTTTTCCAATCACTCGCATTCCACGTCCACTTTTCCTCGACAACCTTCATTCACGACAGAACGGCGCATTCACTCGCGAAAGGTTTCAGGCATGGGCTTCCGGCAACAAACAGATCGACAACCCTCCCATCAACAACAAACATGCAACCAACAGAATTATGTCAGCCGACAACACAGTTCCATCTACCGCACTCCTCGCAAAGCCCGGCAAGCCATTCGTTGCCGCAGCAGCATTCCCAGATGATATCCCACGCCTCGTCGAAGTCGAATTCGCCGCTTTCCAGGACGAAATCGTCAACCACGTCCTCTCTTACCGCGATCCTACAAACCCAGAACACACCGCGCGAACCATCGATTTCTACAAGCACTGCATGCAACACATCCGTACGAGCACTCTGCCAGAACATCTTTTCAGCAGAACACACATGCGCGCAGACAGCAAGCTCGATCTGGCACTGAACAGCATTAACGATCGAGGCGATAAAACGATAGAAGGCTACCGCTTCCGCAAAGTCATCGATCCGAACACCAACGAAATCATCGCTTTTTGCAAAACGGAGATCACCACTCTCACCCCCGAAGACCACGCCAGCCCGCTAGACATCGGCCACGAGACAGAACCGCAAATGAACAGGGACTGGTTCGCGCTCAACGAGAGATTGCACAGGCAGTACTGCGGTCTTCGCCAACATCTTTGTGAGTATGCCCTGCCTTCCAAAAATCCTAAAATTCCCAAGAACAAAACACAAATTCTTGAGCACCCAAACAACCACCACCATCAAATACTAACAAACCCCCAGACTTCGGCATGCTAGCAACCCACCCCTCCCACCAGCACCGCGGCGCCGCCACATCCCTCATGTCCGAGCTGATCGCCGAAGCCGACGCCCTCGGGCTCGAAATTTACTGCGAAGCCACCAAGACCGGCAAGCCGATGTACGAGAAATACGGTTTCGTGCCCGTCTACACCCTCAGTTTCGATCCGGCGGAGTATGGAGTCACTGGGCTGGGCGTCGAAGTGCAGACTGTGATGGTGAGGGGCGCGTTGGGGGAGGATGGGGTGAGGAGGGAGGTTAGGGGGATGGGGGATGTTGAGGTTTGATGGGGAATTGGAAGGCAGGACGGGCGATTGGCGTTTGAGGAGTCTGATCCGAAAGTGAGTGTTGCATCGGGGTGCATATTCGGGGTTTGATTGGGGTGAGGGTGATGAGAAAGATTGATTCTATTGACACGCGCGTTTCTGAAGCGCGGAGTCTCTTACTAAAACGGGGAGCTGGAAAAAGCGATGGAGTATCAACTGATTGGCGGGAGGTAATTGTGTTTAGCTTTTTGTGTTTTTCTTTGCGGTCAGTTACTATGCTTTGTATTGTATATACAAAAGAATTCCATCGATATTTTTGAAGAAATAACATGATCTTTTAGAATTGAAAGCAGGAGAATCGATATTTCAATCGTTGGGTGGTCAGAATCCCTCCTCCATCGTGATCTCTGGGGTCAAGCGTCAAGGTGAGCGGCTTTCTTCTGCACAAGGATGTTGTTGATCGCCGACAAGCTAAAGGTACTCCCCAAAAATTATCGAACAAAAGGCGGCCAATGTAGTAAAAACATGTTTAGTTACTTAGTATCTGCTCGATACATATCTCTCGCTGATTACCAGCAAAGTCTTGTCCCAGGATCTTGGTTCGAATCAATCTAACAAAAAGTAGGAAAGAGCTTCTTTCCCTTTCACAGGTCCTCCTCCTCCGTCACCACCACCAGCACTAACACTCCCTCCCCATCACGCCGCCATCCCCACCGTCGCACTCCTCCCATGTATCCTCGCCAACCACGTCCCCGCATAAAACACCCTCACCCTCTTCCCCCAAACCATGAACGGCACCAACGCCGCATTATTCACCGCCAGCACCGCCGTAAACACTCCAGCTACAATCACCGCATACCCGCTAACCTGCACCCACTCGAGCAAATACAGCCCGAAAGCGAAACTAATCACACTTTTCCCCAAGCACTGCGCAATCACCAATTCAGAGGTATTAGCAGTGTAGGAATCGACGGCGTAGGCGAGCGTGAACGTGAAGTAGAAGTAGCTGGCCCAGTCGACCATGGCGACGCCGGCGAAGTACCCGATCCAGTGGAGTTTGTGCTGCGCGGTTAGGCCGTAGAGGATTAGACCCGCCGGGGCGATGAGCATTGCGGGGAGGAGCACGCCGAGGCGCATTTCGGATTCGCGGATGGAGTTGTTGCGTTTGGTGAGGTAGGCGGCGAGGCGGTCGGAGGTGAAGGTGAAGGGGACGGCGAGGGCGTAGCCGATTATGTTGGCCAGGGCGATCAGGCCGGAGTTTTGCTGTGGGGGAGGGATGTTAGTGAGGTTTTCTTTTAGATAGATGGGCTGGAGTAGAACTCACGGGAACCCAGTTGTAGGGTGGCTGGATGATGAGGATGGGGAAGGTGTAGTTGAAGACCAGGGCGCCGAGGCCGATGTAGATGCCGTAGCTGGCTACTACCCAGAGGACGGAGGGCACGAGGAGGTATGTGAAAGAGCGAGCGGCAGTCATGAAGGCTTCGACTTCGTGGTCGACTCCACTCCATGGTTTGAGAGTTTGGAGGAATGTACGGCGTGCAGGCACGAGGGTCTCTACTTCGATGTGTTCGGAGGCGATGTGCTCTTTCTCGACAGAAGCGTTCGAGACTCGTGGCGAGGTGGGTGATGATGGTGATGAGACGGGGAGTTTGCGTTTGTAGGCTGTTTCTTCGACGAAGAGGAACGCCAGGATGAGCAGGGCTCCGGCGAAGGCGACTTCGACGTAGAAGAAAAGTTGCCAGCCGTAGCCTCCTGCTAGCATGTAGCCTGCGTAGAGAGGGCCGGTGGAGCCCCAGCAGAGGCAGACGGTGTATATGCCCAGCTTGGTGCCGCGTTCGTGTACTATTGGGCGTTAGTGGAGCCGTATATATCTCAATGCCATACTCACAGAAGAAGATATCATTCACAAGCTGCACGGGTATAGCCTCGCAGATCCCACTAGACAAAGCCTGAATTATCCGGCAAGCCATCAGTGCTCCGAAGGAAGTGCATTGAGAGCAGCCGATCAACGAGGCAAGGTAAATGACAATGCTTCCCAGCAGGATAGGTCGACGGCCAAACTTGAGGTACATGGGGACCGTCACGAGCGTGCCAATGCCATAGACGAGAGTAGGGTAAGAGATCAGCTGTGATGCTTTCACGGGCGAGACCTGTAGATCTGCAGCGAAGATGGTGATGTAGACGGCGGGTCCTAGCAGTGCGGTGTTGCTCAGGAATGAGTAGAGGGAGCAGATCACTAGGATCATGGTCTTTTTCCATTTGGGCCATTGGAGACTGGGTGAGTATTAGAGTGGAGGTGCAGGACAATGTGTTAGCAACGCCACTCACGGGTCATTTGGGTCCTCTGCAGGCACAGGGAATAGAGCTTGTCCATAGGCAGTGTCGTCGCCCTCGACAGCAGCGAGGTTCACAGTCCCGGGTATGTCGCCCTCTTTGGCATGACTGCGTCGCGTCAGTGATCAAAACATATTCGAGTGGTTCCAGCAAACAAACGTGGACGTACCTGTGCACTAGGTGGGGCGCCATATCTTCGCTGATGAATCTACAAATCTACCAACCAAAGAGTGAAGAAAGACAAACCGCATGTATCAAGGACAGGAAAAGCAAACGGCAGCAAACGGAGTGGTCAGGTCAGAGTACATGTACTATATCATCATCCCCTCCAAAGAGCAAAGGTAGTAGCCACCACCACAACGATTGCTGCCCAGCTCCCGGATCCGCCTTGTGCCTGCCTCACATGTGCACCTTTGGGCAAAACGCATTTGCCGGCCGAGAGCAAGAGACAGCCCAGGTCGCACACCCGCTACGCCAGACACCTCTCCAGCCAGGGGCATTTGAGCTCTACGCCCTGCAAACCTTGCAAGCCCTTGTGAAACGGAACGCAGAGCCATGTGCGTTTGCAGCATAGCTTGCATCATGCGCGGCAGGAAGGCAGGCCGCTCGCTGGCGCCGTCTCGTCATCTGCGGGGAATTCATCTGGAAGACGATCTTGGGGTGTTTTCGGCAATGGGGTTATTGGACCTGGTGGTGAGGAGAAAGAGAGGAGGACCTTGGATGTGTAGTTTGAGAGATGCGGCAGATGGAAATGCGAGGGTATTGGTTTAGAGTTGGAGGTGATGGTTCGGCAAGTGAGAAGATGGGGACCCCATGGGCAGCGAGAGTTTGAGGATGCAGTTTCGCTTGGGGACAACCAGCTCACAAGGATGGACCGTCGAAGCTAATCCGCCCTGCCACGCCTGCGACATATGCCGGAGGCCTGGATGCATGCGATGTGCATATCTTGTGCAACTGGACCAGCCATGTCCGAGATAGAAAGAGGAAGAGAAAACGAGTCTGAAGAAGCGCCATGATTGCGGAGGCGTCGTCTTGGGCTCGGCTGGGAGATAGCCCGACCTTACAAGCCGCTTGGAGGCGCAAGGGAGCATATCGCTATCGAAGATCTGCTAGATTCGACGTTCTTGGTGTTCTTATGCCAGTCCAATGATTTTGCGCGATTGATATGGGCCACGCCTCCGAGATGAAGGTGGCTGCAGGAGCCGAAGACGCCTCTCGCGTCTACATGTAACGCTTCCAGGCTGGCGGATTTGGGTGGGTGGATGTGCTTATGGCGATGGCTGTTGTGCGATTCTCTGATGCATTGCTCTTTGTTTACTCGGATATGAAGAACAGTAACGATGCATCGGGCCTGGCAACCAAAGCACGGTTCAGCATAATGTTCGCGGCCAGGTGAGTACGACTATTGTTTCGACCTAAACGATCTCACATTTGTGCTTGAACTTGAATACCGACTGAGATATATCATATGGTGGTGGACACGGCGTATGTGGGCGTATTCAGCAGCTTCGGACTTGCGTTGAATCAAGCCTCATCAGCTTCTGCACGGCGTGGCTAACAATAATTGGCTCTTCAAAGGACACCACAATTACGGCGCGTTGAACCGCATGCTCACGTTTATCTCATTGATACATTTCATAGCGTGAACATACGTCGTGCCCGATCAACATATTCCCCATTGTACGTGTACCGCACACGTTCAATCGGTTGCGTGAAATCTGTTATCGTTGTACATATAGGCCTTTCCAGCCTCACGCCCGTCCTATGCAACTTTTATCATCTCGCTAAAGCGCGTTTCATGGCAAAAGCCATCTACCAGACTGCAAATGTCCTCTACCTCTGTCCAGCAAGTCTACGCTCCTGCACCTCAGTGAGGGCCCTGCTTCCGCTAACGTATGCCACAATGCCAACGACACCTGCAGCAGGCAGAGTCTGGAACAGAGTCCAGCTATAGTAGTAAAGGAAGAACACAACCTCCATAGCCACAACGCTGCCAAAGAACAGGCTGTGCGCAATGGGGCTTGCGCCGAACGCCTTGCTAGCGTGGTCCAGGTTGCCGCCGAGGCCGACCCAGAGACCGATCAGGCCGGGCAATGCGAAGAGCACTGCGAGCATGAATGCATGAGAGATGAGCTTGTTCGGCGACTTTGCTTCCTCCTTGAAGATGTGGTTGATCTCGGGCTTGGAGGTGTAGCGCTCGGGTGTGGGAGGGAGAGCGAGCGGAGCGGCGGCGTCGCGGGTGACATCGAGGTCGAAGACGTGCTTGTTGGTGGGAGTAGTCGAGCCGAAAGATGCGAGGATGATCGAGGCACGGGCAGGTTGGGACGAGGTGAGGAATTGGAAGGGAAGGTCCTTCTGGGTCTGCAGCAATGGACGTTAGCTGAGTGTTACTCGTTCGTGTGATCCCGGTTGTTTCGTTCGGCTTACCAATTCGACCTTGCCCTTGCCGCTATCCTTGATGCTGAAGGGGAACGATTCCTCGAGTCCAGTCGCAGGATCGTGAAGTGTGAGGAAAGCCTGGTGTGGCTTCTTGCCGGTCTTGCCCTCAGTGGTTGTGAGGAGGATCTTGAGGGTGTCGGTTGACGAGAGGCTGACAGCGGGAGAAAGGGCAGAGGTGAGAGAAAGCCTATACAGTTGTTAGTACTGGATTGTAACCATTGAAATATCCATTCAAGCACTCACTTCTCTTTGGCACCGCCGCCAATGCCAGCACCCTTCTGCTGAACGGTAAGCGTGGCATCTTCGAAGCCCCAGCTTGCGCCGTATGCTGTCGAAGCAGCGGCCAAGAACGAAAGCGCAATTCCACTGAAGACCCTCATTGTGTAGAAAAAGCACGAATACGCTGCTTGTGAATTGAACAAGTAGTTGTCGCAACGCAACAATGCTCTCAATGCTCCAGGTACTCTTGAAGCTTGGAGCTACGTCGTCTCACCTTACCCTTCGGCAGCTAGCGGCTAGCGCCCGCTGGGAGAACGTGAACGGACATCCATCGAGGATACCTTAGCATGTGATACGAAGGACAACAATATGCGTGTGACAAGTTTGTGCCGTCTCGTCGCATCTTGGATGATGCTTGCTATTTGTCTCAACTGCTATTCTGTGCGACTGTCGAGCAATTTGTGTCTCTTCACTTCAACTCATAGCTGGGCGTGCCGGTATGACCATCCAGGTTTCACATCAGTTTTTTACGACAGCTCAACGTGTATGTGAAGAAACGCAGAGGCAGACTACATGGCATGTATTTTAGATAGCATGGTGACTTTGCATGTGCTGGAGGTGCTCTCATCGCACGTCAGCGCATCTTCCCAACCAGTCGCCAGTGAAGCAGTCCGGAATCGACCTCACGACGTCACGTGACAAGCCGTTTAGGAAAGCGCGGACCCACATCTTGTCGCGGTGTTGCCTTCCTCATCCCTTCTGCTTCGCCATCCAGTGATGCGCACAACCACACTGCCAGTCTGCCACCATCCTCGCGTCGCCGCCTCGGCATTGCATTCACTTGGCTAACATTGCTGCAGTTTCTCGTTGTTGTTTATATGCGTGTGCAGGGTGTCGCATTGTTGACATCGCCTCGCACGTGACGTGCGTTTTAATTGTGGGTCAGCCGACTTACTTTTCGACACCTCCGCTGATGATCTCTAGGCAAACAACAACACGTCTTCTACGTGCTCGAGGACTGACGTCCGTCGATGTCTGATCGGAATCCACTCAACTAGGCCGTCTCTGCATTTCACTTCACTTCCAACGTCCCCGGCCAAAATCCGCAAGCACAAACTGGCCACCGCAGAAGGCATGCGTCCATCTCGCTCGGTTGCAAAGGCACCCACACCGGTCTTGCCATCCGCGAAAACCACCAGGTCCAACTCAAGCACATCCCAGGAGCCACCCGCGAAGAAACCCAGGCTGAAACTAAACCTTCGCAAACCCTCGTCTAATGATGGCGATACGATCGCTGTCTCCCGGCCCAAGCGGGCATCTGCTGGACGATCCCGCTACTCCGAGGACGTAATCGTGTCTGACGACGAGGTCGAGGAGGTTAAGGAAGTCAAGCAGTCACCAGCCGCATCATCGGGCTTGTCATCTCCCCTCTCTGCGCCAGCGTCAGTGAAAGACGAAGCTGTCGCCGCCGATGCCAAGGTCGGCGGTCGGGACAGCTATGGTGACTTCCTGTCGTACTACGTCGCTGATGGCGACGACGGTGAAGAAGAGCCCGCGCCAAAGCCCAAACGCGCATCCAAGAAAGAGAAACCAGAGAAGCAACCACGCAAGCCTCGAGCCAAGAAGATTCCAACGCCACCATTGTTCCAGCCCGTCGATGACCGTCCACAAAAACCGAGTCAACCTCCTCAATCGCCTCAATCTCGACCAAGCTCACGCCACAACCACCTACCCGACAACGTGCCTGCGCCAAGACCTGTCGCCATACAGCCGCAAGCCCATCCAACTGCTCGTCCGTTGCCCGTGTCAAGGCCGTTACCCGTTCAACCTCCGATGCCAACTCCGAGACCTATAGCCGAACCGCCTGTCATAGAAGAGATCACTGTCAAGTATCATGCGTCAGTGCCGGAAAAGGTGGAGAAACTGCAAGCTCTTTCCACGGCGTTGACAAACTTTGGAGGCGTGCCGGGTACCGCAAAGCCCGCAGTGCCGGAGGAAGCTAAGAAAGAAGTCAAGAAGCCCAAGAAAGCTGGTAGCTATCGTCCTCGTCCTTTATTTAGCGATCCTTTGCTGACCTGTTTCTAGCAGCTCCTGTGGACAACTTCTTGGCCATGTTTGACGATGATGATGACAGCGACGACAAGGATGAATCTGAACCTGAGCCGGAACCCGAGGCGGAACCCGAGAAGCCTCGCTATCTCGAGCATACAGGCGAGCCGGACGGCCCACTCACCTACGGCATACAGTTCATCATGAACGCACTGAAATCCTGGGCGCAACAACGGCTTAACCAGCAGTATGTTGCTGCCACGCAACAAGCTCAGAAATTGACAGAAGGCAATGCTATGCCTCTGAGTATCCCCGACAGGCCCATTCTGGCCGATACTCCCGAAGGCAAAGCGATCGCCGCGTTCCGCGACGTAGTCGAGTCCGGCTGTCTGCAGGTCAACGTTGTGCTACCCGCAGATCTTGCTGGTGCTGTTCGCCATCTCTACGTCCAGATCGATCAATTGATCAATCAAGGTGGCAAGCCTCCACGTGAGGCGTGGCAACCCATGTCTTACGCCGCTCAAATCCACGCGCATGAGATGCGGCTTGAGCAGTTCAGGGAACAACAAGCAAGGGCACAGCACAATGGCCTCTACTCCATGTACAACACCATGGGACCACCCTCTATGCCCGGCGGACCTTCGCATCAAATGCAGTATCCTGGCCAGGTCCACACTGACCGTAGGCGTAGTACGCCATATGCGCCCAGTCAAGGTCACAACAACCATCCCTCGCGCGTATCTTTGCCTGCTGGGATCGCTGGCCTCTCTCCGTCTCCGCCAGTCACGGGCAACTATCGGTTGCCACGATCGGGCCAAACCATGAACTTCTCCTTCGCTCCCGAGAACCCGGCGGCCATCCAAGCATTTGGTCCAGGTGCTTTCCCAGCTGCAAACCAGAACCATGGTTCCAACATACCCAACCGTGGACCTATGAGCGCCTCCCCGATCACTAAGGCTCCCTCTGCACCGCCAGCACCCCAAGAGCGTCCTGCGTCGAGGAACGGAGAGATCAAAGCCGGTAGTGCCGGACATTCGGATGATGTTGTTGAGGTCAGTGGCAATGATGTCCATGCTCACCCATCACGTGTTCCGAGGCAGAGTTCGGGTTTCACTGCTGTCAACGCTCCGGCAAAGACTGCTCACGACGCCCGTCCAACTGCCTCTTCTTCCAAGGCAAGGTCACCTGGTCTCACTGCTTCGGATGCTGTCGTCCTCGAAGACGACTAGATGACTATGCCGGTTTCGCGCTGAGTGCGTATTGAACCGACAGTGCCGTCCGAGCCAACTGCTCTTGCGAAACCTCTTCTCAGGTCGACCTTCCCAACCCCACAGACCAGGAACGAGGAGCGACGCCACACTTTTCTTTCATTGTACTTTCTAAGCGAGTCGGCTTTTAGCGTTGACTTTCACTGCATCAGGCGCATTTGACCGCGCGATACTCTGTCACAGATGAGCAGAGTACCCAGAGAACCCTCCTCCGACAGTCCGCCTAAGCACCTGGGCGCACAAGCGAGTTGTGATGGAGAAAAAGTTGTAATAATATATAGACAGCGAAGCGATTGTACGACTAACTACCATAACTGCCAATTTGTTCTTACTTGCGAGTTCTTGTTTTGCTGTTACGTGCTACTAACTCATATAGGATCCGGCACTGTTGCCTTTGCTAACCAAGCTAGAATTGAGGACAGTTTACACGATGGATGAATCCCGACTCAACATTTTATTCAACTATTGTTTGACATCCGTGCCAACAGTGTGCAAGTCAAGTCTCATCGCCAGCATCGCCATCTTATCTTGGAGCTCACTGAACATCCGGAGATCGGCGAGCCGCTCTTCATTTTCTCGCAGCTGGCGCTGCAGGTCCTCGTTCTCCTGCTGTAGCGCTCGCTCCCGCCTGAAGACTTCTGTAGCCATCGAGAGCGCGGTACCGTCGTCTTTGGGAAGCGCTATCGCACTGTCGGCGCTAGCCACGCTGCTCTCACGGGTCATGCTTCGCTCTGGCGTAATGCACATAATCTGCTTCAAGACACATTTGATGATGTGCTCGGCATCTGGCAGACCCATTGCGCCCCAGCCGCTCGTAGCACACTTTGCCTCTGACCAAGCCACGAAGCCATCGGGTCGGACCAGGACGCAACCGGCTGTGGTTACGTTGTATTTCTCGTAGAATGCTGTGTTGTCCTGTGTGAGTTGGTGCGTTGCGAGCTCCGGCAGAGCCGAGTCGGCCTGTACTGCTGCTTTTGCGGCGTCCAGCCAAGCTGAACCTTCGTGGCCTGCGACGAGCACGAACTCAGACCCTAGCAGATCAGCGACTGGATACGCCTCGTCCTCGTGGCCCTCCGTCTTGATCAGAACGTGATGCGCCATAGTCCCGGGACTCGCTTTCGCTGTCGCGGGATCTGAAGTCACGGAACCCAGCTTGTTTGTCGTTAACGCCCTTGAATGATACTGGTACCCGAGCTCGAGATGCGGTTCGGGTACCTCCTCTTCCACTTCCACGTCGTCTGCGAACAGATCTGGCGCGGCACGGGCGACGAAGCGCTCGAAGACTTGGTCGACTGTTTTCTTCGCGACTGGGTAGCGTTCGTCGTGGTACGTCTTTGTTACTAGCTCTTCGCCGGCTTTGCCCTTTAGAACGAGCGCCAACTTCCAGGCTATGTTGTGCGCGTCTTGAATGCCGGTGTTGCCTCCGAAACCGCCTACGGAATGGAGGGTAGAAGTTAGCTTGGCCTCTCAGGCATCATGTGTGAATTGTGACTTTGAGCATCATGCATACCGTGGGGTGTTACGACGTGGGCTGCGTCTCCCGCGAGGAGAATCTTGCCATCGTTGAAGCGCTCGGCAACGTTGCATTCAGCATCCCAAGGGGAGAGAAGCGTGATCTTGAAGTCAACGTCTGCGCCGATAGCAGCGCGAAGCATTTCCCCTGCCTTCTCGTCGGTGATCCCGATCGAGGGGTGTCTGCTCTCCTCGGTGCCCTTCTTGCCCGCTGTGTTGACCACGAGGAAGCCTTCGCGGCCAGTCTTGTCCAGTCGGAAGAATCCTCTTACGTGCTCGTTGTCCACATATATGACTCCGTTGTACTTGTCTTTGACAAATTTGCCGAGATCCGCATCGAAATAGATCGTAAGCGAATGACTTAGCAGGCCATGGCCTTGCGACTTGATCCCCAGCTTCTCGCGTACTGGGCTTCTATTCCCGTCGCAGGCAACCATATACTTCGCCCTGACGATCTTCTTCTCGCCGGTCTCGACGCTTCTTATCAAAGCCGTCACGCCTTCTTGATCATGCTGGAAGTCTACGAGCTCGGTGCTGAACTTCAAGACCGCTCCATTTTCTATAGCACGCTGCCGCAGCAACGGCTCGAACATCTGCTGTGTCAGAAACAGCCTGTGTGTGGGCGATATGTCTTCGATCCACTCGTTCATATCCTTCATATACGTCCCTAAATGCTTCCCTGCTAAGGTCTCCACGATGTGAAGGCCGGCATGCTTGTCGTAGGCCTTCAGAGACTCGGCATGCATCTCGTCGTATAAGCCTAGTTCGCGGTAGATCTGCATGGTTCGAGGATGGAAAAGTGCTGCTCGAGGGTGTATCGCGGTGCTCGGATGGCGTTCGATCGTGATGCAGTCTCGAAGCCCGTGTTTGGCGAGGAGCGCGCTGAGGGTCATGCCGACCATCGATGAGCCAATGATCAGTACTGGGGTTTCGATGATGGGCATGTCGAGCATGCTGGTCTTCCTTTCGTGGCCTGCCATAGTCACAGATATCTTCTGAAGTGTTTCTAATTCCTGCCGCGCCGCCTGATGATAAACTTTGCTGTATACAATTGAGTGGTGGTGATGGAGAACGAAACTGTGTATGTAGGACAGCTATCTAGATACTGCCTTTTCAAAGTCGGCGAAGGTTTAAGATCAAAAGCTGGCTGGCAACAGATAGACCGTGTCTGAACGGGATCTGCATACAGTGTGGACGGCACGGCACAGAGGGTGATGCTTCGTATGTACTTGCCTCTGTTGTTGTATCTCCGCGGTCATCGACATGACGTATGTTGATCCGTTGGAGCCGCACCTCTTCAATGCTGGCCACTATATGAGACTGCATGTACCCAGACAGACCGCTAGGGGAACAAGCAAGCCAATGCGATATGTTGTCAGTTCAATCTAGCGGCGGCGTACATGCCAGTACCGTTTCGCTCGTGAAGGCACTGATTACCGCGAGATAGATGATGCTGTCTAGAACCATATAGCAGAAGGCATCAGTGCATCTCCAATTGATTCTCGGTCTTCGGGCTTCACAATGCCTACACGGGAGTGCGGCAAAACTGCTATTGTCGCCTGTTTGGAATAGGCTAGGAAATATCAGCGCGATTGGTCGCCTTGGAACCAGAAGTCACGAAAGACAAAAGATCCGTCTCGGTGTAAAAACGCAGATACTGTCGCGGTCATCGCGGGGTTTTGCAGATATGTGGATATGCCGACCAACGATGAGAGGCTTCTCCGGTTCAATAGCCATGTGCGGTAGTACTGATATAGAAAGTGATAGAGGTATGCAGACCTATGGTCAGGAAGTGTACGTAGACCAGAGACCAGCAGCAGTGCCAAGCTGGATTGCGGTGGAGAGACGGAGGGAAGTGGTTCGCGCGTCCAGTCGCGTTCGTCGTTGCGGGCAGGCAAGCACGAGCTTTAACTTCACGAGAAGACAACCAAAGCTCGCTCGCTCACTCACTTGCAACATCTGCACCTTTTGCAGCACCTGCATCTTTTGTAGCACGACACAACCACTCATCACGCCCTATACCAGATCGATATCATTCCACATAGCGGCACCAGGCTTTAGCACAGGCGCAAGCGGCGCACCCTACCCATCATGTAAGTTTACCATGAACCGCTTCTGGCGGAGCATCATCAGACAAGCACCACGATGCGCGGTGACAGCGTTGGCTTATTAGCTTCTACTGGGCATACGGATCTGACAAAATTACCAGGGAGTCCTTCGACAACATCTACCTCAACCTCTCAAAGGAGCCCGGAAAGTGCAGGCTCGCAGAATCTGGGTTAGGTTGGAAGCCTACTGGCGGACAGACCTTCACTCTCGACAAGGCGGAGCTCATCAGCGCACAATGGAGCAGGGCGGCAAAGGCACATGAGTTGAAGATCTACGCACGCCATGCGGGTGTTGTGCAGCTGGACGGCTTCAAGCAAGAGGTGAGCGGCGCAATAATCATGACTTGTTTTGGAGGCGCGCAGATGTACTGACATCATCAAATCAGGACTTCGAGACAATCGCAAAGTGCTTCAAGGTCTGGTACGGCATCGACTTTGTCCACAAAGAGCATGCGCTCCGCGGCTGGAACTGGGGAAAGCATGAGTTGACTAGGAACGAGCTTGTGTTTAACGTCCGCAACCAGCCGGCCTTCGAAATCCCCTTCACCGAGATCACAAACACAAACCTGGCGGGCAAGAACGAGGTGGCAGTCGAGTTCTCGCTACCTGATGATGGCATGAGCACTGGCACAGAAGGCCTGGGAGGTGCAAGAGCAAAGGGAAAGAAGAGCGGAGCTTCAAGCGATCAACTGACAGAGATGCGCTTCTACATCCCCGGAACAGAGAAGAAGTCAAAGAAGGGCGACAACGACGAGGAGGCAAATGGGGAAGAAGACGTGGGAGCCGCAAGCTTGTTCTACGAGCAGCTCATGGAGAAGGCCGACATTGGCGAGGTCGCAGGCGAGACCTTTGCCTCTTTCCTGGAAATCCTACATCTCACTCCTCGTGGACGTTTCGATGTCGACATGTACGAGAAGTCCTTCCGTCTTCGCGGCAAGACCTACGACTACAAGATCAGCTACGAGAACGCGAAGCGCTTCTTCTTCCTTCAGAAACCCGACGACATGCACACCATGCTCTGTATCGGCCTGGATCCTCCTCTCCGCCAAGGCCAGACTCGCTACCCGTTCCTTGTCATGCAGTTTAAGAAAGACGAGGAGACTAGCATCGAGCTGAACATGACCGACGAGGATCTCAAGAGGTACGACGGCAAGCTGCAGTCCACCTACGAAGCACCTGTCGGAAGCGTCATTGCAAAGATCTTCCACGGTCTGACTGGAAAGCGCCTGATTCAACCATCCAAGGAGTTCGTCTCACACCACCAACAACAGGGTATCAAGTGCAGCATCAAGGCTTCAGAAGGTCACCTCTACTGCCTTGATCGCGCCTTCCTCTTCGTACCCAAACCCGCAACCTACATCTCTTTCGAGAACGTCTCCGTCGTTACCATGTCACGAGTGGGTGGGGCTGTTAGTGCCAGCCGTACCTTTGACATTACTGTCACACTCAAGAATGGTCAAGGCGAGCACCAATTCTCCAATATCAATCGCGAAGAGCAGTCGCCGCTTGAGAATTTCCTCAACATCAAGGGCATCAAGACCAAGAATGAGATGGATGGCGACAGTGGCATGTTGGCTGCTGCGCTCACAGCCGACCCCGACCTCGCTAGCAGCGATGACGAGGTTGTGGCTGCTGACCGTGGCAGTGCTGACGAGGACAGCGAGTCCGCCGACGAGGACTTCAAGACCGACAGCGAGAGCGATGTTGCCGAGGAGTACGACGAGAACGCTGGGTCTAGCGGCAGCGATGCCAGCGATGCCGAAATGGATGATGCGCAAAGTGATACTGAGGCCATGGTGGAGAGGCCCAAGAAGAAGACCAAGACTGGTTGAGAGGGCCACTTATATTTGGTCCACCATTTCACGGATTGCTCAGAGGTACTGTTTTTGGAGAGCGGGTACGGCGTTCATTGGAGCTGCTACCCTCACGCGTGGGAAAGCGTGAAAGGGTTGGCGGCATTTGGTATTTGAGATGCACATAGCTGCGATAGCTTCGTGAACGTGAGCAAGACACATCATGCAATATCGTTGGTCGCTCGGTCGTTTCAACCTCACTCAGGCCCAGAGTTGTTAAAATTTGGCTCGACATGTGGCCTAGCTCGACATGTGGCCAAAACCTGCTGCTACCATCAAAACGCGACCTACCACCATTTCTCGCAGAGCACCCTCCCCTTCTCCATCCCTTCCTGCCTCCCAAGAAATTCCACAACCTCGTCCGTCATCCTCTGCGGCCCACAAACGTAACAAACCGTGCCCTCTCTCCCCTTCGAGCCCTCAGCCCTCTTCCACCCATCCAGCGCACCCACCAAATCCCCCTCCCCAATCCTCCGCGCCCACGTCCGATTCGGCAACTTCCCATGCTCGATCTTCTCCCCATTCTCATACCCCGTCGGGCCAGTAAGGAACAAAGATAGTGTCACGTCGAGAGGCTCTGCGGCGGCACTCACGAGATCCATCAGTCGGGGTAGGAAGAGGATCGATTGCGGGTCAGGCTCAGACTCAGTCGTTTTAGTGCCGTACAAGAAATGTATCTCCTCCGGGCGCTGCGAAGGGTGCAGTTGGATTAAGTGGCTGAGTATAGAGATCAGAGGATTAATCCCTACGCCACCTGCTATCAGCACCAAGCGGGTGATGTTTCTGGTGGGGATTGGGAGGGCTGGGGGCGGGTAGGTGAAAGAGCCGCCTACGCGGATTGCGAGCTGGGAGTTGAGTATGGAGTCGATGGGGCGGTGGAAGTATTTGGCGGGAGGGTTCGAGGAGTTTTGCACAGCGAGCTCGAGGTAGCCCGGGGAGTTGGGTTTAGGGATCGCGGCGGAGGGGGGAGAGGTTATGGTGAAGCCGCCTGCTTTGGGGAGAGTGGGGATGAAGGTGTCGAGCCATTGGCCGGGGAGGAACTGGGGGATTGTTAGATGCTGAGGATGGATGGGTTTTGTAGAGGTGGGTGTGGATGTGGATGGACGACGAACTTTGATGGTGCGGTTTAGATCTGTAGGCGTAAGGCGCAGGACTCGTGTTGTGGCGTTGATGTCGCGGATTTGAGTTATGGTCACTGGTTCGATTTGGTGCTGGCGTGGCTCGGACGCCGTGCGGTCCTCGTGAGGGACGGAGTTGTGGACTACTGTTGCCATTCTTCGTTTGATGGTGGGTCTCGCGAGGTACGATGGGAGGAGTCGAGAAGAGATGGTGTGAAAGCGCTGTGCAAACATGACCCTGGTCTCTATGCAATCATCCCAATCTCGAGTGCTGTAAATTCTTATTTTGTCTTTCGAAACGGTCTTCAGTTCGCATTGAGGTTTCACAGACGCATGCCAACACACCAGCAACAACAGTTGCCATCTCCATGTTGAGATGACGTCTTCTCGAAAGCAACATGACACGAATATCGAAGGGTTCGGGTAACATCACATTTAGGTTAACACGACATTATCGTGTTGAACTCTGTCTGAACCTTTTTATCTGAAACTAAGCCGGATACATTAGACTCGAGCATGAGCAGTTTTCACGACATTGGACGAGGCCAACACCACATCGCGTTCTCTGGGTAGCCTTTGTTGCAATCATTTGGCTACTCGTGGAACACAAATTCTTGTTCAGACATCGAGGATATTGTCACGAAGAACTTGACTATGAAGTGGTTATTGGGTGAGGAAATTCACATCCAATGATATAGAATGTTTACAATAAATATTTTATGCTAATAGAGACGCTGCTTTTATCAGATCCGTGTACGTTCGTCTCGTCTTTAGAATTGGGATTTCGATGTCGACTCCTCTAGCTGGAGCCAGACAACTGCTTGACACCGAAGTTGGTGCCCAGGTTCTGGGTGCTGGCACTGTTGGGGTAGGCGAGATGCTGTGCGTTGATGCCGAAGCCGTGGGTGGTGTCGCAGACGCCATCGCCCTTTCATGGTTGTTAGTTCAATACTCGACGGTGTTTCGATCACGTTGAACACTTACGTAGTTGCAGACGTCGAGAGTCTTCGAGACCCAGTTGTCAGGAATGCGGCCAAGAGTGTACGAAAGGCCGTTGACGTTCTTGGTGGTGGTACCGCCGTTGGTGTCAACGTTGCAAGCAAGACCGGCACGGTGCTCAGGGTTGCCAATAAGGAAGACACCCTTGACGGCGTCGAATGAAGCGCCGGTCAACTTGGGCAGAGCGTTGGTGGTAGCAGCAGCACCCTGGGAGTAACCCTCGAGGAAGAAGCACTCGTTGGGGTTGGTCTGCAGGGTAGATTGGATCTTGCGGACGATGTCGTTGGTGCCAGCGGTGGAGACCTGGGAGGCGTCGGCGGCGTAGACGGTGTTGTAAACCTTGCCACCGGGCAGCTGGCGCTGGATGTTGGAGTTCATGGTACGGAAACCAGCAGAAGGGCCCTGGACCTCACCGGTGCCGCGGGTGTCGATGATAGTGTAGCTTGAGCATGCGGCCGCCCTCTCCGCGATCACACCGGCCTGGGCGGTGGCAGCAGCCGCAAGGGCAACAATAATGTTCTGGAGTTGCATATTGAAAATTGTGTATTAGAATGGGAGGTTGTAAGGATTTGATTGCTTGAGAACGAAGGTGTGGTTTGATTCACTCATTTCGAGCAACGGACGTCCAGACATTTATACCTTTTCGATTCCTATCAATTAGCAGAGACGATCATTAGCCACTTGCCGGGTTCCCCTTAGTGATCCAGCAAGTGACGCCTTGTAAGCTTCAGCTGCCGGTGTTTCATGATCGACATTCGCCATGCCGCGTGCACGATGGATTTACAGTCCGCCGAACCTTGCACGAGGCTAAGGCGTTAGAAGCATTCTTCAAGTATCCGGGGCCTTGACATCCGGTTCAATTCCGCAATCTCGGCCGGAAGTCTTGTCCCACGTGGTGTGATGGGACTGGTTTTACGGTTAAGTCGTAGACAAACGTGTGTTCCTGCATGGTGGCTGCATAATCACTGTGGACTTGAGAGCGGCTTGCGGCAGGTGGCACTCGACTTGGGCATTGGACGGGCCTGCTAGTCAGAGTCGTGTACTATTACCATCTAGCGCTATCGTGAGCCATAAAGAAGCAGGGCTGTCGCTAATAGCCTTTGCAAATCCTAAAAGTCCAGAAGGATCTGAGTGGGCGGGACAAGGTTTGGGTGAACTACACAGAGTCGATCCTCCACAGAAAGGAAGGATGCCCCGACGTGACGGGCTGTCTAGCGGTAGCCGTACCTGTCTCCCGTCTCCCCAGCGCCAATCATTTTCTTTAGCACAACCGTTCTGCCTCGGTAGAGCGTAGGCGTGCTCTACTGTATGTTGATATGGCTGCATTTCCTCGGTCGCCAAAGCTTGCCGTGATCACTTGAACATCAGTCCACTCCACTTCCGAATTACTACCGTCGGACATGATCCCCGTCTGGTACGTCTGAACGTCACTTCAGAAGATGACTACCGTTTCTCTCCAGGGTACGCTTTGAACACTCTCCGACTATATTGACAAATGCACCATCCCAGGTGGAAACTGAGCCTCGTTGTCACCACAAACGCCATGTCCCGATACATCTGCCTGCAGTTCTCCTCGGATACCACTCGGAAGCTCTCTGATAGATGCGCGTAAGACATCCATCAAACCGAGACGAAAGCTACGCGCCTCCGAGGATGGTGATGATGATGATTCCATCAAGGTCGATTCGGCACGCGTTTCTCTCAAGGCATCAAGTAACGATACCACCTCATGCACATGCATCATGCGTGAATGACCATCATTGCAGGCACACACTAGGAGGTACGGCACGGGTGACTGACAGGCGTTGATACCCGTGACCTGAGTGTCCCGCAAACGGCCCCCTGAGGTCGAAATCTCCAGTAGCGCATCTCGGCCTTCAGTCTGCAGTCATCACATCCGTTCGTCACGCAACGGCGTCAAAATGGCCGACCTCGCTTGTATACTCCATCAGTACAGCACAGGGCTAATTCAAACTTCCTCAATAGTACCTCTTACTAGCATCTAGGTTTTTCTAGGAGGTAGGTTTTCGCAATAGTGGCGTTATCTTCTACCTCTAACCTCCAAAAGGTACCAAACTTCGTACGAGTCATGTGGTGGAGCCGCATGCAGATCTACACGGAGCATAATAACCGACAACGCCACAACCCAGGTCTACAAGTGTACATACGCGGCTTTGCATACTGCATACACTTCATATATATCTCTGTTCAACTGAGGCACTTACTGTCTCAAAAGCTTACCTACAATGGAAAGTCTTACGATAAAATTTGGAAGACGTTCAGTCTTTTGAGCCTGTCAATTAATTCGCGCTTCATGGTGACTTTCAACTATTGCAGACCTCTTTGAGCACAATGCCTGCAAGGCAATGATGGGATGCTGTAGGTGAGAGATCCCGGCACCAGTGATATCCGACAGATCTGATAAGCATACGAGACGAGGTTCGGTATCCTCCCTTCTTAGCAGATATGTCTCTCTCCAAAATTTGGCGAAGTGACATCCATATTGCAGATATCCATGGACAAAAGTCCCACCGATAAGGCGTGATGCGAAGCATACTCCACCTGAGTCCACCTCATGATAAGCGAGAGCGCAATCGCAAAACGTGGCACTTGAAACCGCTGCGGCTGAACAATTCCGACACCGAAATCAAAAACAACGGACCCCATCCACAACAATAAACGTCTTCCGTGCAATACCTAGATTCGGACCGCATCCGAACATCCTTGCACACACCCTTGAGCTTTCGTTATCTCGGACCCGATCTCTGAAATCGCTACCGCTGACAACATTCACGACACCGACAGACAGCTAAAGCAACAACGGCCCTTGAACCTCATTAACATCAGCACGTGCAATACCTAGATCTGTACGACACCCGACCTTCGCCGTCCCGACCCTTGCACAAACACACCCCTGGGCTTCTGTTATCGCTATCCTGGTCTTTGGTAAACATACAGCACAAGTCTAACCGATCCTTTCGAGCTTCTTGCAGCATAAGCCTCACAGGCAGATTCAACGCCTCGCTGTGACCCTATCTGTACCAGCACCATGGCAGAACCTCTCGCGACCGTAGCGATCCTATCGATCGGCAGCATGGGCGCGGGCGTAGCCCGCCTACTAGCAGCACATAACTACCGCGTCATCACAAATGCTTCAGGTCGAAGGTGAGACCGAGACTTGTGTGAAATACCACATTCAATAGAGCAAACCCTCTGACTCGCCCGCCGCAGTGAAGCAACCCAAAAGCGCGCGCGTGACAGCAGCGTTGAGTTGATTACAACAGATCTAGAACTATGCAACCAAGCCGACTACATCCTCTCCATCGCTCCTCAGCGCGACACGAAAGCCATCGCAGACCGTGTCATCGCCGCAGCCACAAATCCCGATTTCGAGAAGCGCAACAATCCGCTTTACTTCCTGGACCTAAATGCTGTCAGTCCACGCACAGCGCGAGAAGCGTACGAGCACTTCGCCACCTCCGCTCCGAACGTGAAAGTGATCGACGGCGGAATTGTCGGCGGTCCTCCGAAGCTCAAAGGTGATGGCTCCTGGTACTGTCCTGACTTCGTAGTCTCTGGGCCCGTGAGGCTCCATGAAGCTCAGCCTGGCGGGGAGCATCTCGCCCGAATTCTGAATGTGAAGCATATCAACGACACTATCGGTTCGGCGTCTGGTCTCAAGATGTGCTATGCGGCTATCCACAAAGGTTTCACAGCTCTGGCGACGCAGTCGCTGACTGCAGCGCACAATCTTGGGGTCATGTCCGAGCTTCAGGAGTGTTTGCAGGATTCGCCTATGCTGGGACCGTATCTGAATCAGATGGTGCCGGTTATGCCGCCGAAGGCATACCGGTGGGTGCAGGAGATGGACGAAATTGCTCAGACGTTCGAAGATGATGGGATGTTCTCGCCTGAAGAGAGTATCTTCAGACCGATTGGAAGGGAGTACGAGTTCATTGCGAACCATACTGAGCTAGGCAAGGAGCAGACGGATGACAGGCAGCGTGGCAAGACTGCGGAGGATGTCGCAGCATTATTGAGTGATGGACTCAAGAAGCGGAAGCTCAAGGCGGAGTGATCGCTTGTGACTTTTGCACTGCAGGCAAAGGAGTGCCGTGGTGAAGCCAGCCTTCAGCACCAAGAATTCCGCCGTCTTCGGCGCGTGGATCCATAGACCATTTGCGGATGGGAGTGATGTCGAATGTAGACTGGTAGCCAGCTGTGTACATTTCCATGCCAGCCCAAGCGATCATCAAGGCATTGTCTGTGCACAAGCTTGGTGGTGGGAAGATTGCTTTGATATGTGCGTAGCCACGAGCGTCGAGCATCGCTCGCAAGAGATGACGCAGATAGCGGTTTGATGCAACACCGCCGGATATAACTACTGTGTCAATTTCTTCAGAAGCATTGGCTGAGACGAGCTTGGCTTTGCGGCCGACGGTGTCCTCGAGGCGAATCAGTATACGAGACGCCAAATGCTCGAACGATACACGGAGGACCTCGCGGGCCATGTCGCGACGTTCCTCAATCGAGATTGACACAGGATCGCGCAGCTCAGCTACAGCCGTGCCGTCTGCTGTAATTTTCTGCCTCATGAATCGCTGAACAGATGTCAAGAGGCCGGCGAACGAGAAAGCCATTCTTCTGGATGACTTTTCGCCGCTTTTGCTATCTGCCATAGGTACACCAAGCGACCAGCCCCATTTCGTGGCACGGCGGGTAAGCTCTTCGCCTCTGTTGATGGGAGCAGTGTAGTTGTAGTCAGATGCGCCGTTCGGGAAAGCGAATTCCTCCAGTGCTTTGCCGTAGGGCGGCTTCATCAGATCGGATGGTAACAATGCTCGAGCCGCCTTGTCCAAGCAGTCGCCAATCGCAATGTCACCAGTAGAAGCGAGTATTTGATGGTCCGTCAGTCCGGCGGAGTTGACTAGCATAGTGTGCCCTCCACTTGCTAGCACGCTCAGATATGGGAACGAAGGCTGCAAGCTTGTTAGTTCCCATGGTCCTTGGTACAGATCAGGCAGGCTTTCGAGCGTAGAACACAGCCTCGGTGTTAGAGAATGTGCCTGCATGTGATGCACGCCAACAAGAGGTACGCCCCATGCCAGCGCCAGTCCCTTCGCAAGCTCCAAGCCAACAGTGAGGTTACTGCGCATACCAGGACCTCGAGTCACTGATACAAATGTCGGTTTTGCTCCGGCACATTGTGCAAGCGCATCTGCGACAAGGCCACTGAGGCTGGTTTGATGGGAGTGGAGAGCCACCAGAGGATGGATGCCGTTGTAAGCTGCACTATTGGCAGTGATTCTCTCGTGGTAGGCTACATGCGTACGTAGTTGTTGAGGATTTGCCGTGGAAGTGTTGTCTTTTTGTATCTCCAGTAGTGCCACTGAGGTATCGTCACAAGATGTCTCGATGGCGAGAGTCGATAGGCCGGGACGCCAACCTGCATGCACGCGTCGGATGCGCGAGGCACACCCGCTCCATGCACGTGTTGCTGGCCATCTAACTCGTTGGCCCTTCAGCATGCCCTTTTGATGATTTTTGATTTGTTGCAGTAGTTATTAATATTGCTATCCTTTACTTTTCTCCACTCTCCTTAACGTAAAAGTCCGAGGCCAAGCGCGCTCTGGCCATCGGCGTGGAGCAAGCGTGGGCAGTGACGTCTTGTTGAATGTGCTCTTTCATGTTATTGATGACCTTCGCACACTGTCGAGTCCTGTGATTCGACCACCTACGACACGACACTCGCCTTCACTAAGAAATCTCCTTTTCGCGACCGGATGTATACCATCCCTCACCAGCCTCGGACAGGCTACAAGCGCAACACTCAACATGGCCGATGAGAAGAAAGCGACCGACGGCCCCTCCGTGGCCGACTCAGACGCCTGGGACTACCACACTCTCCCCGACTGGGACGACGATTTCTACAACGAAGACGATATACTAGCCTTTGCTTCCGCACTTTCAGCACCTGAGACCTCTACATCGCCCTCCGAAGAGGACCTGCTCAACCCTAAGCGACAGAATGCCGAGTTCTTTACCGCACTTAACGATTGGAAACCAGTACATCAGCGGGTGCGAGGGGAGGGCACAAGCGGCGCCGGAAATTATGTCGGAAGACCGGAAAAGAACAAGAAGCAGAAGAAGTCACAACGTGGAAGAGACGAGACTCGTGAAGGCTGGACCTACTCGCTTGTCAAGTATCCACTCTTGCTCTTCGTGTTTGGCTGGCTGGCTGCGCTCTTTGTCATCTACCTCCTCACAAGATTATACATATACGTCTATGAGCAATATGTGACATGGCGAGGCAAGAGGGAGAAACTGCGCCAGAACCTACGGGTGCAAACAAATTATGAAGACTGGGTGAAGGCAGCCAAGGACTTGGACCGTCACCTTGGCAGTGACAAGTGGAAGGAGGACGAAGAGTCTTCTTACTACCAGCCTCGCACGATTAAGAGAGTATTGGTTGAGATGCGAAAGCTGCGCCACCAAGCAGAGCAAGAGGAACAGAAGCTTGGTGGCCAACCGGGTCTCCGCGCGATCGACAATCTACGAGGTCTTGCGGAGGCTTGCGTGAAGAATAATTTCTCAGGATACGAGGATCCGCATCTATACTCAGAGACATACTACGGAACAAAGGATCTCATCCAGGCATATGTGGACGAAGTCTCAAGGACTTTGAAGTTCATGTTTGAGAGCTCTCAACTCTCTCAGAAGGAGAAGCGCAGCCTGTCGAAGCAACTTGGTACAAACCTTGGCCGTACTGCACTTTGTCTTAGTGGAGGCGCTACTTTTGCATACTACCACTTTGGCATTGCAAAAGCACTACTGGACGCAGATATTCTCCCTGACATCATCACTGGAACCTCTGGCGGAGCTTTGGTAGCCGCACTGCTTGCAACACGCACGAATGAGGAGTTGAAGAAGCTCTTGATCCCAGCGCTTGCGCACAAGATCACTGCTTGCCATGATCCAATATCTGTCTGGTTCCCTCGCTGGTGGCGCACTGGTGCTCGCTTCGAGACTGTAGACTGGGCGAAGCGCTGCTCGTGGTTTTGCTATGGTAGCTTGACCTTCCTTGAGGCGTACCAGCGTACTGGCCGTATCCTCAATGTCAGCTGTGTCCCATCAGATCCACACTCTCCAAGCATCCTTGCAAACTACCTCACAGCACCGGACTGCGTCATCTGGTCAGCAGTCCTCGCATCGGCTGCCGTTCCTGGTATTCTCAACCCGGTGGTTCTCATGCGCAAAACATCGTCTGGCACGCTTGAGCCGTATTCTTTCGGCCACAAGTGGAAAGATGGCTCTCTAAGGACTGACATTCCATTGAAGAGTCTTAACCTACACTTCAGCGTCAATTACAGCATTGTCAGTCAGGTCAACCCACACATCAACACATTCTTCTTCTCGTCTCGAGGAAGTGTTGGACGACCAGTAACCCACCGACGAGGTCGCGGATGGCGGGGTGGCTTCGTGGGCAGCGCTCTTGAAATGTACCTGAAGCAGGATCTTACCAAGTGGCTCAAATTCCTGAGACATCTTGAGCTACTGCCTCGACCTATGGGACAAGACTGGAGTCAGCTCTGGCTTCAGCGCTTCAGCGGTACCGTCACGATCTGGCCGCGCTCCATCCTCAGCGACTTCTATTACATCCTCACAGATCCAGACGAGAAACGTCTTGCTCGCATGCTACACGTCGGTCAGCTCGCCGCCTGGCCTAAACTAAAATTCATCAGCAACCGCATGGCTATCGAGAAAGTCATCCAAGAGGCTCGCCAAGCAACAAGACCAGCAGAGCAGCCTTTGCCAACACCCATGCCGACCGACAACAACGATCAATCAATGCGCAACGTCCTCTCCACAGAAGATCTCAAATCGCTTCTCGCGCAAGCTAGAAGCTCCGGAGGACGCGTCGAGGTCCCACCCAAGAAGGGCACTCCCACACTCGAGGTCCCCTCGCCGCTACCAGAACCAGATTCCCGTTCAGAAAGCCCTTCACTCAGCAAACGCCTCGGCGGCTGGTTCTCCCGCTCGCCATCTCGCCACCGCAGCGATCAAAAGCGCCCTTCGCTCACCACTGCGCACCAACTGCATCACCACCGTCGCAGCTCTGTGATGGAGGAGATTAAGCGTCAAAGCGGCGTGTTCTTTGACGACCCGGATATCGAGGAGAGTCCGGAGGAGCTTGATAGTGCCACCGACGGCGAAGAACACGAGAGTGGTGATGTGGCGCCGTTGGAGAATGGGAAAGTGAGACGGAGGGTTGAACGCACGTTTGATGGGGCGGGCGATGCTTCTGATGGGGACGGAAAGAGCGAGGAGGATGTTGTGAAGAGGTTGGCACTTGACGATGGTCAGCCTACGCGAGGCAGAGCGGGCAGTTTGCTTCAATAGAGATTTCGTGTGTGGTTCATTGTATTTGGCATTGTATTTGGCATCTATGGAGCGTTAGAGCGGTCCCGTTGGTAGATCATCAGTTATAGATGTATTCTTTGGATGAGAGCAATGCCTAACAATACCACTTCAGTCGAACAGTCTTTGTATTTGCTGGAAGGCTCAGTGCATAGGCAAGATCGCTACACCAATGAAAAATAAATGCAACCTCTCATGAAGCTGTCTCCAACATCACGTTCTTAGTACATCTCTTGCTCTTTATCACATGCGATGTGACAGAAGCCCACGGTCATGTGTAAAAAGTCACGTGATATTGGGGTACTCGGCCTGTCCTTGCTGCCTGATTGCTGCCTGTTCCAATTCTCGGCATCGTAAAATAGCACGTGCATTGGTCCAGACAGCCCCACAGGCAAATGTTATTTGACCTTCTATAACACAATCTAAGCTCTATTCTTCGATGGCCGCCTGCATTCCAGGTTTCAGCGCGTATTCATCATCAGCTTGTGGATCGTTGCCGTCGTGCCTGAACAGTCATATGCGGCTAACATGCAACACCAGGCATCCTTCGGGGCGGAGCTGCTCGTGGCGCAGTTCTCTCACTGCGGCTTGCGGTGTCGCCGTGAGGCTCACCGATTCGGTGACATATATTTTGTTTGTCATGAGTCTTTTCATCTCATTTATTAGACTCTCTTTTGTTCACTTGCTACTTACTTGCTACTTACTTGCTACTCACAAAACTATTGTACAGATACACTCTCGACTACCTTGCTCCAAGCAGGTTCACCTTCACATGTACTCATTCCTATAACACCAGCTTTACATCGCAGCATCTGAGACAAGTGCCATCTTGTGCTCGAGAACTGCACCGACAAAACACCTACAACAATCAACAGCCAAGCAGGCCTTCACTCGCTCAACCACACCGCAGCGATGCCTCTTTACCTGTTTAACGGGCTCCCACCGCCTAGCGTCTTCAACAACAACCCAGCCTTTACCACAATGCTGCAGGCTGCACCCACGAACAGCCTTGCTGCCTTGGCGGCGGATCTCACAGGCGGCAAAAGTCTCGTCGACCTGACTTCCGCCATGGTCCTGACCAATATCCTCAGCAAGCTGAAGTTCGGTAGCAGTCGCACATACGCTGTCATCAAGGTCGTCGGGCCTTTCCTCATCTTGGCTGGCGGAGCTTACGAGTTCGCGAAACGTCTCACATTTATCCCGGACTTCTTGGGAGCCGCATCCACCAAAATTGCGAGCTATGTCACGGCTTCTATCGTTGTTCCTGCCGAGAGCTCTTTGAACACTGATGTCTGCGACTGGGTTGTAGACCAGGGCTCTGGCAAGAATTCCAGGTCTCTTACAGTCACTTCTGCTTTTGGACATGTCTTTGATGACTCAGATGACGAGGACGACGACACCGGGGTTTCACGGGCAAAGACTCCATTATCCTATATGCCCAGCTTCGGCATGTCTACCTTCAAATACAACGGTCACCGCATGACATTGTTGCGTAAAGAGGCTACTTACGTCGAGGATGGCGACGGTAAATTCCAAAAAGTCGAGGCTGGCGAGGCTGATCCAACCAAGAGCCAGAACATCACCATTTCTTGCTTTCCAACCTTCCGTGGCACCGAGCCTATCAAAGAATTCCTGGACCACGTTCGCGGCTACTCTACCCCAGTTCGCGAGAAAGTCACACAGATCTTCCGCCCAGAGAACCACGGCGGAGAAACTCACCCGGCCTGGTATTGGGATTCCTGCTTCCGGCCTGCTCGCGCACTGGAAGGCGTTGTCATGGAGAGCGCGGTGAAAGACAGCCTTGTCGCGGACATCGAGTTCTACCTGAGTAGAGAGTGCAGGAAATTCTACGAGAACCGTGGAATCCCCTACCGAAGAGGTTACCTGCTCTATGGACCTCCGGGCACCGGCAAGACCAGCTTTGCGACTAGTGTAGCATCGCACTTCAACATGCCGATTTATGTCCTGAACCTCTCTGGCCTGGACGATAAATCTCTGACCGGCCTGTTCCATAGCATGCCTCAAAGGTGTATCCTACTACTCGAGGACGTCGACAGTGCTGGCTTAGATCGCGAAAACGATGAGTCTGACGAGCCCGCCGATGACAAAAGTACGGATGGCTTCATCGTATCGACCAAAGCCAAGAAGAGAAAAGTCACCCTCAGTGGCTTATTAAACGCACTCGATGGACCCTCGTCTCGGGATGGCAGACTTCTCTGCATGACAAGCAACTCCCCCGACAGCCTTGATGCCGCACTTGTGCGACCCGGGCGTTGCGATCGTAAAATCCTGTTCGGTTATGTCTGCCCGGAAGTCAGTGCCAAACTCTTCGCAAACATCTACACCAAGACGGCTGATGAACTCTGGAAGAATGAGGAGAACGCATCCGACGTCCACGATATCCCTGCGATGGCGGCACAGTTCGCGACCAAAATCCCACTCAACGCCGCTATCACGCCAGCTGAGTGCCAGGCCTGGCTACTGGCCAACCGTCTTGATCCCGTTGCAGCTCTTGATGGCGCAGCTCAGTGGGCCAGGGAGATCATCGAGAATAAGCTGCGCGGCGCCAACGTGGCCAGCTTCACCAACGAGATCAAGAAGGGTATGCCTGCTATTCGAAGGTTCGATACACCACCAACGTCGCCTGTGCCGTCGATCGCTTCTCTCAGAGGCGAATAAGGCTGTTGTTTCTTTTTTATTACGAGTCTGGATGCATGTTCAAGCGGTCTTGTTTGCTTCTAGGTTGCATTCGTGTTTGGAGTCTTTTTGCCAGCGTTTTAGCGATACCCTCAAAAATTGTCGGCAGTTGCCGGGTGCATTTGTATAGATCATTGAAATTTATGAACATGATGAGATCAACCTACATCCCATTTTCAATCGTGCCTCCTCGATGTGATCTCAGTGGCAATCGCTCAGAATTTCATGCCCATGGGCAAATACATTACTATACTGTGAACCCGCTAATCTAAATTCTTCTCATAATATACAAAATGGTCATTCATTTTAAAGTGCCCGTACATCTCACACCGCAAAAACCCATGCTTCTCGTAAAACCTCATTGCCTGCCCCATAGCCTTACTCGTCTGCGCCCCCAATGATATCCAACCATTCTCCCTCGCAACATCCTCCAACGCCTCCAAAATCATCTCCGCAACACTTCCACATTCATCCGCACCTCTGCCCCGCCGCTCAGGCACAACATACATCCTCTTCACCTCCGCCTGCCCCGGCAGTCCTTGCTCGGCGAGAGGGCGCAGACCGCCGCAGCCTATGGGTTCGGAGCCATCGTAGGCTACGAGGAAGACTGGGACGTTGGCCGCGGTGGCGGGGACGCCGTAGCTTGTTGGGCGGAGAGTGGAGACTTCGAGTTGTTGCGCAGCGCGGAGGGTGGTGGCGTCGGGGTGGGAATATTTGAGGCGTTTGATGGTGATTGTGCTCATGGCGAGGAGAATGATGTGTACCAAGAATGCGGTATGTCAATGCGATGCAGCGAAAAGAGGGAATCGGCGGACGGTTGTGTTGGGTTTCGTTCTTCTTTTTGGGGAGCTATGTATCATGTTTATATCGTGAGAAGTCATGTCTATGATTGTATGGAGGATCGAAGAATTACGACGTTCTTGCGTGCTTTCGTAACCCGGGATCACATATTGCCTGTTCCGTGTGATAGGATCGAATTGACCAATTCTCCGCCTATCATTTTGACCAGGGTAGTTTCCCAGCCCTTACAAGACTACGGAACAAGCGGCGAGTGAGCGCCTGGAAAATCGTGCAATTGACCTCCGACACTCTTCACAAACTTACTTCGGCTCTTCTGCTTCGTTGAAAGTGCTCCTAGAGGCTCGAAATTATGTTTTGATGGTACTTGAGTCAAGAGACGTCACTTCGATTATCGTAATCGATTCACGTTGGGGGGGAAAGTTGTGCTTGGAAGCTTTTTGATTCTTACCTTTACATGTTGTAATTACCTTTCTGTCTATAGGACCAAAGAGAAGTCACGAGCGAACTACAGGACCAAGTAAATGCTGACAGCACTCGCCTTGCAATGCAATGACTCCAATGAACTTCAGAACCTAAAAGCAGAGGGGAAGGGAAAACGGATACTTACCTGTCACACCAAGGATGCAAAAACTTACCTTGCAATCTCGATCTCGCTCTCACGCCCCGAACATCACACCGGAAGCAGGCGACAAGGGCGGCATGGCCTTGGGGCTGACCGGCGCGCCCTCAGTCCGCCTCACCAGCTCGGTCCGAGGCTGCCACACATTAGTGTAGCTAAAAGGCACGAACAGAGTCTCGCGGGTGCTAACCTTCTCCAGTCTCGTCGGCCAGTCGAGGATCTGTCCGACGTCCTTGGTCTCGCAGGACTGGCTGTCCCATTGAGGCTGTCTCCTGAGGATGGCCGAGATCTCGAATAGGCACTTGCGGGGCGAAGAGGAGACGTCGTAGTCAGTCAACCAGTTGAGTCCAGAGTTGGCGAGAGTGTGGAAAGCGACGGGGTAGTCCTCGGACTCGAGAGGGACGTTGCAGACAGGCATGTGCTCGGCGAAGGACCCGGCGGGAATGCCGTATGGGTCGATCCAGTTGGCCTGAACGAGAGGTCCGTCGAATCCAAGTCCGAAGTCAAGATCAGGCTGAGTCGGAGATTTGAGATCAGCCAAGGTGGGTACGTCGTCGAGGTCCAGGGTGGTGATGTGGCGGTAGCCGTTGTAGAGCTCATCCAAGAGCTCATCCAAGAAACCATCGTCGACCTCCGGAACCGGAGTCTGCGGGACAGTGGGACGAGGAGACAACCAGTAGGAGAAGTTGGGGGTGCCTCCTTGCCACATCACGTGCGGAACCCTGTGCTTAAGATTTTCCTTTAAGTCGGACAACGACAAACCGTGCATGTTGCGGATCTGCTGAGCCTGTTGGCAGGTGACATGAGCACGGCGGCTGGTGGCTAAGAACACCGAACACTCGGAGTCGCTCTCCCACTCGCTATCGAAGCCTTCGTCATCGGCTATTTCGAAGGCATCGTTCGCGTCGTAGTACGAAGAGTCGGAGATAGAGTCAGAGTCAGAGACAGAATCGGAGGAGGACTCACCAGAAGAAGGAGAAGACGATCCAGCGTCAGCAGACTGTGTCGGTGGAGGGAGAACGACGAAGTCGCTTCCGTCGCACGAGAAGCCGACGCTCAAGGACTGAGCAATCACCGTGCCGGCACGAGTGAAGAAGGACATGCCGAACATGTTGAAGAGGGAGAGATTGTTGGCGGTGTTGTTGGGGTGCCTCGGTTGCGGATCGCTTGGAAATGATAGATCAGATGGAGCGCTGCTGCGTCTGGTCTGTCAGTTCTGAGCGGCCGCGGTGGAGTGACAAGAACCAGACGATACTCTGCGGATCTTGGGTGTCGCATATATCAGACATGGAAACAATGAACCTCATGTGATGAATAGCATTATGTTGCGTGTATGAAAGAGCTTCTTTGTTGTATCAGTTTGGTAGCTAAGGGGTGGTCTGTGTTGACGTACCCTTTGTTTGTCTTGATCGAACAATGGAGTGAGACATGGATTTTTCACATATTGTATGTCGTTGATACTGATGATTAGAAAGGTGATGGGGGATCGGTGTGTGTGCGACGATCCTGAGTTTGATGTATACGATTGATGCTTTTAACTTTTCACTAACGCTTCGGATGCTAAGATCCGAATAAAATAATCGCTTTTCCCTTGCCCTAGAAATACAACAAGCAAAACGCCACATGAACTCCTAGACCTCGATTCTGGTATTACACACGGCCACTTCAGTGGTGACTCCGTAGCCAAAAGCAGATCCTGGTCTGCAACGAACTCGACATGTCTTCTATGCCTGGCGCTTGGCCGCGCTGCTCTCTTTGGCGCTCTTCTCGCCAACCCACTTCCACTCGGCCAAACCGCCAAGATCCCACTCCTCGCTGTCGTCACTGTCATAGTCGTCCTCCCAGCCCTGGAAGCCCTTCAGAGTTGGAGAGAACTCCACATCGAGCTGATTTACGCCCAAGTCCGGGTTAGGGAGAGGGCTGCCGTTGGCGGCGGATGGGCCTTTGCCGTTGACCATGTCAAAGCCATCGTCGACTTCGGCGGTCTTGGCCGCGTCAGACTTGGTTCCCAGGCCCTTGGTGCTCTGTGTGTTTGGGGTGGTCGGCGTCTTGAGCTGTGCTGAGGTGGAAGATTTTCTTGCAGCATCGAAATACATACGAGCGCTGTCCTCGTTGAGCTTGTGTGCGATAAACATGGCAGCAGTAGGCTTGTCGAAAGCACTCAAGGCATCTGCGTAACGGTGCGCGATGGCCTGGGCCTTCTCGCTGACCGATTGACTCGGCGCGGTGGCGGTCGTTGAAGCAGCAGCAGTAGCAGACTTCGTGGAGGAAGACTTGACAAAGTGACCAGCAGAACGGCCAGCCTCATTCTCAGGCCTCGATTTGTCCATGAGAATCGGGCGCAATTTGGTAGTCTTGTTGAGAGCCGGCTGCTCGACCCCATCTACGGTGCTGAGCCTTGGCTGGGCAGTACCAGCAGAAGACCGAGTCGAAGGCTTGATAACGCCCAGGGTGGAAGAAGCCTGAGAGAGGGTCTCGGAAACAACCTTTGTGGTCTTCACAACAGACTCAGATGCTGGCTGAGATACGGTAGCAATGACTCTGCGGTCTCTGCCCTCGTCGGCGAGTCTCGCTCTTGCAGCCGCAACCGCACGGCGATCCTCTCGAGTGACCTCTGCGTTAGCAGCTCGTGCGTCCGCTCTCAGCTTTGCTCTTTCAGCGGCGGAGGCGAGTTGGTCCTCACTGAGGAGTCCTCCGTCGACGAGGCGCCTGGTCGCAGCAGTGTGCGCACCACCGCGAGCATTGAAGTCGTCCATCAGGGATAAGAACCCTTCAGGGGCGCGAGCTCGGCCAGTCTTCTGCTCACCCGAGTTGAGTGGAGGGTCAACGGTGGAACGGCGGACATTGTTGCTCGCAACACCAGATGCGTTGCTCTGGGCAAGAATGGTAGTGCCACAACTGCCGAGCGGTCCACCCGAGTTGAGTGACGGGCGGAGAATAGGACGTCTGACCTTCTTGGTCGAAACACCAGCAACATTATTTTCAGCAGAAGCGACAGTGCTCGACTTGCTGGAAGAAGCAGGCTTCTTGGTGCCCTCGGCCGCGTCAAAATCCAGCTTCTTCCCCTCGACAGCACGGTGCTCGTACAAAGCCTGCAATCGAAGTCTCTCCTCCTCCTCGTCGATCTCGCGCTGCAGAGACGCCATGCCATTCCACGCGAGCGTCTTGCTGCCCTTTGACGTGACGTTACACACCAAACGCCCCTCCTCAGCAGCAAGCTCCTCTCTCAAAGCCCGTCTGCCCTGTCTGCGCAGCCTCTGCTCGTCTGCCTCCGCAGTGGTGCGTTGAAGGTCAGCCATCGCCTCTTTGAAAAGGGCTCTGGCTTCGGATTTGGTCAAATGGGGATCCGAGAACTCTTCGTAGTCGGAGTCGGAGTCGCCGAGCCAGGCGCCGGGAACGCGGTCGTGGACCACGTCGTCGGTTGACACGAGGAATTTGGAAAGATCCGGCCCGAAGTCAACGTAGTGGGGCGCGGACTCGGAGGTGATGTTTTTGGGCGGCATGTCGCGCGCGGGTGTGGTGTTGCGGTTTGGTGTTTCTGGTGTGGTGTGTATTACGATATGTAGAAGATTGTTGCGTGTGTGTGTGTGTGGAGCGGAAGAGAAGAGCAGTGGAGTGGAATGGCGAGGCGATGGTGTGTGGTGCAAGTGGTCCTCAGAAAGGATCAGAGGCGGTTTTTGATGTTTCTGGAGCACGAGCAAAAAGCGAGAGAGAAAGAGAGCAGCAAACACGTCGCGCGCTTCCACTTCACTTCCAGGAAATCGTGGGAACCAATCAGAAGCCAGCCGAGAGCTGCGGAAGTGAACTATGTTTGCTTGGCTAGATGTAAAGTGAAGGCACGGCAGCACACTCACTGCCGTCCGTCTGCTAGCGGCATCCAGAAGCTCCAACCAATGTAGATTGAGGTGAATGTTTCGCATACGTTCACGCCTTCGTGAGACCGATTGGGAAGCCGCATCGCATCGCACAGCCTAGAGCGTCAACAGTAACAACGCTACAGCAGCCAACATAGCTTACATACCAAACAACAAATCCTTTGTCAGAACAGCAATCTAGGCCACCGCATGCTTTTCCCCTCCCCTTTCACACATGTCGATTCACTCACACGTGCTCACATAAAGAACTCACAAACAGAAAATATCCATCGCTTGAAATGCTTTACGCTTTCATTATCATTAAGGGGTGTTTAAGTGAAATTCCGGCTAGTCATATGTTATTCTTTCTCCCTTTCCAAAAGAAGAAGAGAGGAGAGTTGTGAGAAAACGGCCGCACGTGCCTATGTACGTATGTCAACTGTATCTTTTTGTCGTAAATACTTGCGGTTTGTGAGGAAAGGTTAGAAAGGGTGTATCTCTTCTGTTGCGAATTGCTTCCGTTTGCTGGAAGGAGAATAGGACGGCGCTTTAAGTTTAGGAGATGAAGGTGGCCTCGGAGAAGAGACGGCCTTCCTCTTCCTTGGTCTCACCGTTGATGGTGACCTTGATGGTCATCTTGGGTGCGTACTGGGGAATGATGTCAGCGAGATGTAACGAATTTGGTCTCGTCCTATTCCAACATACCTGGTAAATGTACGGCTTGGTACCTGAAGCACCAGCAACGATGTTCTTGACGAATTTGGGCATCTCGCCCATGACATCGACACGGTCGGTCCTGGGGCCGATGCTGCCTGACACAATAGCAGATACAGGCTGGCCATCAGCAGTAGTGCCCTCCCATTTCCAGGTGACGGCCTTGGGCTCGGGCCAGGCGTTGTCGGAGTCCGGTGCAGTCTCATCGTGAGAGACGGGAGTCATTGGACCGGCGATAAGAATCTTACCATCGATGGCGATACCGCCGACAGGGACAGCGGTCTTGCCGTATGAAGGAGGGGTGGTGTATTCCATGTGGATGGCGGAGTAAGAGGGTGACTGGAAGTTGGCGAAGCTCCAGCGGGCGGCTAGAAGAATTGTCAAGTCAGTCTGCCAGCCCACAGCATATACTTTCACTATAATAATGCGACTCACCAGCGAAATGAGGCTTCATGCCCTGCAGCGCGTGAATGAACTGTCCACGGCCCTTGAAATCCACAGGTCCCTTCTGTGTCAAGAAAGATCCCTCAACCTGACACCTAGGCCAGAACAGGTGCTTCATCCTACCCCAAGGGTTCGCGGGATCGGTGCCAAAGTTGCTAGTACCGTTCTTGCCAGCCGCGAAACCAGGCGCAGCTTGTGTGAAAGTGATGTCCACAATACAGCTCTTGTTCACGCTGCTCTTGATGTGGTAGCTCTTGCCATCCTCGGATATCTCCATGGAGCACTCCTTGGAGCGGAACTGGTGCTTGTCGTCGGAGAAGGTGAAGTTGTCGAGGTTGTCGGAGGCCCAGAGCTCGGTGGCATTGGTCTCGGGGTCGATG
>Ga0265797_10001939_pt1 | contig 35788 bp, 27 predicted proteins | sample P2T30metagenome_FD_192433 | JGI IMG/M metagenome (GOLD analysis project Ga0265797, IMG submission 192433) | Plant litter microbial communities from East Loma Ridge, Irvine, California - P2 T30 | ecosystem: Environmental > Terrestrial > Plant litter > Unclassified | place: USA: California...
GCTGCAGATGTGGTGGATGTCGCTGCTGCAGGAGGAGGCTGGTCGTGGAAAATTTGACTGCGCGCGTATTCGGCTCGGAGGGTCTGGTCGCGCGCGTGTAGTTGGTCGGTTATGCGTTGTGCCAGCGGGACGAGTTCGATTAGGAGGAAGTCGAGGCAGGAGGATGCGACTGTTGGGTCTGTGGGTGCGGTTGCTTGAGGGTCTGCGTTGGTGCGCGACATTCTTTTTTCGTTCCCGTCTTGCACTTGTTCTCGTTATTGGGAGGTTTGTTTAGGTGGGTATGTTATGTCGGGTGTTGCGTGGTGGTTTGCGCGCGGTTTTGGTTATCTTGAGGTTAGGTAGGTGCCTTGCGGGATGCTATCGCTTGCTTAGAGGAATTTTTATTCTCTTTTGCTGGATGGAGAGGCGTCAAGGTCGTAATCTGACATACCTAAATGTGGTGTGTGTACGTGTATGTGTTTAGGTGGCTTGTCAACAATGTCGCTGGCCATTGATGTCACCTTCTTCATGGCTTCGACTTCGACTGATCCGAGCCGAGCTGGAGCTGGAGCTTTAAACAACAGTTCAATCAACTCAACTCATTTCTTCGACTACACAATAGCTACTAATCGCAAGTCTACTTACTGTCATCGGCGTACGCTGATATCACTCGTATGCTTTAGCAACCACATGAACATGGCTTGAACACAACAACAGACTCACGGAACCCAACAATTAGAACTGATAGTAAGCCGACCAAGGGCTCCCGGCAGGATCAAATCAATCCACCACTCATGCCCTCAACCATAAAGAGTAAACAAGTTTTCTCGTGAGACATAGACATCCAACCGTCCCAAATCAAATTTCTTCAATTTTAAACAATCGTCCCAGGTCTCTAGGTCAAGGTCAAGCAATCAAAAAACCGGGTTTCATCCACACCAGAAGAAAAAAATTGATCCATCACTTAACTAGTCCACAGGTCCCTCATCCTCATCTCTCACTCTGCATACCAAGGCAAAATATCTGGAAAGGCCGGCCCGGTCGCTGGGATGTGACGAGAAGGACCACGCGCATAACATGCACATGGGCATACAGTCACGAACGGGACGGGAACAAGGGTGAGTGTGAGGTTAGGGTGAGAATCAGAATAATGAAAATGATCTGTCTTTTCCCCGGTTCCCAGGTTCACTACCCACGCTACCCTGCCCACCGACATTCTACTTGCCGGGTCTGGACCAGATCTTTCTCGAGATGACGGGAATGCAGGTCGATCTTCTTTTGGATGTCGAGGATTGAGCGGTCAATTAATTTAGATCGATGATGATGTATGGGGAGGATGGTGGACGGCAGAAGGCGGTGCGTAATTCGAAACACTAAGGAAGAGGCGCGGGTGGTTTTGAGGCGGTCGTGTCAGGTTGATGTATCGTGTGTCGTCACCCTAACCCTAAGTACGGCTTGGTTGGAGTTGGGGTTGGGGTTCTTACGACGACTGATCGACATTATTGATATCATCGTTGGCGATCATGAGGTATGTCGTTGTGTCGAGCTTGAGGGCGTGGTTGAATGCTGTTGAGCATTGTGAGTATCATCGTGTTGATCGTTATCATGCAGGAAACCGTGTTGGTTGTTTCGTCTACTTTCCGAAGTAACAAACAGATCGGATTCGTGAAGCCCACAGGATCAACAACACACGAAACCTAGCAATTCAACCAGAAACTCGTTACTTGAAGAGAGATACGTGAACCGTCGATCTGTCAGAGGAATGACACAACATTTATCTTTCGCACCGACTCAGTCGATACTGATGGGAACACACCCATATTTGTTTCAAGAAACATTTGTCTGTCTCAACTTTAGTTTCAGCATTTTCAAAACACGACAATACGGACCCTTGCAGCCCTCAAAACTCTGGAACGCCTGGCCTGAACCTACACACCAACCACGATCAACGAACGCATTCCTGACACGAACTACAGATGTCAGACGCACACAAGTCGTGACAAGTGAAAATATGAATCCCTGTGTCGCACGAACGTCTCGCACAGTAGTAAGCCCAGAACCAACACCGGGGGCCAAGTCCGTCTGCAGATTATAGTAGAAACGCGATGCACACGCATGCGTATGCCCCAAACGGTGCGTGCATCGAATGTCGATTACCTGCTATTATTATTGTTGCTGCTGATGATGATGGCGTCCAGATGGTGAGGAAAAGATAGATCTCGTCTCGGACTGCAGGTAGGATCCGCAGGCTCCCATTTGGAAAATCCCAGTCTCACCCGCAGGCGCATATGGCTCATCGCCTCGAACGAAAGACTACAGCACGTGAGCGGGGTGACAATTGATTGTAATGTCCTGTACAGGTTTGGTTGGTGGATTTCGCGGTGGATTTGGTAGTGGATTTTGATGGAAATAGTGTGCCCTGGACGCGCACCTGGGTATTTGTCTCCTTCAAGTGGGGGTGAGTCTTTGGTCTGGCCAAAGACGATGGATACTTTATTGCGATGAGCGTGATTTTGAACACTGATGCCAGCTGTCCAGCTGTCCAGCTGTAGTGGTTTGTGCTACTCTGCAGTCAAGGATTATGAGGGGTTCTGACGAAGCACCAACAAAATCGATAAATAATTGCTGTGCGGCCGATGGCGTTAGCGATTAGGCGAGGAGGATCTACGGACGGATCACGATGTTTTTGATTAATATTGAATAAGTCTGTCATTGCCCGTGGGTTAGTGTCGCGCGACAGCAGGAGTAGGCAGAGGACGACTTACCTAGATGGGAACAGGAGATATCGAGCCGAGGGTCGTCGGCATCGTCGTCGTTATCGTTGTCTTCGGTCCGTCGGCCTGTATTCACACAGTCTCGTGGTCGCGTGATGGTGCACATGGCCGCCGACTCGAACAACGTGGGAAATGGATATGTCCAGCACATGTCGCCCATCCAACCATTCACCAATTCCGCCCTCCCATTCAAACAACTCAGTCCAGTTGAGCCGTGGTTCAATATTGCCCCTAACTAACGTGTAGGACGTCGATCGTACAAATGCGTGGACAAGACTCCGACTCGGGGGCAACACAAGCACTAGCAGCACAGCATGAAGAGCATAGCGAGATGGTGTAACGGCCAATCAGATCTACAGGACGGCTTTTACGATATTTTTCTTCACGGCTTTCTGGCTCTCATGCAGGGTGTGAGACATGACGGGTGGATTTTTGGCCCACGCGAGCAGAGGAAAAAACGTGTGGTTGCGCCAATAATTCTTCGGTAGACTTGTGCAACTCTCGCGGCGGGAGGTCTTTGGCCTTTACTCAGGGCGAAAAGAAGAGGGCTGGTGTGGTCTTGCGGTTGCACGGCATAGGAACGGTGCACCAGAAAAGCCCTTTTGCTGTTTCCCCTGGCGGTCTCCTACCGTTTTATGCATCATCTCGTTAACCGCCGCCGCACGGTGAGGAGAGTTCTATTTCTAGTTGTGCGCCCTTTACTGCTGCTCTGCTGCTGCTGCTGCTCGCCCGCTGAAGCTTTACTGATCCTCCTGCAGCCGTTGAGGTAGCATGGAACTGTATGATGGTGTTCATGTAGGAGCATGAATCGCACGATGCATAAGGTGACAGCTAGGATCTAGCTTGCTACTGGTATCATGTCAAAACCACCGCTAGCAGAAATCGACACGTTCTCCCAGCACACGGCGGAAACATGACAACACCATCATCATCGGAAGACTCGCAACAGTCACAGGTGTCGGTGGAGAGCAGTTCGTAAGTCGTGGAGCCCGTGGGACCTTTTGGGAGGCTGCCCAACGCGCCGGGTCCCGATTTTCGTGCGCCATTCATAACCCCATCGATTCGAGACCGGCGACGTACTGTAGTGGGAAAAACAGACGAACGGTCCTCGACTCCTCGGTCGACGATGGGTCGGAATTCCACCTTTTTTTCGCGGCGAGCAGAGGCATTGGGCACCAGTCGGAGAAAGATGATTGGCCAAGGCGGGAACACCACCCAGGTGAGTTTCGTGGTGCAGGTCAAGGTCCCGCCGCTGCCCGTTTCGCACGTGTGTGGAGTTCCACACCAGTTTCCACCTGTTCCAGTGCCAGAGCAAGCATCGCCCGGCGTTGCCGCTTATCCAAGAGATGGTTCTTGTGAATAATCATCATCACTCCACGGAAGCTACCCACTGCGTTGCTACTTGCTAGTCATGTCGGTTCCCACGCCGGGAAAAGTGTATTGTTGATGCATTTTTCGTTCCTTGGAAGTTCGATGTGAGTCTCTCTCGCTCGCAGCGTGACGCCTGTCTATTTGATATGGCCTCAAGGCGCCAGATGGTCTTGCTGTCCTGTTGCTACACGACAACTGCCTGGCCGAGATTGCGCGTGGAGATTGCGAGGCGATCTGCGTTAGGGACCCTTCAACGGTTCCAAGTTCGTCATGCAACAGCCAGCAGCAGCTGTGAGCAGGCAGGGTATGGCAGGTCTGGGCCGCACGACTCCCTCGCTCACTGCCGGCAGGACGGTGATATGATCATTATTGTCCAGTGCTGTCGTGTTCAGGGAGCGACGAGCCGGGGGAGGACGAACGCGCGTGCGGCGGTGCCTCTGGCTCGCACTGACATATGTTCGGACAGGATGTCCCCTACAGTTTGACAGTCTACTACTGTGTACAGGCTATGTACATACAGTACATACCTAGTACAGCACCTTGGAAAGGAAGATGGCAAGTCCTACCACCTCCGGTGCGGTTCCCGATGGCTGGCATATCTCCGGGTGGTTGGAGGTTGCTACATCGACCGGTGTTTGGACGGTGGCAGTTGACAGTTGTAACTTGAGAGAAGAGGCCGGGCAGACCACGACCATGGATAGAGCGACGACCGTGACCGCCGCCGCGGCCTGATAGGTATCACGTTAGGGTATACGACGGTTGTATGCCATGCCATTATCTGCCTACCACTAGATGTACGACCGCGAGTCTACGACCACTCCTCCCCCTGTCTGTGTGTGTGTCCGAGGCGAGAACGATGATGACAGGGGCCGCTGGCAACTCTGTGCAGCATCGACTTCGAGGGATCGCATGCAATGATTCTAATGTTATTTGAGCGCAACGCCTCTTCAGCCCGATGTGGACGACCGGGAATATGGACGCGGTTGCCGGAATCTGACAGCAGGAAGCGGCATGGAAAAGATTGATTCGATTGGAAATTCGAAGGGTGATATCAGAGGTCGAGTATCACAACATGATCTAACTCCTACGACTGCAGACCTGCCAGTCTACAGAGGTCTGCATAAGCGCCGGACGCATGCCGGTGACACGCGTGCACAAGAGAGGGTTGCGGCCACGACCGTCGACCAGCTCCCCGCCTGCGAGTGTGTAGAACCGGGCGTACCATGTTTCACTGGCCTCTAGCTCTGGGACCTGCATCCACCGCAGACGCTACCACTCAAGCCCCTGCCAGGATCATGCCGTCTCACTGCTTGCACTACTGCTGAGAGGCATCCCAATCCCGACGAGCGCAGCAGGTGTGTGCTTCCAATAATCATCCGTAAACTCAGCCATTTGTTTCGATCCATCGTCCGAAGAAAAATAATCCCGTCCGTTTCCCTTACTCGCTCTGCCCGGTAACCATATCAAACCAACCTATACCTACCTGCCTATACCACTGCCATCCCGTCCGACTCTCCCATCACATCCATCCAACGTCCGCTGCTGCATCCTAATTCCCTGAGTCGTCGGGCCCTGTTCTCGCTACTGCAACCGACTCGCGCGAAGGAAGGAATGCACCACGCCCCCCGACTACTCGCGCCCACCCATCCGACAAGCCGACGCTATAGTCACTATTCGCCCAGATGTCGTCGCACTCGTCGTTGCACCAGTCCATAGCTGCCGTCGCTCAGGCACCTGGACACTTCTTACACAACGCCAAAGCCAACGGCTTGATGAAACGCAACTCCATCTTCTCGCGCCCTGCTTCTCGTAATAGCAGCATTGATCTCGACACTACCGATTTAGACCTCACGCGATCAACCCACTGCACCTCTTCCCCTCCCGAACCCACTCCTCGACCTTCGACTTCGACTGCCAGTCTCATGGAGCGCAGCAACACCGATCCATCCATTGGCAAACGCCACTCATTGTTCAGGAGCCGCCGGAAATCAACTCGAAAGAACGTTAGCGCCGAGGACGTCGAGGATGCAGAAATGGCCCCGAAGGACTTTCGATCTGACGAAGAGTGTACGTAGTATCGACGACAAGTCAACATGGCCGATTGCTAACTTGTACCAAAGATCGAAGCCATCTGAGAAAGCAGACGATTTCGCCACCGTTCAACTTCCAACACCTCAGTCACACAAGGCGGAAACACGTCCCAGGTCTGGGAACTGTTGACGAAAGTGGCTCCTTCCGAGTCCAAACTAACCCTCAACCCGTCGAGCCTGTCAAATCCCGACCAACGACTCCATGTCTGCCAACATCTGGCCCTGGACCTCAACACTCTAGCAGTCGCTCAGTGGATGTATCGTTGGGCCGACAGACGATGCCCAGCACTGTTGGTCGACCACGGGCAGCGTCATGCCAGACCAGGAACGGGAACGAGCCTGTCAGTCAGGTCGTCGGACTGTCGATGAGCAATCCTAACGTTTCGACCGCCTCAGCATCCATACCTCCATTTGCGGCCCAAGTGCAACACTGCTCGCCTTCAGAGGTGAAATATCGGGCCAAACAACCCTTACCGGCCCTTCCGCAGCGCGCGACATCACAGGGACACCCAAAACGCATGACACAGGACTCTCAACTATCTTGCAGCACGGCATCATCGAGCGATTCTTACCGGTCATCACAATACATGCGCTCTGCTGGACCATGGACGTGTCTCGACGAGCACGGCTCGACCTTTGAGCCAGTCGAGGCTTCGTGGGAGGAAGACGTGGACTTTTGCTACGAACGGGAAGCAGAGTCAACATGCGACTTCAACTGGGACGAGAGTGAGCAAATCGACGCCGGCTTCCGAATGTCCAAATACCTCCCATCTACCGACGTCTCAAGAAACTCCGCCATCTTCGCTGCGACCAACATCAACACCAGTCCATTGCAGCCTCGGCGTTCCTCCATCGTTGGCCACCGGGGTTTTTTGCATGCGAGAAACACTTCCGGCGTTCCTGTGACCTCAGACGAGCAGGCATCAGCACAGGAGACCCAAGACCAGCTCATGTCTATCACAGAGGAGTCCAAACCGCTCTTCGGCCCCGAGATTATGCACATGGACAGTGACAATGCTTCGACCCGCACAGGTGCTTCTACCTACGATGAAAGCGGCGCCCGCCCTGCTCCCCCCAGTAGCGAGAATGGCCATTCATCCGTCGCCTCGCTGAGCAGCGTTCCCGAACTCATGCCTAGCTCCTACAGCACTAGCAGCAACGACGCAACCGCTTCCTCCGAGCATGTGGCTCCTCTCCCTGCAAGACAAGCATTCACTCCATGCGACGTCATGCGCAAACCCAGCACTCTCTCCAACCGCGCCATCCTGCAGGCAGGTCGCGTGGTGCAGAGAGGGAGAGTTAATTCAGCGTCTTCTGCGGGTAGGATCTCCAGAATACCATCTAATCAGTCTTCGCGTCCTTTGGCCGAGGGCGAGGAAGCAACTACCTGGATCTGAGAATTCGCTGTAGTCTCGAGTCGAATGATCTCTGGCTGGCTGGTAGGCTGGCCGATGGGGCGGACGGTGCATGGACAGAGCAGGGCTCTCCTCATCCGACGCCTCTTGTTACGAATTACTAGGCGGTTGAATTTACTGCCGACGGGAAATATGAATATAGATGAAAGAAGGAAAGGAAGGCGAAGGAAAAGGGGATCGGAACTGTACAAACCTTTTGTCTGCTATCTTTACCAATACCCAAAATCGATCTTTTGCTTTGTTGAGATGGTCTTTGACAGTGTCACGAATTTCTCCAAGTTTGATGCAACATACCACCTGATGATGTATCCATCATTTGATATACTAGATGTATGTGTGAGAAGACAAGTGCGGTCGTAAACAGTCCTTTAGTATGTATCTAATAAGACATGGTCGTCCCAGGAACCAGGTTCGCTCTGGGTCTTCATGTTTGCCGACTAATACATGGTGAGATAACCTAGACTTATGTTTCGCAGTGCATATAGTAGCATCAGCGATTGCGCTCATTGGAACACTCGTTTAGCCATTCTGAAATACACAGTGGTGAATGTCAATCAAGTCAATGAATGTGCAATGCTGAATCAGCACACAAAGACCCCTAATTCGGGCAGCAGCCAGTCTCTCCTCATGTTATGGCGGGCCGAGAAAGTCAGTTCGGCCTCTATCGCCCGCCCGCCAACGCAACCCACTTTCTGTTGATCTCCCATGATCTGAGCGAGCATCCAGGGGCATATTCAACTCTTGTTCAAACAACCGACTCCCTCTGGCGTCATTATTTGCTTACCTCGACATCGACATTAATCAATCTGGGTTTAAGCGCTTTCTATTGATCCACTGACTGGCTTCCCGGGACGCTTTGCTTACACCGACCATCACACCTCCATATTATCAACCTAATCAGGCTCTGGAAAACGAAACTACAGGCTCACGCCGTCGCTTCACTGGGATTCTTCCCGCCCTGGTTTCGCCGTGCATGAGAGTTGGTCATGGCTGTGCTCGAGCAGAGCTGGGTTAAAGTGCAGGAGAAGACGTTTGGCAAATGGTGCGTATGGCGGGGCATGGCATGGTATGGTACGGAAGTGAAGACGTCTGGCTAACCACAAACGCTTCTCACCACACAGGCTGAACAGCAAATTGGCCGTTCGCGGCGTACACGTTGAAGACCTGGTGCGCGACGTCTCCGATGGCACCGCCCTGATCCACCTCCTCGAGATCCTCTCGCAGGAGTCCCTCGGCCGCTACGCCGCCAAACCCAAACTGCGCGTCCAGCGCTTCGAGAATGCCAACATAGCTTTGGACTATATCAAAGGACGGAAAATTCAACTTACGAATATCGGCGCGGAGGATATTGTGGATGGGAATCGGAAGATCATTCTAGGCCTGATTTGGACACTTATTCTGCGCTTCACGATCAATGATATCAACGACCAAGGGTTGAGCGCTCGCGAGGGTCTGCTGTTATGGTGTCAGAGGAAGACGGCTTGCTACAGCGAGGTGTCTGTCACAGACTTCTCAGCCAGCTGGAACAACGGGCTGGCGTTCTGCGCTCTGCTGGATATTCACAGGCCCGATCTCATGGACTACGACAGTCTGGACAAGTCGGATCACCGCGGAAACATGCAGCTGGCATTCGATATCGCTTCTAAGGAGATCGGCATTCCGGACCTGCTCGATGTCGAGGATGTGTGCGACGTTACGAAACCCGATGAGCGATCACTCATGACTTATATTGCTTACTGGTTCCATGCTTTCTCGCACATGGAAAAGGTGGAGAATGCCGGCAGGAGAGTCGAGAAGTTTGTTACAAACATGCAGGGTGCCTGGGAGATGCAGAACAACTACGAGCGCAGGATGCGGGCTCTGCTCGCGTCGATCGCGGAAAAAGAGCAGCAGTGGGCAGACGCAGAGTTTGACGGGACATATGCGGACGCGAAGGCGCAGCTGGAACAATTCACAAGCTACAAGCTGAAAGACAAGCGAACAAAGATTGCGGAAAAGAGCGATCTCGCAGGCCTGCTCGGCAACATCAAGACTAAGCTCAGCACATACCGCTTAAGTCCATACGAGCCACCTCCAGAGCTGAGGCTAGATGCTCTCGACAAAGCCTGGCAGGGTTTGATGCAGTCAGAACGGGAACGCAGCCAATTGATCAACAACACCATCCGCGATATCAAGAACAACCTGCGCCGCAGCTTCGCAGACAAGGCTAACGACTTTGCGGTGGCCCTTAGCACACTTAGCATGAGCATATCAGGTCTTGAAGGCGAGGTCGAGGAGCAGCTGGAACACACACAGACAGTCTCCCAGCACCTCCCCTCCATGGAGCAGTACCTCGAAGTCATCGCCAAGCTCGACAAACAGTGCGAACAGGCCAACATAGAAGAGAACGACTACACAACCTACACCTACGAAGAACTCGTCTACGAGCTCTCACTCGTCCGATCATCCATACAAAAGAAACTCGTCTTCCTGGAAAATCAGATGGTGGCACGTAACATGACCAACCTAACACCAATGCAACTGGAAGAATTCGAATCCGTCTTCCGCCACTTCGACCGCGACGTCTCCAACAGCCTGCAAGAGCTCGAGTTCAGCGCCGCCCTGGCGTCGCTGGGCCTCGTCTACGACGAAGACGAAATGCACGACCGCTTTGTCGAGGTCGCCGGCTCCCGCGGCGGCAGCGTCAGTTTCGAGCAGTTCATCCGCTTCATGGTCGACGTCACCGAGGACCAAAACACCGCCGAGCAGGTCTTCGAGAGCTTCCGCGAAGTCGCCGATGGCAAGCCTTATGTCACCGAACTCGACCTCACGCACAGTCTGATCCCTGAGGAGATCGTGCAGCAGCTCATGTCTAGCATGCCGGCGCACCGCGGGCCGGACCTTAAGGAGGACCGCGATCTGCCCAAGTACGATTACGTGCGGTTCATGGAGAGGTACTTGGGCGATGGTGAGGCGGCGGGCGGCGGAGCTGATGCTAACGGACATGCTTAGCGGGGCTGTCCGCCTGGCTGTTCGTCAGAATGAGTGAGTTGGGGTTGAGTCGAAATCGAAGCCTACATAGGTGGGAGCACGCACCGAACTGGCTGGCCTGTATCTGGCACCTCTTTTTCTGTTTCTTGTGATTCTTTCATCTTTTGATTGATTGGGGAGTTTTTTTTCCGTCTTGTCTGGTCTTTTTGTTTTCTCTCTGACTTTCAACGCGCGAATAACCAAGGGTCTTGGGGAGGAGTGCAGGCGAAATTACTTTTGTTGATGTTTCCGTCGTTGTGGTGAAAGGGTCTAGCTCAAATTGCATCAGCAATGATTGAGGGCTAGGCTGGGATGTGTGCAGAGATAGAATCAGGATTAGGTGAACTTGGAGATGACAGGGCAGAGAGAAGATTCGGATAGTACAGCAGAAGTTTGATAGGTTGTCTTAGGTCGGCCTCTTGATGAGAATAATTTAATAATGCATGAAACTGGAAAGTCATATACATGGAAAGAACATAGCGGATCGCAATCGTCGTCTCGCAAGCATATGCATGATGCACGAACCATATCAAACCAAACCAAGGCAAACATTCCGACCGACGAGCTTACAGCTCGCGCAGAATCTCGCCCGCAGCCTGGCCGACAACACCGGCATAGGTCGAGAACATGACGCCCTTGAGGACTTTCTCGCCCTCGTGCTCGGCCCAGTAGCCAGCGGCGACGAGTTTGCGCTTCCACTCCGCTTTGTGAGCGTCGGTGAGGTCATCCCAATGTTGGGCTTCGGCGTGCTCGGCAAGCAGGGCCTCTTTGTCAGTGTGCACGTCGACGGCCACAACAGCGGTGTTGGCCGGATCGTGGCGGACGACAACGGCATTCTGCTCGCTGCCGGGCACGGAGAGCAAGTCTTGCAGCGTTTGGCGGCCAGGAATGGCGGTAGGGACGTCGCTTGCTACGATCGAGGAGGCCGTGCTGTGGATTTGGGACCCATAGCTTTGCGCCACGCTTGTCGCTGTTGCACCTGGCTTGCCAAGATAGCCGCGCACAGGGGCGGGGAGTTTGTTGAGGACGGTGGTTACTGCGGAGGCTTCGGGGTACATGAGGTAGTGGACCAGGTATGCGAGGAGGAGAGGGATGGCGAACGCGAAGTAGGTGTACATGATGCGTTGGAAGCGTTCGTCGGACGGGCTCGAGAGAACGTAACGTGAATCTTTGTCGCTAGGGGTCAGAGGGCTCAGGGGGAAGGTGTCGACAACCACGGTGTTGCCATAGCTCACGGAGGCCAATCGGAGGTATTGGGGTCCTGGGTGAATGGGCGTAGGTGGTTCTGATGTCTTCTCCGCCTTTGCCTCTTCATCGGGGTTGGGTGCGCGCGTGGGAGAATGGAAGGGCGAGAGGCAAAGCTTAGTCATCTGTTGAGGGTGGACATTCTTGAAGCTCTGGAACGATCTGAAGCGGGAGAAAGTGTCGGTGTGGCGGGTGTAGTTGATCGTGTAGACCTCGATGCTGATGTCTTGCCCAGCGACAGCGACAACGACCTGTCGGTTGCCCTTTTTGTCGGTGTCGAGTGCGCAAACGTCCAAGCTGACGGCCTGCTTGATGTGTGAAGGCAAGCTCATCTGCAGTACCGTAGCCGCAGGTCCAGTCGGGTACAGATGGTAGACGCGAAGCTCGGCGCCCTTCCTACCGGGTTTGTTGAGCAGCGCAATCACATTCTGTGGATCCAGAAAGCGCACGCCTCTGAATTTGGATCTTAGTCCTGAGGTTCCAGCATCTGGAGCTGGCATTTGGTGGATACGTCGAGGTCCCTTGGGCATCTTTTGCACCTGCTTTTTGCTGAAGTCGTACTGGTAGGTCTGTTCGTAAAGGTCGTAATCCGTGCAGTAGGCTATGCTGAACTCGTCCACGCCAGGCGTAGCCACGTCGAGATCCCCAACCTCTGCACCTCCGTCCGGCATAATCCTCGTGATGACATCTTCCGGCTGAGGCGCCGACGTGGTGGCATTGAAGACGACCAACTCTGACTTTTTGGCGAGACCAGTCGCAATGGCGCCAATTCGCTTACCGCCGTTCGCACGTTTCAATGCAGGTGATAGGCGCAGGAGACGTTGATAAGTCTCGCTTTTGGCCGAAGGAGTCGGAGTGAACAAGCTATTCTTGCCGAGCGGGCTTATCTGTCCCTTCACCACTTCCTCGTCTGTCTTTTGCTTCTTACGCGGAGGGTATTTGATATCGAAAGAGCGGAAGTGATCGTTGTTGCCAGCGTTCTGTGCTTCTTGAGACGAGTTGATGCCGGCGAAAGTGATCAGACCGTTTTGAGTAGCAAGACTGGAGAGAGACTGCACCGAATCTTGGTCGCGTGGGAGGTCAATCTCGGCAGCAGTGGTGATGGTGGAGCGATCGGAAACATCAAGGACAACCTGACGAGCATTTAGAGGCAGTTCATGTGAGACATTGGAGGAGCAATGCGATACTGACTATTTGATTAGGGACACCGCTCCGCCCCTCTCCACCTCCACCTCCGACCACCAGATATCCACGACTGTAGGGATCGAACTCGGCCGCGAAGATAGGAAAGGGCAAGGTGGTCTTTGCGTAGGAGACGGCGGGTGCCATGATCGCCTTTCCTGAGGATGCTGTGAGGGTGTTTCAGGCGGTTGTTGTCTCTGGGGCGGTCTGGCGATATTTACAGGATGGCAAAGTTTAAATAAATATACAAGCGAAGACAGGTGAGGTTGGGTCAAATTAAGTGAATTGTTGTCTGCATCTGGCCGGCCTCGAACAATGACGCGGAAGCTGCTTTGCTTTGGCTTCCGCGGAACGCCTTCCGCGTCGCTTGCTCGCGTCGGCGCTAGCGACACCTCCGCAAGAATTCGAGCCTTTTATTTGCGCCGTCTTTGCACCACGCCTCTTCTTCCTTTCCCTTCCCATCTGCCAGCCTCAACGGGTCTCGGCATTTCGAACCAACATGGCATCCGAAGCGATGGAGCCCGTATCCACTAGGGCAATGCCCCAGGAGGATCTCACCGACGAGCAGATGGAGGAGATGCTCGCCCAGGCCACTACCCGTCTGCGCGAGAAGGAGGAATCCAACATGTTCAAGACGGAAACACCTCAGAAATACACTTTTCCCAAAATGAACGCTGGCGAACTGGAAAAGCCCTACGTCGTTACCAAGGGACATATCGCCGAGGCCGACAAAGCTCGCTTGATCGACCAAAAGCATCGCCAGACCGATAGCCTCATCCGCAAGGTCGAAGATCCGGTCACTGCAAGGAAGCTGGCTGCAGAGGTACGTTCGCACTATTTCTCAACCCCCATCATGTCTATGAGGAAGATATCCCAATTTTCCCTCGAGCAGAGTCGGGGCACCGTTTTGGTGCTCTTCTGCCAAACTGAGAGCCTTTTTATTCATAGTTACTCTGAGACACTTCCACCACACTGCCTTGCTCAATCTACCATATCAATTGGTGCATCGGCTGACATTGTGACTAGCAAAAGAAAGCAACTGCTGGCACACAGTGGTACAACCTGCCGCGCACGGATCTTACACCCGAGCTCAAGAGAGACCTGCAGCTGTTGAAGATGCGTAACGTCCTCGACCCGCATCGCCACTACAAGAAGGACGGCGGCAAGATGCAGGCGCCCGAGTACAGCCAAGTCGGTACCATCATTGAAGGTCCCACAGAGTACTTGTCTGCAAGAATCCAGAACAAGGATCGCAAACGCACACTCGTCGAAGAGGTCCTTGCTGGGGAGCAGCAGAGTGGCCGCTTCAAGAAGAAATACTCCGAGGTGCAGACCAAGAAAGGCAGCGGCAAGAAGGCTTTCTACAAAGACCTCAAGGCACAGCGAAAGGGTGGTATCAAGAAGGGAAGTGGCTGAGCATGTCACATCTTGCAATGCTTGGAAACAGGTGTTGTATGTCTTGTCACTACCTACTTACAGCTGCGACACGATGCGCACAATCAGGCCCTGCATATCGAGTGCAGCCTGTTGCCCCGCTTCGAGTACCTCCTCGTGATTTGCCTTGCCGAGACTCAGCTTCTCTTCGAGCTGCTGCTTGTTGAGACCCTGCAGCTCAGGATCATCACCTCGCGGCACTTTCTCCAGGACTGCGTTGTTGGTTACCAGGCTGAAGGCAAGGACTCGCATACCACTGTGCCTTGCCACAACGATTTCGGGCACGGTGCTCATACCGACGACGTCGGCGCCGAGTCCGTGGAGGAGACGACACTCCGACCTCGTTTCGTAGCTTGGGCCCGAAACGTAAGCATACACACCTTCGTGCATCTTACGGCCGCTGGGCGAGTTGCCACGCAGGTCTTTCCAAGCCTGGTGTGCCTGTTGGCGCAGCTGTAAATCGTATGCGTCGGACAGGGGAGGGAACCTGACGCCAAAGGCTTCCTCGTTGGCGCCACGCAGAGGGTGGTAGCCAACCAGGCCAGCCAGGTTGAGGTGGTCATTGAGACAGACGATGTCGCCAACGGAGTATGACGGGTTGAGTCCGCCGGCGGCGTTGGTCAAGATGATTGTCTCCACGCCGATGACCTTGCACACTCGGGTGGCAAAGGTGACGGCGTCCATTTCATGGCCTTCATAGAAACTGGGACAAATAAATGAGCGAGGATGATCTTCGTTGGACTATGTAGACGGAGGGCTACTGACTGCGCTCTTCCCACTAGAAGCATGGCAGGGACTTGCTCTTTGCCCAAAGTGCCGAATACAAGTTTGCCTGCATGGCCAGCAACTACATCAAATCACGTCTCAGCTTCATGTTTCTGACTCATATCGTTCGGTGCCTGTGACTTCAGCTGTGGTAGCGTTGATGGAATACTCACCCGTGCTCTGTGGGAAGTTTGGCACGTCCTTGTATGCCCACTCCTCCCTCACATCGTCGTTCAGCGTGTTCACCAAGCCTCCAAGCCCACTGCCACACACAATTGCAACCCTGGGCTTTGCGAGTGCGGGTGGCAGCGTCGAGCGCAGGAACTCGACCGTCTCGACGGCTTTGTCGAATTGCGTGTCGACCATTTCGTCGTGGGCTTCAAACAGCGTGTGTCTAAGGTGGTTGAAGGAGTGGTAGAGGTTGGAGGCGTGGTGCAAAAGGTCCATCGTCTCGCACCTGCTCGCAGCTCGCCGCCGAAGAAGATAGCACGGTGCTTGGTGGAGTCGTTCCAAGTGCCCTTGGTGGAGCCGGCGAATGCCAAGAGCGAGGTCCCGTCTGGCCTAAGGTTTCGCAGCTCGGTACATACAGTACACCAGATAACTTGCAACTAGTTGTCGTCGTCGCTGCTTTGCTTCTGTCTGTCAAGAGCATCGCTGGAAGTAGTCCCCCTCAGCAGCGTATTGTCTTTGCAAGCACGTGATTGACAGGCACAAGCCGTAAGTGAAGCTCACTCTTCTACTTCTTCTACCCCATCTCTGTGTCTTGCACCCAGCAACCATGGACGGCGACTCGGATCTCGAGGTCGAGCAGAACGACGAGCTACAGAAGTTTTTGGGCACATCCTCTTTTGGCAAACAGTCGCGACATGCGCCCAAGGACGACAGCGTGAAAAAGCAAGTGGATGCGACGAAGAGGGTCGTAGCACAAGAGTCAAGAGATGAGCCGACTAAAGCGCAGGCTTCGCGCAAGGCAAAGGATAGCGACGACGATAGCGACGATGACGACGACGACGACAGCGACGATGAGGATGAGTTCCCGGTGTCGCACGAGATGCTCCTCAAGACACACGAAAAAGCCGTCACAGCTGCCACCCTAGATCCCGCCGGAGGGAGACTGGTGACCGGCTCTATGGACTGCACGCTCAAGTTCCATGACTTCGCCTCTATGACACCTACGACGATACGCGCTTTCAAATCAGTCGACCCTACTGAGTCCAAGGGCTCCTCCAACTCGGAAACACACCCGGTGAACCAAGTCATCTTCAACCCGATCTCGGCAGGGCACATTCTGGTCACGACCGCGTTGCCGCAGGCAAAGGTCTTATCAAGAGATGGAGACACGATTGTGACTTTCGCCAAGGGTGACATGTATCTGCGGGATATGCACAACACAAAAGGCCATGTTTCTGAGGTGACGACGGGAGCCTGGCATCCCACAGATCGCAATCTGTGTGTGACGGCCGGAACAGATAGTACGTTGCGGATTTGGGACATCAACAACCCACGATCTCAAAAGGACATCATAGTCCACAAGTCCAGGGCTGCTGGTTCAGCCGGACGTTCGCGTATGACTGCAGTCGCGTGGGGATCGCCAGTGCAAGGTGGAAACAACATTCTTGTGGCTGCAGCTCTAGACGGTACACTGTCAATGTGGAGCGGCGAAGGTCCATACAGCAGACCTACGGCTGAAATCAGAGACGCACATCAACCGAACACGTGGACAAGTGGTCTGGATATCAGCGCAGACGGAAGACTGGTCGTGACTCGAGGCGGCGACGACACGATTAAGACATGGGACACTCGCAAATTCAAGCAGCCCCTGGCGACGATCAAACACGTCTCAACGTCGTCGCAATATGCATCGACGAGCATCCGCTTCTCGCCAAACTCGGCCAGCATCATCACAGGCTCGGACACCGGACATCTTCACATTCTCAATCCTGCCACTTTGCGTCCTGAACTCGTCACACCAGTCACGCCCGGGTCTCCTCTGATCACCGCCCTTTGGCATCCTAAACTCAACCAGATCGTAACCGGCTCCGCCAACGGCGAAACTCACATCCTCTATCACCCCAGCACCTCCACCAGCGGCGCCAACCTCGTCATGTCCCGTGCGCCCAAACGTCGCCACATCGACGACGACCCAAATCTAACCACCGACCTCTCGCAAGGAGTCTCCAATGACGCCGTCATTCTGCCCGGCGGTTCCGCGCCCTCGGCTACCAGCTACGCCGCCCGCCACCCGAATGTAGGCCTCACGGCTTCCGGTCGCAGCCGCGATCCCAGACGCCCGCACATCCCCCAGACCACGCCTTTCGCCAAGGGCAACCCGGACGAGGAGTATGTCAAGAGAGAATTTGGGCTTAGTAGTATGCGCGATGAGGATCCCAGGGAGGCGCTACTAAAGTATGCCGACAAGGCAAAGAACGACCCGCTTTTCACTAATGCTTGGAAGGAGACTCAGCCGAAGACGATTTATGCGGAGGTTAGTGAAGGCGAGGAGGATGGGCCGGATAAGAAGAAGGCGAAATACTGAGTGGAATGGCAACGATGAATTTGCGAAGAGAATCGTGGCCCCAATGCTTACTGCAAACAAGTATCATTCAAAGGACGGCCAGGGCAGAGATGATTCTTCAAATTGACCGGCACGTCTGAATGCAAATACGTATCCAGCCTCTAGACAATATTTCCTCGAACCCCACGCACACCAACTACACCGCCTCAGCTCTCCGACTGCTTCTACTCACCCGTCCAACCCCTCACTTCACTTCCCCTGCACCGAAGTTCCCTCCTGCATTGTCTGCTGCGTGTTCTCCGCCCCGTCCACCGAACTCGTACGTCGCTCATACTCCTCCGCCAAACTCGCCCGCTTCTCCCCAGCAGTCTGAACATCGCGGAAAGAGATGGCGGGGCGGAAAGCTTTGCTCTTCCAGGCTTTGTCGACCATCCCATACAACTCATCGACTTGCTCGAGGGCGAGACCTTTGGTTTCGTAGATCATGTACCAGACGAAGGCGATGCAGAAGAAGCTGGCGGTGTTAGCCCTGCGCTGGTCTTACTCTTTCTGTTCAATGTCTCCATCTCCAAACTTACCAGAATGAACCCCAGATGAAGAAGACGCGGCTCTGGAGGTTTCCGCGGTTCTCGTCGACCATGTAGGGTGTTATGAAGGCGATGATGAAGTTGAGGAGCCAGTTCGTGGCAGTGGTCTGTTGTTGTTCGTGTCGTGTCAGCTTCGTTCTCTGGTGATCGATCCCTGCGAGATTGCAAGGGTATCGTGCTTACCATAGAAAGACACTTCGCGCGGACTTTGAGAGGGAACAGCTCACCAGTAACGACCCATGCGACGGGGCCCCAGGAGCTGGCGACTGGACATGCTGTTAGAGAAGAGATCTTTTGTGCTCATACGCAATCGCTAGTTGGTCACTTACAGAAGAAAATGTAGATGCACACGAACGCGATGGCGGCTTGCTGCGCTGGAAGGTCGGACGTTCCAGCTACGGTCCCGGTGATGGCTACGATGAACTGGCAGACGGCCATACCGGCGGCTCCCATGAGGAGGAGGTTGCGGCGCCCCATACGCTCCACTAAATACAGCCCCGGGAATGTTGATGCCACATTGACGCAGCTGTAAGGCTATCGTGTCAGCGGCTTGTTGGGCTTAATCTGCTGGTCTGCGACTCAATTGAATTAGACCTACTTGGTGATAACCTGGATGATGAACGGGTTCTGGAAGCCAGACCTCTCAAAGTAGGCAGTACCGTAGTAGAAGATGAAGTTTACACCCGTGAGCTGCTGCAAGCCTTGGAGCATACATCCTGTTAAGAGACGTTTGCCAATGTTGCCGCGGAAACAGTCCAGGTATGTGGCTTTGGAGATGCTCAACTCGTACTGATGGTTCGCACGGATTTCGCTCAGCTCTTCCACGAGAGCCGGGTGGTCTACGTCAAGGCGACGCAGCTTTGCGAGAGATCTTGCCGCCTGCACCGGGATGTCAGTCATGTGGCAATGAGTCTCTGTCGCTGGTACATGTAGGCTTACCTCCTCGTACTTCTCCTGCTTGATCAAGAAGCGCGGTGTTTCCGGGAGGAAAAACAAACCGACGCAAATAATAATTGACCAAGCGAACTGCACAGCGATTGGGATGCGGTAGGATCCGGTGTCTTCGCGGTTCCTGGTCGAGTAATTCACAATGGCTGCCAAGAACAGTCCGATCGTGATAGCAAGCTGATACGCACCAACAATCGTGCCACGAATCCATTTAGGCGATGTCTCGGACTGGTAGAGCGGAATCATCGCAGAGATCAAGCCTACACCGAGCCCGGCGAAGAACCTTCCAGCGACGAACATGTCTTGGCTACCGGTTGTGACAGTTTGAAGGATCACGCCGAGGTTGAAGACAATGGCGCAGGAGCTGATGATTCCCCATCTGCGACCGAGGTTGTCTGCCAATGGTGCGGCCAACAGGGCGCCGAAGAAGGTTCCGGCAGAGAGGATGGAAACAATGAGGGACTCTTGTGGTGCGGTGATATTATCGTTGTCACCGGTGGAGAAGGCGTCTTGCCAGCTTGAGAGGAGGTGTTAGTGTGGTGAATAATAAAGCAGGCCGTGCAATGAGATGCTCACTAGGAAGATATTAGTGAATTGACGAGGAGTGTGTAGATCCCAATGCCTTACCAAAGACATCGCCAGAATGCCGGATATAGTCCCCGTATCATATCCAAATAACACTCCACCGAATGCAACGAATAGACCGATGGCGATGGCCGGCCACGTCTGGTTCGATCATTAGTCTCGTTATGAATGAATGGCACCATGTCAAACGTACGGCACCGGGCACGTCGTCGGGTTTTTTCAGACCGAGACCCATCTTGGTTATCTGTCAAAGTATAGTAGAGCCCTGATCGGATATCGAAAATAGTGATGATAGAGGGATGAAGTGAACATGAAGATCGTCGAAGCAAGGGAATCTTCCAATACTTGTACCACGTTCACCATGCATACGACTATGCCGAGACAACGACATGCGCAAGCCCCGCACCATCCATATCCTCGAAGAAACCAGCGTCGCTTGAATGAGACCAGATTGGACAGGCACTTGCAAAGATACGATTTGGCAGGGCTACTGTGAAGATGGCTCGACGACAGAGTAGTCGCACGGCCGGATGCCGGTGTAATCTTCGTGCCATGGGGTATGATCCTTCGCGGCACACATCCATGGGGTCGAGTGGGTTAAGGCTTATGTGCCTCACTTTCGAAGATTGGCGCCGAGATTCCTGTGGAAGTACGAGGAGGGGATTGAGCAATGCATGGACCGTGGGATCCAATTCGTTTATCAGACTTGTGGTGGCATCGGATATGGTCCGATTGGTGTCGTCTAAAAAATGCCCGGGACCAGCGTATGTTCAAGAAGATGCAGATGGTTGACTGAGCTGGAGGTAGTCAATACTTGTACAACCCTTGACTACACAAGATAGGTGATGTTAAGGTCACAATGCTGAAGGCGGGAATTTTGATCGCGTACGGAGGAGTGCTATAGAGTGCAGTGTGGCTGCGTCAGACTAGTATAGTCTGGGCGGTTGTCCGACAGAAAGGAAGGTCCCAAGAAAGTCCAAGACAGCTGGACAGGGAATATGAATACTCTATTCGGTCCTTTTCTTCGAGGGCGGCGCTCAGGGCGTCTGCACGTGAAGAGAGCGGCCGTCAGCATGCTCTGGCTTGCGCCTCTTGATCTCACCATGGGCCTCATGATAAAGTTGGTCCGTGTATCATTTTCAGTCATGCCTCGAGGCATGACCGATATGGTGCTGTACGGGAGTTGTGGAAGGTCAGCGGTTGCGAACTCAGCGTTGCGTCCAGCAAGAATAAGGTAGGTAGTCAGGCATGATCGATATGTGGGCTTTGTGATTGAACACGCATGAGAGTATGTCGGAACAAGTCGTTGCGCTGTGAATATCCTAGACGATCATTGTCGTCGACAGGAGTGGATTTTGATTCTAGCGCTCTCAAATCCGTCGTCCCAACCACCAGATAATCAGGGTTAGGGTTGGTGTCGATCAACTGACCAACAAAAATACTATAGAGTCATCAACTGCGTGGATCGACTTACAATCAGGATCAATTGATCAGCCAGGCTTAAGAATTTTTATGCATTCACTATGAAATCCTCACACCTGCACAAGCCCAGCGCGTTCGTTACTGCGGAGCGCTCAACTGACTTATTCCAAGGGTGACAATCAGGTATCCCTTCGATCAATTATCAACTTCCAGACTGATTGGCAGATTGTTGAACACCCTGGTCCGGTAACCGCTCAAAAGCCCCATACGCTCGCTTGTCTTCGTCCCCACCTGTAAATGCTGTCAGCACCAGTTCAAACACAAACCACACACACGCCAGCACTTACCATGCAACCTGTTGAGATACCGCTGGAAATCGCGAGTCATCTCTGCAACTTGCTTCAGGTGGGAGTCTTCGATCATGATCTTGCCTTCCTCGTCGCGTTTTCCGTCGTACTCTGCCAAGGCAACAGCAGTCTGGAAAGCATTGCGGATCTCTCTCCCGTTGAGATCGAGGGATTTGATCAGGCTTCCTTCGATGTATTCTTTCGCGGTCAGTGTGACGCGGAAGTCTTTCGAGCGTTCCCGCGCTAGCTTGTTGATGAAGGAAGACCAGATTTTCTGGCGCTCCTCGTTCTGCAAGGGTGGGTAGTACAGCTTGACGTGGATACGGGAAACGAAAGCGTCGTCGAAGGCGCCCACGCGATTGGTGGTCAAGAACAACATTCCCTCGAATGTTTCCAAAGCACGGAGGAAGCTTGCGACTAGACTGTTGCGTTGAAGATCGGAACTCGATCGCCTCTATGTGTTGACTTAGCATCGCTCAACCACCTGGCCAAGACTTTTCCTATCGCACTTACCTCCATGTAGATGTCCGCTTCATCGATGAGTAGGACTGCTCCCCATTTTGTTGCTGCCGTGAAGTTATATATCAAGTTGTCTTCGACTTCCTCTGGGTCAGTGCCAATGTCTGCGCATGACAGCGTCATGAGCGGCCGCTGAGTATGTTCAGCGATACACTCTGCAGTGTAGGTCTTGCCAACTCCAGGCTTGCCGTGCAAGAGAATGATCTGGCTTCTTCCCTTTCCCCGAATGAAGTCGGCAGACCAGAACTCGTTCCGAACATCTCTGGTCCTCTCAGTCGATCGAATGTACTTCTGTGACAAAGCCTTGATCATTTCAATGCGGTCCGTTTTCATGACCAGGGTAGACAGAACGTCTGGCTGGAACTGCGCCGGACTAAGGTTGCTTACGTCAACAAGTTCCCAGAGCCGAGTGCGAAAGTGAAATGCAAAAACACGCGAGGGAAAGAGGAAGCTTTGGTGGTCGGTGATAGCATCTTTTTCGAATGAAACGTCATCATAGCCAGCAAACGGTATGCTCTTGGGCTTGGCAGCATTCTCGTTGCGCTGTTTGCAAACAGAGCAGTGACACTCAGCAACGCCTGCAGTCTGATTGCTCTTTTCCATTAGGATGGGCCGGTAGTCGGGATGATCGGTGTAAAATGTCTTCATGTCTACCATCACCAAACCGTCGACATCGTGGAATGGGAACTGCTTAGACTTGCCCGTATGCTGCAGGCATTCTGGGAGCAAGAGCTGGTAAGTCTGCTTCCCGTTTTCTCGAAGCACGTCTGCCACTGGCCTGTTATCGAAAGTGTAAAAGGCCCAATCGGCAGGGATCACCTCAAGTGTAGCAACTTCAATCTCCCCTTGAAATGGCTCGATGGTGTGTGTGTAGGACATCCGTCCAATCGAAGTGCCGTCGTAGTGTAGACACCAAAGATCCAAGGAAAGGCCCGATTCATCCCATCCTGATCGCCTGTCACTGGTGTGTTCCTGGATGCGTTCAACAACATAACCACGTAGGTACGGCGTGCCACTCCGAGGATCGCGCTTATTCAGTGTCACAACGACATCTGTGCCGGGCTTGAAGAGAAGCCAAAGGTACTGAAAAGTCGCAAAACCACGCTGGTGGCGATTTCGTTCTTCTTCCACCCCAGGCATGATCTCTTCGTCAAGATATTTCTGCAGTAGTCCTAGATGCTCGGGGGCATCTCGTCGTTTGTCGCATGTCTCGTCTGGCGCTGTCGAAATGCAAGCTTGCTTGTACTCCTCAAGCTCTTTCTTGTGGTGAACGAGGACCTGAAACGGCTCGCGTAGCCTGACTGTCGCAAGCGTCAAGTCGAGTCCCGGCCAATATTGTATGATACTGCGAAGCGAATGCAGGATCGCCGATGAATGAATATCCAACATTCGCTTGCCTTGCAAGGAATGAACTTCCACAGGGCTAGGGGATCTTCGGTGTCGTCGCCTTGTGCGACTATTGCGACTCCGACTGCGACTGCGGCTGCGACTGCGAGAAATTTCATACGACGGTGATCGCCCGTACCTAACGTAAGGTGTTGGACGTTTCTCCGCACACGTGTATTCGGTGACAATGTCGAAAACCGAGGTCGACTCTCTGAAGGTCTCGTGCAACTCTGGAACCGGACGAGCGCTGCTTACAGCATGGAATTGTGCTCCACCCTCTTCTACGAAGACGGAACGGTATCGGATCAAGCTGTTGTCGTTGCCCGTCGTTCCCTCATTTTGATCGTCCTTGGGTAACTTGACGAGATACGACATGGGTCGAGGCGGAGTGGCGCTGCGCGGACGATCATCGTACCGCCGGCGATCGCGCTCCCTTTCAGAGTATCTTGATGTCCGCAGTGGTCGCGGTGGCGGTGGTGGTGATGGTGAATAAGAGTTGGCCCGGGCTATACGGCGTTTACTGCGGACCATCTTGAAAATGTCATGCAAGACAAGAGTTACAAGCTCGTGTCGGCGAGAAGAATCACCTCACTCTTGTCGAAGGTCTAAGGCATATGTGCGATGTCTTGTAACCAGCGGGCCAGCGGCTTATCAAGCTTCCACACTCTGCTCAGCCGCAGATGACGAGCTAAAGACATTGTCGAGTAGGCACTAATGTATGCAGCTGAGGTTAAGCGAGTTCAGCCGCAGGATGGAAGATCGAGACTTGAAGTTACATCCATTTTGCGGGTGATATTCAAGAATTGTGAGTGCCTCAGGCCGAACTCATGGGGTCGGAGGCACATTTAAGGGGAGTCTAGGATAAACTTGCCCAAAGCCTGGAACATTGACTCCCGAGACGACAGTTCTACAGGATCTGACTTGCAGGATGCATATTCAGCTAGAGTATGGTCTGAGCATATGTCCGCCTTAGGGCGGCTGAGGTGTATGTATGCATACCTAAACACGGACAATCGACAATGTTGTCGTGTGTGCTATGAGCCAGCAGGTCTCTCCAGAGGAACTAGTGCACTCGTTCATCTCTACCGAACTTCCTATGGCCGACAATCAGCTCGAGCGTATTCTGGTGGAGCAAGCACCTGAGCGGAACCAATTTGACGCGAACTGGAAGTTGTACTTTGAACCTTGGAAACCTAGCGAAGAGTGCGGCGAGTGCCTGGCCATGGTATCAAGTAGTGGCTAACGACTAACACAGGGAGCTACGCCAGCCAGCATTGCGCGAAGAATGTGTTCACCTCAGCAAAGCGTGGAAAGACTTTCGAGAGACCCTTCCTGAAAAAGAACAAGCTCACTTCGAAAAGAGAGCCCCAAACATAGCTGATGTTGTTAGCACCGTCCGTCAAGTGTCTTCATCCTGGGATCAAGGACGCAAGCAAGGGAAGTTCGGTGCGGCACGTCAGTCTTTTCACAGGATATGTGCGGGACTTAACGCACATTCAACTATGCTGGGGGTGCTACCGCAAGGCAGCGAATACGTTTCGCTTTTCCTCGGGGTGTTGAACTCCGTTCTGCGCGCTAGTGCGAACCACGAAGCCACAGCAACTGGCATCGGCAGGAGTATCAGCGACATTACCGACGATGTCGAGAAGTGCACAAGGATGTGTCAACTGTATCCTACCGAGAACGTCCAAAGATGTGTCGGAAACCTGTACGCGCACGTCTTCCTTTTCCTCAGAGACACGATGATGTGGTACAGAAAGCGCTCTCTCCGAAGATTCCTTGATGCATTTCACGAAGATTACTTTTGCGACAAATTTGCGGATCAGATATCGAACATCAAGAACTTTGTCAAAGACGTCCAGCATTGGGCAGTCATGGGACAGGCGGCTGAGCAGCGAGTCGTTCGTCAGATTGTCGAACAAGGCCATACAGACCAAAGGCTACTCGCTGAAGGTCAGAGGCGTGAGATCGCAGAGGTCAACGAGATGGTGAAGCAGATCGCACAACAGTCTGCAGCGGAGGAAGAGCAGAAGCGAAAACTAATTTCGGACACCCCCGAGAAGCTCGCCATACTGGCGTCAACTATCGCCGATAGTGTGTTTGACCTACTTCAGAACCGGGCAACCGCGTGGCAGGGCCAACAATCCGCTGGAGCTGTGTCGCATTCAAAAGAGTCAACGCTTCTCATTTCAAACCAACCGCAATTACAGCAAGAGCCAGGCAGGGAAGCGTATCTCGTCGCTTCACGCAACCTGGAGGACTATTTCGATCGCGACCGACTTGGGAGAGAATTGGAATCACCCAAGGTCGTAGTCACCAGCGAAATATCACATCGTCTTCGAGACTTCATCTCTTCTGCGGATGGTGCGGTCTTCGCTATTGCGGGCTCACGGCTTCTTGACCAACACGGCATGGGCAACGCGACAAAAGTTGCCATCAACTTCATCAACCACGCGGAAGAGATTGGTCTACCTGTCATCTCATGGTTCTGTCAGCCGCCAGTGCGAGGTCAAACTTACGAGGAAGCCGCGGTCGAAGCAAGTTCGTTGGTTTCCTTGGTCTATGCTCTTGTTAGGCAACTGATTGAACTGCTCCCACTGAAGCCAAGAAAGCCGATAGGTGTCAGTATCATCGACCTTGAGAGTTTGGATGGCACTTTTGAGACCATTGGCACAGCCATCCAGCTGTTGGGAGCGCTCATACGCCAAATCGACTTTGTGGTTTTCATCGTGATCGACGGTCTGCAGTGGCTTGACGACATTGGTACGATGAAGCCCCTCAGCGAACTCATCGCGACTCTGACAAAAGATGTGGTGGACGGACGAGCCTCTTCTGAGACAGGCCAGGACGCTCAAGATATCCGAGTCCTGCTGACAACGACTGGCCGCTCTCACGCGCTTCTGGAAAACCTTGAACCTAGCACGTACTTGCTTGCTGATACTGGTGGTCGCAACAGGAGAGGTGCGGCGGGGAATCCACATGCTTGGTAGACGTGCTTGATGCTTGATGGTGTGAGGCATTCGTTCTCATTCAGCTCTCCAAAGGTGCTATCTTTTCCTAACTACATTACATGCTGTTGCGCAGAGCTCACATCGACTGAACCCATAGTCACTGAGAGGTATGTGGAACATAGTTCATGGAAAATAAGTAATTTTTGTTGTACTGGTTGAGCTGTATGACCGAGCTGGTAGGGAAGTGGAGATGCTTACTAAGCACACGAGAGTGAGCCTCGTAACCTTCGACTCCCGTAATTCATCTTCGCTATCTTGATCTCTCGATTCGAACGTAGATCTCAGGCTTATCAAACGTTTGCTCGAATCATTCAGATGTTCCCAGACCATTACGTGATGACACCCAGACATGGACTCTTTATCCGCCGTCCTTCGGCAAAGCCATCAACCCCGCCGTCGCCCACGGCCTAGATAGGCGAAGGCGAGGCCCAAACACGCCGAAGTGGGACGAAGTGATGGAGATACCTAGGTAAGTTAGATAGATCTGAGGTATCGATATGTTGCTACCATCTGAACAACGCAATTACTTCTAAGATCCCTCTTGATATCTCAAATTGCCGGAAACGCTTGCTGGACAACAATTCATCCCACCTGGCTATATCCACTCGATCACACGCCTTTGCCTTATTGGAAAAAACCCGCAACTTTCCACGGGGACTTCTTGAGCTTTACAACAACATCATGACTTGGGAAAAAATCGGCGAGAAAGCCCGTGCAAGACTCGATGCCTCCATACCATCCGAATGGCGGATTCCGGAGAACAAAATGCCAGCGGCAGAGCAAACCGATGTAATGGATACACCCTTTCTCTCCGGTCTGTTTAGCGAACGCGAGATATCAATCACCACTTCGTCCGCCACAAACATCGTCGATGTCGTTGCAAAAGGAGTATGGAAAGCAGAGGAGGTAACAAGAGCGTTCTGCAAGAGAGCCGCCGTCGCCCACCAGCTGGTATGTCTTGCTGGTTCCGAATCCCACAAAGGTTGAGCATCTTTCTTTCTGACCCGCTCCAGACGAACTGCCTTACCGTCACAATGTTCGACGATGCCATCCAGCGAGCGAAGGAGCTGGACGACCACTTAAAGCGCACGGGCAACACCGTAGGCCCGCTACACGGTTTGCCTATCTCACTGAAAGACAATTTCAATATTGTAGGCAAGACGAGCGCCACCGGTTTCTGTGCATGGGCAGACGAGCCGATGCAAAAGGACAGCACCATCGTTCAAATTCTCCGCGAACTCGGCGCGGTGGCGTATGTTAAGACCAACGTGCCCACCGCGATGATGATTGCTGAATCGGTGAACAACTGCTATGGAAGGTAAGGGGTGTCACTTTGTATGCTCAGCTGTTGGCAAACAAAAGCTGACTTTCGCATGAACAGGACGACCAACCCTCGCAACCGAAACCTCACTTCAGGCGGCTCTTCCGGCGGCGAATCAGCCCTGATCGCTGCATGCGGAAGCCCTCTAGGGGTTGGAACAGACATCGGCGGCTCATTGAGAATCCCAGCCGCAATGACTGGCATATTCACCATCCGGCCCTCCTACGGCCGATTCCCGCACTTCGACGCCCGTAGCGGTATGGCCGGACAGGAAGCCGTCGGAAGTGTCCATGGTCCCATGGCCCGCTCAATTGCAGACTTGAAACTCTTCGCTCAGAGTGTTGTCGAAGCCGGACCGTGGCTCAGAGACCCCAAGTGCATCGAAATTCCGTGGCGTCCGGTCGTCTTGCCCGAACGCTTGAAGATTGCCGTGCTTTGGCATGATGGTGTCGTCCAGCCTACACCGCCCGTGGCTCGTGCTCTGCGAGAAGTGACCGCGCGGCTCAAGTCGCGAGGCCACGAAGTTGTCGAGTGGGATGCGAGTGGGCATGCCACTGCTACTGAGCTGCTCGGAAAGTTCTTCCTTGCGGATGGCGGCAAGAGCATCCGCAAAATCTTGGAAGAAGCCGACGAGCCTTTCCGACCAGAGATGAAAGCGTACGAAACCGCCACTGAGCTCGGCGTCTACGAGCTCTGGCAGCTGCAAAGACAGCGGACTGATCTGAGCAAGATGTATCTCGATAAGTGGGCTGCAAGCGGCGGCGTCGATGCCATTCTTTTGCCTACGACCCCGTACGCGGCGTTGAAAAACGGCGATTTCAAGTACGTTGGCTACACTGGTGTGTACAACATCCTCGATTACAGCGCAGTTTCTTTCCCCACCGGTTTGCATGTGGATAAGGAACTTGACGTCGTTCCTGGGGACTTCAAGCCGCTGGGTGATCTGGACGGGACGACTGCGAAGGATTATGACGCTGCTGCTGTGCACGGCATGCCAATTAGCTTACAGCTGACTGGAAGACGTTTGCAAGAGGAGAAGATTCTGGAGGTGGCGGATAGGGTCGTGAAGGATCTGGTGTGGTAGATCTAAATGTGTTCTAGCTTGCGGTCAAGGGGCAGTGTAGTCGTAAATCACAGTCCCTATATGTGAGCTTCGTCTGTATGCATATGTCAGTTCAAACGCGATAGCCAACCTTTCGTAGAATTTAAATTGCAGGCTGTGGCTGTCTGACATCCCACACAAACTAGACGGCAATGTCTGTCAGAATGGGAGCCTACCAAGCTATCCAATGGCTTCCATGATGGTTTGAAAGCAGCGTCCAAATCTCTGGGATGATCAGGCTTTGGTAGTCCGGATGGCGGTCTGCAGATGCAGCACAGTGTACTGCCTCCGATCGCCTTCCTCGCTCACAAGAACTAGAGCGGACAAGGATTAGGTAGTTGTTGACATTCCATCCATATATATACAACCGTATTCCGGCAGCATTTCAGCCCGGCATGCTTTTCCTCTTCACCTAAGCCTCTGCCTGAACCTCCCCAAAGTGTGTCTTTCAACACCGCGAACGAAGTACTCCCAAACGCCGCGCCTATGTATGTATGCACTATACAGGCTGCCGCTTCCCGCCGCTTGCTTCCCATCTGCCGTCGCCGCCGCTGTTGTTGTCTAGTGGTGTTCCTCGCCGTGGTGGTCGTGGTGGCCGTGGTCGGCGATGAGTTTATCGTATGCGACGTAGACTGCGAATGCTCCGAGTGCGATGCCGAAGCCTGGGAACGAGCCCTTGAAGCGGTTGCGTGTGCTGAAGGGACCGGAGTATCGCCATGCTTCGCTGTTCCTGTGCGTCAGTGTACTGCTATACCTCGAGCTGCTCGTGCTGTGGTCGGATCCAGACGTACGCTCTGGCCCAAGGGTCGCTGGCGGGCTGGCCAGCCGCCGCAGCGAACTTTTGAGGGTCGAAGCCGGTGAGATTGGGTCGGGGAGCCATTGTGAGTTCTTGAGAGTGTCAGGGTGCGCGACCGGAAGTGTGCGTGGGTCGTAGAAGGCGTACCGGTTGTCTCGATGTTCTCAATGGCGCGAAGCGTAGTCGGCCCTTGGTAGTTGCTGACCTCCAACATCCCAAGCTGCCTGAGGTGCGGAGAGGCTGGTGCGGCTAGAGCCGGCGAGCCTCACTCGCGGACTCTCCTACTGCTGCAAGGTAGCTGCGGCATCGCAACCAGTGTGCAGCACATTCGCATTATCGACACCAATCCTCGGAACCCGATCTTGTTATCTTATTTGCTGGAGCCGACCAACTCGACCTCACTTCACTAGCCCACCTCAGCATTACTCCTGATCGCAAACCAGTTCATCTCGAGCGACGCGCCAATCGCTGCGACCAGTAGTCTGCCATTCGCACGCACTCTTTCTAGACGCTAATCGCCTGGTGTCTAGTGACTGACCAGAGCGAAGTATTTGGTTCGCCAACATACTGTCTAAAACGCGCCAGAGAACGTCAGGAAAGGCAGCAACAATTAGAGGGAGGGCACCAACGCTACCAATTCCTCTTCGGATCCCACGAACACACATTTGGTAAACACGTCCGGCATAAACTGTGGTTACTTGCACAAGCACGTAACCCAGAGTTTCAACAAGTCTTGCGCGCTTGGGGACTCGCTCCTAAACCAGAGTCTCGAGCTCTTTCCGCCAACATCTTCCCAGCACCATCCACTCCGGCCATGCCTCCCCAAGTAGGCAGAATGCATCACTCGCATCCCTCGAACCCGTTCCAACACCTCAACTCGCAGCACTCCATCCCTCAGAGCTCATATCAAAGCCAGACATCACATCTGCCGGGTAGCTTCACATCACAGCCGAGCTTCGGCGGCAGCGCCATCAATGGGGGCATCTCACCATTCCCGTCGTCATCAGCATACGGAGCGAGCGCTTTCACCCCAGGGGCGGGCAGCTCGGTTTTCAATGGAGGCGCAATAGGCGGACAGGGTCAGGGCCAGGGTCTTGCCTCTGTTGCGGCACAGCAAGGGTTCGCAAGAGGCGCAGCAATGCAGGAACACACGGCACACCAGCTCGAGGCAGCAAGCATGGACAGCAAATCTGGAGCGAATAGCAGGATACGGCAGGTCTGGCGGCACAACCTCGAGCAGGAGATGGCGGTGTTGCGACAACTGATTATCAAGTATCCTTATGTTTCGATGGTACGTTGTCAATTCCCTCTGAGTATCGGTATTCTACCGGTTCGGCTGATTACATGCATCTGCTTTATCTGCTTGGCTCAGGTCAAGACAATTACCTAGTCGCAACAGCCAGTTCATACCAGTCCGATGCTTCATTGAGACCACACTTGTGCTGACTTCAATCTCCAGGACGCTGAATTCCCAGGTATTGTTGCGAGACCAATTGGAAATTTCGCAGGCAGCAAGGCTGAATATCACTACCAAACATTACGCTGCAACGTCGACCTTCTCAAGCCCATCCAGCTTGGTATCACCGTTTGGACATCAGAAGGCGATCTACCGCCCCAACAACCCGATCCGGCTCTAATCAGCCAACTGAACGGAAAATCGCCCTACCCAAACAACCTCATGTACCTTCCTTGCACCTGGGTGTTTAACTTCAAGTTCAACCTAAACGAGGACATGTTCTCTGAGCCCTCCATCCAGCTCTTGGAACAGAGCGGGGTTGAATTTGACAAAAACCGCGAGATGGGGATCGACCTTGATGCGTTCGGATCTCTCCTCACTACCTCCGGCCTTGTCTTCTCAGACGAAGTGAACTGGCTGTCGTTCCATAGCGGGTACGACTTCGGCTATTTGATCAAGCTTTTGACTGCACAAGGCCTCCCCGAAGACCAGAGTGGTTTCTTCGACATCGTGGGCACATATTTCCCCAAGCTCTGGGACATCAAGTTCCTCCTCCGTCACGCTCAACGGATGAACGCTCAAGGTCGTCTCACACAAGAGAGCTCGCGTATGATTGGTGATCTCGGTCAACGATCCGGACTTCAAGATCTTGCTGATCTACTATCCTGTCACCGCGTGGGCCCGGCACACACAGGTGGCTCCGACGCCTGGCTTACCGGATCAGTCTTCTGGGCCATGAGAACCAGGGTGTTCGGTGGCGATCTCCCCGACGATCTGGCTGACCAGATCTACGGCTTGCACGGCGTGCCTCTGCCCGCTTCTCAACAATACAGAGAAGAGTTTTTCGCGGCGCAGGGCACGCCCCAGCAACAAGCCAACGGCCTCAGTGGTGTAGCTGCAAGCTTTGCTTCCAACCACACACCAAACAACCCCTCGACGCCAACTAGCACGCACGCAGGGCTCAACACAGGAACACCTGGTCCCCATTACGGACATAGCATGGCGGGCAGTAGCATGGGTGCGGCGGGTTTTGGAAACTTCCAGTACGGTAAATAGGGTGGTGGTTATTGGGCGTGAGACACGATACCCTTGCCGTATTATTTGGGACATGATAGCGTTCTGTTGACTTTTGGCAATGGCGTTGGTTGGCAGCCTGTAGGGTTAGCTGCACTCTCTTGTTTTTGAGTGTGTAAATGTACAATTGGTTTGATGAGTTTCAACAAAGTTAATATAGTTTCCATCCGTGACCGTGTCTTCTCACATGACTGTGTGTTTCTCGATGACCTCGGGAGTCTTAAACCGGCAATATCATGATCCTTAATGGTGCAGTGTAAGAATCGACATGAATATACTGTAGAGAGATGGCCAGTTTGGTGGACGGTGCGCGAACGCACGGGCGGGGAAGCTTCGAGGCGGCGACCGCAGACCAAAATTTGAAGGTGGCTCCGATGACTGGACTGGCACACGCATTGGTCTGTCTACCTTACCCAGTCTAGCCTCGACACACTAAACTCATATCCCAACCCACACCACACATCACACTCTCCCGCACCACTCCGTAAACGTGGCTGCCCGCGCCTTCAAACACTCCTTCACTTCCCAACTCCGCCCTTTTTCCACATCAGCCTCCAAGTGGCGTGCGCAGGTCCCGGTCCGGACGCGAAACAAAGGAGGAAAGCCCAATATGGCCACAGACTACAAAACCCTCGCGGGTCAAGAATTTGACAGGGCTGCCTTTGAGTCTCTGATGAAGCGCAAGAACTTCTACTGGCAATCCTTCGAGCCCCATGGTCCGGTCAAGGGCCTCTTCGACTATGGTCACCCCCTCGCCACCCTCGAGGCTCAGTTCCTGTCCATCTGGCGTGACCACTTCGTCCGCAAGGAGCGCATGCAGGAACTCAAGTGTGCCATGATCACTCCTTACAATGTCTTCAAGACCTCTGGCCACGTCGACAAGTTTGCCGACTTCATGTGCAAAGACCCCAAGACTGGCGAGATTCTGCGCGCCGACCACTTGATCAAGGATGTGCTCGAGGCTCGTCTGAAGTCTGACAAGGAGGCACGTGGCGAGAAGGTCGAGGAGACCGTTGACGACCCCAAGAAGAAGAAGAAGGCCCAGAAGGCTTCCAAGGGCGCCGTCAAGCTCGACGACGAGGTTCGCAAGGAGTACGAGTTCCTTCTGGCCACTCTTGACGACTACACTGGCGAAGACATGGGCGCCCTTGTCAAGAAACATGACATCCGCAGCCCTATCACTGGCAACGAGGTTGAGCCACCTGTTTCCGTCAACCTCATGTTCCAGACCCAGATCGGTGCCACTGGCAAAGAGCCCGCTTTCCTGCGCCCCGAGACCGCCCAGGGTCAATTCCTTTCTTTCCAGCACTTACTTGAGTACAACGACGGTAAGATGCCTTTCGCTTCCGCCTCCATTGGCTACTCTTTCCGTAACGAGCTCTCTCCTCGCTCTGGTCTCTTGCGTGTTCGTGAGTTCTTGATGGCCGAGATCGAGCACTACGTCGACCCGGAGAGTGGCAAACAGCACTCCGGCTTCAAGAAGGTGCGCGACTACAAGCTGCCTCTTCTCTCCCGCCAGACCCAACAGGAGGGCGGCTCAACACCTACCCACATCACCATCGGCGAGGCTGTTGACACCAAGCTTGTCGACAACGAGACTCTCGGCTACTTCATTGCCAGGATTGCTATGTTCATGGACAGAATTGGTGTTGACCCGACCAAGCTCCGCTTCAGACAACACATGCAAAACGAGATGGCTCACTACGCCGCCGACTGCTGGGACTGCGAGCTCCAGACCTCCTACGGCTGGGTTGAGTGCGTTGGCTGCGCTGACCGCAGTGCTTATGATTTGAGCGTCCACATGAAGGCTACCGGTGTACCTCTCAACGTTCGCGAATCTCTCAAGGAGCCCTACCGCGTCGAGGAATGGGAGGCCCAGCTCGACAAGAAGAAGGCTGGCCCTCTCTTCAAAAAGGACGCCTCCAAGGTGCAGGCCGCTCTCGACTCACTCAGCCAGGACTTCCGCGAGAAGCTTTCGCTTTCCCTCGAGAAGGATGGCGAGATCGAGGTTGAGGTCGCCGACATCGAAGGCGGCAAGGCCAAGCTCAACAAGGACGTGGTCAGCATCAAGAAGGAGAGCCGTATGGTGACTACCCGCGAGTACATCCCCAACGTCATCGAGCCCTCATTCGGTATCGGACGTATCCTCTACAGCTTGATGGAGCACGCCTACTGGACCCGCGAGGGCGATGCCGCCCGCTCCGTCATGTCCTTCAAGCCGACCGTCGCGCCCATCAAGGTTCTCGTCGTGCCTTTGCAAAAGGACGCCCGCTTCGCCCCTGTTGTTGAGTCACTCGAGGAGCAGCTGGACGACCGCGGCATCTCCTACGACACTGACAGCTCTGGCGTCAGCATCGGCAAGCGCTACTCGCGCAACGACGAGCTCGGAATCCCTTGCGGCATCACCGTCGACTACCAGAGTCTGGAGGACGGCACTTTCACTCTCCGTGACCGTGACACCACCAAACAGGTCCGGGCCAAGTCCGAGGATATTCTTGACGCTGTTGAGAAGATGGTCCAGGGCAGGTGGACCTGGGCTGATGTGCAGGCTAAGCTGCCTGCCTTCGAGGGCAAGGAGGAGGATGCTAAAGAGGAGTAGAGGAATGATGAAGAAAGTGAATACGTCTGCATTGTCATGAAACGATAGAAAGGAAATGTCAAAAGGTAGAGGAAAGAATCAAAATTCCATGAAATCCTTCGCTTGCGCTTCTGAACATTTCTGCTCCTCCTGTCATCTTTAATGTTGCTTTCAGTCACCGCTGCTCGAGAGTGCATTTTGCCAGCACCCCAATCATTCATGACCTTACCTATTGTCCGGCGCCGGCAAGAAACGCATACATGTATACAAAAGCCAACCACCATCACAGTAGCAAGACCAATCCTAATTTTAGAGCATGAACGCGTACGGTCCATCGTGGCTCAGATGGCAAGTAAATGCACAGCATTCTTTCCTTGTCTTGGTCCAAGGTCGCCAGCCAGCCACGGCCAAGACATGTAGTCCGTCCAGGCCAGGTGGGCCCGGCTTCGCTGTTTCCAAGAACAAACTCTCACAATATTGCATGCAGTTAGACTTGGCCTACGGATTTCCCTCCCAAGCGTTGCGTAGCCGGTTTTGTTTACACGTCGGCGGCGTTTGCCTAGTTGTAGCTTCGATGTGCATCCGTTCTCGAAATATGACTCAAGTATCGACTAGGTACCACTGAGCCAAACATGGATGTGCGTACGTGATCTCTCAAGCGCTGCACGGGGATTCCTCACGTCGGCGGCGTCGCCCTGATGAGTTGTCCGTCCGTATTCCGTGATTTGTTCAAGGTTGACAGGTTGTTGTCATTGTTGTTGTTGTGGAATACCGCTACCAAGTGACTCGGCTAACCACAACGTGTGGATATGCTTGCGTACCACCGCAGTGCATGTATGTAGGCGAGGCATGAATTCCAAAGAAAGACATCGAATCA